>Ga0207053_10134_pt1 | contig 20115 bp, 20 predicted proteins | sample Alteio_BWMinCont_59_FD_153290 | JGI IMG/M metagenome (GOLD analysis project Ga0207053, IMG submission 153290) | Enriched cells from forest soil in Barre Woods Harvard Forest LTER site, Petersham, Massachusetts, United States -... | ecosystem: Environmental > Terrestrial > Soil > Temperate forest >...
GGCGAGGAGGTGATGATGCCGTTCTGGCTTGACTCGCAGATTGCGATTCCGGGGACGAAACGATCGCTGCTGGTACCGGTGAGCCATGCAGAGTATGAGTGGAAGATTCGCGGGCCGAAGGTGAATGCGAATGTGAGCTGGTACTTCGGGATCGATGGCAAGAGTGAGTTCAGGACGATGGATACGCAGGATCAGGCGTGGGTACTGGGTCGTCATGCGCATGAGTATCGCGGCGATGATGCAGTGGAAGTGACGCGCCTGGTTGGGAAGATGGTGGTGGCGTTTATGCGCCAGCATCTGAGACGGCCGGATCTTCCGTTCGGCGGATACTATCCGCTGGGTGTGTGCCAGGATGGCGTGGCAGCGATTGAGAAGAAGATGACGGGAAAGAGCACGCTGTTTCCGAATACTGCGGATGAGTCTCTGTTCGATGATCCACGGGACGCGGAGGTAAATGCGATGATGCTCGCGATCCCGAAGGATCACTCGGGCGCGTTGCCGGAGCCTGAAAGGATCTTTGGGTCCCTGCCAACGACGGACTTCCATGCGATTACGATTCCTGGGTTGACGGAAGACCTGACGGTGGTGCACGAGGCCTGGCAGGATGGATCGCTGGAGCGGACGCCTTCATGGATTCGGAAAATGACGGTTCGTGTGATCGGTGTGATGGCCTTTACGCTGCTGATGGGAATTGTGCTGGTCCGGCGCAGGCGGACGAAGAGCAGGTAACGGTCTCGATTCGTGATTGATGCAACTCGGGCGCGTTCTTGTGTCCTCTTAGGGACAGGGAGAATTATTTCTATGGCGACAAAGAAAACTGCGAGCAAAAAGACCGCCGCAAAAAAGACCTCGATGAAGACTGCGAGTAAGAAGGCTCCTGCAAAGAAGGCGGCGGCGAAGAAGTCGAGTTCAACGCGCAAATATAGTCCATCCGTCGGCAAGGATGTCGAGCGCGAGATGAAGGCGATGAAGCAGGGCAAGCTGACGAGCGGGCGAAGCGGAAAGAAAGTCACGAGTCGCAAACAGGCAATTGCGATTGGATTGTCCGAAGCCCGGAAGGAAGGCAAGAAGGTTCCACCGAAGAAGTAATCAGGGGGGAACGAACCGCTATTTTTTGTCGGAGCTGGAGGCTGGCGCCGATGAAGCAGCGGGTGTAGATGACGCTGGTGCTGAGGCAGACGTGGATGAGGTATCGACGCTGCTGCCTGAACCGGACGACGGACTTTTGCCTTCGTTCGAGGATTTTGGTTTGGCGTTACCGTAACCATCGGCGTACCAGCCTCCGCCCTTGAAGGCAATGGCGGGAGCGGAGACAACACGCTCGAGGTGTCCGCTGCAGTGCGGACAGATGGTGATCTCCGGGTCAGAGAATTTTTGGATCTTTTCTGTGCGCTCGTGGCACTGAGTGCATTCGTATTCGTAAAGTGGCATTGCTCTTTTTTGTCCTGTTGGTAGCTTATCGCTCCTGCGCGATCAGAGGTTGACTGAAAGAGCAGGGCCTGAAATAAAGCCCTGCTCTTCAGTCAACTTTCAAATTTCGGAAGCGACTACTTTTGAGGGGTTGCAGGATGGCGAAGCTTTGAATTGGCAGCCGTGCTGGAGCTGGCGGTTTGGGCGAGAGCCGAGTCAATGGTCTGAAAGAGCTGGGTAGGATCGGTGACCTGGATCCAGTTCTTCTGGGTGACCACCCAGATGGTGGGGGTTTGGGTGAGACCGATGCGCTCGCCCAAGGCGTAGTCTGCCTGGACTTCTTTGGTGAGCGTGCCCTGGGGATCTACGACGAAGGGCATCGTGAGCTTGTGAGTCTGGAACCAGCGTTGGGTGAAGTTCTGGAGGTCTTCCTTGGAAGCGATGGAGTTTTGGGCGGCGAAGACGGCTCCGCGATACTCCTCGGCTGTTTTGGGTGAGACCTTGTCCTGGAGATAGCGGGCGTTAACCGCGGCGTCGAAGCTCCAGAGGTGCATTCTGAGGGGAAAGTCATGGCGGACGAGGGGGATCTTGTAGTGCTCGATTGCTCCCTGGACCATGGGATAGGCGCGGGCGCAGGCGGGGCACTCGAGGTCTTCAAAGGAATAAATGGCGACTTTGGCTCCAGCGGGGGGCTTGAGCATGGAGGTGTCTTTGAAGGTATTGCCCGTGTTGGGGGGTGCAGAGTACTGCGCGTTGGCAGGAACCAGGAGGGCGAAGAACAGGGCGGGCGCGGCAACCAGGGCTAGACGGTTCATTAAGGTAAGACGCATAGGCTTATGTTTTGTATTTTAGCCGCAGAGAGTCAGATGTCGAGTTCGCGGCCGCTGAGCCATCGCCAGGTGATGCCGGATAGGGCCGCCAGGAGGATGATGGCGACGAGCAGTTCGACGAGATGAAGACGGGGCGAGGCAGCGACGGGGCTGACGAAGTAGGCGGTAAGGGCCAAAGCCGCAATAAGGGCTCCCCAGGACCAGAGGATGATGAGCTTGCCAAAATGCCATTTGGAGATGCGCATGGTGGTCTCGGGTGGTTCTGCGGAATAGTAGATCGGCGATGATGGTGCAGGCGTTGTACGTTTTTCTGCGGGGATAGTCGATGGCGGTACGGGTGTGCCGAGCCTTGGTGGGCAGCGCCTTTTCAGCATGAGAGCCTTACCTCCGCCCGGCGACCGATTTAGAATGTCGGCTGGGGCCAGAATTCTATAACTTCCTGCACGCATTGGTCTTTGACTATCTGCCGGGAAGGGCCTTTCGAGATTTCGCAACCGCTCCGGGGTCAGGAGACTCTAATCGTTTGAGAGGTTTACAGGTTCATTGCATACTGCTTCGATACGAATGAAAGTTTGGGCAGCATTTGTCTGCCTTGGTGTCTCTGGTGGGTCCGCGGTAGCACAGGACGCGAATGGTCTGCCTTCGGCTCCGACACCAAATGTCGCGACGATCAGGTTGCCAGGTGGAGTTATGGTGGAGCAGGCTACGCCTGCTGCGTTGCCGCTGACCATTGACGATGCGATTGGCCGCGGGATGAAGCGGAACCTGCAGATGGAGTTGAGCCGACAAAATGAACGGTACGTGCATGGGCAGGTCCTAACGGTGAAAAACGAGCTGCTGCCCAGTATGACGGCCAAGGCGCAGACAGGAACGCAGGAGATCAATCTGGCGGCGCTGGGATTCAAACCTTCCCTGGTGGGGGAATTTGGGCTTCCGCCTGGGTCGTTTTCAGAGATTGTGAAGGTGAGTACGACTTCGGCGCAGTTGAATCTGAACCAGCAACTATTTAATGTGCCTGCTTATTATTTGTACCGCGCGGCACAGAAGGCTGATACCGCCGCTTCGCTGACGACATTGAATACACGGGGGAGCGTGGCCTTGCTGGTAGGGACGCAGTACCTGTTGGCATTGGCCGATGCGGCGCAGATTGAGAATGCGCAGGCTCTGGTGAAGTCCGATGAGGTGGCATTGCAGCAGGCTACTGCCTCGCATGACGCTGGTGTGGGAACCAACCTTGATATGCTGCGGGCTCGGGTGCAATTGCAGACACAGCAGCAGGTGCTGATCAACGCCGAGAACACGTTTGCGAAAGACAAGATCCAGCTGAACCGGTTGATTGGGCTGCCGGCGGAGCAGGAGTTGAAATTGACCGATGCAGCTCCCTTTGCGGAGTTTGCCGAGTTGCCGCTGGATCAGGCTATGGCTTTGGCGTTTGAGCGGCGGAAGGATCTGCTGAGTCTGCAGGCGCAGCTTGAGGTTGCGGACCGGACACGGAAAGCGGTGTGGTCGGAGCGGCTGCCAGCACTGGCTTTCGACGGATACTACGGTGTGTTGGGCGAAACGCATGGTCTCTATCACGGTGTGTTTTCAGCTGAGGGCAAGATGACGTTTCCGATCTTTCAGGAAGGTCAGCTGAGGGGCGAACTTCAGGTCGCCGAGGCTCAAAAGCGTGCGCTGCAGCAGCAGATCGATTCGCTGAAGGTGACGATCGAACAGCAGATTCGGTCTTCAATGCTGGATGTGCAGTCTTCGTCGGAGTTGGTGAAGGTGGCGCAGAGCAACGTGGGCCTGGCGACGGAGCAGTTGCAGCAGGCTTCGGATCGCTTTGCGGCTGGCGTGGATGACAACCTGCCAGTGGTGCAGGCGCAGGCGTCGTTGGCGGATGCGCAGTCGCGGCTGGTGAATACGCTGTATCAGTACAACCAATCGAAGCTGCAGCTTGCGCGCAATACCGGTGTGGTCGAGACGCAATACAAGGTTTATCTGGGGCGGTAAGTGCTATGATTTTCGGCATGAAGATGCCGGGGTCGACATCACCGATGCGACTGGCTGGTTGGGCCGGGGTTGGCAGCTTGATAGCAGGTAGCGCGATTCTGATCGTAACGATTAGTCGTTCCGCGTGGGCGTTCGCACCGCTTTTTCTTGGCCTAGCCATCTTTTATCCAGCTCAGCGTCAATTGAAGTTGGGTGTCGACAAGGATTTATGGACTGATGCGGAATTGGAGCCGCTTCGCAGGCGAGTTGCTCATCCCGCGTGGATGCTCCTGTTTCTCGGGGCTTTTGCAGCTCTCATAATTTGTGACATAGTAACGAATTTATCTCGTGGAACTTATTTCATCTGGGCGTTGCTGTTTCCCCTGCAAATGATGCTGTCGCTGAAGACAACACTGAAGCTTCGTCCTCCTGAAGGCGATGGCGGTCTGCTAAAGTTGCAGAACTCCGGCCCCATTCGGTCCGAACATTGGGGCAACTCGAGGTAGGATTCGTTTCTATCTGAATTTACCTTGATCAAGAATTGATGGCGGTGGCTCTCACCGCTGGTCTAAATGTGAAAACATAGAGTATGGCTGAGGGTGGCAGTAGTGCGTTAGCGACGGGAGTGCCTGCGGGGGTTGCGTTTCGGTCGCGGAACTTCCGTTTGTATCAGTCGGCTCGCCTGATGGTGATTCTGGGGGCAGAAGCGCAATCCGTTGCTGTGGCGTGGCAGGTTTATGCGATCACGCACTCTGCGCTTGATCTGGGGTTCACGGGTTTGGCGCTGTTTCTGCCGGGCCTGTTCTTCATGCTGGCTGCGGGGCATGTGGCGGATCGCTATGATCGGCGAAAGATCATTATGGCCTGTTATGGGTTGCAGGCGGTCTGTACAGCTGTGTTGCTGTGGCTATCTTTGAGTGCGTGGGCGCTCGAAGGTGGACGGATCTGGCCGATCTATGCAGTGCTGGTGGGGATTGGTTTGGGGAGAGCTTTCAGCGGGCCAGCAGCCAGTGCGATGTTGCCGAGCCTGGTGCCGAAGGATCACTTTGTGAATGCAGTGACGTGGGGCGCGACGATCTATCAGATTGCAAATATGTCGGGGCCGGCGGTGGGTGGGTTGCTGTTTACGCTGCCGCTGGCGGGCGTGTTGTTGAAGTGGAAGGGCGCGGCGATTGTCTATGCGTTTACGCTGGCGATGCTGATGGGATTTCTGATTCTGGTGGGGATGATTCGGGCGTCGATGGCGCCGGTGGACAAGAAGGCGTTCAGCATGAGGACGGTGCTGGCGGGACTTGAGTATGTGTGGAAGACGAAGCTGTTGCTGGGGTCGATCTCACTGGATCTGTTTGCCGTGATGTTGGGCGGGGCGACGGCTTTGCTGCCGATTTTTGCTACGGATATTCTTCATGCGGGGCCACGGGGGCTGGGGCTGCTGCGTGCTATGCCCAGCGTTGGGGCGTTGGCGGTTTCGCTGACGATGCTGGTGCGGCCGATCAAGCGGCGGGCCGGGGCGGTGATGCTGATGTGTGTGGGGATCTTTGGTGCGGCTACGGTAGTGTTCGGGTTGTCGAAGAGTATATGGGTGAGTTCGGTTGCGCTGGTGTTTGTGGGCGCGAGCGATATGGTGAGCGTGGTGATTCGGTCGAGCATTCTGCAGTTGGCTACGCCGCCGGAGATGCGCGGGCGGGTGAGTGCGGTGAACTGGTTGTTCATCGGGGCTTCGAATGAGTTTGGCGAGTTTGAGAGCGGGTTGACGGCGCATTGGTGGGGTGCGGTGCGGGCGGTGGTGCTTGGCGGGTTGGCTTCGATGGCGGTGACGGCGAGTGCGGCCGGGCTGTTTCCGCAATTGAGAAAGGCAGATGCCCTGACGGCGGAAGCTTTAATGGGCGCTAAGCAGGAGTTGAGTGTGGCGGAACCTGCGGATTAGTCGAACCCAGGTGTTATGTTGGGGTGAGATTTTTTCGGAGGATGTGCGGATGAAGAATGCGGTAAAAGCGGCAATTGCGGCCACATTGGTGCTGATATTGGCGGTAGGGGGCGAGCTGTTTTACCTGCACCGCGAGAGGAACAGGCCGATGGTGGTGCACGCTCCGGCGAGGGAGCGGATTTCGGATGATGATCTTGTCTTCCTGAAGCAGAAGCGGCAGTCTTCGATGGCGGATATGAAGGACCTGGTGGGGTCTACGGTCTGGGTTTCGGCTGGTGGACAGCTGGATTATTACCCGTCTTCCGGACACTCTGTGAACTTTGGGAAAGCTGCGGGCACGCTGCTGGGTGCGGAGCCTCTGATGGTGAAGGGTTTTGTGGAGCAGGTAGCTCCGAAGTCGGCTACGGTTCGGATTCCCGGTGGGGATAAGCAGGTGCTGATGGTCTTTACGAAGCCGAATGATACGAAGCAGTATGCGGTGCCGATGGGGTATCGACAGGCGGGGCAGTACACGTTTTATGCGGATGAAATTTTGTTCTATGACGATCCTCATGAGCTTTATAAGCACTGGGGGCCAGCGATTTGGAAGGCTGTTGACTCTCATACCGTCATCCTGGGGATGAATGAGCGGCAGGTGGAGCTTGCGCTGGGGCAGGTGAGTAAGAGTACGAGTAAGGACTATGGGAATCGGATGGTGGTGTTTGCGAATCTTGGGAAGCCGATGGCTGTGACCTTTGAGAAGAATAAGGTTACGGCGTTCCGGGAGGATCAGGGGTATTGAGGGACTTTAGTACCCCCACCCCTATCTTAAAGTGTCAAAGTATTCATAATAGATGATTTATGTTCGCACTTCGGTTGAAACCAAGAGCCCAGCTTACGCCGGGCTCTTGGTTTTTAAAGCTGTCTTTGAGGGATCGCTGTGTCAAGTATCTCGATTAAAAAATCTGAAAGTTGACTTCCACATTGAGTTCAACCAGGACTGGCTTGTCGTTCATCAGTGCAGGGGAAAAGGTATATTGCTGGACCGCCGCTAAAGCGCTTTCGTCGAGTCCGAGGCCTACCGGTCGGACGACGGACAGGTGACTGACGGTGCCGTTCGTTTCGACGTGGAGGTTGACCAAGGTGGTCCCGCTGTACATAAGCACGCGCGCCGGTGCGTTGAACGCCGGTTCTGCGGAGTGCAAAAGCCTTGGAGCAGTAATTCCACCGCCGATGCGTTGGGGTTTAGCTTCCTGCGTTTCTGCCGAAGACGTTTCTGGAGCTGGTTGGTTCAAAGGTGCCGCAGCGATTGCTAGAAAGTTTTTCTCGGCATAGTTCTTCCAATAAAAAGGAAGCGATGGAACGAGGTTGGCGATGCCTTCAACAAAGATGGCGTCCAAGGCTGGTCCGTAGTCGCCGTTGGGATTGGCATCGATCTCGATGTGCATCGACTCGTCCTTATGATGTCGCCCATCGCCAACCTGGAGGGTCACTCTTTTCTGCTTGTTGTCGGCGAATTCGAGGCCGACGCGGTTTCCTTCGAGGATCAATTTGTTCTGCTTGAGATGAAACTTCTTCAAGTCGAAACCGCTGAGGGTGAAGGTTACAGGACCTGAGGTGCCGTGCAGATGGCCGGTTGAATCGAAGTGCAGGGTATCGTCGCGCCAGAAGCCGCGTAGATAAAGAGGTTTTCCCATCAGGCGGGAGTTCAGGCCGGCCTCAGTCGATTGTGCGTGGGTTGGAACGGCAAAGCTGCAGGCGCAGAGGAGGACGAGGATGTAGCGGAAGCGTGAAAGGCGCGAAACTGTGGGCATGTACTTTTGAACTTAGACGAAAACTGGCACAGAGGAAAGTTTTCAGGGTATTCAGAAGAAAACGGACTTGATGGGTTGGAGGTTGTGGCCAGGAGGATCAGCCGGTGTTGCGGAGGCCTGCGCTGATGCCGTTGATGGTGGCGGAGATGGCGCGGTTGAGCTCGGGAGAGTCGGGTTCGCCTTTTTTCAGGGCCGTGCGCTTGCGGCGGATGAGTTCGACCTGCAGGAGGCTCATGGGGTCGACGTAGGGGTTGCGCAGGCGGATGGAGCGCTCGAGGACGGGGTTGGTCTGGAGGAGCGTCTTTTGTTTTGTGATCTCAAGGATCATGCGGTGGGTCAGGTTGAACTCGGCTTCGAGGGTGGTGAAGACTCGGTCGCGGAGGGCTTCGTCTTCGACGAGCGAGGCGTAGAGGCGGGCTATGCCGAAGTCGGATTTGGCGAGGGCCATTTCGACGTTGCGGATGATGTCTACAAAGAGGGGAAAGTCGGACATCATGGTCTGTAAGAGGGTCAGGTTGGCTGGTTGGGCGTGGGCGAACTGGTGGAGGGCATGGCCTACGCCGAACCATGCGGGGACCAGTTGGCGGGACTGCATCCAGCCAAAGACCCAGGGGATGGCGCGGAGATCGGCCATGGATTTTTTGCCGCTGCGCTTGGCCGGGCGGGAGCCGAGGCGGGCGTGCTCGAGTTCGGCTACGGGAGTGGCCTGTTCAAAGTAGGTGAAGGTGTCGGGATTGTCGACGATGTGTTTTTTGTAGAAGGCGAAGGAGGTTTCGGAGAGTTGTTCGAGGGCGGACTCCCACTCGGGGGTGATCTCGCCGGTCAGGTGGGGAGTGGGAGTCGAAGACTGGTGCTGGATGAGGGCGTCAGGGCGGGCGAGGGCGTCGAGCGAGGCGGCGATCATTAGCTCGAGATTGCGTTCGGCGAGGATGACGTCGGAGTACTTCCAGTTCAGGACTTCGCCCTGCTCGGTGATGCGGAGCTCGCCAGTGAAGCTGTCAATGGGTTGGGCGAAGATGGCGCGGTGAGTGGGGCCGCCGCCTCGGCCTACGGTGCCGCCTCGGCCGTGGAAGAGGCGGAGGGTGATGCCGCAAGTCCGAGCGACTTCGTGGAGGGCGCGATGCGCTTTGTAGATCTCCCAGGTGCTGGTGAACATACCGCCGTCCTTGTTGGAGTCGGAGTAGCCGAGCATGACCTCCTGATGATGGTTCCAGCTTTTGAGGAGAGGCTTGTAGGCGGCGCTACTCCAGAGCTGTCGCATGATGGCGGGGGCGTTCTGGAGGTCTTCTATGGACTCGAACAGTGGGACAGGTTGTAGGCCGGGGTCGTTGGTTTTGGTGTCGGCTTCAACTTTGACTCCGCCGAGGCGGGCGAGACGCAGAACGTTGAGGACATCTTCGGCGCTGGTGGCTCCGCTGATGACGTACTGGCGGATGGACTCGGGGGCGTGGGTTTGTTTGAGTTCGGCGATGGTGCGGAAGGTGTCGAGGACTTCGGCGGTTTGTGGTGTGAGGGCTGGCGGGAGAGCGAGATCTTTTTGCGCGGCGGTGATCTCTTCGATTGCAGCGGTATGGATGCGGGCGTGTTGGCGGATGTCGAGCGTCTGGAGGTGCAGGCCGTAGGTGCGGACTTCCATGAGGAGCGGGTCGATCAGCATCTCGGAGAGGCGATGTCCGTTGTTCTGGAGAAGGCTGTTGCGGAGGACGGTGAGGTCGCTGAGGAGGTCGACGGCAGTAGTGTAGCGGCAGAGGGCTGGATTGGGTGGAAGAGGGACGCTCGATTGCGGCGTGGCTCCGAGGCGCATCATGATGCAGGCGATGAGGAGACGGAGATATTCGAAGTGGAAGCGCTCTTCGAGGGCGGTTTGGCCTGCGGTGCGGAGTTGGGTCAGATATTTCCTGAGAAGGGTGTTGACCTCGTCGGAGACCGGGACCTGCTGGGTGGAGCTGCCCAGTTGCTCGAATACGTTTTGCAGGCGGCGACGGTAGTGGGTGAGCAGGAGATTGTGGGCCATGGCGAGAGCTTCGCGAGTGGCCTGCGGAGTGACGAAGGGGTTGCCGTCGCGGTCGCCGCCTATCCAGGAACCGAAGCTGACGAGTTGGGGGAGTTCGCAGATGGAGGGCGTTTCTGATGATTCTTCGGCACCGCATGGGTTGCTGCCGGGATATTCGGCTGTGAGAGCTGCGGCTACTTCGGCGTAGAGGACAGGGAGGGTGTCGAAGAGGCTGGACTCGTAGTAGTCGAGAGCCATGCGGATCTCGTCGCGGACGGTGGGGCGGGCGCTGCGGACGTCGTCGGTCTGCCAGAGAGAGGTGATTTCGGCGATGAGGTCGTGCTGGAGAGATTCGAGTTGAGGCTCGGGCACGGGGATGCGGTCAAGCTGTTCGAGGATGTCGGAGATGCGCCGGCGCTTGAACATGACGGAGCGGCGAGCGACTTCGGTGGGGTGCGCGGTGAAGACGGGCGAGATGCAGATTTTCTGGAGGAGATCGTAGGCTTCTGCAGCGGTGACGCCGGCTTCGCGGAGGCGGCGGAGGGTTCCACGAAGATCGCCGCGTTGGGGCGGGATGGTCTGGTCGAGCTGAGCAGAGAGGCGGCGGCGCTTGCGGTGGTTGGTCTCGGCAAGATTGATGAGCTCGAAGTAGAAGCTGAAGGCCCGGGCGAGCTGGTAGGCGGTGGTGAGGTTATCGGAGTGCGCGTGGACGCTGGAGAGTGCCTGCTCGAGGCTGGCGCTGGCTGCGGCTGTGTCGGCTTTGGAGTCGGCCTCGCGACGGGCGATGGCGGTGCGGCGAAGGTCTTCGACGGCAGTGTAGAGGGCGTCGCCGGATTGCTCGCGGAGGACTTCGCCGAGGAGCATGCCGAGAGAGCGAACGTCGCGGCGGAGTGGCGCTTCTTTGAGCTCTCCGGTGGGGGCCTGAAGTTCGGCGAGACGCTGGGACCAGTTGTCGGAAGACCAGAAGGACGGCATTCAATGATTATGCCTTGTGATGCGAACTACATCACGTAGGCAAGTTTTTCGAGCTCTTCCTGGAGGCATGGCAGGGAGCAGCCGCGAAGTTCTAAACGCGAAGCTGCCTTGCGCGCTGCGTGGTTGGAGACGCCGTAGCCGCGGCCGGAGAGGAAGCTGCTGATGACGTCTGCCGCCTGCCAGGAATCGAGGCCTGATTGCAGAAGATCGTCGCGCAGGCCGGAAAGATCGGCGTCGGCAAATTTCTCAATCGTAGACTTCTGGGGTTCTGTCGTCATTTGCCTCTCCCGCTCGGCGTCGCCATCGGAGTTTATCGGGTCGTATGTAATTAGACGCGGTTACCGAACCTAAGTTGTGGAACTAATTGTTGCATTTTGGTCAACTGGCCGTGTGGAATCTGTCTTGAATGCTTCTACGCAGGCTGCGGGTAGGAAAGTTCCATGCATCCCGCGAGATGCTCTCTGCAGCGAGACAACGGTGTGCGGCTCTGCTACTGTCAAAAGAGAGCTTGATGTCTGGACAGCCACAACTTTTCCCGGATCATGAACCAGCGGTGCTGCGCGAGTCGGAGAACCACGACGAGCGCACCAAAAAGCTGGCCCCGGTATGGCTACAGCGATTGTCGCTGTTGGTGTTGGTACTGTTCTGCGTCTATCTGGGCGTGCTGGTGATGGTGCTGCCGTGGTGGACGCGGATCTGGGATCAGAATATGTTCATTCTGTCGCGACCGTGGCTGGCGGCAATCCTGCATAACGGTGCGGTGCGGGGTATCATCTCCGGGCTGGGGCTGCTCGATATCTGGATCGGCGTCTCCGAAGCGGTGCACTACAAAGATTACCGCTGATGAGCGGATTACAGGGATAAGGATCGTATGGACCGATCGATACCGGAACAGTTGCAGTCAGCTCCTCTTGCTTATGAAAATCCTGATTTCCTGAACTCGCCGGATGGGCGGATTCTGCGCATCATGGCGGAGTATCAGGAGCCTATGATGCGGTTTCGGCGGGAGCGGGTGCAGGATACCGTGGTGTTCTTTGGGTCTGCCAGATTTCGGGCGCTTGATGTTGCGAGCGCCGAACTGGAATTGCTTGCGAATACCGGCTCAGCGCAGCCTGCTCCGGAAGAAGAGCAACCGGCGCGACCCCACGAGATTGAGAGTGGCGAGGCGAGCGCGGAGAAGCTGCAGCTGGCGAAGGCTGCGGTGGAGATGGCTGCCTACTATGAGGATGCGCGGAAACTCGCCGGGATGATGGCTACGTGGGCGATGTCGTTGGGGGGACGGCGGCACCGGTTTGTGGTGACGTCGGGCGGTGGGCCAGGGATCATGGAGGCGGCCAATCGTGGAGCCTATGAGGCTGGAGCCAAGACGATTGGGCTGAATATCAAGCTGCCGTTTGAACAGTATCCGAATCCCTACATTACGCCGGAGCTGAACTTCGACTTCCATTACTTCTTTATGCGGAAGTACTGGTTTGCCTATTTGTCGAAGGCGCTGGTGGTGTTTCCCGGTGGATTTGGAACGCTGGATGAGATGTTCGAAGTGTTGACGCTGGCCCAGACGCACAAGCTGGCGAAGAAGATTACGGTGGTGATTTATGGGTCGGAGTATTGGAAGAGCGTGATCAATCTGGATGTGCTGGCAGCGAAGGGTGCGATCGCCAGGGCGGATCTTGAGTTGTTCCGGTTTGCCGATACGCCGGAGGATGCCTTTGCAATTCTGAAGCAGGGGCTAACGGAGAATCATCTGGAGAGTGAGTACGAGAAGAATCTTCGGCAGAAGTGGGAGTCTGAGGGACCCGCTCCGAGTGCGCAGGAGATTCTGGGGCCCGATATCGCCAGGACTCGGTGACCGTACCGCCGACAAGCAACTTTCGAGACAGAAAGGACTACTCGTGTTCCGTCTTTTGAATATTGCATTTCTGATTTCTCTGATGGCAGGTTCAGGTTCGGCAAGGACCCAGACAGTGGCGGCACACGCGGTTCGTCCGACGCCACCCGCGCGCGACCCCAACTCGCCGGGTTACGTTACAGCCAGGGAGTTACCGGATGGCGCCAATGCTCCGGCGAATGCGGATGGAAACTTCATCCTTGGGCCCACGCACAACAGCGCGCCGGAGATGTCTCCACTGCAAAGCGTGCCTCAGGGAGCGGTGTTCGAGTTCACCATGAATTCGGCTGACAGCAAAATCTATCTCGGCATCGAACGCGAGGAAAATACCTTTGGTACGCCGGATCCCACCGATCCTGCAAAACTCATAGTAGCCAACAGTCACCCCGCGGCTTATAGCCGTCGAGTGACGGTTTATGTTCCGAAGCAATATGTTCCGGGCACAGTCGCGCCATTCATTGTCGGAGCGGACGGACCTGATCGGGAGTTGTTTACTGCACTGGACAATCTGATTGCCCAGCGACGTTTGCCGGTGATGATCGCCATCTCGATAAGCAACGGTGGGGGCGATGCTCAGGGCAGCGAGCGAGGCCTGGAATACGACACGATGTCAGGCCGGTATGCGGAGTTCGTGGAACAAGAGGTGCTGCCTCGTGTGGAGGAGCAATACCACGTGAAGCTGACCAGGGATCCTGAGGGGCGGGCGACGATGGGCGGGAGTTCGGGAGGTTCGTGCGCCTTGATTATGGCGTGGTATCACCCGGAGCTTTACCATCGTGTTCTCACCTATTCAGGCACATATGTGAATCAACAGTGGCCCTATGATGCGCGAACGCCTCACGGCGCGTGGGAGTTTCATGAACACCTGATCCCGGAGAGCGCTGCAAAGCCATTGCGAATCTGGATGGAAGTGGGCGATAGAGACCTTCTCAATCCGAACGTAATGCACGACGACATGCATGATTGGGTCGTCGCCAACGAAAATATGGCCAAAGTGCTGGCTGCCAGGGGATATCACTACCAGTTCGTTTTTGTCCGTAACGCAGGGCATACCGACCACGCGGTGAAACGGCAGACTCTGCCTGAGGCTTTGGAGTATGTATGGCAGGGCTACCCCATCCTCGGGGCGAAAAATTGATTTTTTGGGGGGCCGTTTCACAGCCAGGCCGAAATGTCCATCCAGGTAACCTCTGGAGTTAATGGAAGTTACAAATATTGAAGCTCCATTATTGGTGCAGTCACACATTCGTCATGGAGTGTGCCCATACTGACTCGCAGGAAGCGTGAAATGGGGGAAGCCCAATGAGCCAGTCGAGCATTTCGTATCTTTGGCGTGAACCGGAGGCAGCGAAGGGCTTCAAGACAGGTGTGTCGCTGCATAGCCATACGAATCAGTCGAAGGAGACGCTGGACTTTATCTCGGAGCTCTCGAAGGACTGGAGCCTGCTGCAGCCGGTGATGCGCTGGTGCGAAGAGCGTTGCCATCGGGTCTCAGGGATTCAGCCCGACTATGCGCGGAGCTACTGGACGCCACCGCTGACTCCGGCGCTGGCGTTTGATCTGGAGCGGAAGCAGATTGAAGATCAACTGCAGTTGCCGGGACTGGTCTCGATTACGGACCATGACGATATCAATGCTCCGCTGCTGCTACGATCGGTGCCTTCGTCGCGGCATATTCCGGTATCGGTGGAGTGGACGGTGCCGTTTGGGGTGAGCGCGTTTCATCTTGGCATTCACAATCTGCCGAGTGCGACCGGCGTGGAGTGGATGGAGAGGATGAGGGAGTTTACGGCGATTCCGGTGGGGACGCGAAATCCTGAATTGCTGCGGGAGATGTTGGCTGAGTTGGATGAGATTCCGGGCGTACTGATTGTCTTCAATCATCCGATCTGGGACTTGTATCGTGTGGGCAAGGATCGGCATGACGTACTGGTGAATGAGTTTCTGGCGAGACATGGACAGTATGTTCATGCGCTGGAGCTGAATGGCCTGCGGAACTGGAAAGAGAATCGCGAGGCGGCGACGCTGGCGGGCAAGTGGAACCAGTTGGTGATCAGCGGCGGCGACCGGCATGGAGTTGAACCGAACGCAAATGTAAACCTGACACAGGCTGAGAGCTTTACAGAGTTTGTGCATGAGGTGCGGCGCGAGCGACAGAGTCATGTGCTGTTTATGCCGCAGTATTCGGAGCCGTGGAAGCACAGGATTCTGCAATCGACCCTGGATGCGATTCGGGATTATCCGCATTTTCCTGAGGGTTCCAGGAGGTGGGATCAGAGGGTATACCACCCGGACCAGTACGGCGTGATACAGCCTGTTTCGGAGTTGTGGGTTCGAGGTCGGGCACCGCGATTCGTCCGTAGCGTGCTTGGCGCTGTGAAGATACTGGGTGCGGCTCCGGTATCGGGTGGGCTGCGGATGGCGTGGAACGAGGCTGGCGAGATGCGGACGACGCTGGCGAAGCTGGACGCCTGATTTTCGATGCACGACGGAGTTGGCGAGGGGTAGTCTAGAGCGATGCGTGTGCCGCGTGTTGCCTATTTCCCTGACTCCTTCCACGAAGTAAATGGCGTGGCACATACGAGCCGCAATTTTGTTGCGTATGCGGAGCGGCAGGGGCTGCCGTTTCTTTGCGTGCGTGCCGGAGGACGGGCTGCGGCCTTCGAACAGACGGGGGAGTTGCGAACGCTGGAGCTTGGGCGCAGCCGGGCTTCGGTGCGGATGGAGAAGGATCTCCAGTTCGATGCGCTGTTCTGGCGGCATGGCGGGGTGATTCGGCGAGAGCTGGAGCGGTTTCGGCCGGATGTGATCCACATTACGGGACCCAGTGAATTGGGGATGTTTGGGGCTTACTTCGCCTGGGAGATGGGAATTCCGCTGGCGGCTTCATGGCATACCAATCTGCACGAGTATGCGGCTCGACGTATGGGCTGGCTGACGGAGCGGATGGGTGGGCGTGGAGTTGCTGTCGGGCATGGGGTGGAGAGTGGTGCGTTGTGGGCTACGTCGCAGTTCTACAGGCAGGCGAAGGTGTTGTTTGCTCCGAACGAGGAGCTTTGCAGGATGCTGGAGAAGACTACCGGGCGGCCTTGTTACCTGATGCAGCGGGGGGTGGATACGGAGCTGTTTTCGCCTGAGCGACGGACTCGGATGGCCGGGGATGCGGCGGTTGTTTTGGGGTATGTGGGGCGGCTTTCGGTAGAGAAGAATGTGGCTTTGCTGGCGCGCGTCGAGCGGGAATTAACGGGGATGGATTTGGGTGGGGCACGGTTTTTGATTGTGGGGCATGGTGGGGAAGAGGCTTCGTTGCGGGCGGGGTTGAAGTCGGCTGAGTTTGCTGGCGTGCTGCACGGGGTGGAGTTGGCGCGGGCCTATGCGGATATGGATGTGCTGGTGTTTCCTTCGCATACGGATACGTTTGGGAATGTGGTGCTGGAGGCATTGGCCAGCGGGGTGCCCGCGGTGGTGACTCCCGATGGCGGCCCGAAGTACATCGTGCGCGATGGGGAGACAGGTTTTGTTGTGGCGGATGATGGGTTTGCGAGGGCGGTTGCGGCGTTGGTGGGAGATCGGGTGCGGCTACAGCGGATGCGCGAGAGCGCGAGGGAGTATGCGCTGGGGTGTAGCTGGGACGCGGTGTTTGGGCGGGTTTATGAGGGGTATCAGACCGCGCTAACGGCTCAGTAGCGTAGCTCGCCGATGTAGACGGCGTAGGGTGGGATCGTCATGGATTCGAGATGCATGGGGCCCATGGCGTTATCGGAGCGCATGGTGGTGCGGAGGAAGCTGCCTTTGAGGTGGAGGCGCTGCATGTCGGCTTTGAGAGAGAGCTGGACGGGTTGCGCGGTGAGGTTGCAAATGACGACCATGGCCGGGGAGATTGCCGTAACGGCCTGGGGTTTGCGGACCCATGCGAGGACGTTCTGGTCGTCGTGGTTGAGGATGATGCTGGCGCCCGAGGCGATGGTGGCGTTGCCGTGGTGGAGGGCGCTTAGCTGGCGGTACCAGTTGAGCAGGGATTGGGCGTTTGCTTCTTCGACGGCGGCGTTCGGGTTTGGATCAGGTGGGGGTGCGGGTTGGCCTTTTTGCGGGGGTGGTGGGGCTTCCCAGTGGATCGTGGGGTAGGTTTCGGTAAGACCTAACTCCTGTCCGTAGTATAGGTTGGCGGAGGTTCGGCTGGTGAGGAGGAGGGCGGCGAGGATCTTCGCTATTTCGACGTTGTGAGTGCCGTCGGCGTAGCGGGTCATGCTGCGTTTTAAGTCGGGGCCGTCGGTCAGGAGGACGTGTGGGGGATGCTGATCCTGGGCTGATTCCAGTGGTGGGCGGATGGTCGCGGCGGTGAGCCGAGGCTGAGTTCCGGGGTGAGGATTGAAGAGAAGTTGGGGGTCGTAGTTGCTGTTTTGCTGGGATTTTGTGGGATTTTCGGTCAGGTCGGCGATGACGATGCGCTGGCCTATGTGGGCGTTGGTTATTTTGCGGAGGGGGGCGGCCTGAGTTGGGTCGGCGATATGGAAGCCAGCTATGCCTCGGTTGAGCCAGAAACGGGCGGCGGCGGCTAAATCTGTGTTGACTTTGGGCTTCAGGTCGATCAGGACCCGGATGTTGCGACGGCTGGCCTGGTGGATGAGGTCGTCGAGATCGTCGATGGTACCCAGGGCGGGGTCGATGGTTTGGGCGTCTGGCGAGGTGTTGGTGAGGAGGATGGCATCGATCCCCAGTGATTGCAGGTAGTCGAGATGGGTGGGGATGCTTTTCAGGCCGTTTTCACTGAAGTTTTGGGGATCGAGCTGGTAGAGGACGGCGTGCTTCCACCAGGGATCCGCGTTCATGCCGGAGCCGGCCCAGCCGGGGCGGGCGAGGGTTTGGGAGAGAGCTGTGGCCGATAAGGTGAGGGCGAGTAGGAGGGCTAAAAGAGACGGCATGGGGCTCCGGTTGTTAGGGAAATGCTACCGGATTTTTTTCGTGTGGTGGAGATTGTGTTTTGCTGGGGTTTTTGTAAAAAACTGTGGTTTGGGTGTGATTTTTTGTGTGGTAAGGATGGTTTGGTGGTGGTGAATTGATGGTTGGTTTCAGGGAAAAGTCACTCGGGTCGCTCAGAATGACGACGTAAAACAAGCAACAGCAACAGCAAAGACAAAGGCAGAAGCAGATCCCTACGGGATGACAACCAAAAGGGCAACTGCAACAGCAATGCCTGGCGGGGCAGAGGAATTCATTCCCCCCCTTCGTGCAATAAACGACAGTGGCGACTGCAACTGCTAGGCGGTTTGGAGGGCAGCTTCTATGCCGGAGTTGACTTCGGCCTGGGCGAATTCGGCGGCTACTCGGATGCCGTTCATGATGGCCTTCTCGTTGGAGGAACCGTGGCCTACGATGCAGACTCCGCGGACGCCTAGTAGCGGGGCTCCGCCGTATTCGGAGTAGTCGAGGCGTCTTTTGAAGTCGCTGATCGCTTTGCGGGAGAGGAGGGCGCCTACCTGCGAGGTGACGGTGGACTTGAGGGATTCGCGGAGTGCCCCGCCGAAGAGTTTGGCCGCTCCCTCCGTGGTCTTGAGGGCTACGTTGCCTACGAAGCCGTCGCATACGGTTACGTCGGCGTGGCCGTTGAAGAGGTCACGGCCTTCGACGTTGCCAATGAAGTTGATATTGGGCACGGCGCGGAGCAGAGGGAGGGTGTCGCGGGTGAGGGAGTTGCCCTTGGAGTCCTCTTCGCCGATGGAGAGGAGGCCGACGCGAGGGTTGACGATCTTGAGGACGTTTTGCGCGTACATGTGGCCCATGACGGCGAACTGAACGAGGTTGTCGGGGTCGGAGTCGACGTTGGCGCCTACGTCGAGCAGGAGCGAGGGAATGCCGCGGACGGTGGGCAGGATGGTGGCAAGGGCGGGACGGTCAACACCGGACAACATGCCGAGGACCATCTTGGCGGTGGCCATGGCTGCTCCCGTGTTGCCGGCGGTGAAGAAGCCGGCGGCCTTGCCGGGGCCGGAGGTGTGACCGTGACCGTGGTGGGTGGAGGACGTGTGGGCCGAGGCGAGGCCTTCGCGGACCATCTTGAGGCCTACGCGCATGGTGGAGTCGCGCTTGGTGCGGACGGCCTGGGCAGCCTTGTCGTCCATGGTGATCCACTCGGAGGCCGGGACGATGAAGACGGGGAGGTGCTGGCCGCGGAGGTGCTGGCGGAGAATTGGGCGCAGGACGTCTTCGGGGCCAGCGAGGTGGACCCGGACGTCGTATTGACGCGCAGCAAGGACGGCCCCGCGAATCTCTGGTTCGGGGGCCTTATCAGAACCCATGGCGTCAACAACTATGTCGATCGGCATCAGGAGAAGATAACAGGATTTTGTAAGAGTTAGCTTGCTTCTTTAGTTACGAGAACATCGCGGCCCTTGTACGTGCCGCACTTGCGGCAGGCGCGGTGGGGCAGCTTGCGCTCGTGGCAGTTGGGGCACTCGGAGAGGCCGGTGGGGGTGAGGAAGTCGTGGCTGCGGCGCTTGGCAGTCCGTTGTTTGGAGTGGCGCCGTTTTGGATTAGGCATTGCGGTATCCCTTTCAATCGCGCTGCGTGCCTTGCGATGGCGCAGGCGACGAAGCAAAACTTGGTGGTACAGGTTTAGTGCTTGACCTCGATCTTGTCAGCCAGACCCGCCAGCGCATTCCATCGCGGATCGGCCGGAGCCTTATCGCAGGAGCATTGAGCTAAATTCAGATTCTGACCACAGCGAGGACAAAGCCCCTGGCAGTCCGCCTTGCAGAGGGTACGACCTGGCAGGGAGAGCAACACCTGCTCACGCACCACATCCTCAAGCAAAAGACCGCTCTCTTGATAATACCCTATTTCGGTCTCATCTTCCGTAATTGCATGCTCCCCTGAGACAGCATCGGCGCCTTCGGGGCGGAAGATGAGGTCGAAATCGCCCTTGAGGGGGGTGGGGACGGGCTCGACGCAACGGGCGCAGAGGATCTCGAAGTTGCCGGAGTAAGTGGCGCGGAGGCGGATGTCGTTGATATGAGAGTTGGAGGAGCGGCGCTCGACGAGGAGGTCTGCCTGGCCTTTGACCGGGAGTGGTCCTATCTGGTGGACATCGGGAGCGTAGTCCAGGGGGGCGAGGGATTCATCGAACTCAAGGGGTTCGTCTACTAGTTGGAGCGGGGTGATCAGCACTCTTTAAGGGTAGGACTTTGTGGGGTGGGGGTCAAATGGACTTCGGCTTGTTCTTATCTCCGGCGTCGCCGTCGATCCCTTCGATATCGTTCTGCCCACCCCTGAATCGTCACAGAGCCGCGATCTTTTTCTCCATTCTCGCGATCCATTCCTCGCGGGCT
>Ga0207053_10136_pt1 | contig 19925 bp, 31 predicted proteins | sample Alteio_BWMinCont_59_FD_153290 | JGI IMG/M metagenome (GOLD analysis project Ga0207053, IMG submission 153290) | Enriched cells from forest soil in Barre Woods Harvard Forest LTER site, Petersham, Massachusetts, United States -... | ecosystem: Environmental > Terrestrial > Soil > Temperate forest >...
AAGATCGTGTTCCGGTCGTTTGATTCGATCGACAATGCGCCGGAAGAAAAAGCCCGCGGAATCACCATTGCGACCGCGCACGTCGAGTACGAGACCGCGAACCGCCACTACGCGCACGTCGATTGCCCCGGCCACGCCGACTACATCAAGAACATGATCACTGGCGCGGCGCAGATGGATGGCGCGATTCTGGTTGTGGCTGCGACCGACGGTCCCATGCCGCAGACCCGCGAGCACGTGCTGCTGGCTCGTCAGGTCGGCGTGCCTTACATCGTGGTCGCGTTGAACAAGTGTGACGCAGTGGACGATCCCGAGCTGCTTGATCTGGTCGAACTTGAAGTTCGTGAGCTGCTGAAGACCTATCAGTTCCCTGGCGACGATGTTCCGGTCGTTCGGCTTTCTGCCCTGGGCGCACTGAACGGCGAGGCCAAGTGGGAAAAGCAGATTGACGCGCTGATGGAAGCAGTCGACAAATCCGTTCCGCAACCGGCGCGCGAACTCGACAAGCCCTTCCTGATGCCGATCGAAGACATTTTCTCGATTCAGGGACGCGGCACGGTTGTGACCGGCAGAATCGAGCGCGGCAAAGTAAAAGTTGGCGAGGAAGTTGAAATCGTCGGCTTCCGCGACACTCGCAAGACCGTCGTCACCGGAGTCGAGATGTTCAAGAAGCAGCTCGACGAAGGCCTGGCCGACAATGCTGGACTGCTTTTACGCGGCATCGCCAAAGAAGACGTCGAGCGCGGCATGGTGCTGGCGAAGGGCGGTTCGATCACCCCGCACACCAAGTTCAAGGCGGAAGTTTACATTCTGACCAAAGAAGAAGGCGGACGGCATACGCCATTCTTCAAAGGATATCGTCCGCAGTTCTACTTGCGAACGACGGACGTGACCGGAGTGGCGGAACTTCCTTCGGGAACCGAAATGGTGATGCCTGGAGACAATGTGCAACTGGTGATTGAGCTGATCACGCCAGTGGCGATGGAGAAGGGTTTGCGTTTCGCCATCCGCGAAGGCGGCCACACCGTAGGCGCGGGCACGATCAGCGAGATTATTCAGTAAGACCTGAAGATGCAGTCCGTGTTGGAACATTATGGGATTGCTTGGAGTAATTTGGCATTGCGTTCTGGCGCTCTTAGATTTCCTTGGCGTCAAATACGACTGGGTAAAGGAAGAGATTGAATCAAAGCCCAGGAGCGATGTCGTCTAGTTCGACAGTTAGGGTTTAAGCGGCTTAAATAAAAGATATAGTGGGCCACTAAACGCCTCAAGCTCTTTCCTTCCGGAGAAGCCGGAAGGGGTCAGGAAACGAAACATGATAGGAAACGAAAAAATTCGCATTCGCCTGAAGGCATACGATTATCGCGTGCTTGATCAGTCGACGACAGAAATTGTGGCCACCGCGAAACGTACCGGCGCGCAGATTGCCGGGCCGATTCCGCTGCCCACGATGAAGAACAAGTACACGGTGCTGCGTTCGCCGCACGTGGACAAGAAGTCGCGCGAGCAGTTCGAGATCCGCACTCATAAGCGTCTGTTGGACATTCTCGATCCCACGCCGCAGACCGTGGATGCGTTAATGAAACTCGATCTCCCGGCCGGAGTGGATGTGGAGATCAAGGCATTTGGCAAGGAACATAAATAGACCACGTGGGGACGGCCGCCCTCGGCCGTCCGGGCGGAACGAAGCTCCGCAAGTCTTCGCGGGCGGGGGCGCCCGCGCCACATAGGACGAAATAAATGGCAAAGGTAGCAGGAATTTTAGGGAAAAAAGTCGGGATGACGCAGCTCTTCGATACTAAGGGCGACGTGCGCCCCGCTACCGTGCTGCAAGCCGGTCCCTGCGTGGTCACGCAGCATAAGTCGCAGACCAAAGACGGCTACGATTCAGCGCAGATTGGCTTGGTCGAATTCGTAAAAGAATCACGCCTCACGCAGCCGATGCGCGGCCATCTGGGCAAGAACAATGTTCCGCCGGTGAAATTCATCCGTGAAGTTCCGATCGAAGCCGACGGCGATACAGCAGTCAAAGCCGGTGACCGCGTGCTAGTCGAAATTTTCGATGGCGAAAAATTTGTAGATATCGTCGGCGTCAGCAAGGGCAAAGGTTTTCAGGGAGTGGTCAAGCGTCATCATTTTGGCGGCGGTCCGAAGTCGCATGGTTCTATGTTTCAGATCACCGGCTCGATCGGTTCATCGGCGTTTCCCTCGCGCGTGTTTAAGGGAATGCGGATGTCCGGACACATGGGCAATGCGCGTGTAACCGTTAGAAATTTGCGAGTGCTAGGCGTGGACAAAGATGACAACCTGCTGGTGGTTGAAGGCAGCGTGCCCGGACCGAATGGCGGGTATCTGGTGATTATGAAAGCCAAGAAGCCGCCACGAGAGCGTCGTGGATTTGCCGGTGCAGCCACCGTCGATCCGTTAAAGGCAGCCAAGCGAGCGGCGAAGAAGGGCTAGTAAGAAGAAAAGAATGTGTAGCGCGGGCGCCCTCGCCCGCGTTCTCGGGAAACATATGGCGACGATTGACATTCACGATTTGAGCGGCAAAAAAGTTGGCACGCTGGAGCTCGCCGATGAGGTCTTTGGCGCGATCAATGAAGACCTGCTCTATGAGGCGGTGACGCATTACCGCGCCGCGCATCGCGCCGGCACCCATGCCACCAAGAACAAGAAATTGGTTTCGGGCGCGGGCAAAAAGCTTTGGAAGCAAAAAGGCACTGGTCGCGCCCGCGTTGGGTCGATCCGGTCGCCATTGTGGCGCCACGGCGGCACCGTACACGGACCTCAGCCGCGTTCGTACGATTATCGTTTCCCGCGCAAGAAATTGCTCGGTGCATTGCGTTCGGCGCTGGCGGCGAAACTTTCCGACGGCAAGCTGATCGTGGTGAAAGCATTCGATGTCAAGGAACCGAAGACGCAGGCGTTTCGCGAGGCGTTGGATTCGTTGAAGGTCGATAAGGGCGCTCTGCTGGTGGAAGTGGCGAACCACGGAAACCGCAATCTCCACCTAAGCTCGCGCAACCTCGAGGGGATCGAACTGGTCACCAGCGCCGAGGTACACCCTTACCATCTGCTTCGCTATGATCGCGCCATTTTTTCGCAGCCGGCAATTGAGAAGTTGCAACTCTCGCTGAAGAATTTATCTTCCAAGCGCGAACATAAAGCCGGTGAAGGTGAAGGCGAGAAGCAGCCGAAGAAGGCGGCGCGCAGTCCGCGTACCCGCCATAAGAAAGCGGCGGAGGTAGCGTAAGAAAAAATGAAAACCGCATATCAGATCATCCGCCGGCCCGTGATAACCGAGAAGGGCCTGGGCATCAAGGAAAACCAGAACACCCTGGTCTTCCAGGTTGCTCCGAAAGCGACCAAGACCGAGATCAAGGAAGCGGTGCAGTCGATCTTCAAAGTGAAGGTGAGCTCGGTACGCACCGCGAATTATCCCGGCAAGGAACGCCGTCGCGGAAAGTTTGCCGGCTACCGTCCGGACTGGAAGAAGGCCTTCGTGCGGCTGAAGTCCGGCGAGAAGATGCCGGAGTACGCGGAGAATTTGTAGGAAAGCAGTCAGCACTTAGCATTCAGCATTCAGCCCAAGCGGCTTGGTGCAGAAGCTAAGAGCTAAAGGCTAATAGCTAAGAGCTGATTTTATGGCAATCAAGACATATAGACCGACAACTCAGACGTTGCGCTACCGGACCACGCTTTCGAGCGCGGACCTGACTACCGACCGTCCGCACAAGCCGCTGACCGAGCCAAAGTATCGGCAGGGCGGGCGCCGCAACTCCGGCGACACCACCATGCGGTTTCGTGGCGGAGGGCACAAGCGCAAGCTGCGGCTCATCGATTTCAAGCGCGACAAGACTGGCATTCCCGCGACCGTGATTTCGATTGAGTACGATCCCAATCGCTCCTCGCGCATTGCGCTGCTGGCCTATGCGGACGGTGAGAAGCGCTACATCCTGCAGCCGGAGGGACTGAAAGCTGGAGCGAAAATCGTGAGCGGGCCCGATGCCGACATTTTGGTAGGCAACGCGCTGCCGCTGAAAAACATTCCGCCGGGCACGACGATTCACAACCTGGAACTGCGTCCCGGAAAAGGCGCGCAGATGGTGCGCTCAGCCGGTGGCTCGGCGCAACTGGTTGCCAAGGAAGGCGAGTACGCGCTGGTGAAATTGCCTTCCGGCGAAACCCGCAAAGTTTCGCAGGATTGCATGGCCACCATCGGCCAGGTCGGCAACATTGACCACGAGAACATCACCATCGGTAAAGCCGGGCGTTCGCGTTGGCTGGGCAAGCGCCCGCATAATCGCGGAGTTTCGATGAACCCGGTGGACCATCCGCACGGGGGCGGCGAAGGCAAAACTTCCGGTGGACGGCATCCAGTGACCCCTTGGGGCCAACCGACCCGTGGATACAAGACGCGCAACAACAAGCGCACCGACAAGTTCATTGTGAGCAGGGCGAAATAGAGGTTTGGTCTTTAAGCTAAAGGCAGGAGCTAACAGCTAGAAGCTGATTTTATGGCACGTTCAACTAAAAAAGGGCCGTTCATTGACGGATATCTGGCGACGCGTATCGAGGGCATGAACTCTCGCAACGAGAAAAAAGTTCTGCGCACCTGGTCGCGACGCTCAACCATTATCCCGGAGATGGTGGGACACACCATCGCCGTGCACAACGGAAAGAAATTTATTCCGGTGTACATCACCGAGAACATGGTCGGACACAAACTGGGTGAGTTCAGCTTCACCCGCCAGTTCAAGGGACACTCGATGAAGGCCGCCACGGAAGTTGCCGCGCGTCCGGCGGGAGTGCCGGGCGGGCCGGGAGCGATCACACCGGCTGCTGGAACGGCTGCTCCGGCGGCGCCCAAGAGCTAAGACTTAAGCGAGAGACGAGAAAATGGAATTTCGAGCTCAAACCCGTTTCGTTCGCGTATCGCCGCAGAAGGCGCGCCTGGTGCTGGAACTCATCAAGGGCCGGCGCGTCGAAGATGCGCTGAACACCTTGGCATTCACAAAGAAGCGTATTGCCGCCAAAGTGGAGAAGCTGCTGCGTTCGGCAGTCCAGAATGCCAATTATCTGAGCACCGAAAAGAATGTCGACGTCGATCTCGACAGTCTTTACGTGAAGCACGCGGTCGCCAACGAGGGTCCGCGCATGAAGCGAATTCGTCCGGCGCCCATGGGCCGTGCCTACCGTTACGTTCGGCGCATGGCGCATATTGAAATCGCTCTGGCGGAACGGGGAAAAAATGGCGCAGAGCTCGCGACGGTGGTAGGAGAAGATCGGCCGGCAGCAAAAGCGGTTGCGGGCAAGCCCCGGACCAAGGCAAAGAAAAAGGCCGTGGCCAAGAAGTTCGCCGGCAAGAAGACTGCGGGAAAGAGATAGCGATCAGTGGTTAGTGGCTAGGGTTCAGAAAGCACGAGTTTCGGTGAGCACTTGCAACTGACCACTAGCCAGTGAATTTCAGGAGCTTTATGGGACAGAAGGTACATCCTTACGGATTTCGGCTGGGATACACCAAGCCGTGGAAGTCGCGCTGGTTTGTGGAGCGCGATTACGACACGCTGCTGCTTGAAGACGTCAAGCTGAAGAACGAGCTGAAGGACAAGCTCAAGTCGGCGGGCGTGAGCTCGATCGATATCGAGCGTCCCGGCAACAAGCTTCGCGTGATCATCAAGACTGCGCGCCCGGGAATCATCATCGGCCGCAAGGGCGCCGAGATTGACAAGCTCAAGCAGGAAGTGCAGAAGCGCACCAAACGCGAGGTTTACATCGACATTCAGGAAGTGCACAAGCCTGAGCTCGATGCGCAACTGGTTTCGGAATCGATCGCGCTGCAACTGGAAAAGCGCGTAGGTTTCCGCCGCGCCATGCGTAAGGCAGTCGACTCCGCATTGCGCTTCGGCTGCAAAGGGATCAAGGTGCGGGTGAGCGGGCGCTTGAACGGAAATGAAATCGCGCGCTCGGAATGGTATCTCCAGGGACGCTTGCCCTTGCACACTTTGCGCGCGGACATTGACTACGGTTTCAGCGAGGCGCGCACTACCTATGGCGTGATCGGGGTGAAGTGCTGGGTTTATAAGGGCGAGATCCTGCCAGCCAAGAAGCGTGAGGCGCCGGTAGCTGCGGGAGCGTTTTAAGAAGATTGCAGATTTTCCGATTGTAGATCTCAGATTTAGCCAAGCGTTTTGAGCTAAAGGCTAAGAGCTAAGAGCTTATTTATGTTGATGCCGAAAAAGGTTAAGTACCGCAAGCAGCAGCGCGGACGCATGACCGGCAAAGCCTGGCGCGGCGCCGAACTGGCCTTCGGGGATTACGGGCTCAAAGTGCTCGAGCCGGGTTGGATCACCGACCGTCAGATCGAAGCCAGCCGTGTGGCCATGACCCGTTTCATCAAACGCGGCGGGAAGATTTGGATTCGGTTGTTCCCCGACAAGCCAGTCACCAAGAAGCCTGCTGAAACCCGTATGGGAAAAGGCAAGGGCGCGCCCGACCATTGGGTTGCGGTGGTACGCCCCGGCAAAATTTTATTCGAGATGGAAGGTGTGACTCCGCAAGACGCAGCTGAAGCCATGCGCCTGGCGTCACATAAATTACCGCTGCGCACGAGATTCGTGCAGCGCGAGGGGCACTGAATAGCCATCAGCTATCAGCCGTCAGCAAAGACGGTCTGGGTAGCTGAAAGCTGAGAGCTGAAAGCTGAGAGCGTTTATATGAAAGCAGAAAAAATTCGAAACCTGACTGACGAAGAACTTCATCACCAGGAACAAGAAATGAGCGACCAGCTCTTCAAGCTGAAGTTTCAGCTCAATATGGGACAGACCGAGAGCCTGAAGAAGCTCCGCGGATTGCGCAAGGACATTGCCCGGGTGAAAACCATTGCCCACGAGCGCGCCGCGGCAGGGGAGAAGAAGTAATGGCGGAAACAAAAGCTGCCGGAAGGCGCAAGGAATTAGTCGGTGAGGTGGTATCGAACCGCATGCAGAAGACCATCGTGGTGCAGGTGATCCGCCGCCGAGCCCACCCGCTGTACACGCGAGTAATTTCGAAGGCGAAAAAGTTCTACGCCCACGATGAGAAGAACGAAGCCCACGTGGGCGATGTGGTGCGGCTCGAGGAGACGCGTCCGCTCTCGAAGCTCAAGCGCTGGAAGTTGAAAGAAATCGTGCGCAAGACCGCGCTGGTGCCGGAAGTGAACGCGGGTGTGGAGCAGTAAAGCAGCATTTGGCACTTGGCAGTTAGCGTTTGGCGGTCAGCGTTATGGTGGAACAAACCTTCGGGACTTAGTGCCAACTGCTAAGTGCCAGGTGCGGATCGCTCATCACGGAGAAGTTTATGACAGTAATGATGCGAAGCATGCTCGAAGTCGCCGATAACAGCGGCGCTCGCAAGCTGCAGATGATTCTGCCGCTGGGTGGATCGACTGGCCTGCGCGCCGGACTCGGCGATGTGGTCACCGCCAGCGTAAAGGAAGCTGCGCCAGACGGGCAGACCAAGAAAGGCACCGTCGTAAAAGCGGTCATCGTGCGCACTCGCAAAGAGCATCGCCGCCGCGACGGCACTTATATCCGCTTTGATCAGAATGCGGCAGTGTTGATTAACGACGCGGGCGAGCCCGTGGGAACGCGCGTGTTCGGACCGGTTGCTAGAGAATTGCGCGAGAAGAAGTTTTTGAAGATCGTAAGTTTGGCGCCGGAAGTTTTGTGAGGAACAGGTTTCAAAGTTTCGAGGTTTCAATGTTTCGGTTGGACCCGGATCGGACTCGAAACGTGAAACCTTGAAACTTGACTTTGGGAAGCTTTTAAATTTATGGCTACTGCAACTGAAACAGCACACAAGCGAATTGATATTCGGCGCAACGACACGGTGAAGGTATTGAGCGGCCGCGACAAGGGAAAGCAGGGGCGCGTGCTGCGCGTGTTTCCTGATACCGGCAGAGTTCTGGTCGAGCACGTAATGATGGTGAAGAAGCACATGCGCCCCAGCCAGAAATCAAAGGGCGGTATCGCCGAGCAGGAGAGCCCGGTATCGGTTTCGAAGGTACAACTGATGTGCGCCACCTGCGGTCCGGTACGCATTGGGCATGAAGTCCGCGGCGACCGCAAGGTCAGGGTTTGCAAGAAGTGCGGAACCACATTGGATAAAACCTAGCTATTAGCTTTTAGCCGTTAGCTTACGGCTAAGAGCTGAACGCTGAGTGCTAAAGGCTGAATTTATGGCTAAAGACAAAAAAAGAAAAGAAAGGCGCGCCCCAGCAGCAGGAAGACCGTGCGCCGCAGGTAGCTCGCCATAGTGCGAAGGAAACTCCTCGGCTGAAAGAACGCTTCCGCAAGGAAGTCGCTCCGGTGCTGATGAAGGAGTTCGAACTGAATAACCCGATGGCGGTCCCGCATCTTCACAAGATCGTAGTGAATATGGGCATGGGCGAGGCTACCCAGAACGCGAAATTGCTCGATCCGGCAGCCAACGAACTCGGCCAGATCACCGGGCAGAAGCCTGTGGTCACGCGCGCCAAGAAATCCATCGCTGCGTTCAAAGTCCGCGAGGGCATGCCGATTGGCGCGATGGTCACTTTGCGCGGCGACCGCATGTACGAATTTTTCGATCGCCTGGTGAATATTGTCCTGCCGCGTGTCCGCGATTTTCGTGGGGTTTCCACCAAGTCGTTCGATGGTCGCGGCAATTACACCATTGGATTGCACGACCAGTTGATCTTTCCGGAGATCGACTATGCCAAGGTGGACAAGTTAAAAGGCATGAACGTCACCATCGTGACCACCGCGCGGGATGACAATCAGGCGCGGGCGTTATTGCGCCACTTGGGCATGCCGTTTAGGGCGTGAACCAGATTGCAGATTGAAGATTTTAGAGTTCAGATTTTGAGCTAGAGGCTAGTGGCTAAAAGCTAGGAGCTGATTTGTCAACTACAGCAAAACGAGTCAAAGACGAGAAGATCCAGGAAAAGTTCAAGCAGGCGCGCGACAACAAACAGCCGAGGCCGAAGTTCTCTACGCGCAGGCACAACCGCTGCAAGATCTGCGGACGCCCGCGCGCGTTTCTGCGTAAGTTCGGGCTTTGCCGCCTGTGCTTTCGCGGGCTGGCATTGCGCGGGGAAATTCCCGGAGTTGCAAAGTCCTCCTGGTAGGAGCATCCCCGCCTCCGCAAAATCGCGGAATGACGGGAAGCTGGTTCTGTGGTACATGCCGTTGCCGTTCTTCGCTGAAGCGGAGATTACGAACGGCCGAGGAGAAGCAAAACCATGAATTTGACCGATCCGGTCGCAGACATGCTGGCGCGTATTCGCAATGCGATCCGCGCCCGGCACCAGAAAGTAGACGTCCCCGCTTCCAAGCTGAAGCTGGAGATTGCCCGCATTTTGAAAGAAGAGGGCTACATCTCGAACTTCAAGCCCACCGAGGACGAAGGCCACAAGGTGGTGCGTATTTACCTGAAGTATGACACCAATAACGATGCCGCCATTTCGAACGTGGAACGCGTGTCGCGTCCTGGTTGCCGGGTGTACGTCCGCCGCTCCGAGATTCCACGCGTGCTGGGAGGCATGGGGATCAACATCCTGACCACGCCCCGGGGAGTCATGACTGGGCGGCAGGCGCGCAAACAGGGCCTGGGAGGCGAAGTCCTCTGCGAAGTTTGGTAGGAAACCAGCTTTTAGCTCTTAGCTTTTAGCCATCAGCTAAAGGCGTTGAGCTAAGAGCCAATAAGCTAAAGGCTAAGAGCTGCTTTTATGTCACGAATTGGAAAAAAGCCGATCGCACTGCCCAAGGGAGTGACGGTCAAGATCGAAGGCAACACGGTTGCCGTGCAGGGGCCGAAGGGCAAACTCGATACCGTCGTTCCCCATGGAATTCGGGTCGAGCAGCAGGATGGCCACGTCGTCGCCCTGCGCGAAAACGACTCGCAGGCCGCCCTGCACGGACTGACTCGCGCTCTGGTTAATAACGCGGTCGAAGGAGTTACCCGGGGATGGACACGCGAACTGGAAATTGTTGGCATCGGCTATCGCGCGGAGATGAAGGGCAAAGGCACGGTGGTGTTCACGCTGGGCTATTCCCATCCCATTGAATATCCGCTGCCAACGGGCGTGGATGTCGCGGTCGATCCCAAGCAGACGCGGCTCACCGTAACCGGCATCGATCGTCAGAAGGTCGGGCAAGTCGCTGCAGAAATGCGCTCGCTGCGTCCGCCCGATCCGTACAAAAATAAAGGCGTCCGCTATGCGGGTGAGCGCCTGAAGAAGAAGGTTGGAAAGACGGGAGCGAAATAGCTCTCAGCCGTCAGCCATCAGCTTTCAGCTGCTGTAATTCAGCTGCGAGCTAATGTGGTTTACCTGACGGCTGATAGCTGAGGGCTTGTTTCATGCTGACAATATCATCCAAAAACGTAACTCGCCGGCGGGTGCACGAACGCATTCGGAAGAAGGTTCTCGGCACCGCCGAGCGGCCGCGGCTCAATGTTTATCGTTCGCTGAACCATATTTACGTTCAAGTCATCGATGACCTGAAAGGTGTAACACTGGTCTCGGCTAACAGCGCGGAAGGCAAGAAGGGATCGCGCACCAAAGGCGGCAATTTGGCGGCGGCGAAGGCCGTCGGCAAGGCGATTGCCGAACGCGCTAAGGCGCAGGGCATCAGCAAGATTGTTTTCGACCGCGGCGGATACATTTATCACGGGCGCGTGAAAGCGCTCGCGGATGCCGCCCGTGAATCAGGATTGCAGTTTTGAAAGCAGCTGCTAGCTATTAGCTTTTAGCCTTTAGCTTGCACGTGATGCTTCAAGCTAAAAGCTAATCGCTAAGAGCTGAAAGCTGGGAACGGAATTTACGAATGCCAACTGTCATTAAGAAACTCGATGCGGGCTCCTACCAGTTGAAAGACCAGGTGGTCGCCATCAATCGCGTCACCAAAGTGGTGAAGGGCGGCAAAAACCTGTCCTTCGCCGCGCTGGTCGTCGTCGGAGATCCGACCGCCGCCGTAGTCGGCTATGGGTCTGGTAAAGCCAAGGAAGTGCCCCAAGCCATTCGCAAGGGCATTGAGTCGGCCAAAAAGAACCTGGTCCGGGTGAATTTGACGCATACCAGCATTCCGCACGCGGTACTCGGGCGTTTCGGCTCCGGAATGGTGCTGCTGAAGCCGGCGCCGGAAGGCACCGGCGTAATCGCCGGCGGAGCGGTTCGCGCCATCATGACTTCGGTCGGAATTCAGAATGTGCTGACCAAATCGATTGGGACCACCAACCCGCACAACGTGATCAAAGCCACCTTCGACGCCCTTAAGAAACTCAAGAACAAGGAATTCGTCGCCGGCGTGCGCGGCAAGACGGCGGAGGAATTGTAGTCATGACCACGACGAAGGCAGCCGCCAAGACGGCAACTAAAACGAAAACGCAGGCAAATAAGAGCGCGGCGAGTGCAGGGCGTCTGCACCTGAAGTATGTGCGCTCCGTGATCTGCGCTCCGGTCAAGCACAAACAAGTTGTTCGCGGATTAGGTTTTACCCGCCTGAATCAGGTAGTTGAACGGCCCGATACGCCCGCCATTCGCGGCATGGTGGCAAAGGTGCCGCATTTAGTCGAAATAGTGCCGTAAAGCGGAGCTACTAGCCTTTAGCTCTTAGCTTTTAGCCAAAGCGACTCCGATTTGGTTCAAGCTAAAGGCTAAGAGCTAACAGCTTAAGAGCTTATTTATGAATCTATCCAACATTCGAGCACCGAAGAAAGCTTCGGAAAACAAGAAGCGCGTGGGCCGAGGCATGGGCTCTGGCATGGGCAAGACTTCCACCCGTGGACATAAAGGCCAGCGCTCGCGCAGCGGTTCGCGCATGATGCGCGGTTTTGAAGGCGGCCAGATGCCGCTGCATCGCCGTGTGCCGAAGCGAGGCTTCACCAATATCTTCCGCCAGGAATACAACATTGTGAACCTGGAGAAGCTGGCAGAGTTGGGCGAGAGCATCATCAATCCCGACGTTCTGCGCAAGGCCGGCGTTATCAGCACCAAGCGCCGGGTCAAAATTCTTGGCGATGGCGAACTCAAATCCGCCATCACCGTTCAGGCGCATAAATTTTCCAAGTCGGCTCAGGAAAAGATCACCAAAGCGGGCGGCAAATTTGAGGTCTTGACATAAAGTATTGGGATCGCTAAGTCCACGCCAACGAAAGTCGTATTCAGGTGCGTGCTGAAGATCTAAGCTAGAAAGCTAGGAGCTAAAAAGCCAAAGGCTGTTCTTATGTTCGAGAAGTTTGCCAACATCTTCCGCATTCCCGACCTGCGCAAGCGCATTCTGTTCACGCTGGCCATGCTGGCGGTGTATCGCATCGGCGGACATATCCCCATCCCGGGAATCAATTCCACGATGTTTCAGCAGTTCATTGAGCAGAACCGCGGGACCCTGCTGGGCTTTGTCGATCTCTTCTCCGGCGGCCAATTCAAGCGCATGACCATCTTCGCGCTCGGCATCATGCCGTACATCACTGCCTCGATCATTCTGCAGTTGCTCACCGTTGTGTACGAGCCTTTGGCCAAGCTGCAGAAAGAAGGCGAACTCGGCCGCAAGAAGATCACCCAGTGGACCCGCTACGTGACCCTGGTCCTAAGCGCGGTCCAATCCTTCGGCATCGCTTTTACCTTGCAGAAGAGTGGTGGGTTTGTGCTCACCCCGGGTCCAGGTTTCGTGCTGATGACCGTTCTGACCCTTACCACCGGCAGCGTTTTCATCATGTGGCTGGGTGAACAGATCACTGAACGCGGCATCGGCAATGGCATGTCGCTGCTTATTTTCGCCGGCATCGTCGTGGGTCTGCCGCGTGGCATTCTGGACTTGGCGAGTAAGGCGAGGAATTTCGCCTGGGGCCCGTTGACCCCGGTATGGATGATCCTCCTGGTTGCCCTGATGATCGCTGTCGTTGCCTTTATCGTGTTTGTTGAACGCAGCGAGCGGCGCATTCCAGTGCAGTACGCCAAGCGCATCGTCGGCCGCAAAATGATGGGCGGACAGTCCACGCACCTCCCCTTGCGAGTCAATTCAGGCGGAGTAATGCCGGTTATTTTCGCCTCATCGATCGTCACTATCCCGCAAACCTTACTTTTCGGATTGCGCGACAATCCCCACTTCGGACCGATTCTCCGTGCCCTTTATTGGGGCGAGCCCTTGTACACCGTGCTCTACGCCGCGGGCATCATTTTCTTTGCATACTTCTACATTTCTATCGTCTTTAACCCTAACGAGGTTGCCGACAACATGCGGAAGTATGGCGGATTCATTCCCGGCATCCGGCCAGGCAAGCGCACTGCCGACCACATCAATGAGATTTTGACGCGTATCACACTGGTGGGAGCGGCTTACCTGATCATCATCTCGTTAATTCCCGAATGGATGATCACCGGCATTCACTTGAACCATTTGTACGGCCCCATCGGCAGGTTCTTCGAGAACATGCCGGACCGCATGCTGAACGGTCTCGGGCTGAACTTTTATTTCGGCGGAACGTCGCTGCTGATCGTGGTAGGCGTGGCCATGGACACAGTGAACCAGGTCGAATCGCAGCTAATCATGCGGCACTATGACGGGTTCACCCCCAAGAGCGGACGGATTCGTGGGCGCCGCAACTGGGCATAGCAGGTAGTCCTGACGAAGGCGGATCGTTTGCTTGGTAGTGACTCTGGTACAGGAGCGGCTTGGGGCCAGTTCGATGGCGGAGCAGGTATTGCGGACTATCGGACCCGTTGTGCTTCTCGGGCCACCGGGCGCAGGTAAAGGCACCCAGTCGAAGAGAATCACTGAGCACTATCACATTCCTCAGGTCTCGACCGGGGACTTGCTCCGCGAGCATGTGAAGCAGCAAACGCCGCTCGGCATCCAGGTGCAGGCGGTCATCGCGCGGGGTGAACTGGTCCCCGACAACCTGGTTTGCGATATCGTGGCCTGGCGCTTGCGCCAGCCGGACGCCGACCGGGGATTCATTCTCGACGGCTTTCCGCGCACCCAGAGGCAGGCGGCGTGGCTGGATTCTTTTTTGAAGTTTGAGTTCTTTGACAGTGGAAAGTGGGCGTCCTGGCTGCCGATTGTGATCCGTATCGAGGTCGATTATAATAAGTTGTTGCTCCGGATCGCTGGACGGCGGACTTGTCCGACCTGTGGGTCGATCTACAACGTCCATTCCAAGCCCCCGCTTGTTGACGAACTCTGTGACAAGGATGGCTCGAAGCTGGTCATTCGCGACGATGACCGCGATGAAGTCGTTCGCGAACGCTTGGATACATACGAGCTCCAGACCAAGCCTGTGGCCGAATACTATATGGCGCTGGGCAGGCTGGTGTCCGTTGACGGCGATCAGTCCCCGGAGGATGTGAGCGCCTGCATTTTGAAGGAAATTGACAGCCATGCTTGTGACGCGGTCCAGAGAAATCAGGCTAAAGGAAATTAGAGCTTGGCAATTGTCTGCAAGTCGCAGTCGGAAATCGAAAAGATGCGCCGCAGTGGCCATATCGTGCGGCAGGTGCTGGACGAGATGAAATCGATGGCCGCGCCCGGCGCGACCACAATGGACCTCGAAAAGGCCGCTGAGAAGAAGATCAAAGAACTGGGCGCGAAACCGGCGTTCAAAGGTTATTACGATTATCCCTGCGTGCTGTGCACGTCGGTGAATGAAGAAATCGTGCATGGCATCCCGTCCGCGAGACGGGTCCTCAACGCCGGAGATATTGTTTCGATTGATTGCGGCGTGGTGCTTGACGGATATTACGGTGATGCCGCGATAACTGTCGCCGTCGGCGATTCGGTTTCGCCGGAACGCCAAAAGCTGCTGGAAGTGACCGAGGCCTCGCTCTATAAGGCCATCGAGCAAGCCAAGATCGGCAACAGCATTGGCGATATCGGCGGTGCAGTTCAGGAATACGTTGAGGCCAATGGCTTCAGCGTTGTGCGTGAATTTGTAGGCCACGGAATCGGGACCAAGCTGCACGAAGAGCCGCAAGTTCCGAATTTTCGTTCGAATGGCGCGAACACCCGCCTGCGCGAAGGCATGGTGCTGGCCATCGAGCCGATGGTGAACTCCGGCCGCCCGGAAGCAAAGGTTTTAGATGATAAGTGGACTGCGGTCACGGCCGACGGCAGCTCCAGCGCGCATTTCGAGCACTGCGTTGCGGTGACAAGAAATGGGCCGGTGATTTTGACGCAGTGATCAGTGGTCAGTGGCCAGCTTCAGTTGGTTCTGACCACTGACAACTGATCACTGACAACTGATTTAGGAGCGAATGAGCAAAGTTGAGGCGTTTGCGGGGCGTCTGAGCCCCGCGCCGAAATCCCGAAGCAAAGCGAGGGAACTCGGAACCGGATTACAAAGGAGTCGATGAGCAAAGAAGACGCGATTGAGGTAATGGCAACGGTCCTGGAACCGCTGCCCAACGCCATGTTCAAGGTGGAACTGGAAAATAAGCACCAGGTACTGGCACACGTTTCCGGCAAAATGCGCAAGAACTTCATTCGCATTCTTCCGGGAGACAAAGTCGCGGTCGAGCTCTCGCCGTACGATTTGAATCGTGGACGTATCGTTTATAGATATAAATGAGCCTCGGTATTGCTGATCAGGGTTTCCTGGCGGCTGAAGGCTGACGGCTGAAGGCTGGTTTATGAAAGTCAGGGCATCGGTAAAGAAAATTTGCGACAAGTGCAAAGTCATCCACCGCAAAGGCGTGGTGCGCGTGATCTGCACCAACTCGAAGCACAAACAGCGGCAAGGGTAAGTCAGCTTATGAGCTTTTAGCTCTTAGCTGGGCCGTATGGGATTGGCTAAGAGCTAAAGGCTAAGAGCTAATAGCTGAGTAGCAACCGGGAACTTTGGAGGTCCAGATTTTATGGCACGAATTGCAGGCGTCGATCTTCCGCGCAACAAGCGAACGTTCATTGCGCTGACTTATATTTACGGGATTGGGCAGGCGCGGGCAACGCGCATTCTCGATGAGGCCAGAGTGGATCCCATGAAAAAGATCCAGGACCTCGGCGAAGACGAAGTGAACCGCATCCGCCAGGTCATTGAAGGCGAAGGACTGGTAGAAGGCGATCTGCGCAAGGAAGTTTCCATGAGCATCAAGCGGCTCATCGAAATCGGCTCCTATCGCGGGTTCCGCCATCGTCGTAACCTGCCGGTCCGCGGACAGCGGACGCACACCAACGCTCGCACCCGCAAGGGTCCGCGCAAGGGAACCGTCGCCAACAAGAAGAAGGCGGCAGCAAAGACGTAATCGAGTGGCTAGTGGTCAGTGGTTAGTGGTCAGTTAACCAGTGCACCAGAACTAGCCACTAACCACTGATCACTGGAAACTACTTATGGCAAAACCAGCAGCAGCGGCAGGCGGCGCAGCAGCAGCGCCGGAGAAGAAGGGCAAGAAGAAGACCTTCAAAAAGAAGGAACGCAAGCACGTCTCATTTGGCGTGGTGCATATTCAGGCGTCCTTCAATAACACCATCGTGACCATCAGCGACCAGGCTGGCAACGTGCTCTCCTGGAAGAGCTCCGGCTCGCTCGGTTTTCGTGGATCACGCAAAGGCACGCCGTTTGCCGCGCAGCAGGCCGCAATGAACGCCGCCAATATGGCGCGTGATCATGGCGTGCGCACCGTGGAAGTGCGGGTCAGCGGGCCGGGTTCGGGTCGTGAGTCAGCGATTCGCGCGCTGTCCGCGGCGGGAATCGAAGTTCGCGCGATTAAAGACGTCACGCCGATTCCGCACAACGGCTGCCGTCCGCCGAAAAGGCGAAGAGTTTAAGTAGTGATTAGTGGCTAGTGATCAGAGAACAGGACGAGTCACCAACAGCCACAAACCATTGATTTTGCCCAGGAAGAAAGGTCAGCCAGACCCGTAAACTGGACGTAATTTAAGGAGAAGAAAACTTGGCAAGATATAAAGATGCAGTATGCCGCCTGTGCCGGCGGGAGGGCATGAAGCTGTTCCTCAAAGGCACAAAATGTTTCAGCGATAAGTGCGCAATCGAGAAGCGCAACTTCGCCCCCGGCCAGCACGGTAAGGACCGTAAGGCCAAAATCGTCGGATACGGCCTGCAATTGCGCGAGAAGCAGAAAGCCAAGCGCATTTACTTCACGCAGGAAGGCCAGTTCCGCAACTACTTCGAGAAGGCCGCGCGCACCAAGGGCGTGACCGGCGAAATGCTTTTACAGCAGCTTGAGCGCCGGCTGGATAGCGTGGTCCTGCGCATGGGATTCGGCATCTCCCGCCGCCAGGCGCGCCAACTGGTGCGTCACGGACACGTTGCCGTCAATGGCCGGAAGGTCGACATTCCTTCGTATCAGGTGGCAGTTGGCGAGGAAATCTCGATTCGCGAGAGCAGCCGCAAGCTGCCGATTCTGGAGCAGTCGAAAGAATTCGCTGCCCACCAGAACGCACCTAACTGGATAGAGATTGATCGCGATAATTTCAAAGGCCGCATAACTGCGCTGCCTAAACGCGAGGATATCCATTTGCCGGTGAACGAGCAGTTGATTGTGGAGTTGTACAGCAAGTAAGGTCTCAGAGGTTTCAAGTTTCGGGTAAGCGGTGGAGCGTTAGGCACAACGCGGACTCCCGAAACTATGAAACTCGAAACCTTGAAACTAGATTTTACCGGTCCACATTTCGCGCCAGATCAGCCTTTGCTGACTTTGACCTGAGTCGGACCACTCAGCGAGTCAGCTCTGAGCCACATGGCCGAAGGAGAAACAAATGCTTTGGAAGGGTTTTCAAAAACCAAAACGCCTCGCAGTCGATACTTCAACCCTAACTGACAAGTACGGAATTTTCTGGGCTCAGCCGTTTGAACGCGGCTTCGGCACCACCATCGGCAATGCGCTTCGTCGCGTGCTGTTGAGCTCGATCGAAGGCGCTGCCGTTACGGCGGTGAAGATTGAAGGCGTGCTGCACGAGTTCCAATCGATCCCCGGCGTGGTAGAAGACGCCACCGACATCATCCTGAACTTGAAGCAAGTTCCGTTCAAGCTCAGTGGAGATGCTCCGAAAGCCATTTACCTGCGCTCCGACCAGCCCGGCGTTGTGACCTCCGGCATGATTGAAGCCGACGGCGATGTCGAAGTCCTCGACAAAGACGTTTACATCGCGACTGTCAGCGAAGGCGGCAAGCTCGATATGGAAATGCGCCTCAAGCGCGGGCGCGGTTACGTTTCCGCCGACAAGAATTTCGACGAGGACCTCGGCATCGGATTCATTCCGATCGATTCCGTCCACTCGCCGGTGCGTAAGTGCAACTACACCATCGAAGCCGCGCGTCTTGGGCAGATCACCGATTACGACAAGCTCACGCTCGAAGTTTGGACCAACGGCTCCATCACTCCGGCGGACGCGATTGGGCTTTCGGCGAAGCTGCTGAAAGATCACATGAATATCTTCATCAACTTTGAGGAAGATATCGAAACCGGCACCGCCACTGAAGACCGTAAGCCTGAGATCAAGAACGAGAACCTGAACCGTTCGGTTGAAGAGCTCGAGCTTTCCGTCCGCAGCTACAACTGCCTGAAGAACGCCAACATTCAGACCATCGGCGAGCTGGTGCAGAAGACCGAGGCCGAGATGCTGAAGACGAAAAACTTCGGCCGCAAATCGCTGAACGAAATTAAGGAAATTCTCGGCACCATGGGCTTGAGCCTGGGCATGAAGATTGACGAGCACGGGAACGCTGTCCCCGGCCCGACGTCAAACCAAGTGCTGCCGGCATCAGCCTACGGCCCGGACGATAACTACTAAAGAAAACAGTTTCGGGTTTCGAGTTTCAAGCTGACCACTCGAAACCTGAAACTTTGAAACTCGAAACTGAGGTTTGCCATGCGTCACAAAGTAGCAGGATACAAACTCGGACGTACCACATCGCACCGCCGCTCGCTGCTGCGCAACATGGCGACTTCGCTCATCATGGAAGAGCGCATCGAGACCACGGTCCCCAAAGCAAAAGCGCTTCGGCCGACGGTCGAAAAGATGATCACCCTCGGCAAGCGTGGAGACCTCGCCGCGCGCCGCCAGGCCACGGCTTATCTCATGACCGAAGAAGCCGTGCACAAACTGTTCGACACCATCGGCCCGCGTTTCGGAGACCGCAACGGCGGCTACACTCGAATCGTTCGGACTGCGTGGCAGAAAGGCGACGGCGCCGATAAAGCCTTCATCGAGTTGCTGGGCAGCGAGCAACTGCTAGACGAAAAGCGCCAGAAGCGTGCCGAAGCCCGCGCCAAGAAGGCGGAAGAAACCCGCAAAGCCATGGAAGAGCAGGAAGCCAATCAGCAGGCAGAAGCGGCGGCGCATGAAGGCGAAGCAAAGGAAGAAAAAGAAGAGAAAGAGTAGGTCTCAGCAAGATCTAATTGCTTAGCAATATCTGTGTGGGTCGGACATTCTTGTCCGACCTTTTTTGTCTTCTGCAAGCTGTTAATAATGGGTTCTACGCATGTTATTTACGGCCCGTTCTCCAGCGCCGAGGTCTTGCGCTTTCGGAAGCTCTCAATCTGCTTTGGTATGTCGTACAGGTACGTAAGTAGCAGGTCCAAGAAGTTCACGATGTCCCGCGAGTCCTGTGGGGTTGCGTCATTCGGTATCGGAGCTTCTGGATGTGCGGACTCATTTGCTACTATCCGTACTTCGTCAGCCCAATCTTGCATGAGCGGGTGCAACACACCCTTGCTCACGAGATCGTCAATTTGATCTTTAAGCTTTCCATTCTTGGCCTTCTTCTCGCGTATCACAAATTGCACTGCACTACGCGCCATGACATTCGCTGCATCCCAGTTCTCACGTTTTAACGAGTCGTGTGCCTGAATCCAGAATCGCTTTACCCCTTCCGGCCAGTTTTCAGAAGGCTCGCGCTTTGCGTCCAGCGGCCATGGCAGGACCCTCATCGCGTAAAGGCCACGACCA
>Ga0207053_10137_pt1 | contig 19630 bp, 18 predicted proteins | sample Alteio_BWMinCont_59_FD_153290 | JGI IMG/M metagenome (GOLD analysis project Ga0207053, IMG submission 153290) | Enriched cells from forest soil in Barre Woods Harvard Forest LTER site, Petersham, Massachusetts, United States -... | ecosystem: Environmental > Terrestrial > Soil > Temperate forest >...
CGGAAGGCGGGGGCGGCGGCGCGAGAGATGCTAATTTCAGCGGCGGCGCTGACGTGGGGAGTGCCGCGCTCGAGCTGCGCGGCGCACGACGGCGCCGTTGTGCATACCGAGCGGCGGCTCACCTATGGAGAGCTGGTGGAGAAAGCGGCGACGCTGCCTATTCCGACCGACGTGCCCCTGAAGCAGAACAAAGACTACAAGATTGTCGGGCAGCGGCTGGCGCGCGTGGACACACCGTCGAAGGTGAAAGGCGAAGCCGTGTTTGGCATCGACTTCCGAATGCCGGGGATGAAGTACGCGGTGTTGTCGCGGTGTCCGACGATCGGTGGAAAGGCGCTGAGTTTTGACGACAAGGAATCGAAGAAGATTGCCGGCGTGAGCTATCTAGGCAAGATTAGCGACGCGGCTGTGGCCGTGGTGGCCGATAGTGTCTGGGGCGCGATGGAAGGGCGCCGGGTGCTGAACGTGAGTTGGGATGAGGGGCCGAACAAAGATTTGAACACTGCGGCGGTGAGGGACTCTTTGAGGCAGGCGGCGGCCAAGAAGGGCGCGAGTCTGTATTCGGCGGGCGACGTCTCGAAAGTTGTTGGGCGGCGGATCTCTGCCGAGTATCAACTTCCATTCATGGCGCACGCGCCGATGGAGCCGGGGAACTGCACGGCGAATTTTCAGGGTACGAATTGCGAGTTGTGGGCTCCGACGCAGGTGCCGCAGGATTGCCGCGACCAGGTTGCGAAGGCCCTGGGGCTCGATCCGGATCAGGTGAAGGTGAACGTTACGTTGATGGGCGGAGGCTTTGGCCGGCGGCTGGAGTATGACTATGCGGTAGAAGCGGCGCTGGTGTCGAAGGCGGCGAACACTCCAGTGAAGGTGATTTGGACTCGCGAAGATGATATGAGGTTCTCGACGTACCGTCCGGCGAGCCTGCATCAGTTGAGCGCGGTGCTGGATGGAGGGGGATGGCCGGTCGCGTTTACGCATCGGATCGTTGCACCGTCGATCAGCGGGCAGAAGGGGCAGCCGGGACCGAATGGTGTCGATCCTGATCTGCCAGATGAGGCTGCGTTCGTTTACGCTCCGCCGAACGTTTCGCTCGAGTATGTGCTCGCGGAGACGGCGGTGCCGCTCGGCTGGATGCGGTCGGTGTATGCGCTGCAGGCGGGGTTCGCGAGCGAGAGCTTTATCGATGAACTGGCTGCGGCAGCGGGGAAAGATCCGCTGGAGTACCGGCTGCACATGCTGGGGAAAGATCAGAATATCCAGTACTTTGATACGACATGGCGCACGGCGCGAATGCGCGGCGTGCTGCAACTGGCGGCCGACAAGGCTGGATGGAAGAGTGCTCTGCCGGCGGGGCGCTTTCGCGGGATCGCCTGTTTCGGATGCTTTTCTTCTTACGCAGCTGAGGTGGTTGAGATCAGCATGGAGAATGACGTGCCGCGAGTGCATCGTGTGGTGGCCGTGGTGGATTGCGGGCAAGTGGTGAATCCCAGCATTCTGGAACAGCAGATTCAAGGCGGGATCGTTTTCGCGTTGGCGAATGCTTTGCGGGCAAAGATCACGATCGAAAAAGGTCGGGTAGTGCAGGGGAATTTCGACGATTACACTCCGCTGCGGATGAATGAAACTCCAGTGGTCGAGGTGTATGCCGTGCCCAGCACGGAGGCGCCGACGGGGATTGGAGAGCCCTCCGTGCCGCCGCTGGCGCCGGCTCTGTGCAGTGCGATTTACGCGGCGACGAAGAAGAGAATCCGGGCTCTGCCGATTCTGAGCTAGGGACGACATGAAATGTGCGCCTATCCTGCGCTGTGCCGCTCTCCTAGCTTTTCTAGGTGGCCTGAGTTTCTCGCCAGCGCAAACAGCTGCGACCGGCCCTTCGATCCAGCCAGTGTCTTTATCTACTGTTCCTGCGTCGCGACTGGCGCACCTTCGCCGTGGTATTAACACCAGCGGGTGGTTCGCGCAGGTTTACGACAAGCGCGGCTACACCAAAGAATACTTCCAGAGCTGGGTTACGGCAGAAGACATTGCGCTGATTCAATCGATGGGCTTCGATCACGTGCGGTTGAGCGTTAATCCGCAACCGATGATGGTGAATCACCGGCCTGAAGAGATTCCGGCGGAGTATCTGGGATATCTTGACGCTGCAGTGAAGATGATTCTGGATCGCGGTCTGGCGGTGGTAATCGATCTGCATCCGGACAGCGAATTCAAAGCGCGGCTGGCGAAGGATGACAGCTTTGTGCAGGAGTTCGCCGATTTCTGGCGGGTTCTGGCGCGGCATTACTCGACCTGGGATGCGGAGCGAGTGTTCTTTGAGATTTTGAACGAGCCGGAGATGTCTGATCGTTACCGCTGGTCTGGCGTGCAGGCGAAGCTGGCGGCGGCAATTCGCGAAGGGGCGCCGCAGCACACGATGATCGCGGCCGGAGCGCGATGGTCGGACGACGATGATCTGGTTTTTATCGAGCCTTTGCGCGATCCTAATGTGATTTACAACTTCCATTTCTATGAGCCGCACATCTTCACGCATCAGGGTGCGGCGTGGAGCTCGTATTCCTGGCATTGGGTGAAGGGACTGCATTATCCGTCGTCGCCGGAATCGGCGGCGAAAGTCGCGGCGAGCGTGCCCGATGCGGTCGACCGTCTAGCCGTGATTCGCTACGGAGAAGATCACTGGGACGCGACGCGCATTGACGCCGAGATTAGTCAAGTCTCGGAATGGGCACGGCAGCGCGGAGTTCCGGTCGTGTGCAACGAGTTTGGCGTTTACCGCGACTATGCCGACCCACAGGATCGTGACGCGTGGATTCATGATGTGCGGACGGCGCTGGAGCGCCACGGCATAGGCTGGGCGATGTGGGATTATTCGGGTAGCTTCGGAGTAGTGACGAAAAAAGATGGTCGGAACGTTCCGGATGAAATCACTACGCGGGCGCTCGGATTGAATCAGCAGGCGGCGAAATGATCGTGCTTGCCAGGATTCCGACTATTCAGTTGCCGCCGGCATCGGTTGGCCTACGGTCAACTTGAAGATTTTGATGTTCTTGCCGAACGAGTCGAAAGGCAGATCGCGGAATTCTGCGAAGTGTTTGCGCAAGTCCTCGGGAAGAAAGATTCCCCATCCCATCTGAACAATCCAGACCGTGTCCCCGGGCTTGAGACCATAGGATTGCACGACTCGCTGCCATTCCCTGGGGAAATTGTCTCCCCAGAGCATCCACGCGGTTTTATAGTCCGTGGAGGCGACGCGGTAACCCTCGCAGGAAAATTGTTCGTAGTGAGCGGGGGCAGGGTCGAACGCGATGGGCTGCTGCCGGCACAGATAGTGACCGAGAATAAGATCGCTCTGATAATCGGTGAAGATGAGAGCGGACGGATCAACATTCTTTCTCACGAAGTCCATCGCCTCCGCCATGTTTTTCCGGCTTTGATCGGCCCGGTTCATCCTGGGCTGGCGCGGCTTGCCAAAAGCGACGCAGACCACGATGACAAGAGCTGCGATCGAGAGTCCGCGACGCCATCCGCCTGAGGCCAAACACGCCAGCGCCACACTGACTCCTGCGATTACCGGGATAATCAGGAATGCGATGTGCCGCGTGCCTCCATAGGGATAAACATGAGCCAGGCTGGCGATGCCGGCGATCGCAAAGGGAAGGAGCAGGAATAATCCCAACCGGCGCGAAGAAGTTCGACCCTCCACGAATCCCTGCCCGCGCAGCAAGAGTACGACTGCGACGACGAACAAGACGGCCATGACATCGCCCACTGCAAGCTGGCCAAAGAAATATTGGAAGACTCCGAAGGTGTGACCCACCAAGAAAAACAGAGGGTTATCGTGGGCGCGATCGAAAAAAGACCGCTGGAGATAGTACTCGCTCATCCACCCTTGCAGCGGTGTTCTTGAGTCTCCCACACCCAGTTTCGAAAGATGGGTCTTATACAAAAACGCCGCGAGAGCCAGTCCTCCAAGTTGGCTGAGTGCCCAACCCACCACGAGGGTGGCAGGCGGGCGTTCGGTGAAGATTCGGAACAGCGCATAAACGCCGAGCGCGGCGGCGAACCAGAAGGCCGAGTAGTGAAACAGCATGGCGAGGTATAGGCACAGCGTAAAGGCGGCTATCCGGCTCGGAGAGTTTTCCGTGAAAGCTTCGTCCAGGAAATAAAGAGCGCTGACCAGGAAAGCCAGCATCAAGGAGTACTGCCTGAGTTCCGCTGCGACCTGGATGATGGGCGGAAGGAACGCGACGAAAAGAAGTCCGATCGAGGCGGTCAAGCTGCCCGCGGCTTTGGCGAGCCATTTGTAGAACATCCAGCAAAAAACCGCGCCCGCAAGCACCGATGGCAGGCGCAGCCAGAGTTCTGAGGTGCCGAGCGCGCGCCAGTAATAAAGCAAAAAGATGAGCAGCGGCGGATGGGCGGCAGTAAGGCTTGCTTTGTAGGCAAGAGCGAGCGAGACCTGATTGGCGAGGCGGAAGTGCAGGGCTTCATCGGGATTGAGGAAGATTCCGTGGGCGGCCCACAGGCGGGCGAGAAGGCCGAGCAGGGTAATTAAAGCTGCGGCCAGATTGGCGCGGCTTTCGAGCAACTCATCTTTCTTCCCCGCTTCTCGTGAAATCTCCATACCGTGTCCAGACATAATACCGATAGGCGAGTGGAAACGAGGAGGCGGCCACGCCTTGACACTGCTTTCTATCAACCTTTATCCTTAACCCTTGCTCCTAGCGGTACTTGCGCCTTCCTGGCGTGCTTCCGCGGGCCTGGGGCGGTTACTGGGACGGTGCGCGGAGGTTTCCGATGTTCTTCGAGATCAAAGATTTAGAACTTCGTCCGGTGGAGTTTGCGGAGAAGTTCGAGCCGGGCGTGATCGACCTGGGAGCGGAATACCGCCAGGTGACGCCGATTGAGAGCAGCGGGCGGGCGGATCTGGTCGAAGAGCATCACGGTAAGCACAAGATAATACAGGACATACGCATTCAAGGTCGGCTGGCGACCAGCCTGGAATTGAGCTGCGCGCGGTGTCTGGAACCGCTTACGCAGGATGTGACGCGCCAGTTCGATCTGCTCTATCGACCGCAAGGGGCCGATGCCGGGCGGGACGAAATGTCGGTGACCGACGCGGAAGCCGAGATCAGCTATTATGAAGGAGAAGGAATTCTGCTCGACGATGTAGTGCGTGAGCAGGTGCTGTTGGCGGTTCCGCTGAAGGTCACGTGCCGCGAAGATTGCAAGGGCTTGTGCCCGCACTGCGGCAAGAACCTGAACCAGGAACAGTGCTCGTGCGCGGTGACGCTGGAAGAACCGCGGTGGGCGGCGTTGAAGGAGATCCGCGGTAAGCTGGCACATTGAGAGGGGCGATCCGGGACCTTCGAGAGATCAATTTCATGCGGGGCTGAGAGCCTCAGCGAGAGGAATTTTACAGACCATGCCAAATCCGAAACGAAGACATTCTCAAAAACGCACGTCGACTCGGCGGGCGCACGATGCTCTGAAGAGCCACTCGCTCTCGGAGTGTCCGAACTGCCACGAGAAGAAGATGCCGCATCGCGCCTGCGTCAAGTGCGGCTACTACAAAGGCCGCGAAGTTCTTGACGTTGAGGAAGCCAGCTAATTTCCTACCACAATGCCTAGCGTGATCGCGCTGGATGCGATGGGTTCGGACCGGGCTCCCAGGCCTGAAATCGAAGGCGCAATTCACGCCGCTCGCAACTACGGCGTGCGCGTGCTGCTCATCGGCCCGGAAGCCACGATCAAAGCGGAGCTGGAGCGGCATCCCTCGGCAGCTCGGCTGCCGATTGAGATCGTCCACGCCAGCGAAGTCATCTCCATGGAAGATAAAGCGGTACAGGCGGTGCGCGCCAAGCGCGACTCCTCCATGCGCGTGGGGCTTCGCCTAGTGCGCGAGGGACGCGCTGCAGGCTTTGTTACCGCGGGCAATACGGGCGCCGCGATGGCTACGGCCAAGATGGTGCTGGGAGCATTGCACGGCGTGGACCGGCCGGCGCTGGCGGCAGTTTTTCCTACCGCACCGGGTACTGCGGCGATCCTGCTGGATGTCGGCGCAAACGTGGATTGCAAGCCGCATAATCTTGAACAGTTCGCAGTGATGGGCGAGATTTATTTCCGGTCCATGTTCGGGAACACCATGCCCCGCTCCAATTTTTCGGCCGGGAAACGGCCGCGCGTGGGATTGCTGTCGATTGGCGAGGAAGAGACCAAGGGCAACTTGCTGACACGCGAGTCGTTCCAGTTGTTGAAGCGGCTGCCCTTGAACTTTGTGGGGAATGTGGAGGGCCGCGACCTGTTCAATGGCCACGTCGATGTCATCGTTGCCGATGGATTCGTGGGCAACGTAGCTCTCAAGATTTCTGAAGGCGTGGCGAACCTGGTGCGCACCGTCTTGAAGGAATCGCTGAAGGCGACCATTACCAGCCAGGTCGGCTACATGCTTTCGCGCAGCGCATTTTCTGATTTCAAGAAGCGCATCGACCATACGGAATACGGCGGCGCGCCTCTGCTGGGGCTGAAGGGCGTCTGCATTATCACGCACGGCTCTTCCAATGCGAACGCAATCAAGAATGCGGTGCGGGTGGCGGCGGAGTTCGCTCAAAAACGAGTGAACGAGTCGATTGAGCAGGGGCTGGCCGCTCTTCGTCCCGCACCAGTAGAATTGGAAGCCGCTCCGGTTCGCTAATTCCTGCAAGATCAAAAAACATGACCGAGATACCGAGTGTCGCCACGCAAAAGATTGCATTCATTTTCCCCGGTCAGGGCTCGCAGGCCGTGGGCATGGGCAAAGATCTCGCCGAGAAGTATCCTGTCGCGCGGCAAACTTTTGAGGAAGCCGACCAGGCGCTGGGCTACAAACTGTCGCAACTGTGTTTCGAGGGCCCGGAAGACCAGTTGCGTTTGACCGAGATCACGCAGCCGGCGATTCTAACCGCGTCGGTCGCAGCCCTGAGAGTTCTTGAGGATCTCATCCCCCGGCCGAGCTTTGTGGCCGGCCACAGCCTAGGGGAATATTCAGCACACGTCGCCTCCGGCACTCTGGCCTTCGCCGATGCTGTGCGCACTGTACGCAATCGCGGGAAGTATATGCAGGAAGCAGTCCCGGTCGGCGTAGGCGCCATGGCGGCAATCCTGGGCATGGAATTGGAAAAGGTTACCGCGGTGTGCCACGACGCGGCGCAGGGTGAGGTCTGTTCGCCCGCGAATATTAATTCGCCGGAACAGATTGTGATCTCCGGAAACACCGCGGCAGTGGAACGTGGAGCGAAGCTCGCCGACGAGCGTGGCGCGAAACGCGCAAAGTTGCTCCCCGTAAGCGCTCCTTTCCACTGTTCGCTGATGAAGCCCGCGCAAGACCGGCTGGAAGTGGATTTGAACGCCCTGAAGATGCAACGGCCGGTGTATCCCGTGGTTTGCAACGTGGAAGCATCCCTGGTCAGCGATGAAATCCGGGCGCGCACCACTCTGGTAGGACAAGTTACAGGTTCGGTGAAGTGGGACCCGAGCATGCGCCTGCTGATCGCCGAGGGCGTGCAGACCTTCGTGGAAATCGGGCCGGGGAAAGTTCTGTGCGGGCTGATGCGGCAGATTGATCGGTCGAAAACTTGCCTGAATGTCGGCGACGAGGCTTCGCTGGCGAAAACGCTGGAGCACCTGGGATGCTAGTGCTGCATCGTTCTAGCGGAATTCCAAAGCGCAGGGCGGCGTGCTGATCGTCTTATCCGTTTTATCCACATACAACTGGGCGTGTTGGGCGCGGTCGTTCACGATCAAGTCGACGACCACGCCAGTGCCACCATCGGGGCAGTTGCTGGCGCCATAAATCCGGTAGCTCTTGATGAGGCCCCACTCGCCGCCCGGTCCCCAATCTTGCCAGAACTCGTTGAACGGATACTGCGCGTGATTCTGCGGATGCTGCTTCCAGCCGGGATCGGCAAAGTAGATGCCGTAGGCGGTTTCGAAGTCCTTCTTCTGCAGCGTGGAAAAGAATTTATCAGCGACGCGCTTCTCAGGCCAGAATCGATTGAACCAGCCCACCAGTGCCAAAATCAAAACCAGAACGATTGCCGAAATAATCCGGGTTCTTTGCCTCCGCTCTTTTTCGGGATGGTACTCTTTCGCGTCCAGTAGCGTCATCACTCTCTAGAATAACGGACGCGGCCAGTAAGTCAAAAGTTCCAGGAAGAATTGGTAATTTGGTAGTCGGGTAATTTTGTAATTTCTAACCCAAGCAGTTGGTCTTAAATTACCAAATTACCAGATTTCCAAATTACGAAATCTTCATCACAGCGTGCGCTTAAACAGCGGAATCGCGATCCCAAGTGTAACCGCCGCGAAGATTGTCAGGTACAACATGTCGCCCCAGACGGCCGACAGGTTCGTTTCTTTCAGCAGCAGGCACTTGAATCCGTCGACCGCGTAGGTGAAGGGGTCAACCTTGGCAATCGCCCGTAACCACGGCGGGAATGCCTGAACGGGATAGACCGAACCGCTGGGGAAAAACAGTAGTGTGTTGAGAATCCCGAACATGGCCCGCGGCACCAGCGGATCTTCGATCCTCACCATCAGCAGAAACATCATCGTGTTGAAAGCAAGTGCGGTCAGCACGATCATGATGAGGAGCCCGATCACCGTCAGAGGATTGAAGATCGTGCTGACTCCGGCAATCAGCGATCCAATCACCGTGATGATCACGCCCGTCATCACCGCCTTGATCGCACCCGCCAGGTTGAGTCCCAGCACCAGTTCGAGTTTGGTGATGGGCGTGACCAGGTAGCCTTCGTGCACGCCCCGCGCCTTGTCGTCGATATATAGCATCCCACCGCCGATCATTACAGACACGAACATAGCCAGCACCAGCGAACCCGGCAAGAGATATTTCATGTATTCGATGTAGGGATACATCTCGACGATATCGAGCGCAGTCTGCTGCAGGATGCGGGGCTCGACCGTGGGCTGATTGAGCGCGTTGGTTAAATCTGTGAGTTCCGATTCGATTGCGGAACTCATGAAGTTGTCGCTGTTGTCCACAACCACGGCAATACGCGGATGGTTTTCTTCGTACACTCGACTCGAGAATTGTGGCGGGATGATTACCGCGCCTTCGAGCTTTCCGTTGCGCACATCGTCCACCGCCTGCTTTTCGCTGTCGTAATTCACCGGGACGAAGGTGCGAATGTTGGCGCGTACGGAGTCGAACGCCTCGCGAACCCGCAACGCCTGCGTGCCTCCGTCCTGGTCAACAATGGCGAGCCGGGCGTCGCGAATCTTTCCGCCGAACGCGTTGCCCAGGATGATGAGTTGCACCAAAGGAAAAATCATGGACGCCAGCATCAGCGCCGGTGACCGAAAGAACTTGCGCATTTCGCGCTCGACAATGGCCATCATTCGGTTCATGAAATCCAACCCGAGCAGTTCATAAAATCAGTCTCAAGCTTCATGGCTGCAACCCCGGTCGCTGCGGCATGGTGAACGCGTATGCCTTCACCAGTTCGTCGCGGAGCTGCCTGCCGGTGTAATGAACGAATACATCGTCCAGCGTCGTGTTCTGCACTGAGAGCGACTTCACCGCGACCCCGGCCTCGACTGCCATCTCGACCAGTTCCGTGGTAGTTCTCGATCCATTGCCGGTAAGGATCCGATACATCCCGGCACCTTCATGCTGCACCGAAGTGACATCGTCCATCGTGTGCAAGCGCTGCTCCCAATCTTCCGGGGGATTTTCAAACTGCGCTTCGATCACGTTCGCCCCCGGCACACTCGCCTTCAGCGCCATCGGCGAGTCCAGCGCAACCAGCTTGCCGTGGTCCACAATGGCGATGCGATCGCAGAGCCGGTCGGCTTCATCCATGTAATGCGTGGTGATCAGGATGGTGAGCTGACGCTGGCTTTTGATGTTGCCCAGCATCTCCCACACCGCCACGCGCGAGACCGGATCAAGGCCAGTAGTGGGTTCATCAAGAAAAAAGATTTTCGGATGATGCACCAGGCCGCGTGCAATCTCCAGCCGCCGCCGCATGCCGCCGGAGAGCGTTTTGGTCTGCGCATCGCGCCACTTGGTCAGGTCGACCAGTGCCAGCAACTCGTCAATCGAGCGCTTCCGTTCCTTCGCTGGCACGTCGTAGAGTTTGGCGTAGATGTTCAGATTCTCTTCCACGGTAAGGTCGAGATCGCTCGTTAGCGCCTGCGGGATCACGCCAATCGTTCGCCGTACCGCATCCGGGTCTTTGGCTACATCATGGCCGGCAATCCGCGCTATCCCGCCAGTGATTGGAATCAGCGTGGTCATCATGCGGATCAGCGTCGACTTCCCCGCTCCATTCGGCCCGAGCAAACCGAAGATTTCGCCTTCGTTCACATTGAACGAAACATCGTCGACAGCAGTGAAGTCGCCGTACTTCTTGATGATATGCTCGACGGCGATGGCGTAGGGTTCCGACATTATTGCTGCCCCGCGGCTGCCGCGCTCTGTGAATTACCGCCTTTCAACTGCTCCGGCGAAACCAACACCTCAGCCGTCATTCCCGGCACGAACGCGCCTTTAGGATTGTCCAGCCTGACCTTCAAGACGATGGTGCGGATATCCCGCTTACGCCGGCTCACGTCGCGCTGCGTGGCAAAGTCTCCTTCCACTCCTTTGAAAAATACCTTGCCGCTGGTGACCGTCCCGCCGGGCATGCGAACGCGCAACACGTCGCCATAGCCGATGTGATCCGCATAAGTTTCAGGAATCGCCGCCCGCGCCCAGGTGTCAGTCAGATCGACGATGGTCACAATAGGCGCGCCGATATTGACTACTTCTCCCTGCCGCGCCGCGCGTACCGAAACCGTGCCAGTGATAGGGGCATAGACGTTGGTGTAGCCGAGCCGTACGGCGGCTTGATTTTTTTGTGCGATGGCATTCTTGAGATCAGCTTCAGTCGATCGCACTGTGCTCTTCGCCGCGTTAGCTTGCTGGGTGCGCGCGATGGCTGAGGTCAAGTCGGCTTCCGCCGCCTTCACCAATTCTTGTTGAGCCTGCGCGGTTGCTTGCGCCGCCCGCAGGTTGGTTTCGGCCTGGACACGATCCTGATCCGAAGCCACACCGGCCTTGGCCAGTTCGATGGTGCGGCGGCTATCGCTCTCGGTACGATCCAGCGTGGCCTTGGCCTGCAGGAGCTGCGCCTTGGCGGACGAGAGTTTGGCTTGCGCGTTCGCTACGTCGCTCGACGTGGAACCGGAAGTGGACTCTTCCGTGTGCTGCATCTCGGAAACCTTGTGCTGCAAGCTCGTGATGTTCGCGGCGGCAGCGGCCTCCTGGGTCTGCAACTCGGAAGAATCAAGGACGGCGATCAGATCGCCCGCCTTTACCGGCGTGCCTTCATCGACCAACAATTTCTGGATGCGGCCCTCCACCTGGGCGCTGACAATCACCTGGTTCGAATCGACGGTGCCGATCAGCACCAGGTCCTTCGAATGGTCGACGGAAAAGCCATAGTAAATGGCCGCGATCACAAAGATGATGCCGAGCAGAATGAAGAAACGGTTACGAGCACTCATTTGCGTACTCCTGATTTGTGAACCGCTGCACCGGTGCCGGCGTGTGGTTGAAACAGAGCAGCGGAAATAAAATCCAGAACCGCAGCTCGCCGCTCGGCGATTCTCTGCGGTGTCAGCGGATTGAAATGTACAATTCGCTGCATCACCGGAGCGCTGCTGAAATAGAAAACGATCATCGCTACCATCGAAGGAACGAAGTGCGCCGGATCGACGTTGCGGAACTCGCCTTCAGCAATTCCCTTATGCAGCAACTCGCCCACCCTGCGGTAGATCGGTTGAAAGTAAGTCTTAACCAGCCGGTCGATGTGCTCCGAGCGGCCTTCACGCGCCCGCATCATCTCGCGCTGCATCAACTTGGGATAGATCTGGTTCGAGGCAATGAAATCGAAATACGCACCCACGTAGGCCAGGATCTTCTCGCGTGGAGGAGAGTCGCTGTCGAGGGCCCGGAAAACTCTTGACTTCATCCCGGAAAACGCATCATCGAGCACCGCACCGTAAAGCGTTTCCTTGTCCTTGAAGTAGTAATAGAGGAGCGCCTTATTGACTCGCGCCTCGCGCGCAATGGCATCAGTGCGGGCACCGGCGATGCCAAGCTCGGCAAACTCCTTCGCCGCAGCCTGCAAAATGGCGGCGCGGCTCTCCTCGGGCTGCCCACGGGTACCCATGCGGGGAGCGTGTTGGCGATGACGGAAGAGTTGAGCCATGACTAATTAACCAGTTAGTTAGATTATACGCCAAGAGATGGGAATCACCAAGTGGGCAGGAAAGGACGGGCGGACCGGACTATCTGGCCCCGCCAGCGATCGACGGCACCAGCAGCACTTCATCCCCGTCAGTGAAGATGTAAGCCGGCCCGCCCAGGAAGCGTATGTCTTCCTCATTCACATAAATGTTGAGGAAGCGGCGCACTTGTCCGGCCTCGTCGCGCAGGTGGGGCTTCAGCTCCGGAAACTTCTCATCGAGGACGGAGAATAGCTCTCCCAGGTTGGTAGCCGCACATGCGATCGAGCCTACGCCCGCCGTGTGCCGCCGCAGTGCGGTCGGAATTTGCACCGTGATCGGCATCTTACACCTCCGTTCCTAAACGCCCACAGTGGCCGCAACTTCTTTCGCGACCTCGACGGTGTCCAGCGTTTCCTGCAGATACTTCTCGAACTCGGCCAGCCTGGGTGCGATGGCGCGCTCGGTTTCGTACACACCGGCGAGCACATCGGTGGTCTTCAAACCGTTTCCAGTGATGCACAGCACGGTCGTCTCCTCGGGCAAGATTCGATCCTGCCGATAGAGCTTGCCCGCGGTGCCCACAGTCACACCGCCGGCGGTTTCAGTGAACACGCCTTCGGTCTCCGCCAGCAGGCGGATCGAATCGATCACTTCAGGATCGCTCACATCCTCGCTCCATCCGCCGCTCTGCTTGATAGTCTTGATGGCATAATGCCCGTCGGCGGGATTGCCGATGGCGAGCGAACGCGCGATGGTCGCCGGTTTCTGCGGATCGATCTCAGCGCTGCCGGTCTTCACCGCAGTCGAAATCGGAGAGCATCCGGTTGCCTGCGCGCCGAAGAACTTCACCGGCTTCTCCTCGACCAACTCAAGCTTGACCAGTTCGTCGAAAGCCTTTTTGATCTTAGTAATGAGCGACCCGCCGGCCATAGGAACGACAACGTTATCCGGCAGACGCCAGCCCAGTTGCTCGGCGATTTCGAAGCCGACGGTCTTCGATCCCTCGGCGTAGTAAGGCCGCAGGTTGACATTGACGAATCCCCAGCGCCGCTCTTCGGCAATCTGCGAGCACAAGCGGTTCACCTGGTCGTAGTTGCCCGCGATGCGCACCACATTCGCGCCAAAGACTTGTGTGCCCAGAATCTTTGCCGGCTCCAGATCGGATGGGATGAAGATCCAAGCTTTCAAGCCCAACCGCGCCGCATGCGCTGCCACGGCATTGGCCAGGTTTCCCGTAGAAGAACAGGCGACCGTATCGAAGCCGAAGGCCTGCGCCTGCGCCAACGCCACGGCCACAACGCGGTCCTTGAAACTCAGCGTCGGCAGGCAGACGGCGTCGTTCTTCAGGTAAAGATTCTGCGCGGCGGTTTTCGCGTCTCGAGGGTCGGCAAGCCGCTCTGCCAGACGCGGCGCCTGGAACAGAGGTGTGAACCCAACCGGCAGCCGCGGCTCAAAACCCGCTGGCAGCGGCAGCAATTCCGCATAGCGCCACATGTTCGGCGGCCGCTGCGCGATGCGTTCGCGGCTGAAAGTCCCTTGGGCAATCGCGGCCCGGATCGTGTCGTAGTCATAAGTGACTTCGAGAGGAGAGAAACACTCATCGCAGATCGAGCGGGGCTGGTTTCCCCAGCTTCGGCCGCATTCCCGGCAGCGCAGTTCGTAGTGAGAATCGTTGTTCGACATCGGGCTACTCGCTTTCTGTCTTCGTCGAGCGAATAGCTGAGGACGAGCCGCGAAAAGAGTCCTAAAATACAAATCCTCTTTTCCAGGAAATAAGGAAAAGAGGTATCGGAATGCAAATAGAAATGAAGCTCGCATCCGAATCTCATGTTCCCCGTTTCCGGGCGGGAGTTGGCACCTGGCGGTCGAGATATATGATCCCGATCCGGTTGCCGTGGCGTCACAGGGCTCGTCCCTCAGCCACTCTGCATGAAATTCAGGTCTGCCCCGAAAGGCAAACTTGTCCCAATAATGCTACAACGCGGGATGTGGTTCGTCAACCGGCAATTTAGATCTGAGCTAGCGGGGCGCCTTCTAGTGGCGGTCACGCAGCGTCATTTCCCGGGCTAGTTCTCCGGTAGTGGTCCTCAATCTCTGCACGAGAACCAGCGCCAACGACCGGTAAAAGCGAGAGGCAAGCCGGGGGAAGGCTTCCATGATTTCCCGCAGATCGATCGCCTTGATCTCGTCGACTTCGACCTCTTCATCCTTCGCAACCACGGCCGCTGTGGCCTTTCCCAGCTCCAGAAACGCCATATCGCCGCAGATGTCCTCGGGCCCGAGCACAGCCACAATCGTCCGGGAGCCAGTTCCGGCCAGTTCAACCGATGCTTGCCCCCGGCGGATGATGAAAATGCTGCCGCCCCAATCGCCCAGCCGGATAATCTCTTCCCCGAGCCTGAAGGCGCGCCGCACCGCCTTGGCTTCCAGCAAAACCCAATCATCGACAGTCAGATAACGAAGGCGATTGCCGGCCATGCCAACTCCATCGGCAGGACCATGCAGAATCCTTAGCTTTCGCGAGCACGGATGGGACCCGAACGACGCCGCGGCAGTTCGGCAGTCCAGTGTACAATTCATGCCGTTCACAAACTTAACCCGCATTTCTAAACGAGGACCCGATCATGAGATCACCTTTCCTTGCGTTGGCCACAGCTTGCGTTCTTTCGGCTGCCTGCCTCGCGCAGCAAACCAACTCCCAGCAGTCGACTTCCCAGCAGACCAGTTCCCCAAAATCTCAAAGCCAAAAGAAGCAGCCAGCCCAGGCTTCCACCGAGCCAGCTGAAAACGCCGCCGCCAAGCCGGAGACCTCTTCCGAGCCGAAAGCTCCCACGCCTCAAGCCTTCTCAGACAAGGACAAAGAAAAAGACAAAGAAGAACACTTCGACATGACCGAAGTGCCTCCAGTCGCGACCCATCACCAGATCACGGTAGATGGAAAACTCTTGAAATATACCGCGACAGCCGGACGTCTTCCCATCAAACGCGGAGACGGCAAGATCGAAGCCGAGATGTTCTACGTCGCCTACACAGTCGATGGCCAAGAAGCCGCAAAACGCCCGCTTACCTTCGCCTTCAACGGCGGCCCCGGTTCGGCCTCGATCTGGTTGCACATGGGAGCGCTCGGACCGAAACACGTTGTGTTGCAGCCTGACGGCTTCATGCCGCCCGCGCCTTACCACATGGAAGACAATCCCTATACCTTGCTTGACAAAAGCGATCTGGTGCTCATCGACGCCATCGGCACGGGATTCAGCCGCGCCGCCGACACTGAGATGTTCAAGAAATTCTGGGGCCTCAAGGGAGACATCGAAGCTTTCAGCGAGTTCATCCGCCTCTACATCACGCGCAACGAACGCTGGTCCTCACCGCTGTTTATTCTGGGAGAAAGCTACGGAACCACGCGCGCCGCGGGAATCGCCGGATATCTCGCCGATCGCGGCATCTCGTTCAACGGCATCACCCTGCTCTCAAGTGTGCTGAACTTCGAAACCCTCGAAGAGACCAACACCAACGACCAGCCTTACATTTTTCTGATTCCGTCCTTCACCATGATCGCCGCCTATCACCACAAGCTCGCGCCCGACCTGGCGCAGGATCTGAACCGCGCCCGGCAGGAATCAGAACAGTGGGCATTCAGCGATTACGCCCAGGCTTTGGCAAAAGGTGACGCACTCACCCCGCAAGAACGCGAAAAAACCATCGAGCAGCTAGCCCGCTATACGGGCCTGAGCAAAGAGGTCATCGACGAAGCTAATTTGCGCATCAATGTCCGCAAGTTCACTCATTATTTGCTGATCGACCAGAAACTCCGCGTCGGACGCCTCGATGGCCGCTACACCGGCCCCGATCCCAATGGCCTGCTCGATACTCCGTTCTACGATCCCACGGGCTCCGCGACTCAGCCGCCCTACACCTCCGTCTTCAACAACTACATACGCACCGAGCTTGGATACAAGACCGACATGCCCTACAACGTGCGGGCGCAAACCGGGGGCATCCAGTGGGATTGGGGATCCGCGAGCGAAGGCTTTCCCGACACGGCCTCCGCCATGCGGCAGGCGATTGTGAAGAATCCGTATCTGAAGATTCTTGTGATGGAAGGCTATTACGATCTTGCCACGCCGTATTTCGCGGCGAACTATGCGCTGCAGCACCTCGACCTGCCGCAGAAATATCGCGACAACATTTCCTACGCGACTTATGAGGCGGGGCACATGGTATATCTGCCGACGGAAGGACTGAAAAAAATGAAGGCCGATCAGGCAAACTTCATGGTGAAGGCGGGAGCACAGTAGCCACCCTCCTGTCATCCTGAGCGGAGGTTGTGGTTCGCGAACGCGAACCACAACCGCAGTCGAAGGATCCCTCGCACTCCTGCGCCACCACAACCTAGGTAAGGCATTTCCACCACCGGTCAACGCGCTTGCAATCTCATCGGCTGTACTGATTCTTCTTCTTATCCGCGTGCCGCTCTAGGCCAAGCTGGATCAGCCGGTCGATCAGGTCCGGATAGCCCAGTCCTGACGACGCCCATAGCTTGGGATACATGCTGATCGCCGTAAACCCCGGCATGGTGTTAATCTCGTTCAAATAAATCTTCCGGGACTTATTCCCGCTCTCCTTAGACGACCCAGGCTCCATCAGAAAATCCACGCGCGCCAGCCCCGAGCAATCGACGGCCTTAAACGACCGTACCGCCAGCTCCTGAATCTTCTTCGTCTCCGCTTTAGTGACCTTTGCCGGAATGATCAGTTCCGAGCCCTCGTCCAGATACTTGGCGTTGTAGTCGTAGAACTCCTTGACCGGAACAATTTCACCGGGGACCGAGGCCATCGGCTCGTCGTTGCCCAGTACTGAGCACTCGATCTCGCGCGCTTTGTTTTTCTTCCCGCCCACACCCTGCTCAATGACGATCTTGCGGTCGAACTTCGCCGCTTCCTCAATGGCCGGGCCAAGTTCCTTGCGGTCGTGCGCCTTGCTGATTCCTACCGATGATCCCAGGTTCGCGGGCTTCACAAACACGGGATATTTGAGCTTGCTGTCGACAAACTTCTGAACTTTCTTCGGCTCTCTCTCCCAGGCGCTGCGCAGAATCGTGACGTGCTTCACAATGGGCAATCCCGCGGCAGCGAACAATGACTTCATAATGTCTTTGTCCATGCCCGCCGCTGAGCCCAGCACGCCCGCGCCCACATAAGCGATGTCAGCCAGTTCGAGCAGCCCTTGAATCGTTCCATCTTCGCCGAAGGTTCCATGTAGAACAGGAAAAATCACGTCGACGTTAATGGCGCGATCGCTGGCGCGCCGCGTAAGTGATGCATCTGTCTGGAAAGGGACCAGACCACTCTGCCGATGCACCGGCTCCGGAGGCACCACCACGGATTCGCCGCGCGCGAGCACAGCTGCGGCCGGAGTAGTTTCAGGGTCGCCCGCCCGCAACTGACGCGGCTCGAGCACCAGTTTGCCCTGCAGCAGGTTCTCCGCGTCTCCGGCCGTCAGCCAGCGGCCATCCTTGGTGATGCCGATGGGCACGACCTCGTACTTGTCTTTATCGATAGCCTTGAGAACCGATGCTGCCGAAAGCAGAGAGACTTCATGCTCTCCGCTACGCCCGCCAAAAAGAATGCCGACTCGAAGCTTTTTCATAAGGGCTTACAGAATCTTTTTCCCAAACGCCGACAGCGCGAGTTCGACTGCTAAGTCCGCAGTTCGGTTGTGCTCATCGATCACAGGATTCACTTCGACGATCTCGAAACTAACCATTCGCCCGTGATCGGCAATGATTTCCATCGCCAGGTGAGCCTCGCGATAAGTGGCGCCGCCACGCACCGGAGTGCCCACGCCCGGTGCGTCCTCGGGATCAATCCAGTCCATGTCGAGCGAAATATGATAGCCGGCGGTCCCGCGTCCGGCCATGCGCAGAGCTTCTTCCATCACCGTACGCATGCCACGCTCGTCGATGTCGCGCATGGTGAAAACGCCAATGCCGGCGCGGCGCACATTTTCTTTCTCAATCGCGTCAATGTCGCGTACCCCCACCAGCACGCAGTTCTCCGGCTTCACCTTGGGGGAAAAATCGAAAATGTTCGACAGTTCCGCCGGACCCAGACCCATCAGTGCAGCCAGCGGCATCCCATGCACATTGCCGCTCGGCGAAGATTCTGGCGTGTTGATGTCAGTATGCGCGTCGATCCAAATCAGCCCGACGCGCTGGTTCTGCCGCCGATAGAATTCCGCGACTCCCGACACCGTTCCCGCAGCCATCGAATGATCCCCGCCCAGAGCCAGCGGAATCTTCCCTGCCTCGAGCGTCTTGAGCACCAGTTCCGCATGCTTGGTGCAAGTCGCAGTGATCTCCTTCAAATACTTGGCATGCGTGTCGCCTTCTTTTTTCTGTTCCGGAATGGCAACAGCGACGTTGCCGCCGTCCTCAACCTCGTGTCCCAAAGCCTCGAGTCGGGCTTCAAGCCCCGCCACCCGCACCGCCGAAGGCCCCATGTCAACGCCACGCCGCGACTGGCCCAGATCGAGCGGCACGCCGATCACACGAATCTTCTTAGGGGCAATAGTCGTGGAGGATATGGCTGTTGTCATGGGCTAACCGATGATCCGCCGCGTAATCGAATCGAGTCTGTCTTTTTCTCCCATTCTCAGCGCTCTCCGTACACTCGGCGGCGAAAGGCTTCTCACGGGTAAAGCCGATGCAGCATGCGCGGGAATGGAATCGTCTCGCGGACGTGCTCAAGCCCGCAGATCCAGGCCACGGCCCGTTCTATGCCCATACCGAAGCCGCCATGCGGCACGCTGCCGTATTTGCGCAAGTCGAGATACCACTTGAACGCTTCCTCCGGCAGTCCATGCTCATGAATGCGCTGCACCAGCAATTCGTAAGACGCCATGCGCTGCGATCCGCCGATGATTTCGCCGTAACCTTCCGGGGCGAGTACATCGACGCACAAGGCCAACTCGGGCCGCTGGGGGTCCGGCTCCATGTAGAAGGCCTTCACCTTCGCCGGATAGCGATGCACCATCACCGGCTTGTCGAACTGCGCCGAAAGGTAAGTTTCGTCGGGCGATCCCAGATCGCCGCCCCATTCGAACTTCGTTTCCAGCACGCCCTTGGCATAGCCTTCCTGCAGATTCTTCACTGCATCGTCGTAACTGATCCGCGGAAAAGGCGGCTCAATCTTTTCGAGCTTGAAAAGATCGCGCCCAATAGCGAGCAAGTCCACGCGCCGGCGCTCCAGGCAACGTTTCACGACAAAACTGATCAGGGCCTCGGACAGGTCCATCAGGTCGTCAAGCTCGGCATAAGCGACTTCCGGTTCAACCATCCAGAACTCGGTAAGGTGAC
>Ga0207053_10139_pt2 | contig 19605 bp, 23 predicted proteins | sample Alteio_BWMinCont_59_FD_153290 | JGI IMG/M metagenome (GOLD analysis project Ga0207053, IMG submission 153290) | Enriched cells from forest soil in Barre Woods Harvard Forest LTER site, Petersham, Massachusetts, United States -... | ecosystem: Environmental > Terrestrial > Soil > Temperate forest >...
GCGGGATTCGGGTTGCGCCGAAGTTTGTGGCGCAGCCCCAGGTTCAGTCTTCCCAGGTTCAGTGCTCGGCGAAGTGACCGCAGCGATGAAGCGGTAGCCCTTGCCCGAAACGGTTTCAACAAATCTCGGAGAGTCCGTCGAGTCCCGCAGAGCCCGCCGCACCTTGCTGATGGCAGTGTTGACCCCGGTCTCTACGTCAACGAACACGCCCTCACCCCATAAACGATCTACGATATCGCTTCGCGAAACCAGCTCGTTCCGGTGCTTAACCAGAAGCATGAGCAGGTCCATGGGGTGACGTTCAAGCCGTACTGGTTTCCCGCGACGGCGCAGCTCGTAGGCCCCGACATCAAGCTCGAAATCGCCAAAGCGGACAATTGGATGCGAATCAGACTGCGTCATAGCTGGTACTTGGGTCGTGCAAGAAATTCTCTCATGTCCGCCGCTACAGAAAAACTCCAGATTAACTTCAGCCTCTCTCTATGGTCATGTCAGGGGTGGGATGGCACCATGGCTCTGCGATCGCCCGGCGAAGCAACGAAAACCTTCGGAGTAAGAGCTACAGGCTCTCCGTTGTGAAAGAGCAGGTGCTCGGCGGGATCGAGCAACCAGTCGCCAAACTCGTAAGTCTGCTTGTTAGAACTGGCCATGGGCTGGGCCGCAGAAGTTTGATGATTTTATCGGGAGATTTTGAGGGTTTTGTTAATACTTCGCCGCTCGAAATCGGGTATTCAGGAATTACTTCCGGCGCCGCACCGGCCGCGACGTGAGGAGAAATTTGCAGTCTGTTAACAACTTTCAATTCCCCTGGCATTACCGAGCATGGGGCAGAAAATAAATGCGCTTTAGGAGGCGTTATGAAGAACTTCACACTGATGCAATTTCGCTCGACGCTGTGGCAAGGGTTACTGTTAACAGCTCTAATCTTCCCTCTAGCGGCTCAAGCCGAGACTTGGAAACTTGCGGTAGGCGCGCAGAGCTACGACAAGGCACGCCAAGCTCTGGCCTTCCTGCCGAACGAGGTTTGGATTCATGCCGGTGACACCATCACCTGGACAGTCAATGCCGAGGAGATCCACACAATCACCTTCCTTACAGCCGCGCAGGTGCGTCTGCCCTTTAGCCTTGGATGCCCGGGATTTTCCTTTGGCGTGGCATCGTTCGATGGCTCAACCTGCGTCAGCACCCCGCCGATGGTCAAGGGACAGACATTCAGCGTTATTTTCCCAGCTGCCGGCAACTACAAGCTGGTCTGCCTGGTTCACGCCGACATGACCGGTGCCGTTCATGTTGTGGATCCATCCGCCCCTCTCCCCCATGGCCAGACCTTCTACGACGAGCAGGCCGCTCGTCAGGCGCAGAATCTCCTTTCGTCCGCCCTGGCTGACATCGGCCATCTACATCCCGGCTTCCCAAATTCTGTTGCCGTGGGAACCGGTGAGACCGTCTCGATCGGTGGAGGCCATCAGACCGTCTCCGTTCTGAGGTTCATGGACCACGCTGCGGCGATCCACGTTGGCGACACCGTGGAATGGACGAGCGACGATCCCTCCACGCCGCATACCATCACCTTCGGGACGGAACCGGCAAATCCGATTCCTCCGGCCTGTGCCTGTACAGTGGATCCAGACGGTGTGCTGCACGCGGTCATCAGTTCGCCCACCGACAGTGTCCACTCGGGATTCATCGTGGCAGCGGCGCAGGATCGCATCGGATTGCCGCAAACGCCAATAGGTAACACTCGGTTCCGCATCACTTTCACCGCTGCCGGGACCTACCCGTACATCTGCGCGCTTCACGATGGTTTGGGAATGACGGGGAGGATAACGGCCCTGCCGTGATCGGGTTCATGAAGGGCGGACGCTCTCGTCCGCCCAGCCCGGACACGAACACGGCAGCCTCGCATCAGTCAAGTTTTTCAATGCCGACGGCACCACCTTGACCGGTTGCGCCAACGCGGCTGGCACACGCTTGAGTACCAGCGGAAACCAGGCGTAAATAGGCTTCTGGAACAACAAAGGCCGACTGACCCCAGCGCAAGCGCCAGGCGCGGCGTTTGTTCTGCCCGATAGAGTCATCGGACTGTCAGTCAAGCAGCCCTCTCCCGAGTCGAGATCCCTTCAGGAAGTCGCCTATTGGGCTCAGCCATGAGTGCAACTGTTGCAAAATCGCCATTTCACTCATTGACCTTTTCCCTCTCAACCCGAATTGGTTTATTCTTCGTCAATGGAACCGATTATTAAAGGCGCTATTCCCGTCTTGCCTGCCGCCGACACCACGGAGTCGCTGAATTGGTGGACGGAGGTCTGCGGCTTCAAAGAAACGTTCCGCGACAAAACCCCACCAAACTACGCAGGGATCAACCGCGGCGAGGCCTACCTGCATATTGCCGGCATGGACGACAAGGCACTCGCACGGAAGGTCGGCGACCAAACAATGGTGCGGCTCGCGGTAAAAGGCATTGAGGCTATGTCTGCCGAATTCCAGAAACGCGGGGGCAAGGTACACCCCAACGGCTCTTTGCAAACCAAGCCTTGGGGTACAAGAGAGTTCGGGGCGGTTGACCCCAACGGTGTGTGCGTGACGTTCCAAGAATGAGTGAAGACTCTGTCACGGTTGCCCTTCCGCATAATTCGCTGATCATTTCAAACAATCCTTGCCAAACTACCTTTCCCTATTCTTTGTTGGCGATAAATCGCCGACATTGTTATGGAATCATTACACGCATTGACCGAGCGTCAACGCAGGAACCAGCCAACTGCGACCGCGACAATCACAAGCTTTGTTAACCAGCCGATTGCGTATGACACTACAAAAACCCGATGCAGCTTCATAAATGCGGCGTTAGTGAGGATCAGGGGCAATGGGCCGATCACCCACACCGCAACCGCCAATTTGAGCGCGCTCGATACAGAATGAAGACCCAACCGGGCGGCGACAAAGGCAAACACTCCGCATGTCACAAATGGCAGCGGACTAGTCAGAGCAATCGCCCTACTCTCTTCGCCCTGACGCCAGATCTCTGGGTAGGTGTAGCGTCGATGAATCCAATCGCCTGCGAAGAACCAGTCAGTGAGCGACGAAACGACACCAGCGCCAATAATGATCGCAACGAATCGCGCCCAGTTCATATCTGCCTCCAAGAATACGCAGGCATTGTACTCGTGCGAGGGCCTTCGCACACCGGCGGCGGTGACAGAGTAAAGTCTGCATTACCGCAACTGTTGCAAAATCCCCCATTTCACTCATTGGCCGGGACTGTGAGTGTAATCGCCTGTTAACATCAACCACCCGTGTATTAAGTACAGTACAATGGCTGTCAGAATCAAGACAGGCCCGCTTCTTCCAGTAAATACACACTCAAGGGATCAGGAGAACGAGTGAACAAGGCGTGTCGTCATTACAAAAGTGCGCTGGCAATTTTGGTTTTTGCTTTTTGTTTGAGAGTGCAGCTGTCTGCGCCTAGCAATCTAATGGCGCAGGCCTTGACGAATTCGGTGCCTCAGCAATCACCCGATTCTCCAGCAGCTATTGCGGCCGTGAAAAGCAAAGCTCTGGAAGGTGATGCCAACGCCCAATGCCGTCTGGGCTTAATGTACGAGCACGGTGTCGGTGTCCCACGCGACCTTGCTCAGGCAGTTGCCTGGTATAAGAGGGCTGCGGCGCAGGGCAATGCGAATGGCGAATACGACCTCGGGTTGATGTATCAGTACGGCACTGGCGTGCAACAAGACTACGCACAGGCCATCACTTTGTACCGGCAAGCTGCGGAGCAAGGCCACGCAGAAGCCGAAAACAACATCGCCGTAATGTACCGGCGCGGCCTCGGCGTCCAACAGGACAACGCGCAGGCTTTCACCTGGTACCAAAAAGCTGCTGCGCAGGGTAACGCTCCCGCCGAAAGCAATCTCGGCGAAATGTACCAGGCCGGTATTGGCATCCAAAAGGACTATGCACAAGCGATCGCCTGGTACCAGAAGGCGGCAGCGTCAGGCTATCCTCAAGCCCAAGCCGATCTCGGCTGGATGTACCAAAGCGGCACAGGCACACAGGTGGATGACGTGAAGGCGTTGGCCTTGTATCTCAAAGCTGCTGTACTGGGCAATGCCACTGCCGAAAACAATCTCGGCACGATGTACCAGAACGGCATTGGTGTCCAGCAGAACTATGCGCAGGCAGTCGCCTGGTATCAGAAGGCTGCAGTGCAGGGCAACGTTAACGCCGAAAGCAACTTGGGCTGGATGTACCAGAACGGCCTTGGAATCCAAAAGGACGATGCGCAGGCAGTCGCCTGGTACCAAAAAGCGGTCGCGCAAGGGAGCAGCTTCGCCACGAAAAATCTAGACGCTCTCAATCAGCAAATTGCTAGCGCCGGCTCGAACGCCACGACCTCAACCACTGCTGCCGACAGTGGACATGCAAGAAGCGAAAACGACTGCGATCTGCCTAAGGACTCCGGCGATGGCCTTGCCGTTTTTTCTAGTACGTTGCCGCCGGACTTTCTGTGGTTCAACTACACGCTGCACCTGGCAAGCGGGAAGAAAAAAGGGATCGCCGTCGGGCAGAGTCAGGGCGCAAGCGATTTCACCGACGCATATGGGCGACTCTTCATCCTAAGACTCCCGGCGGGGGACTACGAATTCCCAACCTGGCAATATCAGCTCAACGGTTCGCTGGACACCACACGTCCTCTGCATATTCATCCATTGACGTTCGGCATTCAGAGTGGCCGCGCCACTTATATAGGCGCGTTCGATCCGGTCGTGTTTCAACACAAAGGAGGCTGGATTCGTCAGTCGGCTGACAGAGCCTGGGTTCTGGTGCACGATGATCACTCGCGCGACCTGGCCGTATTGTTTAGCAAGTGCCCCGGATTAGATCGGAACCTGCTCGATGTTAAAGTCATGGATACCACGCCATGGCTTCCGCCACAGAAGAAGTAGCTTTTGTCAGGACTCTCTTGTCGAAGGGCGGGGATTTCAAACGGAGAATCTGCACTACGGCCTTCCTGGCGATAAATCGTCATTACACTCATTGACTCTGGTGGTTTCTAAATTTCCGAAAAATTGTCCGCGCAAGGGTAAAAGTATCTCGACCGGAGTGGTGGTTTTCGGGTGCTTCGATCTCTCGTAGGCACGCAGTGTGTGCGCTTGTGTCGTTACTTGTGTCGTAACCCAGCCATCCCTGCCCGTATCGGGTGCTGTCGGACGCTGTCGCTCGGGTACCGGTGAACAGCAGGGAACAGCGCGCAAAGCCGCATGGACACTACGGCTCAGTGCTATTTGGATTTTTTCGGTGTCGCATCATCTCGCACGGGGTTGAGAATTCGCAACGATGAGGTCGTCGGTTCGATCCCGACTAGCTCCACCAAATTTTGCTGAATCTACCGCTTGAAAATTGCGAAAATTGTTGAAGGAATCACACCAATCGCGACCCCCGGGGAGATCGCGATTAAGCTACCACTTTCCGACTACGACTTATTCATCGTGAATTGGCCCGAACCGCTGCAGCCCGAAGTGGTCCCGCTGAGCGACCAGGTGCCTGAGATGGTGTTGTTGCTCACTGTCCCCTGCAACGTCAACAGGTTAGTGCTGCTACCCGTCGATTGAATGTTCATCTGGAAACCGCCGGAAGTTACCCCATTCAGGTTCCCGCTCAGCGTAAATCCGCCAGTCGCCGTAGAGCCGGAAGCGAAGCAGGGTGATGATGTCGTGAAATTAAGATTGGTTATGGTCACGTCACTGCCGCTGCTCTGGGTGAAGGTGGCGGTGAAATTGAATATCGGCGATCCGCCGGAACTCGAATTCAAAAGCGCCGCCGTCCAGTTTCCATTAATCACATCATTATTGGAATTTGACCCGCATCCGGCGAGCACCAGCGCGATTCCGAGCACAAAAATTGTCCCAAGCGTTTTCATAAGCACTCCATTTCGCGGAAAATTTAGAATTGCCCTTTAAGGGTTGGCATCACCTGACGCAGGAGTGTCGGGCTTTTCCCCACGCCTGGAAACACACTGCAGCACTGAACCCTGGGCTCTAGCCGTTGTTGCGGTCAGCTCGAAATAGTTTTGGTAATAATATACTTGACTGACTACGCATAGTTTGATATGTTCGGTGCATGGAAACTCCAGAGACACTTCAAGAGGCCATCCAGTTCTTCTCCGACTACGAGAACTGCCGACAGTTTATGGTTTCTGTGCGTTGGCTTGATGGCAAAGTACGCTGCCCCTACTGCGATTCCGAGAAAGTCACCTATCTCGCAAAGGCCAAGTTGTATCGCTGCTACGGCGATCATCCGAAGCAAAAGTTCTCGCTCAAGATCGGCACCGTGTTTGAGGACTCGCCCATCCCTCTTGAGAAGTGGCTTCCCGCTGTGTGGCTCATGGTGAATTGCAAGAACGGAATCAGTAGTTACGAATTGCATCGTGCGCTCGGCGTCACTCAGAAATCGGCTTGGTTCATGCTGCATCGCATTCGCCTTGCTATTCAATCAAAGTCTTTCGTGAAGCTCGGCGGACCGGATAGCGCACCCATCGAAGTTGACGAAACCTTTATCGGCGGCAAGGCGCGAAACATGCACAAGAGCCGCAAACTGAGACTTCGCCGACTTCGCAACGAAACTCCCGATTACAAGTCGCTGATGTCCTCGCGCTATCTTGGGAAAACTGTAGTGCTCGGTATGTTGGAACGTGGCGGACACGCGAGAGCTCAGGTAGTCTCAGATCGCCACCTCGGCAATGTACAAAACTTCGTGCGGGAGAACGCGGAAAAGGGCGCGACTCTTCACACCGATGAATTTGAAAATTACAAACACTTTGCAGATGAATACGAGCACAAGGTTATCAATCACCTTGAGCACTATGTGGACGGTAAGGTTCACACTCAAGGAATCGAGAATTTTTGGTCACTACTGAAGCGCGGATTAAATGGCACCTACGTCGCTGTCGAGCCATTCCACTTGTTTCGGTACGTGGATGAGCAGTTATTCCGCTACAACAATCGCGCAACCAAAGATAATCCGCTGACTGACGCGGATAGATTTCACTACGCCTTATCACAGATCGTGGGAAAGCGGCTGACTTTTGCTGAGGTAACCGGAAAGGTGGGAGAAACGAGTTTCTAATCCTTTGCGTTTGAAGCGTGGCCGGAAGCGGAAGATCGCTTCCGTCGCTGTCGCTTCGCTTGCTTCTCGGCGTCCAGTTTAGCTTTGATCTCCGAATGGGGAACTGCAACCAGACGCCGCATAAAACTTGTGAACTGACCGAAATCGCCTTCGACATTCTTGGCGGAGTGAGTTGGCTTTCGCGGCACGTTGACCTACTGGAAAGCAGGGTAGCTATACGTGCGTCAAAAGTCAACTCAACTACAGGAAAATCTTCGTGCATCTCGCTTACCTTGATGATTCGCAGGATCAGACCCAAAGCTCACTCGCTATGTTTGGAGCCGTAATAATTCCCACTGGCGAATTCGGATGGGCAGAACGGTTGCATTCGATCGCCGCAGAGCAACTTTTTTCTCCTGACGAAATCGAAGAAAAGTTTCAGGAGTTTCATGGCCGTGATTTATTCAAAGGCGAAGGTCCATTCCAGGGAATGGGCGAACAAAAACGCTTCGACGCAATTGCGGTTCTCCTGATGGCCTTACGTCACCATCGTTTGCCTTTCATTTATTCCGCTATCGACGTGCGAAAGCTCGCCAAGAGCACTCTGGCTCGCGGGCTTTTTGAAACTGCCCATCCATTGGTCCCCGCATTCAAACTATGTCTGCTGGGCATTGAGAACTGGGCGCAAAGCCAACACGATCATTTTCCGGGGAGCATTCGAGTGGACTACAGCGACCAATATCTATTGATCGTTGATGAGACAAAAGATGCCGAACTCAAAAAACGATTGCGCAACAGTTACCGACTCTTGCGTGCTGCTCGCCCTTACGTCTTAAAATCTCCGAATCGTCTTTGGCACGCGCATGACGCTATGTTTTTCGGCGATTCGAGGGATTCGGTTGGTATTCAATTAGCCGACCTATGCACCTACTTCATGCAACGTCAACTCATGAAACAAAACGTTAACGTCAAAGACGAAAGTGACCAGTTTTATCGCATGTTCTCCGATCAAGTCATTTGCGCCAAGCCTGAACCGGAATGGAGTGAACACCGCGAACTGTTGCTGGCCCATGACAGCGTATAATTCCCGGCGCTATGGAAATTGATGAGAAGCACTTGCGTGAATTCGTCATGTGGTTATGGGGTCTAGTAGAAAATCGCGAACTAGAGACTGCAGCTCACGGTGTAGTTTTTGCGATGCTCGGTATGTATGGGCTCATGCCCCAACAGCAGTTGAATGATCTCCTAAAGCAGGCGAAAGACAATCCGCCTCCCGCTTTGCTTGCCCGCCACAAAGAAGCTCGGGAAAGACTCGAAGAGCTTCTGCGCGAAGGAAGCCTTCGTGATAGCCTTCTGCAATTTCTTCGAGAATGGAAACCACGCGGCCCCATCCAGTAGTAACCTCTTGCCCTGTCACGGTTTGTTCATCTTGCATTTTTCCTCCTTAGTCAGTCAAATATATTATTGCCATAGTTTTGCCCTTATAATTGTTCGATATGAACAGAATGGCAGGCGTTCTTTGCTTGGTTCTGGCTTGTCTCCTTGCGGCTGCTCAATCGCAAACCACCGAGGACCCTCCATCAGCGGCCAATCCTGGAACAAAGGCGAATCCCCCGGTGATAGACGGCGGCGCTGGCCCCTGTTCTCTCGAACTCAGTGTCTTAGGGTCCGACGACAAACCTGTTTACAACGCGACCGTGAAAGTCCATATCACGTACGGGTTCGGCGGATTTCATCACCTCGACCTGCAAGCCGGGACCAACTCGGACGGCAAAGTGAAATTCACCGGACTTCCAGCCAAAGTTCACAACCCGCCATTGGAATTTGACGCAACCAAAGATCAGATGGAAGCCACCGTCATGTACGATCCCTCTGCCGAATGCCAGACAAAACACGATGTCAAGCTTGAGAAGCCAAAGCCGCCGGAACAGCAATAAACGTCGCTGCCTTGAGAAAAATCTAAAATTTGCGGTCGCGAAACCTTCTTTTTCTGCCGCGTGGCGCAGCAGGCTCAATGCGGAACTTGCGCCAGCTAAGTACCTGCCGTACAATGATTTAACTGAATAACAATTAAGTATCGATCGCGGTCGCCCAGCATTTACCAGTTGACACCGATCGCTCACCTCCGTAGAATTAGCACTCATAAGACCTGAGTGCTAACAATCGCAAACTCAGATTTACGCAATCAACAAAACAACTTCAAAAGCAACCTGAAGCAATTCAGAAAGGAGTCTGAAAATGGCTACGAAATTCACCCCGCTACATGACCGTATCCTGGTTCGGCGCACGGAAGAGGGCGACACCACCCGTGGCGGAATCATCATCCCCGACAGCGCCAAAGACAAGCCGCAGGAGGGCGAAGTAATCTCCGCTGGCAAAGGCAAGATCAGTGAAGAAGGCAAGGTTCGTCCTCTCGATGTGAAGGAAGGTGACCGCATCCTGTTCGGAAAATATTCTGGCACGGAAATCAAGTTGGATGGCGAAGACTTCGTCATCATGCGCGAAGAAGAAGTTCTGGGAGTAATCACCGGCGCAGCAAAGAAAGAGACCGCCGGCTCCCGCAGGTAACGCGATTTTGGAGCGACGGGCGTCTCGCCCGTCAAAGGCGGTGTTAGCCGCAGCTTGCTAGTAGCTAATAGCTCAGAGCTAAAAGCTGATTAGCGATGCACCAAACAGAAATTCTGCAGCCCGAGCTGCAACAAACTTTTAGGAGAAGACGAAATGGCAAAACAAATTGTTCACGGAGAAGAATCCCGTCAGGCGATTCTTCGCGGCGTCAACATCCTCGCTGACGCCGTAAAGGTCACGCTCGGTCCCAAGGGCCGCAATGTCGTGATCGACAAGAAATTCGGTTCGCCGACCATTACCAAGGACGGCGTCACCGTCGCAAAAGAAATTGAACTCAAAGACAATCTCGAAAACATGGGCGCGCAGATGGTGAAGGAAGTCGCTTCCAAGACTTCCGACGTTGCCGGCGACGGCACCACCACCGCAACCGTCCTCGCGCAGGCGATTTATCGCGAAGGCGTGAAGACCGTAGCTGCTGGCGCCAATCCAATGGCCCTGAAGCGCGGCATCGAGAAGGCGGTTTCAGTTGTTTGTGGTCCAGTTGATCCCAAGACTGGCGAACGTGGCAAAGGCGAACTCGATAAGTTCTCCAAGCCCGTATCGGGGGAAATGATCGCGCAGGTTGGCACCATTTCAGCAAACAACGACACCACCATCGGCAACATCATTGCCGAGGCGATGAAGAAGGTCGGCAAGGACGGCGTCATCACCGTCGAAGAGTCGAAGACGCTTGAGACCCAGCTTGAAGTGGTCGAAGGCATGCAGTTCGACCGCGGCTATCTCTCTCCGTATTTCGTTACCGATCCGGAGCGGATGGAAGCCGTTCTCGAAAACGCCTACATCCTCATCAACGAAAAGAAAATTTCGTCGATGAAGGACCTGCTCCCATTGCTTGAGCAGATCGCCAAGAGCGGCAAGCCGCTGGTGATCATTGCTGAAGACGTCGAGGGAGAGGCGCTTGCAACTCTGGTCGTCAACAAGCTGCGTGGCACGCTGCACGTGAGCGCGGTGAAGGCCCCAGGCTTCGGCGATCGTCGCAAGGCCATGCTGCAGGACATCGCAATCCTGACCGGCGGCAAAGCCATCACCGAAGATCTCGGCATTAAGCTCGAGAACGTTCAGATCTCTGACCTTGGCCAGGCCAAGAAAATCACCATCGACAAGGACAACACCACCATCGTCGAAGGCAAGGGCAAGCACAACGAGATCGAAGGCCGCGTAAAAGAAATTCGCAGCCAGATCGACAAGACCACAAGCGACTACGACCGCGAGAAGCTGCAAGAGCGGTTAGCGAAGCTGGTCGGCGGAGTGGCCGTCATTAAAGTCGGCGCTGCCACCGAAACCGAAATGAAAGAGAAGAAAGCCCGCGTGGAAGATGCGATGCATGCAACGCGCGCGGCTGTCGAAGAGGGAATCGTCCCGGGCGGCGGAGTTGCACTCGCCCGTTGCGTTCCGTCACTAGATAAGTTGAAGGCGGAAGGTGACGAGCAGATCGGCATCAACGTCGTGAAGCGCGCCCTGCAAGAGCCGTTACGCCAGATCGCCGAGAATGCCGGCGAAGAAGGCGCAATCGTGCTGGGCAGAATCAACGACTCCAAGGACAATAACTTCGGCTACAACGCCCTGACCGGCGAGTACGAAGATCTGGTCAAGGCCGGCGTGCTCGATCCTACAAAGGTCGTGCGCACCGCGCTGCAAAATGCCGGATCGATTGCCTCGCTGATGTTGACCACCGAAGCCCTGATCTCCGAGTTGCCGGAAAAGAAGGAAGCACCGGCAATGCCAGGCGGCCACGGAGGCGGCGGCATGGGCGACATGTACTGAGCGCGCTTTCCGCGGCGTCTGAGCCGCGGGCGCTCATCCTGAGTGAGCACGATGTTTGTGCGAGTCGAGGGATCTGCTGCTAGATCAAAAGCCCCGCCGCAAGGCGGGGCTTTTTTTGTTTCGACCTCAACAGAACCGGCGGGATCGGACACTCTTGTCCGAAGCCTTTGTTTTTCATTGAATAACCACGGATGGGGTGCCCCATTTCTCTCGCCGCTTTTGCGAGATGTGGGGACTTCGGCTGTTTGCGTCATCCCGAAGTCCCGCGCTTCCCTTGAAATGCGTCATCCCGAACCTCGGCGTACTTCAGCCGAGGGAGGGATCTTGCGTGGATCGTATCGGGGCTGTGCCGCTGCACGCCAGATCCCTCGTCCCGCTGGTGAGAGCGCGGGACTTCGGGATGACGCCTGTGTTGGAGAATTTCGGCGACGGCTTCTCCCTGTCATTCCGAGCGCAGAAGATCGTTCGCTTTGCGAATGATCTTCACAGTCGAGAGCTTGCCCTGAGCGACCGACCGTGGAACGGAGGGAGCCGAATGGAATCTGCTTCTCTCATGCGCGACGATGCGGCGGTCGCTCCTTAGTCGCGTTCTGTCAAATTGTGCTTTCAATCGGCACGGCTGAAGCCGTGCCCTGATACGAACCCAACGGCTTCTTCAATACGTCATCCCGAACCTCGGCGTCCTTCAGCCGAGGAAGATCCTGCCCTGAGCGACTGACGGCCAAGCCGGAAGGAGTCGAATGGGGATCTCGCGTGGATCGTATCGGGGCTGTGCTGCTGCACGCGAGATCCCTCGTCCCGCTGGTGAGAGCGCGGGACTTCGGGATGACGTACTAAAAACAGCCGATAGCTAGTAGCTCTTGGCTTTTAGCCCGAACCGCTGTGCTAGCAAAAACCGTGTGGGTCGGACATTCTTGTCCGACCAAGCCCAGCCACAAGACGGGGCTTTTATTTTGCGTCGGCATTTGGATTGGGAGTTTTTGGTGTTCCAAAGTAATGCCAGGCGTCGCGATATTTCTCAAAGCGGGACATGCGTCGCTTGCTGGAGGGAAAGACTTTCACCGCGGTGATGGTGCTGAATATTTCGATCGGCAACACGTACCAGACATTGTCGGGAACGACGTACCCGACGATGAAATCTATTTCCCTGGGCGTGTAGATCCTGCTCGAGACGTTGCCGCACGCGTGAAAGGTGTATCGTTTCTGGCGCTGGTGTGCGCGGATTTCACTTGCACGCGCCAGCAATGATCGCCGGAGTCGAGGATGAAATCGTAACGGTCGCTTTCGCCCCAAGGCTTAGCGACGCTGAAGCCGAGCGAGGCGGCTTTGTAGAGGAAGGCGGCTTCGGCCACCTCCCCGCGACGTTTGGTCGGCAGCGATTGATGGACGTTAGCGGGTAGGCGAAGCGGGCGTGGCTCGCTTGTGTGGTTTGGTTCTGTGTAGGTCGGACATTCTTGTCCGACAATGGTTTCTCCTGAATTTTCCAGGAGTGGTCCCCTTTTTCGGCCCCAGAAAAGACGAGCGCGGCTGTGACCGTGCTTTGTCGAAATAACTGCAGATCCCTCGGCTTTGCGTGATCTTTCGCTGCGAAAGATCACGCGGCGCTCGGGATGACAACATCGAAGGAACTTTTATCGGCACCCTTCGACTGCGCCCAGGGCAGGCTCCTGGAAGCTGTGCCCTTCCCGTTCTCGCGCGGTGAAAAAGAAAAAGCGCGGCTGTGAGGCCGCGCTTGTTTCTTACTCCTATTTCCAGAGTAGCAAATTGGAGGGGGTGATTGTGCCACGTTCCGAACATTTATTTCTGGCATCGAATCAGGAGGTTGAGGGGAATTGGGGTGAAAAGGGGTATTGACAAGAATTTTGAACAGGGGCCGTTACTTAGTAGATGTTCACTCGTCACATCCGGCGGTTTGCGATTTAGTGATAATCGAGCCCGGAGCTGCCGTGCTTCGAAAACTTTTCTCTTCTCATGCCTTTATAAACTGTCATAACATGAAGGCATGCCAATGACCTCTTTAAATATTTCTCTGCCTGAGGCCCTGAAGGAGTATGTCGAAGGCCAAGTTGCCTCTGGTGATTGGGGCACTCCCAGTGAATATGTTCGTGAGTTGATTCGCCAGGACAAGGAACGCAGGCTCGGTAGCCTACAAGCAGACCTGCTGGCGGCGGCAAGGGGAGCCAAAATTGAGCTTCCGCTTGCGGAGATCCGCAAAAAAGGCCTGGTGCAGGTTTTACGTCAGCGGACGCGGAGAAATGAGAGAGATCAGGCTAGCGGTCAGCGAGGCGGCAGCCGCCGACATCGTTGAACAGGCCGATTGGTACGAACAGCAATCAGGCGCGGAGTTGGCGAGGCGATGGGAAAGGGCGGTCACCTCTGCGGTGCTGCGCATTATGGACCATCCTCGCGCCGGAGCGATCAGCAAATTTCGACACTCACAACTTAGCAATGTCCGCCGAGTTTTGATTCACAAGTTTCCCAAGCATCTCATTTTCTATCAAGTTCGTAAGTCCGAAATCCTGATCCTGAGAATCGTCCACGGCGCTCGCGATCTGGAGAGCTTGTTTTGAGAAGTACCCACCCTTTGAAAAGCGCAAAGAGTAGGGCAGCTTGCCAGTATGATCGTTCAATCTCACATTCGACGGCTTGGCATCGAAACCGGGCTGCGGCTGGGCACTCGTGTGCTATTTTTAGTTCTCTGGCATCTCTGGATATTCCCCTCGTCTCCTTGGATGCCGTGACTTAGGAGTATTCGGGATGCCCGATCCGCCTGCAGACACGAATCCGTCGGCAAAAAAGTCGAAATCTCACAAGTCTCAATTGCGTGTCGTATTCGACACAAACGCGCTCTATGTTACCCCAACGAGTCTGGGTTCAGCTAGTGACCTTGTGCGCGACGAAATAGCTGGTCTAATCTCAGAGTCTAAGTACCCCGACTTAGATATTCTCTGGTTTCTTCCTGAAGTGGTTCGGCACGAGCGACAGTATCAAATGGAAACGGAAGCTCTCAAGCTCCGTAGCTCGATAAATAAAATCGAAAGGCTTCTCGGCCACAATCTAGCGCTGACCGATAAGAGTTTGGTGGATCATGTAAAGACAAAGATCGACGAGAAAGAGAACGAATTAGGATTGCAGGAAATTAAATTGAACCATGGTTCGGTAGATTGGCAGTCTTTGATCCATGCGGCTGTCTATCGAAAGCCGCCTTTTCAAGTGGGAGAAAAGGAAAAGGGTTTCCGGGATGCCCTCGTGTTGGAGTCTTTTCTGCAACTGGTGAACGAATCTCCACGAACGGCAAGCTCCTGCAGAGTCGTTCTTGTGACCTCCGATGAACTACTGAAAAGGGCTGTCGAAGTTCGCATAGGAGGGTTATCGAATGCGAGTGTTTTAGCGGGGGTCGAGGAGCTCAAGGGGCTCATCAACACACTGATCTCTAGCGTAAGCGAAGACTTCATTGCGCAGGTGAACCCCAAGGCAGCAAAATTATTCTTCGTCTCGGCTGCGGATAAGGAGACGCTCTACTACAGGGAGAAGATTGGGGACCAAATCGCAGAGAATTTCAAGAAGCAACTGGAAAGGCTTCCGGAAGGCACGTCATTTCGCCGAAATGTGGCTTGGTATATCGGGCGGCCGAATTTCTCCAAAAAGGAAGTAAAACGAATTTTTTGGACGTCGCGGATTGAAATTGAGTTTGAGGCGGGCAGCCGTGTGAAAGAGAGCGAGGCCCGCAACATCCTTCAAGGCGTTACTACGCCTGCGATATCTTCGACGTCAGCTCCGCAATTAGGTCTGACCAATCTGTCGGCGCTAGCAGGAGTTAACTCTGCCTCGATCGATTGGAACAATTGGGCCAACTATCTAATTCCCGCTCCCGCTGAAAAGGAAATCGTCACCCACAAAGGCAGGGATATCTTCGAAGTGTTGTGGAGCGTTGAGCTCACGATGAATAAGGAACTAAAAAAAGCTCAGATTCATGATATACGCCATGTGGAACTTAGGTCTCAGCCCGTGTCTTGACGTCCAGGCCGCGGGCGGATCGACTCCCTCGCAAAGCGAACGATCCTGCTGCGCTCCACCTAAAAGTGTGGTTCCCACCCTTCCCAAAACCGGGGAAGGATGGGGCACCCTCGTCTGTGGTAGATCAAGAAAAATCAAAATCGTCGGACAGGAATGTCCCTTCGGCTCCGCTCAGGCAGGCTCAGGGCAGGCTCTCGACTCCGCTTACCACTCAACTCAAGGTCCCTCGACTCCGCGATCGAATTCCCGGGGGGAATTCAATCACTGCGCTCGGGATGACAGGTGAGGTGGAGGGAAATGCAGCGCTGAAGCGCTGCTCCACCCATGACTGTCCCCTCAACGCACATCAACAGGCATCCGAAAAAGCCGCTTGCGTGACGGGGCCAACGCGTGTAGGTTGTTGCGGACATCGTATGGAAACGATTGGTCCGGCAGAGGAATCGCTGCGGCTCGCCGAGCATTATCGTCAGCTCACTGATGATGAACTGATCGAGATCGCACGTCAGAGCAAAGAGCTCACGGGGATGGCGCAACAAGCGCTTGCGCTGGAGGTTTCGTCACGGAAGCTGACTGTCCCGGCGCAAGAGCCTCCGGTTACGATGCGTTCAACACCGTCACTGAGTTCTTTTAACGACCCAAATCCCCCAGACGAAAACGATCCGTACGCCGAAGATCGCCAATTGGTCGAGATCCGCAAGGTGTGGAGCGAGGCGGATGCGCGGCGGCTCCAGCAGGTGCTGGACGTGGCGGGAATTCCGTTTTACATGGGCACAGAGAAGGCGACGAGCGTGGACGACGTGACCTCGAATTTTGCGGAAGGAGTTCCAGTCGCAATTATGAAGATCGGAGTGCCTTGGGCATCCCAGGCAATGCAGAAAAACTATTTTCCGGAGGACGAACCTGCTGAGGAGACTGAAGACGATAGCGACGATCTCGCGGTCCACTGTCCTAAATGTCATTCGACGGAAGTGGTGTTCGAGCAGTTGGTCGATGAACCGTCAGATGCAGAGGATAGTTCCGGTGCGAAGTATCAGTGGACGTGCGATTCGTGCGGCTATGAATGGGAAGATGAGGGCGTGGAAACGAAGGAATGATGCGGCTCTGCTGCCTTCGTGGTTCCCAATTGACGGACGGGGACGCCCGTCGCTCCACATCGCATTTTTGGTAAAGGCGTCGGACAAGAATGTCCGACCCACACGGTCATTGCTCAGGGCAGGCCGACCCAAACGGTCATTGCTCAGGGCAGGCCGACCCAAACGGTCATTGCTCAGGCAGGCCCTCGACTCCGCGATTGGGTTCGCGAGCCTGCCGGTTCAACGTCCCGAACCCTGCCGTCCAGACGGGGCCATCATTTCCGAAGGAACGCCGGAGATGTAGTGCTCGAGGTGACGGATGGTGGCTTCCTGAGCTGAGATGATCCACTTCACCACGTCACCGATGGAGACGACGCCGACCAGCTGCTGGTCCTTCATGACCGGAAGGTGACGTATGCGGTGGGTGGTCATCAGGGCCATGCATTCGTCCAAGGTGTGAGACGGGGTTACACACACCAGAGTACTGGTCATAATCTCCTGGACTTGGGTGTTCTTCGACGACCTCCCCATCAGGATGACCTTGCGCGCGTAATCTCGCTCGGAGATTATGCCCACGAGTGCGCCGTCGGAGATGACCAACAGTGCTCCGGCTCCCTTGTCGGCCATTTTTTCCACGGCTTCATAGACGGATTGATCGGGAGAAATCGACCAAACGGTGTTGCCCTTGTCTTTTAAGATCAAAGCAACCGTATCATTGAGCGCGATCATTGGAACCTCCTTGAAGGTCAGCTCGCCTGCGTCGTGAGGTGAGGTGTCCAACTAAGCCCCGCGCGGCAGGAACTGGGGCCCGAAAAGCATACACCCATCACAGCTATATGAGATCAAAAAAGAACCGCGGGTGGCCCATTGCTCAGCAGAAATCCAAAGCTGCCCCGCCCAGGGCAGGCCGACCCACACGGTCAGTCTGCGGGAGTCGCTTCCGCCATTTGGTGAATTGCGCTTTGGGCGGCGCGCAGAGGAACAGAAACGTGCACGGTCTCATCGGGATCGTTCACGTCTACAACAATCGATCCACCACGCTTGGTGACTAGAACGTGTTCTCCTGGGTCAATCACTTCGACGAGCACACCGTCCGGACAATCGCCAAGCGCGGGAACGGCGGCGTCGATGATTGGCAGCGCAGCGCGCAAATCCTGCGACGAGTCAGCAAAATGGTGCCTGGGGACGAAACGCAGGGTTGCTGGCACGAGCGCCGCGGGGACGAGGACGTTAACGTGCGTGCCGCCCGGCTGCTTCTCCTGGACATTCACATAAAGGAAGCCTTCGCTGGAGAGCGCGGCCGCTCCTACGAGCGCTGTTCCCAGTACGCCGATACCAAGCTTGGCAAGAAAGATCATTGGAGTCCCCTCCTTATTCGTTACTGAGGGCTAAAGCCCCCTCATTTTTAGCCTTCAGTGCGGCACGGATAAATCCGTGCCCTCCCGAATCTGTGGCGCCTGACCACGTGCTACTCCGAGTCGGTGTTGCGAGAGTCGTTGCTCTGCGAATCAACCCAGACGCGGACGTTTTCATCGTGGCCGCTCACTCTTACTAACGTAGTGTCGCCGACGTTTTCCAGCGCCTTGACGGCGGCTTCAACGTTGAGCTGGTTTTCGGTGGTGTCGGAGATGAGGGCTTGAGCGACGTCCCAGGGAACGGTGACGTCAACATTCTCATGCGAATTTTTATCGATGACGTGCACCACCATTTGTCCGCGCTCTTTGGCGACGCGAACATCGTCACCGTTGTCCTGCACGGTAACAAATTCGCCTTCTGGCGCGGTTTTCAGCGCGTCGAGAATGGCGCGCACGTTTACGTTGTCGGCCGTGAAGTTGCCGATTCGAACTTTGCCATCACGCAGCTCCCCGTGGTTGATAGCCGGAATGACCTTTTCAGCCAGGGTGAGCGGTACGTTCACGCGGACCAGTTCGTGAGTAGTCGGGTTAGTGACTCTGACGTGAAGATAGCGGGTTGCAGAAGCTGCCATCGCTAAGGTCGTGGCCAAAAGAATGGCCGAGGACAGCGCCAGAGCAGGGAAGATTCTTTTCATGGTTTTCATGGTCGTCCTTTCAGAACGGATCCGGATGCGAGGGCCATAGAAAGTCCTGACAGAGTTACGCAACCGGAAGAAAAAAGTTCCCGCAAGTGCGAATAATAATGTGCAAATAAATGCACTGTTGCCGCCCCGTCATGTTCAGGAAGTTGCGAGTTCAGCAGTTTAGGGGCTTTACCGTTTAGGGTTTGGTACCGGGCTTGCTTCGAATCATGACAAGCCGGAGCGAACCACCGCCGCAACCAGAGGTCGCTTCCGGAGTTGGAGATCAAGAAATGAAGAATTGCTTCTTCCTGTTCGTGGCGTGCATTCTCTGGGCTGTTGGCGCGAACGGACAAACACTTAATGGCCACTTGTTGAGTGCCGAACCGCAGATATTCGTGATGCCAGACCACCCGCAACATGCCTCTCAAACCGGATTAGCGCAAGAACAGGACTTACGAGAGCGATCTGGGGTTACTTATGCCCGTGGGGAAAGGCCGACGTGGGAACTAATGGCACCGCCGCCCTTTGTACCTATTGCAGATTTGGCACGCATCCTGAGAGATGAACATGCCAGGGCGAAGAAGGCCGTTATCAGTTGGAACGATTAAGCCTCTCGCCCATCTTGCATTCCGCATATCCGGAGAGACCGCTACGAGCTGTGGCCGGCGCAGTGCAGCACTCCGAGGTAGGCACTGAACGGGCCCACAGCCTCGCGGTATTGGTGGGCCATAATTCTTGAGATTTGGTGCAGATGAGTTAAGTCATGCGCTGCCCAGGTCGCCATTAGCTCTGAGAGCGTGACCGCGCCGAGCGCCGGATGTAGTCCACGCCGGTCAAGATCCTCGGCCCGCAGATTCAACGCACGTAGCTCGTTGAGTTCTTCCGACCGCACGCGGGCAAATTCATCCAATAACTGCCCCAACGACTTGCCTTGACTCTCGCGAACATGTCCCAAACGATCGAAGGAGGCAAACGCTTGCGTGT
>Ga0207053_10140_pt1 | contig 19605 bp, 17 predicted proteins | sample Alteio_BWMinCont_59_FD_153290 | JGI IMG/M metagenome (GOLD analysis project Ga0207053, IMG submission 153290) | Enriched cells from forest soil in Barre Woods Harvard Forest LTER site, Petersham, Massachusetts, United States -... | ecosystem: Environmental > Terrestrial > Soil > Temperate forest >...
ATGAAGGTGCTTAGATATTTCTTCATCCGATCGCTGATTTACTAATAATCTAGAAGCTATAAGTATAGGTAGAAGAAGTGAAACAAAACTAGTTGACATGGCTACTTTAAACCCTGCTGCCTCCAGTTTCGACTCCAGTTCTTGCTTGCTGTATCTCCTATAATGTTTTGACATTTCATCAAAATAACTCCACAGATACTTATGCTGAGGCACAGTAACAATAATGCCCCCGCCAGGTTTGGTTGCTTTGTATATTTGACTTAATACAACGTGATCTGACTCAATATGTTCAAGAACATCAAATGCACCAATTACATCAAATTCAGCATTAAATGGAATTTTGAGCGCATCCATCTGAAAAAGTTCTGCCCGCGAAACTGTCTGGGCAGCATAACTAAGTCCAGCCATGGAAAGCTCACTGCCAAATATAGACAGGTGTGGAATCTCTTGAGCAATCCTATTTAAGACAAACCCTGTGCCACAGCCTATTTCCAAAAATGATTTTGCTTGCGGAAAATTCTTTTTTATTGCCCATACAATCAGCTTGTTACGTGCTTTAAACCAAAAGCTTTTTGGTTGCAAGTAGTTAAGTAACTGGAAGCTCTCTTCATCAAGTTCCGTGTGGCTCTCATAAACATTTGGTGCTAGGCAAGCAAAACCATTTTTATATTCAGGGGTAAATGCACATACTGGGCATTGCCAGCCATTAGTGGTGAAATAATTATAACAAGCAAGACATGTTTTCATAATTGAAAGTGATAACTACAAGTGGCTAACACAGCTGGGGTGAATTATCCCGATATAATATGATCCCAGCGTATGCAATTTAATCCATTTGCAGCTAATTTCTTTTGGAACTCAGATTGGGTTTCCGGATTGACACCAAGCATAAATGCATCTTTACTTCCGGTATTTAACTCGTTTAAACTTCGAACCGGTTTTCCTTGAAAACTGCTTCGTTCTTTGACCTTATCAATTGTGCATGCAGTAACTTTTTGCCAATAGTTTGGGCAATAGGCACTCAATAAAAGACTCCATGTGCTGGTGCCGAAATTGTATATATTTTGACAATCCTGGATTTGCTGCTGCAAAAACTCATCACAGGCAACATAGCTTTGTACATATTCACAACGCCTACAGTACAATTCTTCAATCGGAGTTGTGCTTGAGAGATTATCTTTAGTAACGCTGGGCTCATTTTTGGACAATATTATCAGCTGTTTATGACGCAAAGATGGATTATCAGGAGCGGGTTTCCATGCTGCAACATACAACCCTGCTTTTTCGGCAAGCTGCAGCAGTTGATGGGGAGTGAATGAATAGTTTTGATCGCTAAACATAAATTCGGCGCTGGGAATTGAAGAATCAGGACAAGTAAGAACTATGCAGCCTTCGTTATTCAATAGTCGTTTCAGCGCCTCAAGAAAGTCAATCGGGTTAGTAGTGTGTTCAACAACATTGGTTGAATAGATAAGATCGAAGCGTTTATCTAACACTAGATTTGTCTCGATCTTTGCCTCGATAACATTCAAGCCATTTTCTCTGGCATTAATGTTTTCTTGTTCGGATGGCTCAATTCCAAGAAATGAGGAAGTGGGAAATTCATCAAACATTGCTTGCATCATCCAGCCGCGACCGCAACCCGCATCTAATATTGTTGAAGGAGTAAATTCATTCAATGCATTCTTGATCCATTTAGCCATTGCTCTATATCGTGGTCGATCATAAACAGCTGCTCCCGGGCGTTCATAAAAGCCATAATGCTTTTCATAAAAATCGGTCTGCCCAAGTTGGCGAATTTCAACCCGTTGTAGCAGACCGCATGACATACATTGAGCCTTTGAGAGCGACTCCGTTACGAACTTGCCTGCTGTGGTCATGGAATGTGTCCAATAAGATGGAATACGTTTGAATTCGCACTGTCCGCATAAAATGCAGCCTGCATAAAATGAGTCGCTGCCCTTTTCTATTTGCAATTGCATATTTGCTAATTTACTTCTTAGTGCTGTAAATCGCCATTACTATAAATTTGACGAACTATGGTATAAGGGCGCATCTTAGTCTCAATGAAAATGCGCGACAGATACAATCCAATTACTCCTATACAAAAAATTGCTAGCCCACCTAAAAACCAAACAGATTCTAGGACTGAAATCCAGCCTGGGGGTGTTTTTCCTGAACACCATAATGCTAACAATACTATAAATACAATCGTAGACAAAAATAAAATTGCTAACCCAACAAAGAAAATTATATAAAGTGGTCTCTCGCTAAATGATGTGACACTGTCTAGTAGTGCTTCAATACGCGGCTTCAAACGATAGCTTGTCGTTGAGTTGAACAGTTTATTGAATTGTATTCCCTTCTGCTTGAAGCCGGTCTCGACCCACAAACCACCTATTGCTGTTTTGTGTTCTTTATGACGAACAAGTGCTCGGGCATAGCTGCCGCTCATCAATCTGACTGTGCTGTGATTGCTAGGTATCTTTGTAGGAAGCAGGATGTCCATAAGCCACCATGAAATTGCCCCACCCCACTTTTTTATTATTCCACCATTGCGCTGCTCCTGGCAGCCGTAAATAACATCCCATCTGCCATCCAACAATTGCGTATAAAATTCGCTCAACAACTCTGGTGGTTCCTCTAAATCAACATCTATCAAAAAAACATTCTCTCCACGTGCATGCTGAATCCCGGTCATAATTGCCTTGTGATGACCGAAATTGCGTGATAGCTCTATAACTTGCAGGCGTGGCTCATTTTTCAGCAGCCCTAGAGCCTTTTCCAAAGAATCATCCGGAGAGCCGTCATCAACCATGATAATCTCGTAATTATCTGTGATTCTTCTGGCTACCGCACTGACACGCTTATAGAATTCTTCAATATAAGGCGCTGATTTAAACAAAGTAGTCACAATCGAAAGTTTGACGGTTGACTGGGCTGTGCTCGTGTTCAAGTTTTTTTCATCCAGCAAAGGTTGGCGCTAAACAATCTATAAAGAGAAGCTAAACTAGGATATCTTGACAGTATAAAGTTTACCATTGGGACTATCATCGATTAAGCAGTTGGTAGAGGTATATTGTAGCAGTTCGAGGCGCAGACAGTCTGGTGGTTGGTATGGGAGAATTTGGCACTCTCAGGTAAGCTATAATAGCCGTCTAAATATCAGTTAATAAATGCCATATAATCATTATTCTTATAAACTACTGTGCTGGTGCTGCCATGCAAACATCTTCAGATCTTGCTACCGACTCAGATAAGCTTGATCAGATTTTCCAAGAACTCTTTAAGCTTAGTCCCGGCCAGATGCAGAATGAAATGACAATGGCAGATATAGAATTGTGGGATTCATTACGGCATATGGAATTGATTGTAAGGATTGAGAAAAAGTTGGGAATCGAGCTGAGTTTTGATGATATTTCCAAGATGCAAAACATCGGAGAAATTCGGAAGATCGTCGCTAAAAAGATAGACACATAAAGATGCCACCGCTAAAAGGCAAAATTTGCATAGTTACTGGCGGCGCACGTGGGCTTGGGCTAGAAATCACAAGCCAGTTATTGGCAAATCAGGCAACTGTAGCTGTTTTTGATATCGATTCACAGGGGTTAGAGGCGCTTGGTCGAAGGTCTGATATAGCTTCATACAATTGTGATGTCACAAACGAATGTCAAGTTCAACAGTCCATTGCAGAAGTGTGTGACAGGCTGGGGAAAATCGATATTTTAATAAACAATGTCGGCATCCTTTTTAGTGCACCGCTTATTGCCTTCGGTGGCTCCGGTATACAGAAGCATGATTCTAAAATGTGGGACAAAGTTATTGCTACCAACTTATCGTCGGCATTTTACATGACCAAGCATGCAGTTGAAGATATGCTCAAAAAGCGAACCAAAGGAGTAATTGTGAATATCAGCTCCGTATCAGCAAAGGGAAATGTGGGACAATCTGCATACTCTGCTGCTAAGGCAGGGCTTGAGGCACTGACAAAGGTATGGGCAAAGGAACTTGCACGTGCTGGTATCAGATGCTTTGCTGTAGCACCAGGGTTTTGTGATACCGAATCGACACACGCAGCAATCAGCAAGCAAATGCTACAAGAGACAATCAACAGTGTCCTGGTCAAAAGACTGGGCACTACCCAAGAAATCGCGTCGTTTATAATAGCAGCAATTCAGAACGATTTCTTGAATGGCAAAATACTAGAAGTCGATGGTGGACTAGTTATTTGAGAAAACTGTGTACATTCACAATCTTGCCCAAAAGTTTAAGCTAATTGCCAATGAGTTTTCGGACTCTACTGCTGTCATAAGTAAAAACGCCTCCATCACTTACGGTATATTGGATAGGCAATCTGATATGCTGGCGGCTCATTTTTTATCTTATGGAATTCAGCCAGGAGACGTCATTTGCATTTCTGGGCAGAAGTGCATATCGACAATTATATGCATTCTGGGCGCATTGAAGGCTGGTGCTACCTATAGTGTCTTTGATCCGGAAAGTCCGATAGAACGCTTATCTAAGATATTTCGTCAATGCGAACCTAAGCTGGTTCTTTGTTCAGGTAATTTGGTTCCAGGTATAAAAGCGATCGGATTTAATGCGGTCGATTCCACAATGGTCACGACTGATTCGGACATCAGAACCCGGGACCCTTCAGTGACAGCACATTGGCAACAAATTACCGCAAATAGTCCTGCCTACATTATGTTTACCTCCGGCTCTACCGGATTCCCCAAAGGTGCCATAATGAGCCACCAGAATGTATTAAACCTAATTGCTTGGAGCCAGCAGACATTTGAAATTACAGCAGCAGATGTCCTAACCAATGTTAATCCTTTGTTTTTCGACAATTCTGTTTTTGATCTATACTCGGCACTCTTTTCTGGAGCATCACTGGTTTTATTCGACAGTGAGACGATTCGCAATCCTGCAAAATTAATGCAGCTGATCAATGAATATAAGTGCACTTCTTGGTTTTCCGTTCCCTCAATGCTGATTTTCTTGCAGGCTATGCATGCATTTAGTCCAGAGAACATGTCTCACATCAAGAGAATTATATTTGGCGGCGAAGGTTATCCAAAAGCCAAACTCAAAGAACTTTTTGATATCTACTCATCTCGGGCCGTTTTGTACAATGTATACGGGCCGACAGAATGCACTTGTATTTGCTCATCTTACAAGGTTTCTGAGGATGACTTTGCTGATCTCAACGGATTACTTCCCTTGGGGCAACTCGCTCCCAATTTTGATTTCCTGATTGTCGATGAAGAATTGCAACCAGTAAAACCAGGACAGGTTGGAGAATTGATTCTGCGTGGACCTAATATAGGAATGGGTTACTTTGATGATAGCGATAGAACGACGCTCGCCTTCATTCAAAATCCAGCTCATAATGAATTTAGGGAATTTGTATACCGAACAGGAGATCTAGTTTATATTAAACCAACAGATGGAAAACTCTATATAGTTGGAAGGCGTGACAATCAAATCAAACATATGGGCTATAGAATTGAGTTGGAAGAAATTGAAAATGCTTTTCATGGCATCGATTCGGCTAGTCGATGTGTTGTAGTTCATTGTGAGATAGAGGGGTTGAGCCAGATAGTGGCATTCGTCGAAAGTACAAACGGCAGTTTAGGCGAAGATAGTCTTAAAAAGCGGCTGCAGGAGATTATTCCCAATTATATGCTTCCGACCAGGTTTCAATTTGTGGACTATTTGCCCAAAAATGCCAACGGCAAACTAGACAGGATGAAGTTAAAAACTGACTACTTGGGACAGCAAATGAACAACCTCGCCGCAAGCAGCGGGGTATCGCAGGAGGAAATCCTACTTACGCCGCAAGCGGCGGGGAATTTACCCCCAAAGGGATTAAATGGCTAATGTCGTTATATTTGGTACAGGCACAGGAGCAAGCGTGGCTCTTCGTTATCTTTTGAAAGATAGCGATCATAAAGTGTGTGCATTTACTGTTGAGAAAAGCTATCTAAATTCAAACAAATTCAGAAATTTACCGGTGATCGAATTCAGCCATATTGAGAACGAGTACCCACCTGATCAGTTTAGGCTTTTTATTCCTCTGGGCAGCCAGAACATGAATAAACTCAGATACGAGAAATACAAATCCTGTAAGAAAAAGGGATATGACTGTATCAGCTATGTCAGCTCGACAATTCAATTTAAAGACGAGTTAGATATTGGTGAAAACTGTTTTGTGCTGGAAAACAATTCAATTAATTTCGATGTAAAAATCGGCAATAACGTCACGATTTGGAGCGCTAATCAGATAGGCGATCGCTCAGTAATTTCTGATCATTGTTGGATATCATCACATGTGAGTATTGCCAGTGATGTCATCATCAAGCCGTTCACATTTGTCGGCATCAACGCTTCCATATCAAATGATGTAACCATAGCCGAAGAAAACTTTATTGGCGCCAATGCCTTAATTACCAAGAATACTGTTAGCAAAGATGTATATTTAGTAGGGCAAACGGAAAAGGCAGCGCTCACAAGTGATAAGTTTACCTTAATGTTGAATAAGAATTTATGAAATGGGGCTAATGTTAATGGGCAACTGTGTAACTGAGACCAATCAATACTATGCAGAGCGCAACCCACATCACGTCTATCCGGTCGAATTCGTTGTTAGGACGTTCTTAGGTAGCTATCCCAACTTACAACTGGATAAAACAAGTTTTGCTGGCAGCCGAATCCTTGACCTCGGTTATGGTGACGGAAGAAATATGCCGCTCCTATTCAACCTTGGCTTTGAGGTATACGGTGTAGAAGTCTCCGATGAAATCAATGAGCTTGCTATATCTCGTTTGAAAAATCTGGGAGTTACAGCCACTCTAAAAAAAGGCCGCAACGCATTAATACCTTTTGGCGATTGCTTTTTTCAGTATGTTCTAGCCTGCCACTCTTGTTACTATATAGACGAGGGCACCACTTTTGAGAACAGCTTGAATGAGATCGGCAGAATTCTTGATCCTCAAGGGATCTTTATATGTTCACTGCCAATGCATGACACTTATATTCTAGAAGGAGCCCAACAGCTGGCAGACGGTTATTATCGAATAACACATGATCCGTATAATTACCGCAAAGGAACAGTCTTTCGTGCATTCAAGAGTGCTGATGAAATTTTAAACACTTTTGATAAGCAGTTTGAGAACATTCGTATCGGATTTTGTGATGATGATTTCTTCGGCATTCGCCAAAAAGTATGGACAGTAGTATGCAAAAAGAAATGAGCTATTCAAACCCCCTATGAACAAATCATTGTTGAACACCTACGTCTGTCCTGCCGACAAAACGTCGTTGACATTTCGTTCTGAGAACCATAGAGATCAAGGCGAAATCAGCGAAGGCTTTTTAGTATCTGCAGCTAATACAAAATACACACTTAAAAATAGTATCCCCAATTTCATTGCTCCGGGGCAACTTTCAAAATTAGAACTGGAAACTAAGCAGCAATACGAAGAATACTACACTGAAGAGTTTTACGATAATGCCATTGAATGGCTTTTCGCAAGCTTCTGTGAAGATGAAAATTCCATTCGTGAGTCGCTGGTCGATATACTTCAGTTGAAACCTGATTTCAAAGTGCTTGAAATTGGCTGTGGTACCGGACGTGATTCACTCAAGATTGCTAAACGTCTTGGCCGTAACGGTGTATTTTTTATACAAGATCTCTCCCAGTCGATGGTTGATATTACACGGAATAAACTTACTAAAGATTATGACAAGCTAGGACTGTCTTGCACACTGAATTTCTTTGTGTCATCGGCAAGGAATCTTCCTTTCCCAGATAAATACTTTGATGCAGTTTTTCACTTTGGTGGTTTCAACAATTTTGAAGATCCCAAAGGAACACTACACGAATTTTCTCGAGTAGTAAAGAATGGGGGAAGGATTGTTTTTGGGGACGAGTCGATTCCACCTTGGCTAGAAGGAACAACGTTTGCTGAAATTGTATGTACCAACAATCCTCTTTTCAGACACAAAGTACCTCTTTCACATTTGCCTGAAAACGCAAAAGAAGTGACTGTAAGATGGTTGCTAGGCAATTGTTTTTATGTAATTGACTACAGAATTGGCAATGGCACACCATTGCTAAACCTTGATCTTCCCCATAAAGGCAATCGTGGCGGCACAATGCGAACACGATATTACGGACAGATGGAAGGCATTACTCCCGAAGCTAAAACTTTAGCTCAAAAATCGGCAAAGAAGAAAGGAGTAAGTCTCCATGACTGGCTAGACCAAGCAGTGCGTAATGCCGCCCGGCAAGATTTAGCCTAGCAGGAATAAATATATGCGCTGGAAAAAATTAGGTAAGATATATCAGCCATCCGGTAAGCTGCTTTGGGCTCGTTCGCATGCTGCCAATCCAATTGCCGAATACATTCATGATGATTTATTTCGAATTTACTTTAGTGCACGAGATGAACGCAATCGATCAAGCATAGGATATATCGTTATCGACATAAATAATCCCAAGAAGATACTTGAGGAAGCACAAGATCCTGTGCTCACTCCCGGTGACTTAGGAATGTTTGATGACTGCGGGGCTTCAATTGGATGTATTGTGCACGTAGGAGATGCTCGTTATTTATATTACATGGGATGGAATCTAGCAGTAACTGTGCCTTGGAAAAATACAATAGGCCTAGCTATTAGTAAATCATACGATCAACCATTTGTGCGGCACTCTACTTTCCCCGTCGTTTCCCTAAATGAAACCGATCCCTATACGATTTCATATCCTTGGGTAAGTCTAGACGGGGGTCGTTTTCGAATGTGGTACGGTTCCAACTTAAAGTGGGGTCATGAAAAAAGGGATATGCTGCATGTCATCAAATATGCAGAATCATATAATGGTATTGAGTGGAAGCGAGAGAATCAAATAGTCATAGATTGTGTTTCTCCGGATGAGTACGCTATTTGCAAGCCATGTGTTCTGAAAAATGACAATGACTATTTGATGTGGTTTTGCAGCCGTGGAGATAAGTACCGAATCCATTCAGCAAGGTCAGTTGATGGAATCAATTGGGAAAGACATGGGCAGTATCCGGGAATTGATGTGTCTAAATCGGGATGGGATTCAGATATGATTGAGTACCCATGCGTTTTTGCGCATAAGGAGAAGCGATATTTGTTATACAGTGGCAATGATTACGGAAAAACAGGCTTTGGCTTAGCTGAACTAGCTCCGGCTTAACATTCCCTAATTGACAGTCTCATAAAAAACTACACCGGCTGGTTAGATGGCTATAGCACTAATATACTCATTAGAAGATTGTAACCGGTTCCGATTTAGCGGTTGCTTAACGAAGAAATAGAAATACTCCGTTAAACTCCATTTGCAATAGATTGTGGTTGTTACAATGGTTTTTGGAGCGAGATTGAGAGAATCCCCATTATGGCTAATTTGGTTATATTTGGTACTGGAGAAATTGCCGAAGTAGCACATTTTTTCTTTACTCATGATTCCGGGCATCAAGTAAAAGCATTTACTGTGGATGGTAAGTATTTGGATAATTCTTCATTCCTGGGTTTACCTGTTATAGCGTTTGAAGAAATACAAAAGCATTTTCCGCCAACAAGCTTCGATATGTTTATTGCGATTAGCTACAGCAAAATCAACGAAAATCGCAAGAAGAAATATCTAGAAGCTAAAGCCCTGGGTTACAAACTTGTCTCTTACGTTTGTTCCAAGGCATTCTATTGGGGAACTAATCAAATCGGTGATAACACAATGATTCTTGAAGGTGTAGTCATTCAACCGTTTGTCAGCATAGGCAACAATGTTTTCATCTGGAGTGCTGACCACATCGGCCATCACACTAAAATAAAAGATCATAGCTTCCTTGCCTCTCATGTGGTGATTGGTGGTGGAGCGGAAATCGGAGAACAATGTTTTCTTGGTATTAACTCTACCGTGCGCGATCATATCAAAATTGGAGACCGCAGTGTAATTGGGGCTGGAGCCATCATTATGGCCGATACTGATCCTGATGGACTATATATTGAATCAAACACAGCCAGAGCTGCGGTCAGCCCTGCATTTATAAAACTGTAAAAACATCGTCAATAATCAGAAACCAAACATATGACCGTTAAAGTGGCTATTCTACAATCAAGCTATATTCCCTGGAAGGGGTATTTTGATCAGATCAATTCTTGCGATCATTTTGTGCTTTATGACGATGTCCAATACACAAAGCGGGATTGGCGTAACCGCAATATCATAAAAACAGAGCATGGTCCGCACTGGCTCAGCATCCCGGTTAAAGTCAAAGGACGGTATCTGCAGAAAGTTCGCCAGACTGAAATTTTGGAGCAATGTTGGGCCGAAGAACACTTTCAAACCATAAAACAGTACTATACAAAGACGCGCTATTACCCAAACTACGAAGTCGAGCTAGAGGCGCTCTATGTGCGCGCAGCTAGTATTTATATGCTGAGCGAAGTGAATTATATGTTCCTGTCGCAGATTTGCCAGTGGCTAGATATCAAAACCCCGTTAAGATGGTCCCATGAGTTTCGCCTTGCCGAAGGCAAGAGTGAGCGACTGGCAGAAATAGCTAAGCAGCTCGATGCTACGTGTTATATATCAGGACCGGCAGCTAAGGAATATCTTGATGTATTCTTCTTTGAGAAAGAAGGTATAAAGGTGGAGTGGGCTGATTATTCCGGATACCCGGAATATACTCAACTTTATCCGCCCTTTGATCACAAGGTAAGTGTGCTCGATTTAATTTTCAACGAAGGCCCAAATGCTCGTAAATTCATGAAGTCGTTCCGTCGCGGACAAGAAAAACTCGAAAAAGATTGATCAGTGAGCGGTATTAAACCTTTACAAAGGCGCAGGGAATTTTGGAGGGTAATATTGCCAACACCCCCTTGGTAGCCAAGAGCCGGATGTAGTGAAAGAATATAAGTAGGCTGTAGCTCAATAAACAAGTCAAAAGATGCGTACGCAAGACAGTAATTCTTTGTCACTGGACAATCAAGCGCTGGAGAACAATAAAGTTCCCCAACCTCTAAAAGAACTCGTGCCGTTCAATAAAGCATATGTGACGGGGAAAGAACTTGGCTACATTCAGCAAGCTATCGACAATGCTCATTTGTCCGGTAACGGCTCATTCACGCAAAGATGCCAGGAATTTTTGCAGGGTCTTACTGAGGCGCATGAAGTGTTTTTAACACAATCGGGTACAGGAGCACTAGAGATGGCGGCAATGCTCATCGATGTGGTCCCTGGGGATGAAGTGATTCTTCCCTCTTTTACATTTGTAACAACCGCCTCGGCCTTTGTTCTCAGAGGAGCTATTCCTGTCTTTGTCGATATTCATCCAGATACTCTCAACCTTGATGAAAACGCGGTCGAAGCTGCTATCACCAAGAAAACTAAAGCAATTGTGCCTGTTCATTACGCCGGACTGAGCTGTGAAATGGATAAGATAATCGAACTAGCAACCCAACAAAATATATACGTAATTGAGGACGCTGCCCATGCGCTTTTATCCACATACAAAAACCGTCCAGTCGGCAGCTTGGGACATTTAGCGGCGCTGAGTTTCCATGAAACAAAGAACATCACAGCTGGTGAAGGCGGGGCTTTGCTAATCAACCAAGAAAAGCTAATGGAGAAGGCGCATCTGGTATGGGAGAAGGGCACCGACAGACGAGAATTTAGGCTGGGAATGACAGATAAATATACATGGAAGGTACTTGGATCATCGTTTCCGCCAAGTGAAGTTACAGCCGCTTTCCTCTGGGCTCAAATCAGGGAAATAAACATGATTACAAATCAGCGTATCCGTGCCTGGCAAAGATATCACAGTCGCCTCAAGGAGCTTGAGGATAAAGGTAAACTCATCAGACCTGTCGAGACCCCGAATGCAGAACGCAACGGTCACATCTACTACATTTTAGTGCAGTCTGAGCAGACGCGAAACCGGCTGCTTGCTTATCTAAATACAAATAACATAAATGCAGTATTTCACTACATCCCGCTTCACTCATCGCCTGCAGGTAGACACTATGGACGGTGCCATGGCTCTTTAAAAACGACAGACGACATCAGCACAAGATTAATTAGATTACCTCTTTGGGCAGATCTACCGACCGAGACTATTGACGCCATAGTCTCGGAAATCGAAGCATTCTTCAGATTGAATTAATAGAAATTAAAGCTCTATAATCCTCAAGACGGGACTCTTGACAGCATGTGTAAAATTGAGAAGGCATCCCTGAAGAATAAAGAGATCTAATATTTGTCTTGTATGAGAAAATAGTTTGTTCATTGCTTCTCATCGAGGAGCACCTCACTGCTAAAACCAACGTCTGGCATTAATTTAAATTGGCAAAGTCAGCAGCTAAGTACGATCCGCAAGAAGATGTAACCTATGCAATCAGCATAGGCCTTTTGTACATGAGTTTTTTGGATCGTATGGGAGTACCAGTAAGAGGCTCTCGTATTCTTGAGCTAGGACCAGGCAAGAATTACGGCAGCACTATCTTCCTTTCTTGCTTCGGTGCAAAATGTGCTGTTGCCGACAAATATCTGTCTAATTGGGATAATGACTGCCATCCAGTTTTTTATTCAGCTCTGGGTAAAGCAATTGAGCAGAAATTTGCAAAGGCTGATATCACCCCTATTAAGAAACTGCTGCGACAAAATAAATATTGTTCCGACATAATACAGCGATTATCTTCGGCTTCAGAGGATTTATCAATTCTCCCGGCAAATTATTTTGATGTTGTGCTTTCAAATGCCGTGCTTGAACATATAGCTAATCCCACTAGATCATTAAAGGAGATATATCGTATTACTAAAGCTGGTGGCTGGAATATTCACCAAATAGACTACAGAGATCACCGTGATTATGAGCAGCCGCTCGAATACTTGTTTGTGGAAGAAAATGATTTTGCCAGTATGTTTAAGGACCGCAATGGTGAATGCGGGAATCGTTACCGTGCTAGTGAATTTATTAGCTTTTTTAAGAACGCCGGTTTTCTAATCGATGCCGTTGAACACAATATGTTTGCTACATCAGAGTATTTGGCATCGGTAAAGGAGCGCGTACAAGAGAAGAGCATGGCTTATTCGGAAGAAGACCTATCAGTTTTAAGCGGGCGCATATATGCTGCTAAGCCAGTTAGTCCTGCCGTTACTGAGTCGGCAGTGTGTCGTTCAGGGAAAAAATTAGCTGACTTATCGCTACAGTGCATCGACTTCTCGCCAAAACATTTTTCGGGTCCTAACTTTGTCTCACGCTTACTAATAAGGACCCCATTAAAATGAGCAGTTTTCGCGAGTTAGTTCACTTGAGTTCACCGCTATATAGCTATTTAATTAGCGATGAAATCTCTTTTATAAGCTTTATCCAAGATCCTCAACAGGCAGGAATACTAGTAGATATGGCTTATCATAAAGGTTCATTTATATTTTCGTCTAGCCATTACTCTAAAAATGTAATTGCAGGCCGCAGCAGCCCTGTATACAATCTTGATTGGAAGCCGACCCAACAATGGCCGCAAGCAGCATTAACTGAATTGAGAAAGCTGTTATTCAAAAGAGTGGTTTTCTTCTTTTGCATAGAACAAATTCCTCTTCAGTTGATTGAAGAACTGGAAAAGTGCGGTTGTAACGAATTTATTTATCGTGAAGCCAATCAATGGAGAAGAATTGACGCATCTCAATCAAGATCCGGATTCACCTCCTGGCTAAAAAGATTTCGCACAATACGAAAAGTTTTATTGAATATACTTGGGCGAAAACTTCCTTTGGATCAGCATGCAAGTCATATTGCATCTGGTGGTTATAGTTATAGAGTCAGACTGCCTAATAACGTTACTCAGGGCTCCTCTCTCAAAAACCTGCGCTCAGACATATTGCTGTTCGAAGACGATTGTCGTCTTGATCTATCAAGCACCCCGGTTGCCGAAATTATAACCGAAGGCAAAGGCAGATTTTGTCAGCAAGGTTTAGATTTGTTTTTTTCCGCCAGCGATAATTCTGATCCTCGCTTTAATCAAAGATGCTATCGATTTATTAATTTGAGGGGACCGTTTAAAAATTTAAATCATTTTTTTTACTCATTGAGTCAAGGCTTACCAGAATTAAATTCACCGCCGATTGAATTTGAAACAACAGTACAGGACTTAATAGCCCAGCGTTGCAAATTAGGGTTGGAGCTTAATAATATAGAGAATGTTCACGATAATAGCTCAGGTCCAATTTGTTTATTCTCAGGCAGTTTGGGCCCAGGTGGTACTGAAAGACAACTTGCCTATGTTGCCAAATATTTGTCTAATGCCGGAAAAGACGTACATATTTTTACTTGTGAACCACTATCTGAAATTGCATTACACTATTATCCTCTTCTTCCAACAACAACCCCTGTCAACATTCACCCTATCACTCACCCGAATACACATTTCCAGGAAGAAGACTTGTTTGTCCAATCATGGGGACAAAAAACCTTGTCTCTATTCCTAGCCATGCCCGATTATATGAGTGAGCCCGTTTGGAATCTTTACACGCATTTGATGGCGATAAAACCTAAGGTTTTACATTGTTGGCTAGATTATCCTAATGTAATTGGTGCAATGGCTGGTTGGTTAGCTGGGGTACCGCGGATTATTTTGTCCACTCGGAACCGAAATCCCAGTCACTTTCCTCGCTTTTATTGTTCTTGGTATCAATTGTGGTATCAGCATCTGTGTCAGCTACCCAAAGTTAAACTTATAGGCAATTCGGAGACGGGGATCAAAGATTACTCAGCCTGGCTGAGCATACCCCGATCCCAGTTTAGTTTAATTAGAAATGGTGTTGATTATTCGATTATAAAACCAAGTGGTCCGGATGAAATTAAACATTTCCGGCAAGATCTCAATATAGAAGAAACTGCTCCAGTAATAGCGGGTATCTTTAGACTCGATCTCGAGAAAAGACCCTTTACCTTCCTGGAAGTGGTTACGAAAATTAAAGAAAGATTGCCTAAGTTAAAAGTGGTGATGGCTGGCATTGGCACACTAGAAGAGGCGGTGCGCAAAAAGATCGTAGACCTAAAGGCTGAGAGCTGGATAAGTTTTCTAGGGAGAAGGCAGGATGTACCTTTGATAATCTCTTCCTGCGATATTGTTTTATTGGTTTCTAGTGAAGAAGGTACGCCAAATATCTTGTTAGAAGCACAATGGCTGGAAAAACCTGTGGTTTGTACTCATGCCGGCGGAGTAGCTGAAATTGTAGAGGATGGTAAAACCGGATATATTTGTCCCCAAGATGACATTGACGGATTAGTTGAGGCGTGTTGCTCTCTTCTCAATAGTTCCGAATTGAGGCAAACATTTGGAGCCGCAGGTAAACAGCTTGTGGGAGAACACTTCTCAGTGGAAAAAATGATAAGCGATACTCTCGCTTTTTATGATGAGCCCGCCCTGGTAAGAAGCTGATGATCAAAAGGCAGAAATAAAATTATATGAGAATTTGTCTTTTGTCTAAAGAATATCCGCCCGACACTGGTTGGGGTGGCATTGGCACTTATAATTATCAAATTGCTCATGGCCTTAAAGCAATTGGCCATGAGGTTGAAGTAATTGCCCTGTCCAAAGCAGACGTTCCCATGCCATCAAATGGCGATTTGCATCATCTGTCCAATCATTTTGACCAAGGAGCTGAAAATGCAAAGACTCTTGAGGAAGAAGGAATTGTCGTCCATCGGGTGCCATGGCAGGGGCATATGGACAAACATAGTGGCATGCTTATGACCGCACCATATAGTCATTTTATGTTTAAAACCAATATGCTCTTATGGAACAAATTGTTGGCAATCCATAGCCTAAGACCATTTGATGTCCTGGAAACACCTGAACATTTGGCAGAAGGACTTATACCAGCGATAGCAAAATGGCTGCCCGTCGTTATCAAATTACATACGCCTTATTCTAAGTTTATTGAGGAAAGATTTCATCACACCACTGCCGCCTTTGATCACCAGCTCATCGCCATGTTCGAGCGCCTGGCAATGGTTTCAGCTGATGCTTTGATATCACCAAGCAGTGATCTGGCAACATATCTTTTCCGGGATATGAATTATCCGCTTAATGAGATCAAGATTGTGAAAAATCCGATTGATGCCAATAAATTTGCCCCCGATGGACCCAGGGCAATACCGGCAGATGGACACTTGACCGTCTTGTTTGTAGGCAGGCTGGAAGAACGCAAAGGAGTTCGCTACTTAATTGAGGCTATTCCTCATATTTTTGAGAAAATTGCTGTTGATAATTTGTCAGTGCGCTTTGTCATTATTGGCAGCGACACTACCACCGCCGCTGGACATCAGCCGGTCCTTCCCCAACTTAAGCAGATGCTGGCCAAATCAGGCTGCACAGACAATGTTGTTTTCCTCTCTCACGTTCCCCTGGCTGAAATGCCTGCTTACTATCGCAGCGCTGATATCTGCATAGCGCCTTCTCTATATGACAATGCTCCATACACTTGTCTCGAGGCCATGTCCTGTGGGCGGCCGCTTATTGGCACCGATGCCGGTGGCATGCCCGAATATATAATTGACGGTGAATCAGGTCTTATTATTCCAGCAGCTGACACTGATGCAATAGTGCAAGCAGTAACAAAGTTACTGAAAAACGAGGAAGAGCGCCTCCGGCTTGGAAAAAATGCCCGCAGTTATATTCTGGAAAAAATAGACCGCAGCCAGATCGCCAAACAAAACGAGGCAGTCTATAAGCTGGCAATGGCACGTTTTGCTAGTAAGAAAGAAAGGGCAGTTTATCAACGTAGCCCCTCTCAGTCGCTTGCCGACGCCAGCGGCATGTTTTACGCTTATCAAACCATGCTTTATAATCTGCTTTATGTGCACTCGTGGCGTTTTCGTATTGGGCGCTGGTTAAAACTGCTGCTATCCAGACCCAGGCTGCTCCTGGCCAAGCTAATTGTGCGTGTGTCAGATAAATTCTTCAGTTTTACAGGTAATCAACCGCCTTTCATAAGCAGGCTGAATGAGCAGATAGAGAATAAGCAAAACGAGCAAGAACGCCTGGTCAAACTTGAGCTTGGATGCCCCAAATGAGAATTGGTCTTATCTCGCATGAATATCCCCCAGAGACTGGCTGGGGTGGCATAGCCACTTTTGCCTATAACCTCTCTCATGGCTTAAAAGAGCTTGGTCATGACGTAGAGGTGGTTTCGCTGGCTGTCGATCATAACAAACAAACTGTTCAAGAGGGGATAAAAGTACACCGTGTTTTGCCTTATGATTTTGCCGGCGACTTTGATATCGTCAACTTATGCATGCCTTACAGCCATAGTGTGTTAAGAACAACCAGTGCTCTGTGGAATAAACTACTTCAACTTCATAAAGACAAGCCGTTTGAGATTATTGACGTTCCAGAACTTTTAGCACAGGGTATTTACCCTGGACTAACAAAAATTGCTCCTCTAGTCATCCGACTTTACACGCCACACTCTAAATTCATAGCCGAGCGCTTTCATAATGTGACACCTTCTTTTGATCATGAGCTGATTGCTGCTTTCGAACGTATGGCCATGTTATCGGCTGATGCCCTCACTTCTCCCAGCAATAATCTAGCTCAGTATGTCGCTAACGATTTAAATATAAGACAAGATCAAATCCATATAATCTGCAATCCCATTGATCCTGAAAAGTTTTCCCCTTCCGGCAACAAGGCAATTACCCCTGATGGACGCTTGACGGTGCTGTTTGTCGGCCGCCTAGAAGAACGAAAAGGTATTCACTATCTCATTGACGCCATTCCCTCCGTAATCAAATCTTACCCGAACGTGCGCTTTGTCATTATTGGCGATGACACTAAAACCGGGATTGGTTACACATCGGTGTTGTCCGAATTGAAGCGATCTCTCCATGCCTCTGCCTGCCAGGATCATGTCATCTGGATTAATCGCGTTGCTTTGCATGAGCTGCCGGCATATTATCGCTCGGCCGATATATGCGTGGTGCCCTCAGTATACGACAACTCACCATATACATGCCTGGAGGCTATGTCTTGCGCGCGCCCGGTTATTGGCACTACGGGTGGTGGCATGGCTGATTATATCACAGAAGCGGAATCCGGACGCCTTGTTGCTCCACGAGACAGACAAGCATTGTCTAAAGTGATAATTGAACTTCTCACTGACCAGCAACAGCGGTTGTTGCTGGGAGATAATGCCCGCGCTCGTGTGCTTGATAAATTTCATAGTCTTGAGATAGCTAGACAAACTGTGGAACTTTACAAGGTGGCCATAAATTCGGCTTCTGCTCACTCAAACTTGACGCTTTATCTAAAGTCACCAGAACAAGCCTTGCCGGATATTGAAGAATTGGTTTATGCGTTCCATAAAGCAATTGGTAACTTTCTTTATGTCCATTCTTGGCGATTTCGCTTCCGCCACTGGTATAACTTGCGGCGGCGCCCAAGACTCTTTATTGGCAAGTTATATATGCGGATGGCAAGCCTTTTCTACAAAATAATCGGCAAACAACAGATACCGGCAAAACTTATTAAGCTTCAGGAAGAAATAGAGTTAAAGCAAGATGCTTTACGCTACCATAAATTATTAAACAACTGTGAGACGGAAAGTGATGATAGAGAGAAGATGCCGGTATCGTAAAGCTAATCTTGAAGATAATTCCAGCCGCTTAGATAACAGACAGCGACTTCATCAGGTTGTATTAAATGCAGCTTGGTGACAATAAAATCCTGGCTATAAAAAGCGACTTTCGGGTGATCATTTCACCATCGACATTATGTATACCAGACAATATAATGAAAGCCATAGACGCTATTTGGCAGCAGGCAGTTGAACAACCTGGCTCGAAGTTATTTGACGGGAAAATATTGTGCGCTAGCGCTGTTGATTCTACCGCCTTAAGTTGCGCAGTCATGCCTTATCGTTTCTTCTATGCGCAGCGCCAGTCCAATCTTATTCGAGAAGCCCTGCAAATTCAAATAGTGGCAGTCAGCGGCGTTATTTTACATGACCAATTACTTTATTTTGGACGCCGCAGTCTGTCTAATACCCAATATCCAGGTTTTATCGAGCTTGTGCCCTCTGGATCAATTGATGCTGACCTGGTGGTAGCAAATGGCATAGCCGATTTTCGTCAGCAGCTCACAGAAGAACTGAAAGAAGAATTGGGTATAAATTGCTCATCTGTTTCAAGCATAGATCCATTATTTTTGATATTTGATCATCAAGAGCAGACATGGGATATCTGTTGCCAAATCACACTGCTACCTAATGTGGCTATCGGCGCTGGTAACGGCCGGCGTTCAGATGAATACGAAGAAATCTTTTCTGTACCACTTTCCGCATCAGCAAATTTTGTTAAGGACAATTCAAATCATTTAGTCCTGACAACGCAAGCAATTCTGCAACAGCTTTTCCCGCAGTAAGACGGGCTCGCCTAAAACTTACATTAGTTTTGCCGAAGGAATTAGTTTCAAAAGAGAATGACGTTATAATACTGAACAGCCCAAACGGGAGATTTCATGTCAATTCCAAACGCTAAGCAATTGTTATTCGATAATTATAGAGAACTC
>Ga0207053_10141_pt1 | contig 19539 bp, 10 predicted proteins | sample Alteio_BWMinCont_59_FD_153290 | JGI IMG/M metagenome (GOLD analysis project Ga0207053, IMG submission 153290) | Enriched cells from forest soil in Barre Woods Harvard Forest LTER site, Petersham, Massachusetts, United States -... | ecosystem: Environmental > Terrestrial > Soil > Temperate forest >...
AATTATTCATGAAGTCCTGGAAGGCCATTTGCGCCAATACCAGGCGGCCACACAACTGGGCATCAGCCGCCGGCAAGTTATTCGGCTGTGCCGGCGAGTCCAACAGGAAGGAAACCGAGGGATTATGCATCGTTTGCAGGGACGCTCTTCCAATCACCAACTCGATGCCTACGTCCTGGAACAGGCCTTATCGGCCCTGCACGCTCCCTGCTACGATGGCTTTGGTCCTACCCTGGCCAGCGAAAAGCTCAAAGGACTCTATGGCTTGGACTTGTCCATAGGCGCGCTGCGGAAAGTCATGATCCAAACGGATCTCTGGACATCCAAACGCTATGGCTCTAAACATCGCGCCTGGCGGGAACGTCGAAGCTGCGTGGGCGAACTGGTTCAGCTCGATGGCTCCGATCATTTCTGGTTCGAAGACCGCGGCCCTCGCTGCTGGCTCATCGCCTACATCGATGACGCGACCAGCCGCATCCTCTACGCCGAGTTCGCCGATGCCGAAGACACCATTACCCTGATGCGAACCACTCAAGCCTATGTGCAGATGCATGGGCGTCCCTTAGCCTTCTATGTCGACAAAGACTCGATCTATAAAACCTCTCGATCCACCACCATCGACGAAGAACTTCAAGATCTCCATCCCATCACCCAATATACACGCGCCATGAATGACTTGGGCATCCAGGTGATCTGCGCCCACAGCCCGCAAGCCAAGGGACGCATCGAACGCCTCTTTAATACCCTTCAGGATCGTCTGGTCAAAGAACTCCGCCTGCGTAACATCTCCACCCAAAAAGAGGCCAATGCGTTTCTTGGGTCCACTTACATCCCTGCGCATAATGCCCAGTTCGCCGTCGCCCCGGCCAACACCACCAACGCCCACCGGCCTTTGCGCAACGAGCACAGGCTCTCCGAAATCCTCAGCGTGCGCACCGAACGAACTTTAGCCAACGACTACACCCTGCGTTTCCAAAACCAGTACTTCCAACTTTTCCCCGATCAGGGCCTCAGACCCACTCTCAAGCTCATGATCGAAGTACGCCTCGATGGCTCCACTCATCTCCGCTTTAAAGACCAGTACCTCCGCTATAGGGCCATCCCAAAGCCGGCTCAGAAATCCGCCCAGGTTCACGCCGCCGATCAGCTCCTCAAAAGTCTTATGACCGTCAAACCTAAACGCCCAGCCCTCAACCATCCCTGGCGACAATACAAGGGCGGCGCTCAGCCAGCGCTCTTTGAGATTCAAAATCTATGACTTTTTGTTTCGGATTTTTCGCGCCACGTGAAGTACTCCCCGGTGTCAAGACATTATTCTGAGGTGTTTAAAATAGAGCCTTCCTTGTCGTTGACGTTCCGTCCCGCGATTTTTTAATTTACTCACAACTGTATCCAACATCGTTTATCGAACCTGGCCACGCACTTTTTCAATTCGCTTCCATACGTTCAAGTCGATCGTGCTTTGCCAGACGCCGCTCAGCAGTGACCTGAAACGAGGGATCTTGGCGGCCAGCTTTTCGACAGCGTCTATGTATTCGGGTCCCGAATGAACCAGAAAATCTTCTAAGGGACCGGCAGCCAGCATGTCGGTCTCCTCATCTTTTTCGTCGAGCATCATAATTCCCAGGATCACACTCAGGACTTTGTCCGGGTCTTGTTTCGACTCAATCAGACGAGTCAATTCCCAGGCAGTTTCTGCCTGTTTAATTTTGCCACGCCACTCGCGTAGGCAACCTTCGGCCATGGCGCGAATCGCCGGATCATTTTTCCATGCTTTCTCGTAAGCTTCAGGCAAAAGTGCCATTTAATTCCCTTCGCCAACGCACGTATTTGGGTTTAGACGGGCGATCACGCAGCGCATAGGGTTCTCATACCTCCCGTTTCCTGCCCTTCGTAAACTTCCTGTGGCGTCTGGTAATCCAATGACTGATGCTGCCGTTCGGTGTTGTAAAAAAGAAAGTATTTCTTCAGGCCGAGGATTGCCTCGGTCACCGTCGCGTAGTCATGCAGATAGACCTCCTCATATTTCACGCTACGCCAGAGCCGCTCAACAAAAATATTGTCCAGCGCACGGCCGCGACCGTCCATGCTGATCCGAATCCCTTCCGCTCTCAAGCGATCGGTGAATTCTATGCTCGTAAACTGCGAGCCCTGGTCCGAGTTGAAGATGTCCGGCTTACCATGGAGCAAAATTGCCTGGTCCAGAGCTTCTAGGCAGAAGCTGCTTTCCAACGTCACCGACAGGCCCCAGCTCAACACGTAGCGACTGTGCCAGTCGATGATGGCCACCAGATACACAAATCCCTGCTTGAGGCGAATATAGGTGATGTCTGTGCTCCAGACTTGGTTCGGACGCATGATGGCCAAGCCCCGCAGCAAGTATTTATAGATTTTGTGCCCTGGCGCCGGCTTGCTCAGATTCCGCTTCGGATAGATCGCCATCAGCCCCATTTTGCGCAGAAGCCGGCGAACCCGCTTGGGATTCACGTATTCCTTAAGTTTCTTGAGCCATTCCGTCATCCGGAGGACCCCGTAGAAGGGCGTCTTCATGAATTGCTCGTCCATAAGCCTCATCAAACGCAGATCCTCCGGACTTTCGGGTTTTGGTTCGTAGTACCACATCGACCGTACCAAGCCGACCAGCTCACATTGCCGCTGAATGCTGATCTGCTCATGCGCTGTGTCGATCAGCTTCCGCAGGGCGTCATTCCCAGCTGGAAGCTTTTTTTTTAAGCCAATCCAGCTCCACCTTCAGCTGTCCGATCTGCTGATAGAGCGTCGCCGTCAGATCTTCCTGTTCCCGGACCGCTGAACTGCGTCGGCTCGTGAACACCTGAGCCAATTCTTCCAACGCCTTTTTCTTCCACATTCCGATCTGTGTGGCATGCACCCCGTACATCGAGGCCAGTTCCGAAGTCGTGTGCTGCCCTTTAATTGCCGCGATCACAACCTTGGCTTTCAGCTCCGCGGTGTGCTGTTTGCGTCCGTTCTTGGTTCCCATGAGGCTCATCGTATCTCCTTTGGCAGGAGGTGTCACGTCAGGCGGCGGATTCTATCTTATGCGGCTGTCCTGTTTTCGGGGAGTATTTTAACGAACGACAACGTCAACACCTAAAGGTGTGACATTTCTATTAAACGGAAAGAGGTGACATTTCTATTTACTTGCAACAGCTTTTAAACGACAGCTTTCCGACTTTCATGCCTGTACCTCAAAACATCATAAAAAATTAGTTGGATCGTGTTCCAAAAAGGGCCATTCCGAGGCGGATCATGGTGGAGCCTTCTTCGATGGCGGCTTCAAAGTCTGAACTCATGCCCATTGAGAGGATCGGAGTGGTGGAAGGTAAAACGTGGGAAGTCTCTTCGAAGAGGCGACGAAGTCGTTGGAAGTAGGGTCGGGCCTCATCGCCAACGGCGGACAGCGGCGGAATGCCCATTAACCCTCGCACTTTCAGGTGCGGAAGTGTCGTTGCGCGCGCAATGAACTCCGAGAGCACCGCGGGATCTAGACCAGACTTTGAGGGTTCATCCGAGATTTTCACCTGAACAAGACAATCCAGAACTTTGCCCAAATCTCCGGCATGACGATTCAGAGTCTCAGCCAGCTCCCACCGATCTAGGGATTGGATAACGTCAAAAAAAACGACCGCCTTTTTCGCTTTATTCGTCTGGAGGGGCCCAATCAAATGAAAGGCCGGCTTGACCTTCCACGTTCCGCCTTCCACGCTGTACTTCGCAGCCGCTTCCTGTACCCGATTCTCCCCCACATGGCGGATTCCCGCCTCAAGGAAAGGCAAGACCCGCTCAAAAGGAAAGGTTTTTGTGACCGCCATAAGCGTAATGGCTTTGGGGTCACGGCCGGCGCGCGCCGCCGAGGTTTCGATCCGTTCCGAAAGGCGACTTAAAATATCTCGAGCAGACTCCACAAGAACAGGATTATATCCGAAGGACTAAGCCTTCAGTCTATGGTAGGCGGGATCATGGACAAAATCTTGCTTGACCAGCCGTCCCAGCGCGTTGTTGGGCATAATGATTTTGCACATTTGGTAAGGGGGCACCGAGGCGATCGCCTTGTAAAAGTCTCCGCGCTGACGCCAAGTCATCTCCGGCACAGAGTCCATTCGAATGGCGTATTGAAAATCCCCGGTATCCGAGGACGGAATCGCTTCGGCGAGGTGCTCCACGTTGGACGTATAGGAATCGCTCCAGATGAGCCGGTAGGGCTCAAATCCTAGTTGGTTCCCCTCGCGCCGCAGAAAGACCGGAGCCAGGCTGGATCCGCCATTTCCTTCGTGGGAAGTTTCAGCACCGGATCCTTTCTTTTTCCCACTGCCCAATCATGCAGCTTCAAAGCGCTCAAGGGATGGCCTTGCTTGTCCGTATAATAGAGGCCCCATTCCGGCTCGAATACGATCCATTTTTTCAGAGAGGGGACATACGCTTCCGTCGTGAAGTGCCCTCCGTTGTTCTCCGGTGAAGCCAGATCCAAGTAACGGGGAATATATCCGGCGCTTTGGCACGCTTGGCCGAAAATAAAGGCGTATTGAGCGCAAAAACCCCCGTTTTACCGCGCCTGATCCAGGCGTTCTTGGCGCGAGTATGTTTGAATATGAATTAAAGAGAAAATCAATGGTCCGTTTGACGGTGATCTTTTTCCATCAGAGGAATGCACCAGGCATAGCTGCCCCCGCAGCGCAGGCGGTCTGGAACCGTTCCTTCCGGGCAGCCTCCCTCCGGCTCCGGCACGTAATATCCCGCCTGCATCGCCTTGAGAGAAGCCAGGCAGCACGCCGTATCGAGGCGCCCCATGCAGGCATTGTGCAGCTGGATATACAATTTTTCCTTGCGCTGTTCGCTCGGCCCGAGCGCGGCGGTTTTGGCCTTCTCGAGCCGTTTGGTGCCCATGCACCGCGAGGTCGTGAAAACCCCCCACTCCCACTTTGTGAAGACCAAATACGCTTGGCCTTCCTGAAAAGGGAGATCGCAGGCTGTGCCGGAAAGTTCCTCCGTCACCTTCATCTCCGGCTTGGGAGTGCCCTTGAATATCTCATCCACATCAAAAACCAGGGTTCTTTTCCCCTTTTTGGCCCCTTGGACCTCCGCCACAATACCCGTAAACGCATAAGTGGAATCCTCAAGACGTTCCTGGGGCGACAAGGATTCACAACCGCAATCCATCGTGTCGGCGGACTCTTGTGGAGCCTGAACCGTTCCGGTGCTGAGGCTGATGGGATTGCCCTGCAGGGAGGGAGAGGATTGATGCGCCTGCCATTCCTTGCTGACATCCACGACCGTGTCCGCCATGGCGCATCGAACCAGACTAAAGACGGAAAGTATAAGGAAAACCCGAAACAGCACTTTACTCAAGAGCAAGCGAGATGACGATCGCTATCAGGAGAAAGAGGATGGCGGAAGCCCAGCGAAAGCTCCGGACCATGGATTTGCGCACCGTCTTATCCGCGCGAACCTCATGAATCTCCAAAGAGGGTGTGAGCCCGCCTCGGTACCATCCTTTCACGACAACCTCTCCCTTCAGAAGCTGGCGCGGATTGGAGAGTCCGAAAAGCCTCGGGATAAGATCCCATCGTCCCAGCCGGTTGAGAAGAAGTGTTCCATCTTCCTGCTTAAAAACGGCCTCTCCTTTGGGATCCTCTTCGCGCGCTGGGACAATGTCTCCTTTGAGAATGACCGGATTTCCTCTCCAACCTTGAAACTCCTTCTGTTCAGATAAAGTCTTCAGAGTCGATTCATGGAAAGGCTTGAAAGGATACATTCGAGCCACGCGAACCATATAACCGGTCGACCAGCCGGCAAGTCCCCAGAGAACTGCGGGGCCCACTTCAAATCCAAAATCCCGGAACGCGCTGCAGACGACGCCTAAAATCCCAAGGGCCCAAGGCGGCCATAAAGCCATGTGATCGATCGGATCTTTCGGAACTTTCTCACGCTTCGGCTTCGGAGGTTTAGCCGGCGGAACCGGTTTCACTGGCTTGACCGGTTTAGCGACTTCAACGGGTAAAACCGGCTTCGCGAGCTCGATTGGCTTCACAATGGGCTTAACGGGCTCAACGGGCTTCACGGACTTGACGGATTTTGCCGGCCGGGGCGGAGGATTCAGCACTTTGAATAATTTTTTCATGAAACCATCGCCCTGGGGTTGCGGCGTTTTTACGACAGGCGTTGGTTGAGGCTTCGGCACAAGCACGGGCACAGCCTTAACGGGCGCGACGAGCTGGACAGGCTCAGCCGGCTTCACGGGTTCAATCGGTATTGCCGGCTTTACGGGCTGTATAGGCTTAAGGGGCTCAACGGGCTTCACGATCTGAACAGGTTTTACAGGTTTCGTTCTCGGTTTCGGCTTAAAGAAAGCGGCAAGCTTCTCTCCGAATCCGCCAGTGGATTGAGGCTGCGGAACATCGATGGCTTTTGGGGCAGGTTTGGCCGATACCGGCGCCGCCTTTTTTATTTCCGGCTTTTTTACTTCGACCTTTTTTACTTCCGGCTTTTTGGCTGGCGGCTTCTCCTCCATCCGCGACGGACCCTCCGTCATCAGACGCCGTAGTTCATCTACTGACGCGTCAGCATCCTTGGGTTCAGATTTAGGTTCCGGCTGAGGAATCGCGGCCTTGATTGGTTCTAGTTCAGGTTCAAGTTCCGGTTTCGATTCAGGCTCGGGCACACGTACGGGTTCCGATACAGGTTTCGGCTCGGGCGGCAATTCCGCAGGAGGTTCAGGCATGCGCTCCGGCTCTGGTTCGGGAACGGAGACAATGGGTGGAGGCGCCGGCTTCTCTTGGATGACAGGTTCTTCGGGAAAAATGAACTGCGGTATCTCAATAGTAGGAGAGTCTGGTTCCACCGTAGGAGGTTCTGGCACCGCGATAGGGGCGGCGGGCACGGGAGGCGCCTCTATTTTGGGTACCATGGCCGCAGGTGCGGCCGGCTCAGCCTCAAAAATAAGCGGCTTCTTCACCGGCTTTTGAGGCGGCTCGGCCTTTACTGGCTTTACAGGCTTAATCGCTTTGGTCGGCGCCGCGGAGGGCGTCTTGCTGAACCGGTCTGCCCACCGATCAAAAAATCGGGCAAAAGTCCTGAAAAAACTCCCCATGCCGGAATCCTCATAAAGAGTGCCGGTGGAGACAGAGCTCGAAAAGCCTAGAGGCAAGGCCGGGTTAGAAGCGCGGGCGGCGGAAGCGATCTCAATCTGGAGGCGGAGCGTACGTTCTACGGCCTCCTCAAACTGGTGGAGCGTTGGAAGATTTGTCCAAAAGCTTTGGCAGGCCGGGCATAAGGATAAATTGACAGCGCGGCTTCGCACGCGCCCGTCGTATATTTTCTGCAGGCACTTGGGACACCACCGCTCGGTGGGAAGAAGGAGAACGTTGGTTTCTCCCAGGGCCTCGATGCATTTGGCCGGGTCTTGGCTTGCCGCCGCGATAAGATCCTGATGGATAAAAAGGCCGCCGCAATTCGGGCACCGTTCAAAATTCCCGATGGCGGCGGAATACGTTTCCAATATCTGGTCCGGGCAGACCGGACATTTCATGGAGGAGGACGTTACGCTCATAAGTCAGCCTAAACTATATCAGCGAAACAGGCTAATTTAAAGGGCAAAACCACACGGATGCTTTAGGAAGCTTGGGACTCACTTTTTAAGAGAGAGGCTGAAGATGTGGCGCCTTTTGTCTGTATGGCCTGATAGGCCTTCACGCCCGCGGACAACGCCGTTGTAACAAGACCGAAAATCGCGAGCGGCACGGAAGGGAATGCAAAATCGGTAAAAACCATGACCGTCGCAACAATGACGGATGCAATGGATACATAATTTAAAGACCTCCTCACCTTCTCAAGATCAATGCCCAGAAACCAGCCCTGCCATCCGGATACGATGAACCCGCCGACTCCATAGTGCGAGCGCAAACGCATCCATTCGTTTCTGTCAGCCGTAGCTCGATAGACGGCGATAATGTAGGGGAAGGAAAAACCGAACAGGGTTAAAAGAGATTTGACACCCACGGGCGCCTCCTTCCAAATTCTTACCCAATCCGAAGAAATAGGAGTTGCGCTTCCATCTTTAAAATATTGGAGCGCCTCGAAAAAGTTAATCACCGTACTGCCTCGGATATATTGCAGTTCCATAAAGCTCACGGCCAAGGCGGCTAATTGGATTCCTCGACGTAAAAATGGCCAACGTTTTAAGAAACGACTGACCAAAAGAAGAACTCCTGCGTAAAACCAGGACGCCAAAGGGCCGCAAACCACACCCCAAAGTTTAGCTGCGGCCTCCGAAACACCGCGCCAAGCAGCAAAGTATGGAGCAAAATGCGGCTGATCCGGCGGTAGGTATTCGCCTTCAAATAATGACAGCCATTGGTTTACCCCATGAGGGTATTTTCCTTTGAGGTCCGGAGCCGTAAAGAAAAGATTGAATGCTTCCGCATGACCAGAGCCATGGATGGGAACGGCGGGAATAAGAAGAACAAAGGCTAACGCGGAAACCATGAACGCATTTTTCAGCATGTTTTTGCGAGCATGGTACGGAATATTTCGTGTCATATTCGGATACCACAGGGGGAAGATCAAAAACAATCCGCCAAAGGCGACCAAGAAGATAATGGGAGAAGACGACACAAAACCTGACACGCTCCATCCCATAGAGAGCAGGTAGATGATCGGCATCGTCAAAAGAATGTAATAAGGAACCAATCCCCGCCGGATTTGCCGCTCCCAAGCCTGAGAATTATTTACATCGCGCGGGTAGACCAAGCCTATCGAAGCGGCGGCGAGAGTCGTGCCTTCAAGGAGGAATAGCCGAATCGCCATAGTGAGAATGTCATTTCTAAAGTTGAAATGAGGCCACTCGATCGCCGGCCAGCCGATGTCTCTCGCCGTATGAACGACGGCTGGAATAATTCTGAGTGCTGCTGTCACGGCCGCCACAGCCAGCGCGGCGGTCAGCCACCTCATGGCCCAACCATATTTCGGTAATTTAAGAAAGAAATTAGGTTTAGACATCAGACGACGGTTAAGACGCATTTCTCCGTTGGCAAGAAAATTGACCAGCCAGGTAAACACGGCGCAAATAGCGATGGCCTGGAAACCGTCCTACAAGAATCCTGTTGGAGCAAAGGAGCTAATAACGGCAGCCTGCAGGCCGGAAGGAAAAAAGAAAACTCCCGTGGCGAGCATTGGAACAGCCACTCTTACATCTTTAGCGATATATAGGAACGGATGGAGTATTCTCGACCACAAGGAGGGCACACCTAATGCTTGATTTTGGAATGACACTCGTATGCTGGCCATAGGCAAAGAACTAGATGACCGAGGAGAAAATTCACGCGCAGAAACGGCCTCCTCCAGAATAGGGGTGCCCGCCAGAATGAGCGCTAAAAATAAGGATAAAAATTGTCTCATAGGCAAGGAATTTATGCGGAGGTGGAGAGAGCATGTTTGCCCGACTTGGCTGGAGAGGGAAGTCTTGGCGTGATATTTATAATCATCGATCTCAATGCCGATTGAACAAGACCTTGATTGTAAACCATCCGATCCTTCCACGACGTGTACTGTTGACCGACCTGGCTCCCAGGCAAAAGATGGGAGTCCTGCATCAGACGACTGACGATGGAGCTTGTGAGAGGTACAGCAGGGAATCGCTCTTGGAGAGCATGCGCCATTTCCCCAGCCAATAATTCAGCGCACTTGAAAGCGCCATCGGGAACTTCCTTTTGGCTGGAAAACGTTCGCTCGATTAAAATCCCGGCGATCGCCTGCTGAACGGTCTCCTCAGCCGCAATAGATGGTTTTGGCTCGGGTGGCAGGGGAGTGCTCGACCATGCGCTCATGGCTTGCTGTACGGCAGTTTCAAGCAGTTTCTCACGTTCTTTGGGAATCAATTCCTTAGAGCCAAGGCCCCAAATGGACACAGGTCCGACGATAGTAAGCGCCTTTCGTAGTTGGGCCTCCCGTTCTTCGGCAGAATAGTCAGCTGTTGAGTGCTTATGGTGAAAGAGCCAGTCTCCGTACGCCTCGGCCGTCAAACGCCACACTTTATAGGCCGGCAGGTGTGGCGCGGCCAGGGCGAGTTTTTGAAGAAGTTCCGTTCCGCTATTGGCATGACGCAACGCTTCCATCGGCTCGATAAGCAGTTGGGGCATTCCCTCATAGTCAAGAGCGACCTGTTCGAGAAAGCGAACCATCGCCTCCTCATCCCCGTCAAACCATCCGTCTTTGATCCAGTCCCGGCCGAGCCCAAGCAGTTGACGCACTTTTTTCAAATGGTGCAGGATGGCCCCTGTATCCACGACATCACCCGGGTCCAAGTGCATGGCCAAAGCTTCTTCATCGGAATGGGCGACGGCGGCGGCGCCATGGGCTTTCTGATACGCCTGTGTGAACCAGGCAAGCTCCTTCAAATTAAAGATAAAGATTTTGACGGCTTCGGGACCGCTGCGAGACTCTATGATCCTAGCCCGTTCTTCGAGGGATGCCAGGTCCTGCCATTGATTAGGAGGCACCTGTTGCGCCCGGAAAAAGCCCAGCAACTCTTCGTATGCCGCATCATTGGTCTGATCCGGCTCAATACCGGTAATGCGCTCGAACAATACCTGAGCAGTCTCCCTTTCATTTCTTTGCTCAACCGTTTCAACAGGCCTCGACGTCTCTGCGACATAAGGAAGGACGGGCTCTGGTTCCGGCGCGGCAATGGGCCTTTCCGGAATCCTTTCGGCCGAAACGGGTTCGGCTGGACGACTTTCCGGGGGAGCTGGTTTAGGCATCTGGAAATGTTTACGGACGCGTTGGACTGCTTTCCCTGACCAATTTCGCACATGTGAAAATCCGCTCAGAACCGGGGAGAATACCCCGGCTTCCGCGGGAGAAGACCCTGCAGGAATCAGCGTCATAACCACGAACAATAAAGCGAAAACGGGTCGCCATAACCGGTTCGACGGCGAGCCCGCGCGCCGTCGTCTAACCGCCGCATATACTCCCCAAAAAACGGCAACACCGACAGCGACAGCAATGGCCCAGAACATCCCTGGCGCAACGCTGTGCACAGCGGCATTCATTACATCCATCATTGAGTCTAGAAGCGTGCCAGGCACACCCGGTAACGAAGGGACCGCGCTCGCTGGCGCTGAAAGGTGCAAAGTCACCGTTTGGCCGGGCAATCGGAGGATCTCCAAAGGATGGATGAGGTTGGGATTCTGGATCCAGGGATTCAACCTTAAAAGATCTGGAACGCCAACGCCGTGATGTCGTGCAATCAAAGTCAAATTTTCGCCCGCTCGGATAACATGGTCGGGTGGAAAAACTACCGTGGATACCGCATCGTTGAGAGCTTTCGAGACGACCGCATGCGCGACTGCGACGGGCGCCGCGGCGGATAATTTGGCCGCTAAACCCACCAAGAGCGCCATGACGCCCGGGCGATTCAGCCTTATCCCGGCTCGGGGAGGCTGGCTCATGAGTTCCCGGACCGTCGTGAGCGCGTCTGTGATCGCCGCAGGATCGGGCAAAAGGGAGGCATCACCGCCAAATTCACCCGTCAGTGCTTGGCGCGCGGCGGAAAGATTCTTAGCCATGGCCAAGAGGTTTTCCAGCCGCAGAAGTGCATCGACAGAAGGGGTCGCTCCTGTCGCGGGCAGGCGGTATAAATAATCCTTAAAACTGAGAAGCTCTTCGACCGTTTTTTGATACTGGCCGATGGCGTCCTGAACGGAAGCCCGTCCAGCAGGCGTATGAAGAGCGCTGAGCCTGTCCCGCGCGTCCTCTACAAAAAGCGCGTTCAATTCCTGCTTTGCCTTCTGAAGGTTATACGCGGACATTTCTTTGGGCTCAAGTGTGGGTGAGATAGGCTGTGATTTTATTCGGGAAATCGCAGGTTTTTTTGTTGAGGTCAGAGCCGGAGCGGGGCTATAACTCTCTTCCGCCTTTGGCGAAGAATCTGACTGCTTTGACTTACCAACCATGGGTTTCTTGGCGGCTGAAAACCGGGGACCAAAATTTGTTACGGAATTCGGCTCTACCGTGGTCGGCGCTTCAGCGACGACCCTTGGGATTTCTGGAGCGGAAACGATCTTCCCGGTAAAAGACCAGGACCATATGGCCACAATGATGAGCAAGGAGACTCCAGCGGCTGGCCCGATCCAAGCCGCGATCCGGCGCGGCCACCGAAATCGACGAATCGACTCGAAACCAATATTCCAAATCATCCCCCTGAGGTCCTGAAGAAATGAAGAAACCCAATCAAAGCTTTGGGCTATCCATGACCGCCAGCGGCGTTTCTCTGCAGTTGGAGTTTCAAAAGCAAAGGCCCTCGTGACATAGGCTCGTAAATCCAGCGCAAGGACATCGCCCACTGTCTGTTGACCGTACTTTCCGACATGAACTTCGATCAAGACCTGAGCCGCTCTTTCATAAAGGGAGGCCAGGCCGACATCGTCAGGATCGTAACTACGATGCTGACGGAGATACATGACAACCCCTTGCTGCGCAGAGGGATCAAATTTGAGGTAAATCTTCATTTTTTCCCAGAGCATTCGGACTTCCAGGTTAAACCGATCGTCAAGCTTCGCGGTCGGGGGCTGCGTAAGCTCCGCCATTTCTTCCACCAACTCCAAACGTGCCGTCATGAGCGCGAAGGGGATGCCACGGCGCAGATCTTCCATCAGATCGGAATCCAGCGTAATTCGCCCCCCGAGTTTGTTTGCATCTGGAAAATGTTCCGATATCGCCGCGCGCCCCGGCACTTGATCCACGACGACGACTACGGGTTTGCCGGAAGGAGCTTTCCAGATCGGAGAGTTGAATAACGCGTCCAGAATCGCCTTCTCGGCCTTCGAAATCCGTGTATCCTGCGTATTCCATCGACCGTCCGGCGCTACCACGAGAGGACCCCATTTTAAATCCGACTCCGATGCCGCTTGCTTTAGAAGCAAGGTCGTATTTGGCAATTTTGGTTCAGACACATCAGGAGGCAATTCTCCTAAAAGTCGATCAAGCTCATCAGGCGACAGTCTGTTTGGAAAGGCAGAGTCGTCGGGGGATGGGACAGTTGAGGCGGGCTGATTCCCATTCCGGCCTTGTTCCAATCTCTGCTTTCGAGTTAGCTTTTTAGGCTTTGATACAAGTGATACTGCTTGTGGAGCCGTAGAAGGCGGCGGGGCGGCGGCTTCCGAAGGTGGCAGAGGAGGTGGTCGGGAAGCCATCTGAGGTGGCGGAGGTGGAAGCGTTGCCGCGGGGGTGACATCAGACAGTATCACTTTTCGCTGAACCCAAAGCCCAGAGTGAAGCGCCTGGCCGCTGTCGACGCGGAAAGTGCCCGCGGCATTCACAATACGCACGCCGACCCACTCGAGCGGCCCCAGCTCATCCAGCAAGCTGGAGGGAATAGAAACATGATTGGCTTGATTGGCCGGAAACCGTTCCAGAGGCAATCGGCTAAGGGTAGTTTCTGTGCCATTGGAACCAAGCACAATCTCTATGCCTGCTCCATCGCGGAAAGGCGTGAGCTGATTTGAAAAATGGAGAACGAAAGGTTCGCCGGGCTCAGGGGCCCGGAATCCGGTCAATCGCATGCTGAATTGCATATCTTTAGAAGTCTTGAAGAGATAAGGCAATTCAACCACCAACTCATGACCGGACGCACTATCAGCTGATCCTCCCGAGGCGACCGCGGTGGTCTGGCGGACTGTCGCCTCCGGCTTATTCGGCACGCGCACGTGCAAGGAAACGAGTTTAGCCGGACGCTTCATTACTTCCTCATCCAAGGCTCTGTTGGCCGAGACCGTCGTCGCCGTCGTGTCAAACCAGGCGCCTTCCTGCGTGCCGACTTCCACAGCGCGATGCCTGAGATTGGTCGGCTGATTCACGCGGTGCCCGGTGTCCTCGCCCAAAACAAACAGCGCGGTCATACTGCTCATCGGATGCATGCGTTCAAGCGTCCAACGCTGTACCCTTTCGAAAGACGCTTGATCTTCAGCACTCCAGCTGAACAATTTTCCATCTTCCTGTTGAAAAGCTTTCGCGAATCGAGGAAGATGATGCTCATAGGCAGCGCCATCCGGCGAAGGGATCCCCAAGACCTTCCCAAGGGTATACCCTCGCATATACATTTCCTTTTTCTCGAGGTGTGATTTTTCAAGGTCATTCATAGCCGCGAAAAAGCGCGCTCGCGCTTCGCCGTCAAAGGTCATTCCTAATTCCTTCTCCATGCGGTCAAGAAACTCCTCCTGGGGCCGAGGCAATGGAAAATAACAGGTAGGCATCTGGATACGCCAAGACTCGTTGCCATTTTCGCGCCAATGGCGGCCTAATGCCAATACGCGTGCGCCCGCATAAGAAATCCGATAGGGTCGGCCGCGGTACATTCTTGCGATGCGCAGCAGCCAAAAAACAAACTTGAAAAGACGGTCATTCAGAAAATCAAAGAATGGGCGCCATCCGATATTTCTATTGACGGTGGCTAAATTGGACGTCATATTGCCCGCGCTGTCGTTAAAAAGCGGAATCCGGTCATCCCCGCGGACGTTGATGACGATGGATCCCCGGTTGAGTTCGCCTTTCCAGCGTTTGAGGAAATGATTTTCGATCCGGCCAACAGGATCACCTCCGCCGATTTGGAAAGTCGCATCGGCTTGGCTTACCCCGAATATGTTTCTCCAATAATCTTCTGCCAAATACCAAATACGGTCGGCAACAATGCCGATAAAGCGTTTGCCCTGGCGGGCATGGACTTGACGCCTTTCGATCATTCGCATGACGCCCACAACAACTACGGACATCCCGATATAGTAAAGACCAGCGACAATGGCAATGATGGCATCGTCCAAAACACTGATCGTAGAGAAATGCACAATCCACAAAATCATGGAGGCTGCCGATCCACAATGCTGAGTGATAAAAGCAGTGAAATGCGCGCTCGCTTCGGCGGGAATGAGGCTGCTATGAGGAAGAATGTACATCAACCAAGAGAATGGTTTGCCCCCGAAATGGATACTCACGAAAATGGTAGGAATCAAGATGACGGCCCGGTATAACCATCGCTGCCGACGGGACTCATTGCCTTCCTGCGACAACACTTTTTTGCTGATGTCCTCGAGATCGCGATGCACCTTGGAATCAATTGCATTTCCATACGCATCGACACCTGTAAGCAGCGCAACCTCATCGATTTCTTTGCGTTGCATCGCTAACATGCGTTGAGCTTCATAATCGGTATATTTGAGTCCTAAAGGATTTTCCGAGAATGCGTCCGGAGTCGTTTTTTGCGCTTTTCGCACCGCACGAATGAGATAGATCAATAAGTAATTGATGGAGGCATGCATCGTGACGGCCGGGGTGGACTGCGCCTGCGTTCGCGGCCAGGATACTCCGCTCGTCAATACATTAGCCGCATAATCAGATCCCGCCGGCATGCTTTGTCCCAGGAGACGAGCTAAATTGGTGTCCCGATTGCCATACACGCCGCCCGTAAGCCCAAAGATATAAGACAGCTCCCTTGTCAACCGGGGCACCGCCGCCTGGCTTGTCGGGAATGCCGCGCCGTAAAAATCCACAGGGAAACCGATGGTCTCCCCTTTCTCTGAATCAGCCATCCGAGTCTCTTCCAGAAGGCGCGCAGGATCAACGAGGAACTCATTGGGATCAATCACCAGCGAATTCATTCCCGCAAAGAGTAGTTTGAGAAATTCGACCAGGTTCCTGGCATGCGTTCCGTCGGTGTGAAAACCAAGGGAAAGAAAGTGCGTCTTGACGCCTAAGGAGCCCTCTTTTTCCTTTCGCGCGAGCTCAATGATTTGATCAGCCAAGTTTTGGGCGACAATGCAATTAACGGATTTTTTATTAAACGATCCATCCGGATTCGTCCACATGCGATCGATCTCGCGCAGATGAGCGGCCAACTCATTGTTGTCGGCTTGAGCTGGGCGGTCAGAATTATCCCGTTTCAGCACCGAGGTCCATTGGCTGTCTTTCATGTTGAACCACAGTTTTTCCGTCTCATCTAAAGTGAGAATCCGATTTTGTTTCACATCAAAGATATCGGCATGCCCGTCTTCAAAAAGTTCCGCGACCTGCCCATTCACGAAATCGAGATCCAAACGATCTTCATAGACCCGAGGCAGATCTTCATCACCGTTGGATTGAACGGCATCGGGTTCCGCGAGAGTAAGAGCCATGGATTCCGATCCCCAGGCGCGCCACTTCTTGGTTTTGTTGCGGGCCAGGGAAAGGCCCTGCGTCTTCGCAAAGAAAACGGGATTTTCATCCACCGTGGATATGGCGCCGACGCCGAAGCTCGTCATGGCGCGCTGAGACAGAATTTGGGTTGCTCTGAAGAGATTGTTGTGCAGAAAAGCGTCCAGAGATTCATGCAACATCAGCCTTGTATTGTCGGCATTCATATCTTCAATGAAACTGCCATCCGCCCGCTGCGCCGTTTGGAAAGCCTCCTGAAGACGCTCAAATAATAGAAGCGCATCCGCAGCCCCCATCCCTTGGGGATCACGGCTGAGCTTCTCCAAATCTCCACCTTGCTCGAGCCAAGCGGAAATCACTGCCTCAAAAACAGTCTTCCAACGATTGAGCGTGTCTGGAGAAACGGGTCTCTTCCGATCTTTCCCCGATAACAGCATTTTTCGGCCGAGCCGCAGCGCCGCGTAAGCGTCATACTGCGTCCGCAGAAGCGTTAGCATCATGGCCGCGACCGGCGAATCCGCATCCAACCACGCGTTGGGGTGATCTGCCCTTGGATGCTTAGGGTCTACGAGGTCAGCGATAAGTTCTTTTTTAAGATCTTGCTGCTGAATGACGTCGCCGTTAAACCATGTGAAATAATCAAAATCCCCGTTATGCACAAACGCGATTTGAACGGTATCTTTGATCAATCGCCATGCCCCGTTAATTTTCCGGTATAGGGTGGTATCCCGATGGCTGGCTTCGCCCAAGTAGGGATGCGCTTCCTCAGGAATGGTAGGGTCACTGCCGGTACTCAGGCGTGTATGCCTGATCTCCAGCACGCGTTCAGGGTACTCAATTCCCATCGGCCTTAAGGATTCAATTCGCAAGGCGTTTCGAATCTCCTGTTCCAAAAGCTCTACGAGATTGCTTCGCTTTTCGTTGGACACTTTGACCACGATAATTTTGTACCGGCGAACACCCTCTTTGTCGCGGTACTGGAGTCGAATGGCGGCGCCGGCTTGATGGCGGCCGCGTTGGGCTGTGACTTCAGTTTCTTGAGTGAGTTCACCCCCGCTCATGACGGGATGCATAGGATCTACAAAAGATATTGGACTAGCATCTTCGACACTGCGATCGGCGCCAGCTAAGCCGCAGCAGACTGTGGCAAGATCAAATTGGAGTGGAATTCCCAACAAGACTCGCGAGCCGAAATCGAGGATTTGCAAGGCTAAGAAACATGGAAAGACGATAAGAGATGCTTGCGTAAGGTCCTCATGGAAGCGCCCGATAACGAAGACGATAGAGAGGATAAAACCGAGACTCGAAATCATGGTTTGAGATGGCCATCGGCGGCGCAGCCCAGCTAGGGTGAGCTCTGGAAATTTAGAATGAACGGGACGTTCTCTCCACGAATTCCAATGGACCCAGAGACGGCTCCAGAAAGGAAACGTGCTTCGATCTTCCAGCATCACATGCGCCGAACTGGCCGCTGCCTCGCTCAGCGCCTGCGTTTCGAGGCGCATCAGGTTCTCATTGCGCAGAAAAGCTAGCCGGGAAACCGGAAGAACTAAAGAAGGGTTTGAGATAAGCGCACCGGCATGAGCGGCTTCACCAGAGGTTACCAAGAGGCTGGCCGACAGCGTCAGGCAAACAGTGCGGCGGAGAAGGGCAATAAACTGATGGTGACTTTTTCTGAACACGATGCTTGTCGCCAGACGCCTGGCGACCGGCATCGCCCTTTTTAGTTCAGGTGTTTGACGAACTGTGTCAGATGGACTTCAGTGTGAGGAATGGGCCAACGCTGGCCTGGAATGTGAAACTAGTTTAATTCAGCAGCGCAAAATTTCCAATAGGTCTAAGGTCCATTTTTTTTCTGGGCCCTCCTATTTCGTTGTGCTGGTAGAGACGGCGATATTTTCCAAGGGGACAAGCACAATTTCGATGCGGCGGTTCTGGGCGCGTCCTTCAGGAGCGGCGTTGGACGCGATGGGACGGAACTCCCCGTAGCCGGCGGCGATCAAGTGATCGGGTGAGATCCCGGCTTTCTCCTGCAGATATCGCACAACGGCTGTCGCGCGCGCCGTGGAAAGCTCCCAGTTGGATGGGAAACGCTCCCGCAGCGATCCGGCTATCGGGACATTGTCCGTGTGGCCCTCGACGCGGATGGCCTTGTCCTGCACACTCTTCAAAGCGGCGCCGACTTGAAGAAGCACTTTTTCACCCTCCGGCTTCACAGTCGCCTCTCCGGAATTGAACAAGATCTTATCTACCATATTGACGGAAAGACGGCCGGCCAGCTGAGTGATCTGAATTTGTCCGGCGCTGATCTGGTCCTTGAGGTTGCCGACGAGCTGATCATAAGTGCCTTTAAGTTTGTCGATCTCGGCTTCCTTGGCCTGCTCGGTATCGCGCAATTGCTGGGCTAGGGCCTGATTTTCCTTAGAAAGATCGGCCACGCGCTGGCTGAGTTCGCCTTTTTTGGCTTCGAGACTGCTCATCAGCTTCTCGTTTTCAGCTTTGGAGGCTGTCAGATTCTCATCAAGCGCCTTGCGCTGCTGCTCTGTGACCGATAGATCATTGGCCAGCTTCGCTTTTTCGGCTTCGAGCGCCGCTTTCTGCGCCGCCAGTTGATCCGCGGTCTGCACTTGCTTCACATAACTGGATTTCGTGACGCAAGCGAAGAGCCCTAACCCAATCCCCAACACACCTATCCATCGCATCTACGTCATTGCAGAAGACCCCTACCATAACATAGCGGTCGCTGACCGCAGCATCACAGTTAAAGTGCCTGATTAGCCATAGAAATTCCGTAATTATGCCCCTTCAATCACCGCCTAAAGACGTATGATGTCTATAGGGGGGAAATAGATATGCCAAAATTTGATGCTGAGATTGGATGGACCCATAGTTACCGGCTGGTGCTGTGTACGTGTCAGCATCATGAACAGAGTCACCGCCCAATTAGCCGCAAATGCAGTTTATGCCTCTGCCTCGCCTTTGTGCCCCAGAAACCCCGGGCCGAAGTGGCCTCACGACCGGAGTTGAGCTGAGGTTGCCGCATGAGCTTAATGGACCGCGAATACGCGCGTCAGCACCGGATGGACCCAACCCCAGACCCGCCGCCCAAGCCGAAGTTGTGGCTTATCATCATCGTCGTATTTCTGGTTGTGATCTTTCTCGTGTCCTTATGGCCGCGCCGATAGGCCAGCGAGGTTTTTGGCGTGGGGTTAAGCGGCCTCGCGGAAGAGCTGTTCTTCTGTGATCGGCATATCGTTGTCGTGGATCGGTTGTACTGACGTTTTCTTGTCTTGGCGATGGAAAAACATTTGCAGCAGCGAAAGATACTGATCGTATAAGTTC
>Ga0207053_10142_pt1 | contig 19529 bp, 15 predicted proteins | sample Alteio_BWMinCont_59_FD_153290 | JGI IMG/M metagenome (GOLD analysis project Ga0207053, IMG submission 153290) | Enriched cells from forest soil in Barre Woods Harvard Forest LTER site, Petersham, Massachusetts, United States -... | ecosystem: Environmental > Terrestrial > Soil > Temperate forest >...
TTCTTCCGGGTCGGAATCATCAGGAAGGGCCATGACCTATCCAAGATACATAGCGTTGTCGGCGGTTTTGCTGTTCATCGGAGGGATTGCGTCCGCCCAGGTTTCGGTGGACGTGGGCGTAGGTTCCGATTACGGCTCGTCCGATTATGGTTCCGATTACAGTTCGTCCGATTATGGGTATTCCGAGCCGGGTCCGCCTCCGGATTGCCCTTATGGGTACTACGACTATTATCCGTATGCCTGTGCGCCCTATGGCTATTACGGACCGAACTACTTTATCGGCGGCGTGTTTATCGGCGTAGGTCCCTGGTATAACGGCTCCTACTCCCCCGACTACTATGGGGGCGCCGAATACGGCTACTCCGGAAACGGCTACAACGGAGACAATTACTACGGAAACGACTCCTACTACGGAAACGGCTACAACGGGAATGGCTATTACGGAAGCGTTTATTACGGAAACGGAAGCGGCTACTACGGAAACGGCTACTCCGGAGGCGCCCGCGGCTACTACGACAGTGGCTATGACCGACGCGGTTACGAGGGCCGTGGCTATTATGGCCGCTCCGGATATGGACAGCGTTATCGCGGCGACTACCGAAGGGATTACCGCAACGACTACGGGCGTAACCACTACCGCAATGATTACGCGCGAAACAACTATCGGACCGGGCACACGAGAAACGACTACCGCAATGACTACGCGAGAACGAACTATCGCGGGGGATACGGTGAACGCGACTATCGCGGTCGCAGCGGCGGATCTCGTGGTGGTGGCGAACGGGCTCACGGCGGTGGATGGTTCCATGGCGGCCACAGTGGCGGTGGATCTCGCGGCTGGGGCGGCGGATCATCGCATAGTGGGGGACGGTCTCACGGCTGGGGCGGCGGATCGTCGCACAATGGCGGAGGGTCTCACGGCTGGGGCGGCGGATCATCGCACAGTGGCGGAGGGTCTCACGGCTGGGGCCAGGGCGGATCATCTCATGGTGGCGGCCATGATCACGGTGGATCATCCCATGCTGACCGCGGCTCGCATGGCGGTGGCCACGATCACAAACACCACGGATAAACTTGGTCTGACTGATGGATCCGATGGTTTTAGGAGTTATGAAAGCAGCAGCTTTTTGCTGGACGCCGAGCTAATCGGCTTGCCGCAGTAGAGCCCGCATTGAAGAGAACCTGAACGTGTCCTTCCGGGGAGTTCCCCTTCTCCGCCGAAAATTTTGCTACTCTCCATTTGCCACTAATATGGTCGAGCAGTCGGACGGTGCGTTCCACTGTGACGAACTATTCAATGCCAGAGGGATCCATGAGGCTTCGTTGGATGTGTTGCTCCTTAGTAATCATAAGTCAACTATCGCCGGCTCAGTCCAAAGAAGAACACACGCCCACATCGGAAGCGTCTTCGCAGCTTCTGGGTTACAGCTCCCAGAGTTCGCAACAGCAGAAGGATTGGGAAAACAAATTTCGTGACGGAATTGTGCCCGGCAACATTCGCGAAAACATGCGCCGGTTGAGTGCGCGGCCGCATAACGTCGGCTCTCCCTACGACAAAGATAACGCCGAATGGATCCTCTCGAAATTCAAAGAATATGGATTTGATGCGCGAATTGAATCGTTCAGCGTTTTGTTCCCAACTCCGAAAGAACGGGTAGTTGAATTGCTGGAACCGACTAAGTTCATGGCCAAGCTGCTGGAGCCCGCACTGCAGATTGACCCGACTTCGAATCAAACCGCGGAACAACTGCCTACCTACAATGCTTATTCAATCGATGGAGACGTCACCGCCCCGCTGGTGTATGTGAATTATGGTAACCGTGAGGACTACGAACGGCTCGACCGGCTGGGGATTTCAGTCAGGGGAGCCATCGTCATCGCCCGTTACGGCGGAGGCTGGCGCGGTATAAAACCCAAGGTTGCGGGCGAGCACGGAGCTATTGGGTGCATCATTTATTCCGATCCCAAAGGGGATGGCTACTACAACGGCGACGACTATCCTTCGGGCGGCTGGCGGCCCCGCTTCGGAGTGCAGCGCGGCAGTGTAATGGACACAGATTATCCCGGCGATCCGCTTACGCCGGGTGTTGGCGCAACTGCCGATGCCAAGCGGCTCCAGATCAAAGACGCCAAGACCATCACGAAAATTCCGGTGCTTCCGATTTCATATGCGGATGCGACGCCGCTGCTCTCGGCCCTCAAAGGGCCGGTCGCGCCCGATGACTGGCGCGGAGGTTTGCCGATTACTTATCACATCGGCCCAGGGCCGGCCAAAGTGCATTTGAAAGTTTCATCAAACTGGGACATGAAGCCCATCTATGACGTCATCGCAACACTACACGGGTCTGACGACGGGCAGTGGGTGGTGCGCGGGAATCATTTCGATGCCTGGGTGAATGGCGCCGATGATCCTATCTCAGGGCAATCAGCGCTGCTCGAAGAAGCCCGCATGCTGGGCGAGTTGCATCGTCAGGGATGGGTCCCCAAGCGCACCATTATTTATTGCGCATGGGATGGAGAAGAGCCGGGTTTGCTCGGCTCTGTCGAATGGGTCGAGACCCACGTCGACGAATTAAAGAAGCACGCTATCGCATATATCAATTCTGATAGTAACGAACGCGGCTTCATGGACGCTGGGGGGACCCAGGACCTGCAGAATTTCATCAGCGGAGTGGCGCGGGATATTCGAGATCCCGAAATCAAGATGTCTGTTTTTGAACGTTCGCATTTAAACAGCATCGCGAAGGCGAAAGATGCGGAGGAGCGCAAGGACCTTCGCGGCCGGAAGGACCTTGTGGTTGAAGCACTTGGCAGCGGATCCGATTACACCCCTTTTCAGGACTACGCCGGAATTTCCACCCTAAACGTGGAATTTGGCGATGAGGACGATGGCACGCAATACCATTCGATCTACGACGACTTCTATTGGTACACCCATTTTGTCGATACAGATTTCGTTTACGGAAAGGCGCTGGCGCAAACCATCGGTACTGCCATGATGCGCCTCGCAGACTCAGATCTGATTCCGGCTGACTATTCTCCGCAAGCCGAGGCCATAGGAAAGTATGAAGTCGAACTGGAAAAGGTCCTCAAAGACAAGCAAGACGAATTCACGGAGCGAAATCTCGAACTACAAGAGGGTGTTTTCAAGGCAACGAATGACCCGCGCAGGCCAACCGTGGCGCCGCCGGCAGAGACCGTTCCGCCATACATGAACTTTGCTCCGATGAAAAATGCGATCGAACTGCTCAAGAAGAGTTCGGAACGCTATTCGAAAGCCTTGGCCAAGTGGCGGGACGAGGGTTCGCCGTCGCTACCCGCCGAGAAAGTGGAATTAGTTAACGCGGACTTGTTGCGAATTCCCAGGTTGTTCCTGAGTGAAAAGGGACTGCCTGAACGTCCATGGTTTAAAAATCAGATTTATGCGCCAGGTGCATATACAGGTTATGGCGCCAAGCCTATCGCGGCGGTACGCGAATACATGGACGAAAAAAAATGGAAAGAAGCGGACGCACAAATTCCGCAAGTGGCTCAGGTCATCGAGAACGTTGCCGCGGGCATCAACAAAGCGGCGGATGATCTGGAGAGTGCGGTGACACAAGAACAGTGATAAGCGTCCTATCTGCCGCGCTTGGAGATGCTGCCCCATCGTAAGGTCCCTCGCTCGCTCTGAGAGGGCGAACTCGGGATGACACCGGAATTGAAGAATTCATTGGATGGCGGCGGGGGGAAATTTACCGCCGGATGCGTGCGGTGTGTTTACCGCGCCCGCGCCAGCACTAGCGTGACATCGTCGGGCTGCTCGGCGGCGCCGATCCAGTCATCGACGGCAGCGGTGACAATTTCCGTGATGCGCGCCAGCGGGAGATCGCGGTTCTCCTGTACCAGTTCGATCAGGCGCTCCTCGCCGAATTCGCCATAATCATTTTCCGGCTCGGTGACCCCATCGCTGTAGGCGAGGAAAATCTCGCCGGGACGAAGTTGGACGAAATCTTCGTCATAGCGAATATCGTCGAAGAGGCCGACCACGGTGCCGCCGTCTTCAAGCCGCTTGACGATTCCGGTTTCGGAGAGCACCAGCGGGGGCAGATGCCCGGCGTTGCTGAAAGTGAGGCGGCGATCGTCGGCGTCGTACATGGCGAGAAATAACGTCGCGTATTTTTCCTGGGGCGTGCTGTGGTACAGCTGATGATTCAAGAGCGAGAGCAGCGTACCGGGACAAACTTCCGCACCCTCGATCACGGAATCAACTCTCGAGACCAGCGACGGGCGGCCGCCTACGGCTTGCACCTGGCGCAGCGCAGGAACACCTTCGACGGAGTAAGCGCGGACGGCGGAATGGATGGTCGCCATGAGCAACGCGGCGGAAATTCCTTTACCACTCACATCGCCTACGGCAAGCAATAGCCGTTCAGGACCGAGCGAGAGGAAATCATAGTAATCGCCGCTCACGCTACGCGCCGGGCGGCAGAAGCCATGGACTTCGAGACTGGGTAATTGTGTGATGTGACGGGGAAAAAGCTGGGCCTGGACCTCCTGCGCGATCGTGATTTCGTTTTCCAGACGCTGTTTTTCTTTTTGCTCGACAATCAATTTCTGGGTCGATTCCGTCATCGAATTGAAGGAATTTGCCAGCGCGGCGAGTTGGTCACTCGAGGTCACGGGAATGCGGTGGCTGAAGTCTCCGCGATTGACGTGGGTGGTTGCGAGGTAGAGCTGCGCTACGGCCCCAGTGATAGAACGCGACAGGCGTGAGCCAATGAATAAAGCGATGGCGAGGATTACGGCTAAGACGATGGTAGCGACCACAAGAATGATTTCAAGGGTAGGAGCAAACTCTCCCGGCGCAGCAAACAGCTGTTCGTATAGCGCGGAAAGACGCGTGTGCACCTGGATCGCTGCTGGTTCCGAAGTATTGCCGTCTATCCAGTTCACGACTGCGATAGATGTAGGGAAGCGCACTGAAAAGTCGAAAATGCGAGTGGGGGGCGGAATTGCACCGACTACGTATATCGGCTTGGGCGGGCCTCCTCCCGTATCGAGGTAATTTGCACTCTTCTGGGCGGGGTTTTTGGAGGACACGCTTAAGCCGGGAAGGGGCGCGGCGTCTTGATCGAGTTGACGGATGGTCAGTCCTGAGGGTAACAGGGTAACCTCACCTAAATTCGCCGCGAGCTCCTGCAACAGGCTGCGGTCAAGAGGCTTGCTGGAGATTACGGTCAGCTTTCCGCGTTTAGTTTGCAGAGCGACAGCCGAGCGAAGGAACAGGCGCCCCCTTTCGCGCACAATCTGGTTGAAGTCGGCCGGAAGATATTTGGGAAGCACTACAGTTGGCGAACGTTCGCTTAACGGAGGATCAGCAAACAGAAATTTGTCGTCGAGCCACCCGGTGATCTGGAGCTCGCGCAGCTCTCCAGGTTTGTTGCTCTCGTCGCGGCCGAAGTCGCTTTCCCGGCTGCTATCGAGATCCTTCGCAATTTTGTAAGCGAGCATCACATCATTGGCCCGCAAGGCCCGGAGATGGAGTTCGAGTTTCGAGGTGACGATGTAGGTGGCAAACTGGCCAGAAAACAGATAGAGCGTGATACCCGCCAGGGCGGCAAGTACAAGCAGCGGAAGAACACCGACGAAGGCATAAGTGACCATAAGCCGATTTCGCAGGCGCCATAGCAGACGCGACGAAACCGTTCGCGCAGCAAGAAGGCTGAGCAATACGAACGAGAGAAGAGTCAGAAAGATAATCCAGCCGCTGAGAGACGTGCCCGGGGAACTGCGAAACATTCCCACTATTTTCTCGATAACCAAGAGCAACAGGTCGAGCGCCAGTACATATAACGTAAAAAAAGACAGCTTTCCGCGAGGGAAAAGACCGTTATGCTCCAGCCAGAGGCGCGCGTTTAAAAGGCGAGAATGCATGCGATGTCGCTTGAATTATAGATGTTAGTTCCATGCCCAAAAGCACTAAGAATTACGCCGGCGTCTGGTTCGTGGAGATGTCGCCCTCTTCTTCCAAGCCACTCTCGGAAGAATGTGAAAGGCGCAGAGCAAACCCGTTGGCTGCTGCTAGAATGCTCGCTGTGTGTCAGAAAATCTTTGTTCTAATCGCGATCGTGGGTGCAGCGTGCATGTGCCGGGCACAGGAACCGAATGCTCCGACGGCGCCGAAGGTCAAAGTCAATATGCTGAATGTGTGTTCTCCTTCGGGGGAGGAGCAACAGGAGATTTCGTCCGCGCTGGCGCGCATTCCGAAGCGCCCCTCTTTCAGCCCGGACTTTGAAGTGGACCGCGGCCGATCGGTACTTGATCCAAATGCGAATCCATTGGCTGCCGCGGGGGCTGCGGTTGGCGCCCCAAACGGGGAGGCGCATATTTCATCGCAGCAGGCGGTGGCGCAATTCGTGCGTATCCGGCATGATTTTCCCAGCGGTGTTACGTTTTCGACTGTGCAATATTCCTTCAGCCGCGACAGTGAAGAAATGGTAGAGACGCTTGTCTTCCGTTTGCGCGAGCCGAAAGATCTGCTGGAGATTTCGATTGAATCCAGCGCTTCTTCGGTGACGACGGCGACAGCCATGCTCACCGCGAGCACGCCCGCTGGCCGAATCAAGCTGGAAAGGTTCGGAAGATCTTCCGTCGTACTGGCGCGTTGCTCGGGCACTAACGGTCCCGCGCCCGACCAGAGTGCGTACCAGCCGCTGTTTTCGTCGGCGTCTTCGATACTCACGGACTATCGCGAGCTGTTGGACGCTAAGAGATTGATTCCGGCGGAGCTGGCAAGAATCAGCGGCAGTGTTACGCGCCATAAGGACGACAGTTCAGCACATCAACCGTGATCATCGCCTCGGGTTGGAGGCGTTGCGACCGAATTTCAGTTCTGTAATCTAAACAAGCGTATGGGAATACGAAATGTTGTGATCGTGGGATCTGGCTGTGCCGGACATACGGCTGCCCTGTACGCCGCGCGCGCGAAGCTCGAGCCGTTGGTGATTGAAGGGCATGAACCGGGTGGCCAGCTGTCTCTCACCACTTTGGTGGAGAATTTTCCTGGCTTTCCCGAAGGCATTCAAGGTCCGGAATTGATCGCCAACATGCGCCGCCAGGCAGAGCGTTTTGGAGCTGAGTACCAATTGGCGCATGTCACCGGTGCGGACCTGCGCACTAGGCCGTTCACCTTAACGATTGGCAAGGAGACGGTGCAGACGCGCGCCCTGATTATTGCCAGTGGGGCCTCAGCGCGGTGGCTAGGCTTGCCGAGCGAGCATGCACTTATTGGACACGGTGTTTCTTCTTGCGCGACCTGCGATGGATTTTTTTTCTCCGGTAAGGATATTGCCGTAATTGGCGGCGGCGATTCCGCGATGGAAGAAGCGATTTTTCTGACTCGATTTGCGACCAAGGTTTCGCTTATTCACCGCCGCAATGAATTCCGCGCCTCCAAGATCATGCTGGAACGGGCGCAGCAGCACGAGAAAATCCAGTTCATTCCCAACACCGTAGTCGAAGAAGTGCTTGACCCGGCCAAAAAAGAAGTCACCGCACTGAAACTCCGTAACCTGCAAAGTGGGAAAGCTTCGAACCTGCAGGTCAGCGCCATGTTCCTGGGGATCGGTCACATTCCCAATGCCAAGATTTTTGAAGGGCAACTGGATATGGACCAGGACGGATATCTGCAAACTACAAATAACGTTTTCACTAACGTGCCGGGAGTTTACGCTTGCGGCGATGTGCAGGACCGGCGCTATCGGCAAGCCATAACCGCCGCGGGATCGGGCTGCATGGCGGCGCTCGAAGTCGAGAGGTACCTTGAGGATCAAGGGATTGAGTGAAACGCAGAAACCTTTCCTTGTTCACCTGCGTTCAGTTACTTTTGTGCCCGTCCGGATTCCACTCCGGTAATCTTTTCGGTCCCCCAGGAAACACCTAAATTGAAGGTGTCATGAGGCTCTCTTCCCTTTTCCTGGTAGTACTGCTCGGTTTAGTTATGGTTTCCCACGCGGAATCTGCAGGCGCTCAGAGCGCGAGCGAATCTAATAGAAAAATAGTTAATAAAGTTGTCCCCCCTTATCCTGCCATGGCCCGGAGCATGAACCTTAGGGGCACAGTGAAACTGGAGGCGGTAGTGCTGGCCAATGGCTCGGTGAAGTCAATCCAGGTAAAAGGCGGAAACCCACTGTTAGTGCAGGCTGCGCAGCATGCGGTGCGCGAGTGGAAGTGGACAAAATCCGACCACGATTCTACGGAAGCAGTGGAATTCAGGTTCACACCCTAGTCCAAGAAGTTCCATTTTCAAGGTTGCCCTCGAACCACTCTCGCAATTTGTGATAAAACTTCCTGTGACCTCGGCGGCGAACAGGGAAAGACAGGGTCCGACCTGCGCAGGAAGCTCGTGCTGAGGGCAGCACTCATTTCCCTTTCCGAAAGCCGCACGCTGCGAGCGCTGGCCGAAAAATCCTCTATTGGGCAGCGAATGTCCGGGCGATTCGTCGCCGGTACTCAAGTGGAGGACGCGCTCCGTGCCGCCTCCGCCTTAAATCAAGCCGGCTTGAGTGTTTCGCTCGATAATCTTGGCGAAAATGTGAGCACGGCCGAAGAAGCCCGCCAAAGCGTGCAACGCTACGATCGACTTCTCTCAGAAATTTCCGCGCGCGGGTTGAATGCAAATGTGAGCCTCAAGCTCACCCACATGGGAATCGATGTTGACCCGCGTCTCGCGTATTCGAACGTTGCCGGGCTGGTCGAAAAAGCCGCATCCATGACACCGAAGAATTTTGTTCGCGTCGACATGGAGGGTTCTGCGTACACGCAGCGGACGCTAGATCTCGTCCACCAATTGCATCGGCAGGCCGGAAACCGCGGTTGCGTTGGGGCTGTGATCCAAAGCTACATGAGGCGTTCGGAAGATGACGTGACCAAGCTAACCCAGGATGGAATCCGCATACGTCTTTGCAAAGGGGCGTACAACGAGCCTGCCGAGGTGGCATATCAGCAAAAATCGGATGTCGATTCGAATTACGTCAAACTGATGAAGATTCTGCTGAAGAGCGGAATCTATCATGGGCTCGCGACTCATGACGAAAAAATCATTCGCGAGGCGCAGGCATTCGCCTCTCGGGAGAATATTGCGCGGGACGCCTTCGAATTTCAAATGCTGTACGGAATCCGGCGGGACCTGCAGCAATCGCTGTTACGTGAGGGATGGCGAATGCGAGTATATGTTCCGTTCGGGACCGAATGGTACCCATATTTAATGCGGCGTTTGGCTGAGCGACCCGCTAACCTGCTGTTTGTCGCCCGAAACCTGCTCAGGGAATAAGCGATCGCATTAGCTGTTGACGTCGGCTGCCAGAGCCTGCACTTGGGCCAAGGGCACAGTTACTTGTACGCGCGTTCCGCGCTCGTTAGATTCCACTTCGAAGCTGCCTCCCAGCTCGCGGATCCTTTCCCGCATGCCAGCCAAGCCAACGCCAGATGTTCCGGAGATACTGAAGCGGTCTAGCACGTCGCTCGGCACTCCGACCCCGTGATCTGCAATCACGAGCGTGGCCTGTTCTGAGGTAACGTCAAAAGAAACCTCCGCGGACTTGCTCTTCGAATGGCGATGGATGTTGGTGAGGCCCTCTTGCAAGACCCGGAAAAGCGCGAGCTCCAACTCAGCAGGCATGCGGCTGGGCGGTTCCGGCACGTTTATCTTCAACTCCAGACCACTGCGCTTGGCGAATTCCTCCGCATACCATCTTGCGGCCGATGAAAATCCCGTTTCGTCGAGCCCGGGCGGATGCAGCAGGTGAGAGATGGTCCGCGTCTCCTTGATCGATTGATCAAGAAGCTTTACGCACTCGGCGTAGCGGGGGTCGCTATCGTGCCCAGCCGCAAGAGAGGAAATCACCATCTTGGCGGCCGCGAGATATTGTCCGAGGCTGTCATGCAGTTCGCGGGAGAACTTGCGGCGTTCATCGTCGCGCAACTGGAGCAAATGAGTGTTCAATCGCCGGGCAGCTTCGCGGCTGGCCAGGGCGGCCCTTTCGGCTTGGTTCGCTTTACGTTCAGATTCGAGCGCGGCGGCTGCGGCTTTGCCGGCGCTTTCCTCGGCTTGTTCACGTGCATGTAACTCCGCTCGCAACAATCGGTAATGCCACACCAACAGCAATACAGCCGAAATGAAAGTGACGAAGACGACGGCGAGCAGCACTATGAAATGTAAATGCGCGCGGGCTGTCCTTTGCTCCAGCAAATGCGACTCTTCGGCGCGCATGGCGCGAGTCACCGCGACAATATCATTCGCGAATTCGACGCTCTGCCGGGTCATTTGTGGTTGCCCGGCAGCTTCGCGCGCGCCACTCTTTTTCAAGGCAACAGATTTTTCCCAGAGTTGAATGCGAATATTGACTGAATTTTCCAGCCTGGCGCAGTAGAGTTGCTGAGTGGGGTTATCAGCGGTGAGTTGGCGAAGTTGTTTAAGGACTACCGGGATTTGTGCGACGCTGCGCTGGTATTGGGTCAACGAGTCGTCATCACCATTGAAAACGTAGATGAGGCGAGCACGAGCAGCCGACGCGATATCGGACTCGGTTTCGCCTACCAACTCTCGTACTTGTTGCGTGTGATTGACCCAGCGTTGGCTGTTAGAGAAATCTGCAAGCGCGCTATAGATCAGAATCGCGCAAACCAGCAGCAATCCTATGGCGATCGCAAACGCGTTTCTAGCAGTGATGCGGGTCGACATGCGCAGCTAGTACGAGACTCCCGTCTTTCGCCGCAGTGGTGACAGAGTCGAGAAGGCCTCGCTAGATTTTCAGCAGTGTAGCAGGATGAGGGCTGTGGCTAATAGATTCCCAACAGTCGGCTGCAGGACGTTCCCGAAGTAATCACGGCAAGAAAAACCATTCACCGAGGGGGACGAGGAATGTAGCGCTGCGGGCCGGAATTGGGCTGCTCGGACCGGCCGTCTGGTGCCGGGGCCAGCGGCAAATGCGTAGTGTTGTTGAGAATCTGCTGTTCCTGTGGCGAGAACTGGCTGAAGCGGCCGGACTGGAGCACCCTCTGGCGAGCGTCGGGCGGCATGGCGCGCAAGCTCTGGATGGCATTTCTAACGGCGCTCTGGCGGTCAGGAGGCAGACTCCGAAACTGTGAATCCACAGAGCGAAACTGCTGCTTCTGTTGTGGGGTCAAGTGTTCCCACGTTTCCATGCGCTGAAGCACCTGCTGCTGCCGGTCTGCAGGCATACTGTCGAAGTGCTGCAACCGTTGCTCAAGTTGCTGCTGCCGTTGCGGGGGCAAGCGGCGAAAGTTTGGATCGTTCTGTAGTGCCCGCCTTTGCTGGTCGAGCGGCTGCTGCCGATAGCGATCCAGCCATTGGCCAGAATGATGGCCTTGTGCAGGCGGCTGGTAAGGTCGCGGGGCTTCATATCTTGGCTGTGATGGGGCTGGATAGTTTCGTTCCGGCCGTGAGGGATAGTTTCTCTGCGGTGCGCTTTGATAACGGGGTCGTGCGTCGGGCTGGCTTGGTCTCTGCTCGCGATGGCTCGGCTGCGAGTGGCTCGGCTGTTGGCTGGGGCGCGGCGCGGAATGATCATTACGATGATTCTGAGCGAGACACGGCACTGTCGCCAAGGTCAGCATAACGCTGAACACGGCCAGTACCCGCCCGAACTGTGCGCCTATTTTCATCCCCTGTTTTCCCCGGAACGCCCGAAACTCTACGGATTCGCGTTTACATCTTCCTGGACCTGCAAATCGTCCAGCAAGTCTGAATCGGAATAAATGTCGTGGTTCTTATCGAGAGCCTGCAGATCGCCAACTGCTGTACCCGGCTCGATGTTGACTGCTATTGGACCATTCTTCAAATGGCGAATTTTCTTTTCCTCAAGCCGGAAGACAGCCGCGCCCACAACTACAATCGCCGCCAACGAAACGGCAAGCGCCGGACGGCGCAGCTTCATCCACGCCGTCCAGCTGGAGGGTCGCTTCGCAGCTTCCTCTCGTAAACGCGCTTGCAGCCGCACATCAAAATAAGGCGATGGCTCAGGCGCCTGCCACTCGTCCAGCAACGCCATTGTCTTGCGGAAATCCTCAAGCGTCCCTGCGCAATCAACGCAGGCACGCAGATGATCGTTGACCTCTGGCTCAGCAGCGACGAGTCCGGCGGCCAGGTCCGGAAAAAGTTCGCGAATTTCAGTGCACTTCATGATTCTTTCCTTTAAACGAATTCCTTCAACTGCGTCCGCAGGGTTTCATAGGCGCGGAACAGCAGCGATTTGGTGGCTGACTCACTCAACTTCAAAACATCTGCAATCTGGCGATAGTCCATCTGCTGATATTTATGCATCAGGACCGCCATTCTTTGTCTCTCCGGCAGCGCCTCCACTTTCTGTCGGATCGCCCGCAGGCGCTCGCGCTGCATAATTTCTTCTTCCACGCTCGGCGTCTTGTCCGCCAAATCCCGGGCCTGCCCAGTTTCCTCATCGGGCTCGTCCAGATTCATTGTGTTCTCAGGCCGCTCGTGCCGGGTGTCGCGCGAATAATTCATGCCCAGGTTAGTCGCGATCCGGTATAGCCAGGTCGTGAATTTTGCGCTGGCCTCATAGCTCGAACGGGACCGATACACTCGCAGAAAAACTTCCTGCGCCAGGTCTTCGGCGGCAGCGGTATTATGCGCCATCCGATACATAAAATTTATGATGGGACGGCGGTATTTTTGCACCAAAAAATCAAATGCCGAATCGTCGCCGGCCTTGACGCGAAGCATCACTTCCGCGTCGGTGAGTTCCCCCGCTGCTGCGCCGGCCGCAGCCTCTGAGCGCGCGCCCATTGCGGGCAGCCCGTAATTGAGCGCTACGCTGCTCACATTGGAGTTAACCCGATCCGGGTCAGAAAGTTGCGGCCCTTCCGAGGATCGATCTGGGGCGCATGTCTCTTCTTTAGAGGAGTTTACGGGTAGAGCTCCGGGTTTGTTTTTCTTCCACATTCAGAGCTGAAATTGAGAGCGCCTCGAGATCCGACCGCAGCTGGCTATCTTGCTCAGGGGAGAGTTTCTCGGCGTCAGTGTCATTGCCTTTCCGCGAACAGAACGTAGCCTAACACGGGTGCGGAGGGCGGCGGTATCGCGGCTGCGCTGAAGTGCACAACTTTGATTCCTCCGACTCTGTCGCCTTTTGTTCGCTGCGAGACAGACGAGCCGGCACGTTAACTGGAACTCCGGATTTTCAGGCCGCTTGCTGACATGCGGCTGATTCCAAGCGGGGCGTTGTTTCGGATTGGTGCATGCGGACCAGACCATTTCCTGGCGTCCGTATTCGCGACGGCGAGAACTGCTGGAGCCCCCGCGTGACTTCCCAGAGCACGTTGAGGAACTTGAGCGCGAGTTGGGGACGCCACGAGCGGCGATCTGCGTAAACTTTTGGCGGGGACAAGGATTGTCGGCCAAAAGCGATGACCGCCCCTATTACAGCGCGGCCTCCCGAACACAAAAAGTTTGTCTAATACTCTTTGCCGGTCCTAATGACCTTGGGATGTCTGTCCGGCGAAATGGCTGCGGCTACCCAGACAGGTTTTCCTGCATGCGGAAGTGGCGCCAACCTCTCTCCTCCATTCGCACGCGTATTCACTTGCTGCAAGCGATAGTGATGCCCGTCGTTGACGAACAACAGCCCACCAGCACGGAAATTCGATCTCATCAACACGGGGCGAGTCTTCATTACCACGAATTCAGATCCGTTCCGCGCTGTCAGTACAAAAGTCTGACGGGCGACGGGCTTCACAGTATATTCTCCAGCAGGAAACATGGTGGTGCCGACCATAAAATCAAAAGGAACTCTTAAGGCCAGACCCGTATCTGATTGCGCGTTCGATGCCAGCGAGCCCAAGAGTAAGGCCAGTCCTGCTACACATCGCGGAATGGTTGATCTCATCATTCATTCTCTCTTTTCTACGTCCCGCCGTTGACAAGGTTCGGGGTTTGCAAGGCCAGCCCAACGCGAGCAGACCCTGCATTCGCCGAGGACTTTATCTTTCTGCTGCAATTTGTACGAGGTCGGACTGTGCGATAACCGTTCGCGCTATCTTCGGTCTAATCACGTCGCGACCTTCATTCCCGTCTAGCCAGAATTCGACCAAAGAGAATTCCCCGCCGAGTCGGCGGAACAGCAGGCTGCAGGTGTGATCAGCCTTTGAAGACGAAACCGCGTTAGTCGTGAAAAATGCCGCCTTGCCCTGACGGTTACTGATCTGCCAGGTTAAAGTGTCGGTGCCCCAGATCGTGGCCACATTGTACTTACCTGCTGGAAGCGTTTGGTTGCCAACTGTGAAGTCGAAAGGAATGTTGACCCGAATTCGAGTTTGGGAATGCGCCTGAATACAGGCTCCGATGAACAAAGCACAACACACAGCAAACTTACAAAACCTCATGTAGAGTATCCTCCCCGTTTCGCATCGTGATTTTTATTGCGATAACTGTAAGCGATACTATCGGGCACGCCGGGTGTGGGCTAGGTTACGGCAGCGATTAGGGCAACCGAAGGTTATGCGGAATAGCCTTACTTTCGCTATCGATGTAAGGGTTTTCCTGACATTCGCTGAGGCCTAAAGCCTGCCCCAGACCCGTGTCTGATTACGCGTTCGATGCCAGCGAGCCCAAGAGCAAGCCTAGTCCAGCTACACATCGCAGAATGATTTGATCTCGATCTCATCATTAGTTCTATCTTTTTACTTCGGCCGTTGACAAAGTACCGGGTTTGCAAGGCCCGCCCAACGCGAGCAGACCTTGCGTTTGCCCCGAGACTGCCTTACCGCTCTGCTGCAATTTGTACGAGCTCAGACTGTGCGATCACGCTGGGCGCGATCTTCGGTCTAACTACATCGCGACCATTATTGCGCCCTGTCCAGAATTGAACCAAAGCATATTGCCCGCCAAATCGACGGAATAGCAGGCTGCACTTGTGATCAGCCGTCGGTGACGAAATCGCATTGGTCATGAGAAACGTCCCGCTGCCCTGATGGTTAGTAATTAGCCAGCTTGCGGCCGTGCCGGTGAGAGCAGGACCTACATCGTACTTACCGGCTGGAAGTGTGTGGTTGCCGACCGTGAAGTCGAAAGGAATGTTGACCCGAATTTTGGTTTGGGAATGCGCCTGAAGACAAGCTCCAACGAACAAAGCAAAACATGCAGCAAACTTATACAACCGCATCTGAAATATCCTCCCCGTTTCGCATCGTGATTCTTATTGCGATAACTGTAAGGGATACTATCGGGCACCCCGGGCGTGGGCTAGGTCACGTTAGCCATTAGGGAATCGGAGGTTATGCGGAACAGCCTTACTTTCGCATTGATGTAAGGGTTTGCCTGATATTCACTACGAGGGCCTAAAGCGTGCCAGCCGTACCTAGTCACTTTCGGTAAACAAGCGATTGGCTAATGCGTATTCCACAATCTCCGCTCGACTGCGCACGCGTAGCTTTCTGTAAAGTCGCAAACGATAAGTCTCAACGGTCTTGACGCTGACTTTCAACAGACGTGCTGACTCAGTATTCGTATAGCCACGTGTCAGCGCCCTGAGGACCTCCAACTCACGCCGACTAAGAATTGGACGCGTAGTCTTGCTTTTTCTGTCGGCCGCATGCCACACCAGATCATTACCGAAAGTGGGGTCAATGAACCGGCCGCCGCGTGTCACGTCACGGACCGCAGCTAAGAGCTGTAAGGTGTTGGAGTTTTTCAGAAGGTAGCCGGACACGCCTTTTGCCAGCATGGAATGCGCATAGGAAAGGTCACTATTACTCGTAAGGATAACGACCCGTGCTGCCGGTGAGTGTTCTGTAATTTCGCCGACGGCCCGAAGTCCAGGCGCTCTGCCCGGGCCGCTGATCTCGATCAACACCAGATCCGGGACCAACTCCCGAACTTTTTTCGGAGTCGCGATTACGCTCTCAGCTTCTCCGACGATGGCCACTTCCGGCGCTTGCAGGAAAAGAGAACGAAGCCCTTCACGCGTGATCGTGTAATCGGAGGAAAGCACCATACGGGTGGACACTTCGGGATTCATAATGGATAAATATCGCTTCGCTGATGAAGTACTTTGTGCCCTGCCGTCACAGGGAGCTGTGATGTGAATGGTGCTTTAAAATCACGTTTGGAGCTAGCTATTCAATCGATGAGATCGAGCGGGGGACTCGACTACTTCGAATCACTGCGGTTGGGAGAACCAGTTTCGAGATCTTCCCGATCCCTTGGTACTCCGGGCTTGTTTGATAGCAGAAACTTCCTTAGCTTGTTGTCGTGCGAGTTTTTATGACTTGTGCGATTTCGTGCCTGGTTGACCTCTACACCACTACTTTCGCATAAATTCGATCGCAGATGTTTACCCAGGTTGGTTTGTTTCGATAATGGGACGTAACCAAAGTCAGATCCAGCGTCACTTGACCCCGGCTATGCAGGAGAGAATGCTGCGTGGGGATTCCCGTGCGCCCTCCGGAACAGCTGTGAAGTGGCGTGTTATGATGAATTTGCCGCGAAAAGTGGGCGCTTAACTCAGCGGTAGAGTGCCATCCTCACACGGTGGAAGTCATAGGTTCGAATCCTATAGCGCCCACCACCTTTTCAATGGCTTAGCGGGATTCGCGCTCTGCTTGCGCCCCCTTACGACGGGAATACAAGCTCGGCGGCTAGACGAAGACGAGCACCAGCTTCGCACTCTTCTTCTTCCAAAGCACGCAGCAGTTCGGTCGACGCGCGAAGCCTCGCTCCCGTCCCGATCAGAAGTTAAACTTGAACCCCAGTTGCATCTCGCGCGGTCCAACTGACGTGTTGGTAATGGCCCCGAAGTTCCCATCATCCACGGTGGTGTCCGGCGTTCCGAATACCGGGTGATTGAAAGCATTCCGGGCCTCAAGGCGAAACTCGAAATTCATCTCTTCGCGTATCCGGAACTGCTTGCCAATGGACAAATCGGTCGTGAAATGCGACGGACTGCGCAAGCTGCCCATCGTTCGCGGAGCATCACCCAAAGTGTAATCGGCAGGACGCACGAAGTTCGGATGAACGTTAGCGTCGTTACCCGCAAAGTAATTGTCCACCCAATCAGAGCCGTGATTGCGCTTGGGCGTCCCCGCGATATTGGGTCGCAGGGTCTGACTGCCGCCGCCATAGGTCGGGATCAGTGTACCGTCCCCGACCGTGAAGGCCAGCGGGCGCCCATCGGAAACCCGCCATATGCCGTTCGTCTTCCATCCACCAAGAATCGCATCCGCCCAGCGCGGCATGTTTCCTAAGAATTGCCGCCCGTGGCCGATGGGTAGTTCGTACACATAGCTGAGCTGAAAGACATACGGGATGTCGAAGGTTGACAAGCTCCGTTCCAGCCACGGCTTGTTCGGATCCTGCAGGCTGTCGAAGCTGCCTAGCCAGGACACATTGGTGTCGGCTTGGGAAGAGTTGTCGATCGACTTCGACCAAGCGAACGTCGCTAACAATTGCAAGCCGTTGGAGTACTTCTTCTCGGTGGTCAGTTGCAGTCCGTGGTAAATGGAACTCCCGGTCAACTGCGGTTCCGTCGAAACGCCCGTGAATTGCGGATAAGGAAGCAGCAACTGGTAATACGGAATTTGCGAGGAACTGCTGCCTATGGTGCTATTGGGATTGGTGATGAGCCCGGCGAAGGGATTGGTCACCAAGCTGTTAAGGCAAGCAATGCTCAGAACCTGGCAGACCGGCTGGCCTACGGGACCTGTCGCTGGTAAATTCTCCACCCAGGGCCCAAGATAGTTCCGCTCCACGGAGTTGTCGAAAGGCAGGTGGGTGCCCTTCTTTCCGATATATTCCACGTTAATCAAGACGTTGCTGGGCAGTTGCCGCTCGATACCCAGGCTCCAGCTCTGTTCATAGGGAGTTTGGTTAGCGCCCGGTGTGCGTATCGGGCCGTTCGCACCGAAACCTACATCGTTCAATAGGCCGAGTGAATTTCCTGCCGGCTGAATCAGACCGTTGGGAAAAGGATTGCTGAGGTTCACGAAGGGAGTCGCATGGTCGGCGGGATTGACGGTGATGACGTTGGTTGACTGATTAAAACCTGCGCTGCCGTAGGGAACGACGCCTGTCACCCCCGAGCGCGATTGCCCGTAGTAAATACCGTAGCCTCCGCGCACTACCATGTTGGGAGCAAACTGGTACGCGAAGCCGAAGCGCGGCTGAATGTCGTGCCAGTCAGTCACATAATTAGTGCGCTGGTTTGATGACGCGAAAACCTCGCCGCCCTTTAATGCAAGATTTACAGGCTGCCCGGTTACGGGGTTGGTGTAGGTCACGCTTCCACCATTTAGTGGGCTCGTGGCATTCGGATCAAACCAATCCTGGTGGTTATAGCGGTCCGTGCGCGGCAATGTAACGTCAAAACGCAACCCAAGATTCAATGTCAGTTTGGGAGTGACCTTCCAGTTGTCCTGCGCAAAGAATCCGTATTGGTAGCTCGTAGTGGCCGGCCGGAACTGGATTTCTTCGGAGGACCCACAACCGTTGCTGGCACAGTTCTGCGTCATCTGGCCCATCATAAAGCTCGCCATGGCATCGCCGCCGCAGGTGTCCAGTCCGTCAGGGCAGGCATCGGTAGCGTCGGTGTTGAAGCTGAAGAACCCAACCGGCGCATTGGTCTGAATGTAGTTGATCTGATGGATCCGCCCATCAAATCCGAACTTGATGTCGTGCAGGCCGTGTATCTTGTCGAACGTGGCCGCTAATTGTCCTGTGTCCTGACCCAGGCGGTAATTGCCGTAGGGATCGGTTCCGATATTCGGGTAGCCGGCAGGTGCGTAGTTGTCGATAAAGATTGCCGGCACTCCAGTGAACCCGTTCGCCTGCAAGTAGGACGGGAATCCGAGCGTTCCCAGAGGATCATTTACGCCATGAGGGTTGTAGGAGTCAATGTGCCAGACACCGCGCGTGAACCCCAGAGTTGTATTCAGCAGAAAAGTCGGGCTGAAGGTGTGGGTCTCATTGATCGCAAAAGCGTGGGCGTTGGTCCAACCCGGGCCGCCCTGACAGGGATCTGTAAAGTTTTTGAAACAATCGAGGCCCGTGCCTGAGGGGGTGTATTCATACGAGAACTTTCCGGTCAGTAGGTCGTTCTGTGTGAAGCGATGGTCGATTCTGATATCGAACTTCCTATCGGAACTGTGGCTTGGACCAGAGCCGACCCAGTTTGCCTGATAACCTCCGCTAGCGAAATTGGGCTTTGGGAAGTAGCTCATCATCTTTTTCGCGACGGGGTCAATTAGATTACCGGGACCGCTAATGGGAGCGCCCGGGCTGTTATAAGTAGCGAGGTTGTTGAAGGGAATGAACGCGCTGCGCGTTATGACACTGTTAACCTGATCGAAAACTCCGGAGTATGGATCCCAGATTTGACCGGCAGCCGCGCTGCACTGGCCGCTGCCATTGAACGTTCCTCCCTGGTCTGCGCACAATTCGCCAAAGTCTCCGGCCTTCATGGCATCGCTGGGAACGCCTGCGGTCGCGGTGCTCTGCCCGGTTTGACGCGTGTAGT
>Ga0207053_10143_pt1 | contig 19468 bp, 18 predicted proteins | sample Alteio_BWMinCont_59_FD_153290 | JGI IMG/M metagenome (GOLD analysis project Ga0207053, IMG submission 153290) | Enriched cells from forest soil in Barre Woods Harvard Forest LTER site, Petersham, Massachusetts, United States -... | ecosystem: Environmental > Terrestrial > Soil > Temperate forest >...
AGGTCAGCCCGGAAGAACGCAAGCATTTGTTGGCGGCGCGGAGAGAATTGGTAAGGAAGAAGTGAAGAAAGCAGCCGTCAGCCCTGAGCTTTTAGCTTTTAGCAAATGTGCTGCCCTCGGTCTGCTCGCGTCGCTTATTTATCTGGCCGAGAGCTGAAAGCGGAAAGCTGATAGCTGAGAGCTGATGGCTACTGTAATGACGAACCCGCCCACGGTCATCGGCCTCGGTGAGATTCTTTGGGATCTCTTGCCCTCAGGGCGTCAGCTTGGAGGTGCGCCAGCGAACTTCGCTTACTGCTCGCATTTGTTGGGTGATCGCGCAATCGTTGCCAGCCGGATTGGGCGCGATCAGCTCGGGGAAGACATTCGCGAATCGCTGAGGAGGGCGGGAATCGGCGATCTGGCTTTGCAATACGATTCCTCACAATCGACGGGAACTGTGCGAGTCCAGATTGAGGCCTCGCGTCAGCCAAAATTTGAGATTACCGAACCTGCAGCGTGGGATTTCCTGGAGTGGACAGACGACTGGCAGGGACTGGCAAAATCCGCTGATGCAGTGTGTTTTGGCTCGCTGGCACAGCGCTCGACAATATCCCGGAGCACCATTCTCGAGTTTTTGGCTGCGACCCGCGCTGACGCGTTGCGCATTTTCGACGTCAACTTGAGGCAAAGCTTCTATTCCGCCGAGATCATTTGCGAATCGCTAAGACGCGCGAATACCGTGAAGCTGAATCATTAAGAAGTTCCGCGGGTCAAGGAACTCCTGAACATGAATGCCGCCGGCGATGTTTCCTTTTGCCGGAATTTGATGGCGCGTTTCGAGCTGAAATTGGTTTGCGTCACGCGAGGAGCAAACGGCAGCCTGCTGTGCGACCTGCATGGTGTACATGAGCATCCGGGCTTCCGGGTGAAAGTCAAGGACACAATCGGCGCCGGCGATGCGTTCACGGCCGCCCTGGTCCATGAGTACCTTCGTGACCGGGGGTTGGCTGAGATGAATGAGGCAGCGAACCGGATGGGCGCATGGGTGGCATCGCATTCCGGCGCAATGCCGCAAGGCCCTGCCCCGGGTATAGATCGGGCGCTTGAGGATGTTGGTTGAAAGTTCCTTACCAGACCGGAACGTCGCTGCGAATTGGCTGAAAGAAATTCTGATGGTTCAGCAGCACTTCAATGGCGTGCACGATTTCACTGCCGGTGTTCTTGGAAAGCGCGCCGCGACAGCCGGCGTTCAACGCCTGATAGCTGAGTTCCTTGGAAACCTGCTGCACGGTAAAGAGCAGCATCGGCAGCTCAGGATTGCTACGGGCAATCTCACGCGCGGCCTGAAGTCCATTCATCTCCGGCATGGCAAGATCCAGCACAACGACATCGGGCTTCAGTGCCTCGACTTTGTCCACGGCTTCATGTCCGTCACGTGCGTCGGCGCATACCGTCCAACCACCATGAGTTTCGATCAACCGGCGGAGAAGGCGCCTGATCGCAGCATCGTCATCGGCGATGAGTATACGTATAGCCATAACCAAATACACGGAGGTCGCCAGGTGAAAGGATCCCTGGAGGTACACGCCCGAGCACTTACATTATGCCGGGTTATTGCGTCTTAGTTGCAATACCCTTCATACCCGATTACCAATGTAGATGCGTAGGCATTGGTGAATTAAACCTTTAGCGGTGAATGCTTACCGGGTTAAGCAACCTTTAGCCTTCTATACTGAAGAAATCAAAGAGGCAGATTGAATGACGAATCGGTCTTTATTCGCATTAGGAATTTTCGTAACCGTTCTACTCTCGACTTTTGCCTCCACTGAGGCATCGTTGCCGTTTGCGCCGCTTGCAGGTTGGAAAGCAGCGGTCATCAGCGGGAAGGTAAGTGCTCTAAAGGACCTCTACAGCAGTGAGCCGCCCGCGCGCATCAGCTTAGTCACCAAGAGTTCAGCAGAAATCTCTGCCGATGCGGATGCCGAATTCTGGACACAGCTGAAAGCCAGGCAGCTCACGCTGAACATTTCGCAATCGACAACGCCGCAGCCGGGTGTTCAACAAGTCACATTTCAGGCGACGGTCCGGACCGCGCCTCCCGGACGCACATTGTACGTTGTGGAATCGCAGTTGTGGCAAGAGCAGGCAGGGGGATGGAAGCTGGTTGCGGTGGAGCGGACCGATGCGCTCAAGCTCGAACAGCCGCTTTCTCTCGATGCAAAGTTATATCCTCCGGCGAGTGGCGCGCGGCAGGAAATTCGCGATGCGGTTGCACAGGCTTCCAAGGCCCGTAAGCACGTGCTGGTGGTCTTCGGCGCCGATTGGTGCTACGACTGCCACGTTCTGGATAGAGCGCTGCGGCGTCCGGACATTGCACCGGTCCTGAAGTCGAATTTTGAAGTGGTGCATGTGGACGTGGGGCAGGGCGACAAGAACCAGGACTTGATGAACGACTACCAAGTGCCGATGCAGCGCGGCATTCCGGTGATCGCTGTGCTCGATGCCTCTGGCAAATTACTTTATAGCCAAAAGAATGGCGAGTTCGAACGTGCCCGCGCCATGGGGCCGGAAGACCTTTTGGAGTTCTTAAATAAATGGAAGCCGCCGGCGAGATAGTCCAAAACCAGAAACCATTCGCCACGAAGGACACTAAGGTCCACGAAGGAAGAAAGTTCCAAGAAAGTTACTGCGTTTCCAGAATCTCTCCTGAGCGCTGCCTCTGCAAAGTTTCGAGAAACATCTCTTGGCTAAAGGACTCGTGATTTTGCAGCAGCTCAAGGAGGGGATCGCCCAGCTCGGATACAAAATCAGCCTGGCTATCCTCGAAAGATATGCCCCGCGGCGAGACCAGCAATTCAGGTTCGTTCCCAGACTGGCTGCTCAGGGAGAGTATGAAATCCGCCGTTTCCCGGTATTGGTCAGCAGTCTGCCTGGTAAATTCAATTCCCATTCCGATCGATGGGTGCATCACGCGGACCACGCCTGAAGTTCCCAGCTCTGTTACTCCGACCCGCAGTTTCATCAGCAAGCGAGTTCTCTCAGGAAACGGAGAAGCTGTTTCCACATAGCATCCGCCAATGCTGAGATCGGTTAGCTTGCAATCCGGGCGGAGCGCCGGTTCCTGCGGCGGAGTATGCCTTGCATGGTCCGCCAGCCATGTTCGAAGCGTCGCGCGCGTGTTTTCTGGGACGTCGGCAAAACAGATTCCCGATTCTCCATTGGGATTTGCCCATACCACTTCGCCGGGAAGTTCCAATTGCGAGAGCAGATCCGGCAGCATAAAACCCGCTTTGAGCACAGCCGAACAATAGAGCGGCCGCGACGCCAGGACATCCATTCCTTCTTCGCTTAAATCGAGCAGAATGCCGTCGATAGATTCTTCCCCGCTATTGCTGGTCAGGGTGACCGGTACTTGTACGGGCACCCGAAATGAGCTGCGGCGCTCGTTGCGGATCAGACTCGCCGTGGCGCGGAGTGTACCCTCAGCTTGCTCTTCATCTATCGGCTTATAAAGGACGAAGTTTGCCCCATTACCGAATGCATTTCGCACCTTGGTTTTGTCGGCAAGAAGAGCAACTGTAAGGGCTCGGCTGTGAAAGCGGGTGTTCGAAAGATTCTCAAAAATGAGGGCGGTATTGTGGGGATCGTCAAAGTCCACCACGACCGCATGGAATTTTTGATCGGTCACGAAAGAGACTGCTGCAGAGTAGCTGCAGCGATGCACGTTCAGGCCGAAATTCGACAGCACTGGCGTGAGCGCTTCCACGGCCTGGTCGTCTTCGGAAACCAGCAGTGCGCGGAATGACATAGGCAGGAGACCCGGCCTTACGGCCAGCGGGGGGAAACGCCTCGAGCGGGCGGCTTTGCCGCTGCAGGCTGGCCTTGGGCGGATGCGGCAGCAGCTTTGGAAGCAGCGGGAGTGGATTCCTCAATATCGGCCAAAACAGCGGAGTCGTCGTCATCATTCTCAGCCAGCAGCGGGGCCACTTCGCGCAGCCTTTCGGCAACCTGTTGCAGCATCTCGATCTGCTTGCCCAGTTGGGCGTACTTGGCCTGTTTCCGCCGCAGGACCTCGTGGATGTCTTTCATGAGAACCCCCCTAGTAGAACTCTAAGAAGGAGCAGAGGGTGGGTCAACGACGAACACTCGGGAAGTGGTTACTCGCGTAATCTCTCGTTGGTGTAGTCGGGAGAGAACAGAGTGGGCAAAACAAGAAGCCCTGCCGCATAGAGCAGGGCTTCCGAGGCAAGTAATTTATGTGGGTTGAGATTCGAGCAAACTAAGCGCGCATCTTACGCCGGAAAACACCTGCTAGTCCTACAAGGCCGGTGCCAAGTAGGCCGAGAGTGCCGGGCTCAGGAACGGTGCTGCCAGTGATATCCGCACTAGCGACCGCAATGCTGCCATTGGCGTTGAGACGAATATTGGCAACCGCACTGCCGTTCGTCAAAAATCCCGAAATGTTTACTTGGTTTCCGCTTATGGTCACAATGTTCTTACTCGAATCGCTAACAAAAGTCCCCGTGAATAAGGTCACGTGGCTCGTGTCGGTGACCGTGACAGTGCCGCCGCTGAAGTTAAAGCAGCCACTGCCGCAGGAGGCCAGAGTGCCCGTGCTGATGCTTATGGTTCCGAGGTCGTTTCCGCACGTTCCGCCGAGGCCGCAGTTGATGCCGGTAAGATTCATCGAAAGGCTAATGTTCGTGCTGAAGGTGACGGAAGCGGTTCCAGTCTTTGTGCTTCCGGCTCCCAAAAAGTCAATACTGTCAGCGAGCGCCAACGTGGGTAGCGCCAAGGCCAACAGTGCTAGCAAAATTACTCGTCTCATAACTCGCTCCTCCGAATCTCAATCCCGTTTATTTGGGGGAACCCCAAAAGTCTCTTTTGTGAGAACCTTCATGGGCCTGCGGTGGCCAGTCCTCAGCATCGCGTATCCGCAGAATACAGCCACTACTTAGCATATCGGTTACCAAAGTATATGACCAGAAGACCTGTTGAAAACAAGTGAGTTAGAGCCAAGATTGTCACTGCCTAACCATCCCTGTATGCAAAGCGCTGCACATCTTTTCTGATTCTGTTGCGCCTTTGGGGAAAGTCGATAAGTGATAGGAGCAGAAGGGAAACTCAGGATTTGCAGATTTCTTCAGCCGGGCGTTGGTCCTTAAAGTGGCGAAATTTGCTGCGAAATGACTGCTTCGGCTAGCGCTGGATTCTCTCCACATCTGTGGAAATCCCGCATTTGGAATCGGACTGTTCGATTTCATGGACGAGCCGACGGAGCGAAATAGCAATTCCGCAAATCAGCTAAGCCCTTCAGTCGGTTGCCACTTGGGATCTGGCGACCCCGGAGGGAGTCGAACCCCCAACCCTCAGATCCGAAGTCTGATGCTCTATCCAGTTGAGCTACGGGGCCGCGTGATTGCGGTGCGAGAAGCAGTTTACACCTACGGGTGGGGGGTGCAGTGCATTTTAGGGATGAGTTTAGGGAATAATTACAAAGCGTCCATACTTTCCCGCTTAGTCAAATTCTCTTGCGGGGGCGCGATTGACAATCCCCCTACCGCTCTCTAAAACTTCTAGTTTCTGCTGAGAACCGAAAAGGGAGAACTATGAAGAAATTCAGTCTCGCGGGCGTACTGTCGATTTGTTTCGTTCAGCTATCTGGCGCCCAGTCGCTGGGAATTCTTGCCGGCCATTCTGATGTGGGCACGGTACTGCACGCGGGGTCGGCGGCCTACGATTCCTCGAACAACGCGTACACACTCACCGGCAGCGGCGAGAACATGTGGGCCACGGTGGATGCGTTTCAGTTCGCATGGAAGAAGATTTCCGGGGACGTGGAAGTTTCGGCAGACGTTTCGTTTCTGAATTCCGGCGGCAACGAGCACAAGAAGGCGGTGCTGATGCTGCGGCAATCGCTCGACGCCGACTCGGTTTATGCCGATGTCGCACTGCACGGCAATGGATTGACCTCGCTGCAGTATCGCGATGAAAAGGGCGACACGACGCACGAGGTCGAGTCGAATATTTCTGCTCCAGCGCGGCTTCGAATTACCCGCGTGGGCAAGTACGTTTATATCTCGCTGGCGAAGCAGGGAAGCGATGTGCATTTCGCCGCGGGCTCAGTACGCATTCCTCTCGATGGCGGATTTTATGCCGGCATCGGAGTTTGCTCGCACGACAAGAACGCGGTTGAGCAAGCCACTTTCACCAATGTCGAGATCAAGAATGTGAGTGCGGGCACAGCTCAGCCAGAGCCTTATAGCAGCCTGGAAACAGTGACGATTGCAACGACCATTCGGCACGCGATTTATGTTGCGCCGAACCGCTTTGAAGCACCCAACTGGGCGCATGATGGCTCGTACTTTATTTTCAACCGCAATGGGCACCTTGAGAAATTCCCTGCCGCCGGCGGGGAACCTGAGGTTATCAACACTGCTCTTGCTGACAAAGTGAATAACGATCACGGCATTTCACCGGACAGTACGCACTTGGCGATCAGCGATAACTCGCAGGAGACGAAGTCTGACGGAGGAAATTCGACGCACGATTCGCTGGTGTATGTTATGCCAATCAGTGGCGGCACCCCGCGCCGCATCACGCAAAATGGGCCGTCGTACTGGCATGGATGGTCTCCCGATGGAAAGACGCTGGCGTTTGTGGGTCAGCGAAATGGCGATTTCGACATATACACAATTCCGGTGACCGGCGGAGACGAGACGCGCCTCACCACTGCCAAGGGACTCGACGACGGCCCCGAATATTCGCCCGACGGCCAATACATTTATTTCAACTCTGAGCGCACTGGGCATATGCAGATCTGGCGCATGCATCCCGATGGCGGTGGCCAGGAACGGGTCTTTTCTGATGACTACAACAACTGGTTCCCGCATATTTCTCCGGATGGGAAGTGGATGGTGTTTTTGACTTACGAGAAAGAGGTCAGCGGCCATCCGGAAAATAAAGATGTGATGTTGCGATTAATGTCACTCGAAGATAAGAAAATTACGGTGCTCGCGAAACTATTCGGCGGGCAGGGGACCATCAATGTGCCATCCTGGTCTCCGGACAGCAAGTCGGTGGCGTTTGTGAGTTATCAGTTGGTGGGGACGGAAGATGCAGGCGCGAAATAGTACCCGTCACTCGTAGGACTGGTATTTGTCCTATGCACTGCGTCGTTAATGCGATCTGACGTAAGGTCCCTTTCTCGTCCGCGTGCCGCGAACGAATTCGGGATGACAGCGGTGTGAGGTTATTTTTCTAATTTCTCACCAAAGAAGTTTGCCATGATCTGCAGCGCGTCTTTGGTTTCCGGCAACTGGAAGTGATACCAAAACGCATGTGGCAGCGCTTCAAAAACCACCAGCTGGGCATTCACTCCCGCGCGCAGAAGCGCCAAATGAAACATGGAAGTGTTGCTCAAGAGTAGATCGCGCGTGCTGGTGACCAGCAGGGAGGGAGGCAAGCCGTGCAGATCGGCAAATAGTGGAGAGAGTATCGGATCTTTTGGATCAGTCTTACCTACATAGCGTTCGTCGTGGGGATGATCTGAAGTTTGCGGGGTGATGTCTCCCGAAAAGCCGTTCAATGCAAAAAGCTGCTGCGAATCGGAAGGCCGGCTGAAATCTGCGAGTGTAGAAAACATTCCCAGAGCGGCCGGCAACGGCAGGCCTGATTGCTTAAGCTTGACTGCAACCTCGCCGGTTAGGATTGCCCCCGCGGAAGTTCCAAAAATTCCGATGCTGCGCGGCTGATAGGTCTTAAGCAGTTCTTTGTAAACCGCGACCACGTCGTCAACCGCGGCGGGGAATGGATTTTCGGGAGCCAAACGATAATAGACGGAAACAACTTTGGTTTTCGTTAAATACGCGATCGGAATTCCTTCGATTAAAGAACCCGAGTCAGAGATGAATCCGCCGCCGTGCAAGTTGATCAGCACGCGGTGCTTGTGAGCGTCCGGCATATCGGGCGGGGTAATGATGTCGGTGCGTACGCCCGCCACGGTTTTCTCGTCGACCTTCACCGGATAAAGGCGGAGGGCTTCAGCCGAATCCCGCTTTCGCCATTCATCGGTGCCGGCTCGAATCTCGGCCAGGTCTTTGGATTGCGGTCCCTGATGTTCAATTTCCTTGAGCCATTGCTGCGCTTCCGGACTGACCGTGGAAGGCGCGGGCACAACGCGGACGATGTGTGCAGTGCCGTCGGGATCGAAGGTTGAGGAATCGGGATTGGGAACGTCGCGGACCTGGGCTGAGGCAGAAAGTGCCAGCAGCGACATAAATAGGTAGCAGTGGGGTGTTCTCATTCTTCTGCGAATTTGTTTCGCATGGGATCAGCTTAAGCCATATCGTCCCCGCTCAATTACTTTTTCGGCGATCTGCTGACGCAACGCGATAGTGTTGACAGGATCGTGTTTCGCCAGCCGCCGTAGAATCGCCATCTGAGTTCGCAACATGTCGCCCTCGGCAACGTCGGCGATTATTTTTCGGGCAGAGGCTTCGATTTTGTCCATCGCCTGAGAAAGGTAAACGCGGGTCATCGCAACCGGTAGCGCCGCGGCGGTTTCGCCCTGAGCGGACGCGATCTTCATGGTCCGCAACAGCGCGGATTCCATGGCATAGATTTCCATTACCATGTCGGCAATTGCGCCCATCACTTCCTGCTGCTGCTCAATTTGCATCATGTATTTTTGAGTGGCAGCGCCGGCCGCGAACAAGCCCAACTTCTTGGCGGACGCTACGAGTTTCTGTTCTTCGCCGAGCACGCCTTCGACCTCATCGCCGACGGAAGGGCCTGAAAGGACTTCATCCATTAATTGCTTGATGGCGGGCATCAGGGCAAGCTGCCCACCCGTGGCGCGCTTCAACAGAAAACCAGTGATGATGAGGCGATTAATCTCGTTGGTGCCTTCGAATATGCGATTGATTCTGGCGTCCCGATAGGCACGTTCTACTGGGTATTCTTCGACGAAGCCATAGCCGGCGTAGATCTGCAAGGTTTCGTCCACCACGTAATCCAGCATCTCCGACGCCCATACTTTGATGATGGAGCACTCGACCGCATACTCTTCGATCGCCTTAAGTGTTTTCTTGGCGGCATCGGCGGCAGACTTGTCGATTGCCGCAAGCGCTGCGTCCATCATTCCTACCGTGCGGAATACCAGCGACTCACCCACATAGATGAGCATGGCCATGTTCGCCAGTTTCTCGCGCACCAGGCCGAAATCGGCGATGACTTTTTTAAAAGCCTTGCGCTGCTTGGCGTAGCCGATCGCATTATTCAGAGATTCGCGCGCGCCGCCCACGCACATAGCGCCTAGTTTGAAACGGCCAATGTTGAGGATGTTGAATGCGATGATGTGCCCGCGGCCAATCTCGCCGAGAACATTTTCGACCGGGACTTTGCAGTCATTGAGGATGATAGGACAAGTGGATGATCCGCGAATGCCCATCTTGCGTTCTTCTGCGCCGATGGAGAATCCTGGGAAGTTGCGTTCGACCAGGAATGCAGTGAATTTTTCTCCGTCCACTTTAGCGAAGACGGTGAACAGGTTCGCGAAGCCGGCATTCGTGATCCACATTTTCTCGCCGTTGAGCACATAATGCTTTCCGTCAGAGGACAACGCCGCACGGGAAAGGCAATTCAGCGCGTCGGATCCGGATGAGGCTTCGGAAAGGGCGTAGGCGCCGACAATTTCGCCAGCCGCCAGCTTGGGCAGGTATTTTTTCTTTTGCTCATCATTGCCGAAATAAACCAGAGGCAACGTGCCGATGCCGGTATGTCCGCCCCACGTGGTAGCAAATCCGGCATATTTGGCAATGTGATCGGCAATGACGGCAGCGGAAACTTTATCAAGTTCCATGCCGCCGTAAGTCTCCGGAATCTCCACTCCACTCAGTCCCAGGTCGCCGGCTTTTTTCAGCAGATCGCGAGTGACGGAGAAATCCTTGTGCTCCATCTTCTCAATGTTGGGAATGATTTCTTTTTGCGCGAATTCTTCCGCGGTTTGCGCGATCAGCACGTGCTGTTCGCTGAAATCCTCCGGGGTAAAAATGTCTTCCGGCGGGCGCGTCTCCAGCAAGAAACTGCCGCCGGAGATCAAAACACTTGGAGCTGACGAGGTCGTTGCCATTAATTATCCCTTCCTGCCTAGAAAGGATTATTACTTCTTTCTAATAGTTTTCCAACCAGGGATGCAGCTAGGGGGCCCCGAAGGTACAACCACCACCGCAAAAGGCGGGGAGAACGTCCGGGTTAGGCAATCTGGACGCCTTCTTGCATCCAGAGGCAAAGCGGCGAACTCTTAATGCAGGCTTCAAGGCTACGCAGGAACTCCGCCGGCAGTTCGAGGAATTCGAAGCCGGTGCACGCCGCACTGCTGTGGCGAACGATGGCGGGGGCCTCGAGTACGGCCTCCAGCAATTTCAGCCGCACCGAAACCCGCTCGCCAACTTGGGGAGGGCCGCACAAGACTGCTGAGAATCCGCCGACGCTGATTTCGATTGTAAGGCCGCGCGTCACCTGCGGCCCGGAGTTCAGCTGGCGCCAGGTGGTCACTGGAGCGCTCCGGAAATGCCGCGGATAGCGCCTTTCAGCGCTGTATTGACCGGCGGATGCTGCCGTTCTCCGGGTTTCAACCTGCATGTTCGCACTCCTAGGTGTTCGTGGGGAGCCTATGACGGAGGAGTTGTTCCCCACGCCGAGGCCGAATGCAGGCTGGCGCGGATCACCTGTAATAGCTCGTTGTTATCTGCCGGCTTTTGGAAGAACGCGGTTGCGCCCGAATCCAGGCTACGCAATTCGTTACTCTGCGGGTCGCGGGCTGTTAGAACAATTACCGGAATGTGCGAGAGTGCGTCGTTCTCCTGCAGTCGTTTCAGCACGTTGAAACCGTTGCCGACAGGAAGCCCAAGATCGAGAATTATCAGGTTGGGGCGCTCTTTCTGGGCCAGGGCAATTGCCGAGTAGCCATCCCCAGCGCTCACCGTCTCATAGTGATTTGCCCGCAGGCGGAGTTTTAAGGCCATCCTCAGCTCGGGATCATCGTCCACGATCAGGATCTTCGCCCGGCTGAAGTTTGGCGCGTCGTTCTTTTTGATTTCAGTTTGCATTTGCATTGGTCTCCTTGGTGTTGAAGTCGTTCATCGTTCTGAAATCGGTCAGGATCAACTCGGTAACGCGTTCGGCCACCTGTTCAACCTGCTGCTCTAGGGTTTTGTCTTGCATCTCTGCGGGAAACCGAATTTCTCTAGCGGTGGCGCGGATTGTGCCTGTGGCTTTCAAGTGTGTGAGCACGCTGATTTGCTCAACAATGCGTGTAGTCATGATGTTCACTCGCTCCATGTCGGTCGACGCCACAATATAAAAAGTGTCCTCCGGCCCGTTAGTGGCCATTGCGGGCAGCACCAGGTCTTTGTCCGCGTACACGCAGCGGCGCATCAGATCGAGGCACTCGCGGCAGACTTCCTTCCAGTTTCCGCGGACCGGGCTGGCCAGCGGCTTGAGATCGACGCGCACCAGCACCATGGATTCGCGCAGGCGTCGCTCCGGGGCGATCACAGGGAAAAGAAGTTTGGAAAGCGAGTAAATGGGCAGGTTGAAGGTGAAAGTAGTGCTTTCGCCCGGTTGACTCGCCACCCAAATGCGACCGCCGTGCAGGTTTACCAACTCTCTCGCGATGTAGAGTCCCAGGCCGAGGCCGGAGCGGTTACCGTCAACGGCATCGGGGTCCTGATATAGGCGTTCGAAAATAAGAGGAAGGGCTTCGGGCGAAATGCCACGGCCAGTATCAGTGACAGTGACGTAAGTAAATTCTGGATCAGTTGCCTGCTGGCTGAGTTTAATGGTCACCGAGCCTTTTGGTGGCGTGAACTTGACTGCGTTATCTGTGAGGTTGATGAGAACTTCGAGGACACGGTCGGGGTCGGCATACACCAGCGGGGCATGGCTGTCCCCTTCCAGCTCCACCGTGATCCGCTTCTCGAGTGCCATCGGCCTTATCATCGCGATCGCTTGCCGGACCAGCTCGACGAGGGCGAGGCAACGGGGTTCGATGCGAAGCTTGCCGGATTCGGCGCGGGTGGCTTCGAGCAAATCGCGGATCATGGCATGGAGCTGGTTGACGCTCTTCAAAATGGTTTGCAGGTGGTCGCGTTGCTCGGGCGATATCGGACCCGAAAGGCCATCGAACAACAGCGACGCGTACTGATGAATACAGGTAAGGGGGGTGCGCAACTCATGTGAGACGTGGGAGAGAAACTGGTTCTTGAATTCAATTTGCTGCTTGCGGCTCATGTCGAGGGAGCGCAGGACCGCCTGCCGCTCAACCGCGTACCGCAGTGAACGCTCCAGGGTTCGGCTGGTCAGGTCCGCCTTGATCAGATAATCCTGGACGCCCTGGTGGATGGCCTTCATCGCGAGCGCTTCATCCTCCTTTCCGGAGAGAATGACTACCGGCACGCCGGGCGCTTTTTCGAGAACTTTGCGGAAGGTTTCGCTGCCTTGACTGTCGGGAAGGTTCAGATCGAGGAGCACGACCGAGGGCGGCGTGGATTCGATGGATGCGAGCCCTTCGGAAAGACGGTTCACACAACTCACATCCAGCTGGGTCCGGCTCTCGATCAAACGTAAACGGATCAGGTCGGCGTCGCCGGGATTGTCTTCAATCAGTAAGACCTGCTTTCGGAAATCGGGCATAGTTTCTCCTAGTTAGGTAGGCTGGCGAAGTGGAACCAGAAATTTTCAATCGAGTGTACCGCCGAGAAGAACTGGCCCAAATTTCCCGGCTTGCTGACATATGAATTGGCCCCCAACTCGTAGCAGCGGGCAATATCAAGCGGAGAATGCGAAGTGGTGAAGATGACGACCGGCAGTTCGTTCAGCTTGGGATCGGCTTTCACCTCGGCGAGCACGGCGCGTCCATCTTTGCGCGGAAGGTTCAGATCGAGAATAATCAGGTCAGGGCGAGGGGCTTCCGCGAATTGACCTACGCGATGAAGAAACATCAATGCTTGCTCGCCATCTTGCACGGTGCTCACCTGCGCGGGATGTTCACTGGCCGCCAACACTTCGCAGGTAAGATTGGCGTCCGCCGGGTTGTCATCGACTAACAAGATCTTGGGGGCTGAGGTCATAGTCTTCCTTCTTACCAGTTCTATCGGCATTCGCAGCGGGAAACGTGAAGCGAAAGTTCGAGCCGCGGCCCAATTCGGATTCGACCCAAATCCGTCCACCGTTGTGTTCCACGATTTTTCTGCAGATCGCAAGACCCACGCCATTGCCGGGGTGCTCAGCCCGAGTGTGCAGGCGCTGAAAAATCTTGAAAATGAATTCCTTATGTTCAGCGGCGATACCGATGCCATTGTCAAAAACCGAAAATACCCATTCTTCACCCAGCTTGTCGGCTGATATGGTGATGCTGGGAGCGGCTTTGCCGCGAAACTTGATGGCATTGCCAATCAGGTTCTGAAACAGCTGCACCAATTGAAAGCGGTCTGCCAAAATCGTGGGCAGGGGATTACAGGTAATGGTCACGCTATGCTCTTTCAGAGTGAACGCCAGGTTCCTTAGTACTTCCTCGATCGCCGTGTTTACATCAGTGGGCGCGGGTGTGACTCCGTTCCGTCCGATACGAGAAAATGCGAGCAGATCTTCGAGCAACGCCTGCATGCGAGTGGCGCCCTCGACCGCATAGGCGATATACCTGTCGGCGGTTGAATCCAGCTTGCCGCGATAACGCTCGGCCAGCAGTTGCGTATATGCCGCGACCATGCGCAGCGGTTCCTGTAGGTCATGGGAGGCGACATAAGCAAACTGCTCCAGGTCGCAATTAGATCGCGCCAGCTCCTCGACCTTGAGGGCGAGTTGCTCTTGCGCGCGCGTACGCTCCTGGCGAAGCCGAGTGTCCTCGAGCGCGCGGCGCACGCAGTGCACCAGGCGGCCAACATTGTCTTTGAGGACGTAGTCCACCGCGCCCTGCTTTACACACTCGACCGCAGTTTCGCTGTTCAAGGCACCCGTGACCAGAATCATAGGAACGCTCAGGTTCTTCTCGCGCAGGATGTCGAGCGTATCCATGACCCGGAAGTTCGGCAGGCTGTAATCCGCCAGAATGACGTCGTAGGAATTTTTTCCCAGGTGTGTGCGGACCTGGTCGCCGGTGTCGACGACGTCCGCCGTGACATCGAATCCGCCATGGCGGAGCTCTGCGATCTCGATCTCAGCGTCCGAGGGCGCGTCTTCGATCAAGAGGACGTGCAGTCTCTGGTTGCTGTTCCCGTCGTTGGATGACTGTGTCATGGTTGTGACGCCGCCCGGCTCTCTTGCGCCGGATTGGACAAGGGGCGCTGGTTGATGACCATCCAGTAGAGGCCGGTGCTTTTTACAATCTCGCGGAAGCGGTCGAAGTCGACTGGCTTCTGGATATAGCTATTGGCGCCAAGGTTGTAGCTGGCAATTAAGTCGCGCTCTTCTTTGGACGACGTCAGGACGACGACTGGCAACGCCTTCGTGCGCGGATCCTGCTTGACGCGTTTCAGAACTTCCAGCCCGGTCAGCTTGGGTAGCTTGAGGTCGAGCAAAACCAGCCGTGGAAGATGATCGAAGTCGCGTTGCTGAAAACGTCCAGTGCAGAAGAGGAATTCAACCGCTTCTTCTCCGTCGCGGACGGCAAAAATGTTGTTGGCCAAATGTTCGCGCCGCAGGGCGTGCAATGTGAGTTCGAGATCGTCCGGATTGTCTTCCACCAGCAAGATGTCAACTTCGTTGGGTTCCGTCATGAGATATCTCCTGCCATAGCAGCTTCGCTTTCGATCTCAGCATCTTTTGCGTTACCAAAACTCACATAAAAAGTTGCGCCTTTGTCGAGCTTAGCCTGGGCCCAGATCCGGCCACCGTGTTTTTGAACAATGCGTTGCGCGGTGGCCAGCCCCACCCCGCTACCTTCAAAGTCTTCAGAGCGATGTAGCCGCTCGAACACGCCAAATAACTTATCGGCATAAATCATGTTGAAGCCCACTCCGTTGTCGCGGACATACACCACCTGTTCGGCGGCCACCTGCTCGCAGCCCACTTCGATAATTGCCTTGGCGCGCGGCCGGGTGTACTTCAGTGCATTGGAAAGCAGGTTTTGAAACACCACCCTGAGCAGGGCCGGATCGCCTTCCACGTGAGGCAGTTTGCGGATTTTCCACTCAACTTCACGACCTTCCACGTCGGGGGTGAGTTCGGCGATGACGTCTTTAATGACAGATTGCAGCTCGGTGACCTGCAACCTGAGTTCGTGGCGCCCAATACGTGCCAGGTTGAGGAGGTCGTCCACCAGCATGCCCATTCGCCGGGTCCCCTCCTGGATGCGTTGCAAATAATGCAGCCCTTCCGGCTGCAGCGAAGCTCCGCATTCCTCCGCCAGCATCTTCGAGAATCCGGCGATATGACGCAGTGGGGCGCGCAGATCATGCGACACCGAGTAAGTGAAGGCCTCAAGTTCCTTGTTGGCGATTTGCAGGTCCACGGTGCGCTCACGGACCCGCTTTTCCAACTGCAGATTGAGGTCGCGCACCTGGCGCTCCGCCGCCTTGCGCGCGGTGATGTCGTGCGCGATGCTGGAGATGCCGATGATCTGGCCTTCGGCGTTCCTCATAGGCGAAAGGATCAACGAGACGGTAAGCAGGCTGCCGTCCTTGCGCACGCGGATGGTTTCGTCGCGAGTCACCATCCTTCCTCTTGCTACTTCGAGCAAAGCACGGTTGCTTTCGTCTAGCTGGTCTGGCGGAACTATGAGGTCGACAGACTTTCCGAGAATCTCCGCCTCCGTGTAGCCGTAAATCTGCTCCGCGCCTGCATTCCAACTAAGGATCGTGCCGGACAAGTCCTTGCTGACGACGGCGTCACTCGAGGATTCAACGATGGTTGCAAGCAAGACATTGCGGGCCTCAGCCTGTTTGCGTTCAGTCACGTCGCGCAAAATGACTGTGTACAGTTTTCGTCCCCCAGCTTGGGTTTGGGAGATGGAGGCCTCGATCGGGAACTCAGTTCCTGGGGCTCGCAGACCCCAAAGCTGTCCCAACGCGCTCATGTTGCGACTGCTTACTCCGGTATTACCGAAGCGATGGATGTATCGCGCATGTGACGCTCGGAACCGCTCCGGAATAAAACGGTGTAATGGCTGTCCGATGGCTTCTTTGGCAGAACACTCGAACATTTTTTCCGCGGCCACATTGAACAACACGATCCGTTGCCGTTCGTCAATGGCTAGAATCGCATCCATGGCCGACTCAATCACGCTGCTCAGGCGGGCCTCGCTGGCACTTAAGGCTCGCTGGCCCTCGGCGCCGATCGCGATTTCATTTTCCAGGGAGCGATTGATCGATTCGAGCTCGACCGTCCGATTTTGGATCCGAAGTTCTAGCTCCTGCGTCAGTTGTATAAGTTCCTGCTCGCGCTGAGCGCGCTCCGCAGCCTGGTGTTTTAACTCCTGGTTGATAGCGCGCAACTGCCCCGGACCCGGCAACGCGACGGCCTTCGGGATTAGTGGGACCAGCATGACTGCCGTAACCACGGAAATGGCTGCGGTAAATGCCTTCACTACTCCCGAAAGCAGGTAAGTGCCATGCCAGACCGTCCAGACCTCCATCAGGTGTGTGGTGCCGCAGCCCAGAATGAATAGTCCGAACATCCAGAAGATCCAATTGAAGGGAAGGTCGCGGCGCTTTCGTACCAGATAAACCAGCGCCAGCGGAATGCAGTAATACGCAACCGTGATCAGGCTGTCCGAGATTACATGCAGCCACACGATGCGCGGATCCCACAGGTAGCAAGTGCCGTGGGGCAGGAAATCAGACGAAATTAATCGCTTAAGAAATTCCAATGCTGCCTGCCCTCATCGAGTCGCTCACGATCCTGCGCAATTACCTGGCACCGTAGTCCGGCAACCTACCATCGTCAGAACTTTTCATTAACTTGAGTGAAAGGACGATGAGCAAATTCGCGGCAGGCCAAATCCAGACTACGGAAACTCATTGCGCCCTACTCGTGAACCGAAGAATAGGGCGCGGCGACGCAGACTCGCGGAACATTATTCCCATTGACAACGTAAATAGGCGGGTAGTGTAGTGTGTCCGAAATTCGACACCGGAGCTCTTGACGATGGGCGCTACCACTATTGATAGACCTGTGCCGAGCCGGATCCAACAGTCACCGATGATGACCGGCATGGCCATCATTTGGGCGATCGCGCTCGCCAAATTTCTTTTTCATCTGTACTTCAACAACCGTTACGGTTATTTTCGCGACGAATTTGATTACATGTCCTGCGGCGACCACCTCGCCTGGGGATACGTCGATCAACCACCACTCATTCCGTTTCTGATCCATGTTTCCCGGGCCGTGTTGGGAGATTCTCTGCGCGCAATTCGCTTCATTCCGGCATTGGCTTCGTCGTTGCTGGCGGTGCAGGCCGCTTTGATCGCACGCGAACTCGGCGGCAAACGTTTTGCTCTCTTACTGAGCGCGGTCGCCGTTGCCATCGCGCCACAATACTTATCTAACGGAAGCCTCCTGGGAACGAATTGCCTGGAACCAAATCTTTGGATGGGCTGTGGTTATTTCGTGATCCTCGCTATTAAGCGCGGCGATCCCCGCTATTGGCTGTGGTTCGGAGTGATCGCGGGAATCGGCATGGAGGAGAAGTACTCAATTGCACTTTTTGGCTTCGCCATTGTCGTTGGTTTACTTTTGACAAAGCAACGACGGGTTTTTCTTGACAAATGGCTTTGGCTGGGAGGATTGGCTGCCTTCCTGATCTTCCTGCCCAATCTGCTCTGGAACATTCACTACCACTGGCCGTTTCTGGAACTCATGCGCAACATCCGCGCTGAGGGACGGGATGTGGTGCTCTCCGCAGGGCAATACTTTCTTCAACAGACACTCCTCGTCAATCCGCTGACCGCGCCCATTTGGATTACGGGTCTGATTGCGTTCTTCGTCTGGCCGCCACTGAAGCCCTATCGCGTGCTGGGCTGGAGTTATGTCGTCTGCTATTCCGTGTTTTTTGCCTTGCATGGAAAGAATTATTATCTGGCGCCGATTTATCCCATGCTGCTGGCGGCGGGTGCTGTCGTCACCGAGTCCGCTCTTAGACGACCGCGTGTGGCCTGGCTCAAGCCTGCCATTGTTGTCATCCTGCTCGCCAGCGGCACACATTTGGCTCCCGTGGTTGTGCCGATCTTGTCCCCAGATAAGTTCATCGCTTACACGCATTATCTTCCGTTCAAGTTGCCGGTCATGGAGCACTCCCATGCCCGCGCTGTGCTGCCGCAATGGTATGCGGACCAGTTCGGCTGGCAGGAAATCGTGGATGAAACTTCCGTGGCGTGGAACCAGCTCAGCCCTGCCGAGCGCGGCGATTGCGGCATTTTTGCCCAGGATTACGGACAGGCGGGAGCCATCGATTTCCTCGGGCGCCGCTATGGCTTACCGCAATCACTCAGCGGGGATAAAACCTTTTTCCTTTGGGGGCCGCGTGGGTATTCGGGAGGGTGCCTCATCGTGCTCGACGACAGCCGCGAAAATCTGGAGCAACTGTGGAGCAACGTCCGGTATGTAGGAACATCGGAGGATAATCCCTACGCACTCGAGAAGAACATCGACGTCTTCATCTGCCGAGGTCCAAAATTCGGTACCCTCGCCGACCTTTGGCCAAGACTAAAGCGGTGGCGATAGCGAATTAATGAAACATAGCGCGAATGTGCTGAAGTTGGTTGTCCAAGTCTTGCTTTTCTTCCAGGACCCGCTTGGGATTAGCAATCACGTCTCGCAGGTCTGGCGGAGCGCTCGCAATAGCTTGTTGAAGATCTGGCAGCGCAGCCGGGTTGTTCAGAGCGGCGATATAACTTCGGCTGATGCTCTGCAGCGGTATTCGCCAATCCGGCCGGTCCTGCGCTTTCATTTCGCTCCTGATTGCCGCTTCCCAATCAAGGCTGGATGGCCCGATCTCTGCCACCGCTTTTTGCAATTGCGAACGCTGCGAAGAAGAGAACTGCGCCAGTTGCGAGAGTCCCTCGATAGCCCTGAAATGATTGACGAGTAGGTCCTTGGCAACGATTGTGGCGAAAAGTGATCCACCTGCCGCCACGTCGCGGGAGAAACGCACTCCCGCAGCTAACGCGCGCACACTGCCATCCTTATTCCCGATAAGGCTCAAATGAAAAGCGTAAAGAACATTGAGCCTACCTAATTCCAGCGATTTGCGGGCATATTCGACGGGAGTTTGGTGCCGAAGATCGTAATCCAAACCCCAATCGCAGTTCGCAAGCGCCGTCCCACGTGCCATTACGTTCAGAGCCAGCGCATTTCGTTCCAAAAGATCTTTGTAACTAAGGTCTTTATACGGGGCAGTGCCGTCGAGAATTAAATTTAACTCCTTGGCCTGCTGCGCACTAATTCCTGCGTCCTGCATTTCCGAAAATGCCGCCCAGTAACGCAGCGC
>Ga0207053_10144_pt1 | contig 19307 bp, 27 predicted proteins | sample Alteio_BWMinCont_59_FD_153290 | JGI IMG/M metagenome (GOLD analysis project Ga0207053, IMG submission 153290) | Enriched cells from forest soil in Barre Woods Harvard Forest LTER site, Petersham, Massachusetts, United States -... | ecosystem: Environmental > Terrestrial > Soil > Temperate forest >...
TACGATGCTGTGCCCTGCCCCAGGTAGTTTCGCAACAGGACCGGAGATAAGGATTCAAAGCGTAAAACCCATTGGGATGGATCAGGCGAAGCCGGGAGCGTGGGGTCGGCGTCGATGGTGAATAAAAGAGCCGATCTTCCTTCTTCAGCCCAGACGCGGGCCAGTCCCTGTGCGATCGTTCGGCGACCCGCCCCCGGCTCACAACTCCATAAAGCAATCCATTTATTCACGCGCACTTCCTGAAGACATGTGCGGCCAAAGATCATCATCGCCTACAGGACGAAGCAAGACGCTTAAGTGACCATTCTCGCGAGATTCTACGAGACGCGCCGCTTCAAGGGGATTCATGAGAACCGTCAAAATATTTCCTTCCGAGTCGTTCTCAACGGATTCATTCGGCGAGTTTGTATCGGCCCGCGGCGACCCCAAGCGTTTTTTGTCAACGGCCAGAACATGCACGGCAGAAAATAAGAGCTGCGTTTGCCTGCGTAAGACGGCATGCAGATCCCCTTCCTGGCGCGTCCCAAAGATGGCGATTGTATCGCCCGGTTGTATCCATCCCCCCACCCCTCGTACGGGAGCCACCGAAAAAGAGACAGCCACTTTCCCAGGCGCCAGAATGGACGCCATCCCATGACTTTTCCCCAGATCATTGACCAGAGAGCGAGTTATCGGTTGTCCTTCGGGAATGGCGACGGCGGAGACGTACACAGGTAAACCGTTCTCTCTTGTGAGCTCAGAAACAGCATGCAACGCTCCCGGAGGAACAAAACCCTTCGGGTAATTACGAACGGCAACTTCGGAAGGATTGATTTGCGTGAATGCCGGAATGTAACGATGGGCTACCACCACGGCCGGCGAATCCGGCCCCTCATCATCGGAAGACGAATGACCTCCAAAAATGCCCTCACCTAAATAGACGGCAACGATCAGGCTGAGGAGGCCGATGAGCGTCCAGCGCAGCGCGTTCGGGTTCTTCACCAGGGAACTGGCGGACCCAGCTTGACTCCTGGAATTTCCGTTTGCCAATACGACGGAGCATGTTTGATCACGCATGTTTCCTCCATATCTCCAAATCTCCAAACTTTCATTAAACCCATGGGGTGATAAACAATACGCACCTCATCCAATCGAAAAAGCCGAGCTTGAAAACCTGTGTGCTGTCCTACATGGATGTCACCGATGGCAATGTCCAATGCGGGAGATCCTTTGAGAAGGTTTTGTTGTACGAGAGATTTGGTTTCATCCGGCTTAATACGTCCTGAACTATAAATGAATGCTGCTTCGCGCACGGCCGCGATCAGTTCGTGTCGTATCGCAAACCACTGCCCAAAAGCAACAATCGCAGAGAAAAGCATGATGTAAAGCGACAGAAGACAAACCCATTCCACTAGCGCTTGACCGGACTCGAATGGTTTCATAAGGCCAGGCGGCTCAACGCTTCAATCAATAAAGGCGCAGGGACCAACTTTGCATTAAATTGGGGCCACAACGATTGAACTTCAAACTTCCCGAGCCCATCCTCACTATGCGCCGCCGGAAACCCGCCATTTTGTAATGCACTTTTAGTGATGTCGAGATAAACTCGTGCGGCTGCGGTCGCCTGACTGACACCGTCTGACACAGACCAAACCGCCTCATGGGGTGGCTGCACTTTTTGCTGGTTATCACCCCAGAGGCGGGTGTAGTAGACGTCCATAAAAAACATTGGAGCGAGTTCCGGAAGAATCAGAACCTTCATGTCATTCATTTTCAACAAGAGTTTCAAATTACTCTGGCAACGGCTCGTTGTGGCTCCGTTGAGTTTGGCAACTTGTGAACCTACCGCTTTAGCATTTCCTTTAAAACCACTAAAGACATATTGAAGGTTATCTTCCAATTCGTGGGCATCCAGCCACATTTGAAAGAGATCGACCCTCGCCGGATCCATGATCCCCTTCCCGTCATAGCTGATACTGACAAATCCATTAACCTCCAGATTCCGCGTCGCGCATTCGTTGAGCTGTGAAGCCAAGGCCCGAGCGGTGCTCAAGGCAGCCGCCGATGCCGCCATGTCCATGCGCTCTTGGCTCAACTCATGACGTCCCCAAGCAACCAACTCCAAGAAGACGACCAATATCCCGAGATACCAAGCCAATCCAGACAATAAAATTTGTCCTCGCTTATTCATGTGGGTAGTGCGATATCCGCCGGTTCGCAAGGCAGTTCGGCATGCGCTCCAAGAATAAACGACCTTAGCCCGACCATAGCGTACCAGTCTCCGGAGATTCGATAGGATAGGTCTACCATAGCCATGCAATTCTTATTTGTCGTCGTATTTTTTCCCTTGTATCTCCTCCACGGTTTTAATGGTTCTAGATGGGTATTCGAAACGGGAATTCCCCATCGAAACGTATGGCGGTACTCCGCTAGCGCCGACGCTTCAAGGACTGCCGAAGATTGTCCAAGAGCCAACTGAGCGGCCATGTGCATCGCTGTGCGATGCAATCGCATCTGCATATGAATCACAAGCACAAGTTGAAGCAACACGGCTAACGTCAATAAAATCAATGGGAAAAGAAACGCCACTTCTACCATCGCTTGGCCACGCTCGTTTCGCCAATTACCCATGAGTGGAAACCAATCCCATATCTTTTTCATTTTCGATGCGGAGCAAATCATCAGATTCGCTTACCGTTGGAGGAGATGCCTCCTCTACATGGTCGTTGAGAACCGTCGGTGTTACAAATACAACAATGGATGTCCGTTGGTTTGTCTGCGCTTTATGGCTAAAGAGATAGCCCAAAAGAGGGATATGCATCAGCCCCGGAACACCTTGCCGCGTCCATTCTTTGTTGTTCTGGATGAGACCCGCCAAGGTCAGGGTCGTCCCCGGAGCCAGCGTCAGCTGCGAGCTCACCTGACGTGAGCGGATTCCCGGCACCGTGTTGCCCGACAAAGTCACGCTATTTTGAATATCCGGGCCGCTGACCTCCGCGTCGATAGCCATCGCAATGGATCCTGAAGATTCGACATGCGGACTAATCTTGAGATTAATTCCGTATTGCTTGAATTCAATGGTTACAGTTCCTTGAGTCCCAGCTACGGCGTATGGCAATTCGCCCCCCGCATGGAAGTTGGCCGTCGTTCCATCCTGGGTGACCAATTTAGGATTGGCTAAGAGATCAGCCGCTCCCTCTTGCATCATGACTTCCAGAGAAGAAGAGATTTGGTCACGCGTCAGAGTTCCCAGTTGGAGCAACGCCGGAACGCTGGCTTCCTTGATTGCCAGCTGGCTGAACCAACTGATGCCCAGATCCCGAGTCTTTTGCTCATTGACTTCTACGACTTCGACACCGATCTGAATGAGAGGCGAGGTTCCGGAGCCGGCTGTTGCGCCGCACTTTGGAACTAGGGCAGCAAGAACAGCCAAAAAACAAAATAACTGTAGGCTCCGAGAAACCATGTCTAACTGATGACTTTACTGTTACCGATGTTTTGATTAGCGTTCTTCAAATCATCGCCAAGTGCCGTGGAAGCCGCGGAAAATGAGTTGTGTATATTCTTTCCTAGCGCGCGGATGGCACCGACGGCGAGAAGCGCCATCACTACAACGATCAGAATGTATTCCACCAACCCTTGTCCCTTTTGATTTTTTATATTTTGCATACCTTTCCCCTTTCGATGAGTTCGTTTTTGCTTTTTTTAATCAGCACCTGGATTTCCCAGAATCCGTTTTCGAGCGCGCGAATGACGATCATGTCTTTCATGGAATAGTCCTCCTCTATTCCTTAGAAGAAAAACCCCGAAAAATATTCATTCTCCGTCTGAGGCTGTACAGGACCTGGGCCCTTTGGTATAAAAACGCATGCTCGAGACGATTAACTCAGGCGATACCGCCTGGATACTCATCAGTACCGCGCTTGTTTTCCTGATGGTTCCCGGCTTCGTTTTTTTCTACGGCGGGCTCTTTCCTAGAAAAAATCTACTTACGATTCTTATCCTTTGCTTCATGATGGTCTGCCTGGTCAGTCTTCAGTGGGTACTTTTTGGTTACAGCTTAGCGTTCGGCCCGGATCACAACGGATGGATCGGAACTTTGGCATGGGCGGGGTTACGCGGTGTGGGAGGGGAGCCGAATTTGGAGTACGCCGGCACAATTCCTCACCAGGCCTTCATGATCTATCACCTCATAGCCGCCGTGATTGCGCCGGTAATCTTACTCAGCGCATTCGCCGAACGGATCAAGCTCGGCTCATTGTGCGTCTTCACGCTTCTCTGGACTGCGCTGGTCTATGACCCGATCGCTCATTGGGTATGGGGAGTAGGCGGGTTTTTGCGATATGCAGGCGTTTTAGACTGGGCCGGAGGAACCGTCGTGCACCTGAACGCGGGAATATCCGCTTTGGCTATGATTCTTGTGCTGGGAAAATCCCCTGAGCCTTCGCCTTCTGGTTCTCTTTCATCCAATATCCCGTTCGCCGCGTTGGGGGCAGGACTTCTCTGGTTCGGATGGTTCGGCTTAAATGCCGGGAACGCCTTATCGGCCGGAGCCCTGGCCGGGAGCGTCCTCGTTGTCACCCAAATCTCGCCAGCGGCCGCCGGACTGACATGGTCCCTCTTGGATAGGCTCGTCCATCAGAAACTGACACCGCTCGGCATAATGACGGGAGCTGTCGCGGGTCTTGTCGCGATAAGTCCGGCGGCCGGCTTTGTCAGCGTGTGGGGAGCCATGGGAATCGGTGTGGGAGCCGGCATAGTTTCTTATGCGGCATTGGCCCTTCTGGAAAAGAAGTTCGGCTATGACGATTCCTTCTATACTTTGGCTGTATTTGGGGCAGAGGGAATCTGGGGAATGATGGCCACAGGCCTTTGGGCCTCCAAAAATATAAACTCATCCGGCGCAGACGGGTTGTTCCAAGGAAGCCCCGGTCAGCTCCTGATCCAGCTCAAAGCCACGCTCGCCACTACCATTTATGCCTTTGGCATGTCTTATTTAATCCTGAAAATCATCGATTATGTCATAGGCCTGCGTGTTTCCGAGCAGTCTTCTCAGAATTGATAACAGGCCCTCGGAAATATAGGCCTTTCGGTCTCGCTTTTTTAGCCTTCTGCTCTATAGAACTCTCCGGAATAGTGCGTTAAAATCAGGCACCTATGAAAAAGGGGATTTGCCGCGCTGGCGCGGTATTTGTGACATTCTGTCTGCTTATAGGTTCCATTCCTGCCGCAGCCGCCGCTTCCTCTTCCGGGATCGACTGCACGCGGTTAGCCACATCCCTCTCCGGGATAGCCCTTGTCCAGCAAGAAGCGATCGTTCAAAGATCGCTGAGTCCCATCGATAAAGTTCGTATCGGGGCCTCGCCTATCCTTTGCTTCTGGGAACTCCTCGAAGATCCTCGTTCCGTACAACCTCATCAGGAGTTATTACGAGCGCTGGAAGCACGCGATGCCGGTACTGAGGTTGCTCCTCTACAACCGGAAAAGCGTGCATCACCATCCCCGGAAGGTCGCTGGAGAGTGTTTCACGCATTGAATGAGATGCTGAATGACCATGGAACCTTCGAATGGAAAGTCGGCGAGCGGACAATCCGGGTGGAGTTGGTATTTGATGACCGCAATGATACGCTGCAGGTCAAGTTAGCGAATCACGACGACTGGATGGGCTTAACCTACAAGGGCGACCGGATGTATAAGAACGATCCGGATTATCCTGACCGTGATTCCTTCGGCCAATTCGTCCTAGACGTCTATACCATGGAAGATGGTTCGACAGCCCTTCTTATAAAAAATATTCAGCCGGGTCCTCTTTACTATGCGGTCAAGAAAATGCGACGAGATCCCTACGATCTTTGGCGTACCGGCACTTTGAAGTTGATCAGGGATTGGGCGCACACCAACCACATGCAAGTCTTTGCGGCTACTCCGGAGGCCATCCGTTCGCGTCATGGGGATCTTACTGATTACGAAACCCTGAAAAACTATATCGAGCCCTTTCCCACCGACGAATGGGATTGGCAAGTGGTGGATTTTCCTCCGTCGGGCCTCGGCAACCCTTATGGGCGACATGTATGGTACTCTTCGCAAGGCAATACCGCTGTAGAAAAAACCCAATCGATTGGACAAGAATTGCGGGTTGGCCACACTGTTCTACAGGTGGCGACTTTCTTGCATCAGCGTTTGATGCGGCGGGGAATGACTATCACGCCTGTCAGCTGGATCTTGCGCAAGAATATCGTACATCTCCCCTGGCCCCGGACTGATCACGAATCTGCCTGAAAGATCAGTGCGCGCCTAATGATGGTTGTTTAGAAGTAACATACCTACATGCCTATTCACATTCATCGTTTCCTGCGTACGGTGCAAAAAGAGAGTCGCCGGTGGCGCGTGCCGGTGGTGGGGCATTATACTGACACACCGTTTACCGTCCTGATCTCCTGCATCCTCTCGCTCCGAACCCAGGATAAAACGACTGACGCGGCAAGTGGGCGGTTGTTCCGGCTGGCCAAAACTCCGCGAGCAATGGCAAAACTCTCCCATTCCGTCATCCAAAAAGCCATCTATCCGGTTAGTTTCTACCGTAACAAAGCGAAGAGCATTAAAAAGATCTGCGCGATCTTGTTGAAGAAATATGATGGATGCGTGCCTGAGACCATTGAGGAGTTAGTTAAGCTGCCGGGAGTGGGCAGAAAAACGGCCAATCTAACGGTGACGCTGGGTTATGGAAAGCCTGGGATTTGTGTCGACACTCACGTTCACCGAATTACGAATCGCTGGGGCTATGTAAAAACCAAAACGCCGGATGAGACGGAGGGGGTGTTGCGGACGAAATTGCCGAGGAAATACTGGATAGATATCAACGAGTGGCTGGTGATGTACGGTCAAAACATCTGTCAGCCGGTGTCCCCCCTCTGCAGTCAATGCCGCCTTCAACCGAACTGCCCGCGACTCGGCGTTATTCACTCTCGGTAAAACCTACTTATTAATGAACGATTTCTGGAAACGGTCGGGGAGGCGTTGGCCGCCGACGGAGAGGTCGTTTTGAACAAGGGCCTGATCAATCGCCTTCAAGCGATCGGCGGCGGCCGGGTGGGTTTTATTGAAGCGGGCCAAAGAAGCATCCCCGGCTTCTTTCTGGCCGAGTCGTTCGACGGATCTTCGCAGCCCGATCGGATCATAACCCACTTTGGCGGCTAGGACGGTTCCCAGCTGGTCGGCTTCCAACTCATCATCTTTGGAAAGGCCGTTGCTCATTAAGTTGATCGTGAAATCAGAGAGCTTGCTGTATTGGCTGACATCCTTGCCGGCGGCCGCCGCGGCATCCTGTCCTGCTCCCACCACATTGGCCTCGCGGATGGCTTTGACAATATGTTTTTGCGTGACGTGGCTGATCTCATGCGCGAGAATGCCGGCGAGCTCGGACTCATCCTGCACGAATGCCAAGAGGCCGTCCGTCACAAAAATGTATCCCCCCGGCGTGGCCATGGCATTGATCTCGGAAGACTTAAGGATTCCAAAATGATAGGGGATCTCCTTGCGGCTGCACCGGCGCGCCACCGCCTGGCCGATGAGATTGAGATAATGGAGCTTGGCAGGATCTTCGTCCAGTTTGTAGCGCGCGGCCAGGTTGGCCGCCACGTCGCGTCCTACTTTGATTTCTTCCGCATCGGAGAGTCCCACCGCCGCCTTCACCAGTTTCGCGCTGCCCGAAACCACCTTGCTCACATCGAGATTACTGAAATCAAAAGCGTATAAACGGAAACTAAAAGCGAAGAGCGAAAAACTAAGAGCTAAGAGCTGCCTCGAGTTCTGGGCTATTCGCTTTTCGCTCTTCGCTTCTGTCATCGCAGTTTTCCTTCCGTTATAAATGTCTTCAATTCCTCATCCTTGATCTGAATCTTATCCAGCCGGTCAATGGCCGCGACATCGCGCACGGACGTGTCCGGCGCCGCGCCGACTTCTTCCAACCCGCGCACGCCGGCGACCGTCGCAGGCTGATTCGAAGAAGAATCCGCGCTGGCCGCCATATCCTGCAGCCATTGAAAGGATCCCTTTTTCTCGGGAGGCGGCGCGTCCGCGTGCACGGCTAAGGCAAACAAAAAAACCGTCATCCCCGCGAAAGCGGGGATCCAACGGACGTGATGGATTCCCGCGTGCGCGGAAATGACATTATTTGGTTTTTGCATTGAGTGGACTGACTTCAATTTCGAACAGATCACTATAGGCTTTTTCTCCCCAAACATTCTCCGCGGCAAGCCGCACATGCAGTTTTCCATGGGGGAGCTTTCCCTGATCGATTGAGAATACATAGGGCGCTTTCCAGAGCGACCGGCCGACTTGCGACCATCCCTCACCCAGAGCTCCGCTCGCCCTTTCCCTTGAAGGGAGAGGGTTGGGGTGAAGGATGCTGTTGCATTCCACCCATATCCGCTCGATCGATTCCCCTTCCGCCGAGCCGACGATGACGGGTTTGAGGTGATCCACTGTTCCATTTTGCCATGACACCACGCGAACGTGCATGGGATGAGGATTGCCCGCCGGAACTAATTTGAGCGCCATCGCGGGCTGGAAATAGGAAAGGCCCGTCGCCAAAGACGTTTTGGGATCCTTGGGCGGTTCTCCTTTGATATCCCTGGCAAGCCACGTGTTGATGTCTTTTCCCCCCCACCCCGCGGCGAGAACGGGTGAAGAAGAGACGGAGAGAAGGAAGGGAGTGGGTGACCAAAGAGCGACATAATTGTCGCCGGAGAAATTAACCGACTCCAGCGGAATCTCCGTCCAGAACCATTCGGATTCTCCGACGTTCTCAAGCGCGTAATCCATCCCTGGCTCGAGAGGAATATCAGCGGTGGTCGTCAGTCTGAAACTCTGATTGGCCTCCCAGCTCGGCGTGGAAGACAGGGCGATCCAGATCTCGCCGGGCACAGGATTAAATTCCGGTGGTCGGCCAACCGGAGGAAGCGTCTTCATCCGGCCGAGCTTCGCGCCCACAAAAGCCCGAGCATAATTTCCTTTGGGGACCGGAGGCAGCTTCTTGATCCATCCGTTGTTGTACCCCACGTACCAGTTGCCGTCCCAGCCGCCGTTGGCAAAAAGCGAGTAATCGTTAAGATTGGGGACCTGGGAGACATACACTGGATAATCAGGCGCCTGCGCACACAGCGGCATGGTAAATGCCAAAAGGCAAAGGGTAAAAAACAATAAGGGATGCAAGGGCGCACAGCGGCGCGTTCTAACCGCTGGGAAGCGCGTCAAAATCATCAAACGAAATCCGCCATATTCATGGGCGAGCCGTAAGTAATCAAGTGGTATTTCCCGACGACGATTATACCCCCGAATGGGGTCTGACACAAAGAAAGAAACTATCGAGGTATTGGGGACAAAGCGATTTTGCCTGACAAGGGAAACTGGCCCCAACTGCGCATCCGCAAAAGCGCCGTATGCGTAATCGTCTCAGGCTTGTCGATGGCGTCTTCCAAAAATTGGCGATAGCGCTTCCGCTGAACCTCTGGTTTGCTTCCAAGCTACGTGTCAGAGAAGACCCCATTTGAATGAGGTTGCCGCAAACGCGATAAGTATGAGATAGCGTAACATTCGGGATTATGTAATACATCCAATCTCATTCGCTGCTATCCCGCCCAAATGCATTGCTCTTGGTCGGGTGGGATGGTCGCTACACGGCTGGTGAACTAATGCCAGCAGGTAGGGGAGGAGGATGGATCCTCTGACAGAGGCTAAATTTACGCGGCTTTTCGGGGATGAATGGCATCTTCTAAGCTGACATAGCCAGACTGAATGGCGGAGCAGACGCGCATCAGATGCAGTTCATACATCATGTCATCAGTAGGGAATTCCTCGCGAACCGCTTTAGCCAGAAAATTTAGCTTGTCCGCCGGGATTTTTGCTTCTTGCGCAACGGCTTTGTAATCGAAATGGCGCATTTAAACTATGCCGTCGGGAGAAAAGCAGCGGGACTGACGTGAAAGCGGGCCGCTAGTTTTAGAATGTGGTTTTTGTTCAGCGGCCGCCGGCCGGCCAGCACGTCGGAGACCACGGGTTGGCCTCCAAATTCCTTCGCGAGGTCTGTTTGACTCAAGCCGTGCTGCTCCATCAGAAATTTGAGAGTCCCAATAGGATCGTCCGTTATGGAATATTGCTCTTTCTCGTAATGCTCGACCAGTTCGGCAATCAACTTGACATACTGAGCCAGTCCCGCGATGGCTTGCCGAGTCAGGCGGTCTTTCTCCCCCGCCTTCCTGGCTCGCACAAGGATTAAGCTGAGCTTTTCCACAAGCTTGGCATAATGGGCGTGCAACGCTTTGTCTTCAATCGGCTGGGGTGGAATGTGGTCATGTGGGCCCGGCGATGAATTACGCCGCGTGTGCGAAGGCCTTCATAACGACTTGAGGCAGTTTAATAGAGATAAAGCAGTATTCCGGGTAGAGATAAGACTCTTTGGATTCATCGACGATCCGAACTAGGCCTAACGTCGCGGTTTGCTTATCATCGAGTACCGGACAGATCTTTCGCTTCTCAAGCGAAACCTCATATCCGTTATTCTTGATGCAGATCGCGAAGCGCTTGGAAGCATGACGTCGTGTCATAGAACCCTGTAAGTCTTCAGGCTGCTTTTTTCGACTTGATCGGGACGGGGATTAAAACGACCGTCGCGTTGTTTGGAATTTGATCCAGTTTTTCCGGATGGTCGATCATGTCGATCAAATGTTCTCTGACAAGATCGAGCGACTGCTCGACTTGTTTATTATTGGTCTTCTTCTTGGCCATAACCAGTCCTCCTAAGATAATCCTTCCAACCTTTTTTCAAATCGTCAATGGCTTTGGTCACTGCTTGATTCAAATTGTTTTCCCCAAGAAATCGCTTTTCTTTGGAGCCATCCTGATGAAGTATGTCTATATGGAGCGCCCCATGAGCGCAATCGTAACGAGCTACCGCTGACCATTGATTGTTTTTCCATCTTTCGAGCTGAATCACCAGGTCTACCACAACGCCTTTCTCGGTTTTTATATAGACACGAACTCGACAGAGTTTTGCTCCCTCGAGATCGATGAAATAGTTCTTCTCACCCATGTGGTTGCATTATAGCTCTCTCAGCGCTTCTTATCAGAAAAACGCAGAGATAGTCGATCTGCGGCCTGGGAGAGCGTTTGAGCGACACGTACAATCAACTCCATATGGCCAGCCATAGATGATCAGGTCGTAATTCACGAGGGCGGCGGTTAGGGTTGTAATGTTTTCTTCAATTGGGCGATGAGGTGCTCAAAATCGTCTAAGGAGTAAAACTCCAATTTGATCACGCCTTTATTCGCCTTGGCCCCGGAGGTGTGAATTTCAGCTTTTCGGCCTAAAACACGTTGCAACTCCTCTTCAAGAGTACGGATTTCGGCGGGACGATTGTCATAGCCGGCGGCGCGTAAGTGTTCGGAGCTTTTCCCCTTCTTATGGTCTCGCGCGGCTTGCTCGACATGGCGGACCGTGAGGTCATTGGCCAGAATTTGATCTAAAAGCGCCTTCTGCGCGACAGGATCCTCGACCCCGAGAAGCGCTTTTGCATGACCGCCGGATATTTTCCCTTCCCGGAGCGCTTGCTGAATTTCCGCCGACAGTCCCATAAAACGGAGGGTATTAGCCACAACCGTGCGGTCTTTGCCCACGACTTGAGCGATCGCTTCCTGTGTCAACTGGAACTCGTCCTGCAGCCGCTTGAACCCTTCAGCCAATTCCATCGGATTCAAATCTTCGCGCTGAAGATTTTCAATGAGGGACATTTCAAAGCGTTCCATCTCGGAACCGGTGCGGATTACTACCGGAATTTCTTTCAAGCCCGCGCGCTGGGCGGCGCGATAGCGCCGCTCGCCCGCGATAATTTCGTAAGTTCCCCCCTCCGTCGGAGAAACCACGATCGGCTGCAAAATTCCCTTTTGTTTGACGGACGCCGCTAAATCCTTGAGCGATTCTTCTGCGAACGTGCGGCGAGGCTGTTTCGGGTTCGGGCGGATCTTGTCGATCGGAAGCGAGTTGGCGGCTGGCGTTTTGGCCGCCGCGGCGGACACGTGCGCGACCGCCTCATCGGAAATCAGAGCATCGAGTCCTTTACCTAAAGCGGATCTCATGAAATTTGAACCTCCTCGTTAATAATCCCCTCTCCCCCTGCGGGAGAGGGCGTGGCCGCGGCGGCCACAGGGTGAGGGGGCCCCTCATCCGGCCTTTGGCCACCTTCTCCCGCAAGGGGAGAAGGAACATCAGAATGCCGCGCCAAAAACTCTTTCGCCAGCTTTTCATAAGCTTCGGCGCCTTTGGAATTTTTATCGTAAGTCGCGATCGGCTTTCCGAAACTGGGTGCTTCCGCGAGACGAATATTTCGCGGGATAACCGTTTCGTACACTTTGTCTTTCAAAATCTTTTTCACTTCATCCATCACCTGAACGGTGAGGTTGGCGCGCGGATCCACCATGGAGAAGAGCAGTCCCTCAATGTATAAAGACGGATTTGATTTTTGGCGCACGAGTTGGATCGTCTTGTAAAGCTGCGCGAGACCTTCAAGCGCGTAGTATTCACACTGCATAGGAATGAGAACGCTTTCCGCGGCCGTAAAGGCATTCACGGTGATCAGTCCCAGCGATGGAGGCGTGTCGATAATAACAAAATCATATTGATTTATATAGTTGTTTTTATTAAACGAATCGATGAGCCGAAACTCGCGGCGGTTTGAATTCACGAGCTCAATTTCCGCTCCCACGAGAGAAAGATTTGCCGGAGCTACTCTGACTCCCTGTGATGGAGTATCGCGGACAATAAACTCCAGGCTTTCATTTCCAATGAGCGCATCATAAATACTTTTATACACTTGAGTCTTATCGATGCCGATTCCTGAGGTCGCATTGGCTTGAGGATCAAGATCGATGAGAAGAACCTTCTTTCCAAACTGGCCAAGGGAGGCGGCCAGGTTTACGGCGGTCGTCGTCTTGGCGACTCCACCTTTCTGATTAGCGATGACTAAACGTTTTACCATAGATGTTCCACGTGGAACAGATATTACTTAAATTTGCTGCGCTTGTCACCAAAAAAAGGACTAAATAGGAGGCCTGCCACAAATCCTACGGCGTGAGCGAGGAATGCGACTCCGCCTGATGCCTGCCGCATTGCCATATGAGCGGAGAGGGATAGGGTCGTACTCAGCGTTTGCATCACGAACCAGAGTCCCAGAAATATAAAGGCGGGGATCTCAACAATGCGTGTAAAAAATCCCAATGGAATTAATGTCAGAACTTGGGCATGCGGATAATAGAAGAAATAGGAGCCGAGAACTCCTGCGATCGCACCAGAGGCTCCAATGAGAGGAATCTTGCTTGTTTGAGCAAGCATTGCCTGCGATCCATTGGCCAAGATACCGACAATTAAATAGAAAATCAGGAATTTTACGTGACCCATCCGATCTTCTACATTATCTCCGAAGATATAAAGAAACACCATGTTGCCAATTATGTGCATCCATCCGCCATGCAGAAATGCGGCCGTTATAAGCGTATACCAATATGTCTTTGGATCTGAAAAGAAATGTGCGGGGATGACCGCCCAATGATTAATAAACTTCTCAAATCCTTCCGGTCCGCCTTTCGTAATCTGTAAATAAAATACATACCAGTTGACTGCAATAATTGCCCATGTGACAATGGGCGTGCTTTTAGATGGAATGTTGTCGCGAAGGGGGATCATAGGGGACGCTTTTCAGGTATTCCAACAGATCTAGGGTATAATTTAGGCGTTTCAGCAATTTTCTCAAATAAAAGAGCCATATACCGAATATTATCGAGTTCATAGGGCGATTCACGAATCAATTTAATCCCAAGTATATCTATTGCAGCTAAACTATGATGCAGTTCGGTCTTCCAGGATGTTCCATGTGGAACAATCAACAGTCCACCCATATTAACGAATGCACTAGCTAACTCTAGAGCAACAGGAAGCTTTCCCACAGCGCGGGAAAATACGACGTCATAACATTCCCGCAAGGCTCCTTTCGCAAAAATCTCTGCTCTTCCAGCTATAACATGCACGTTAGACATTGCGTATTTTTTACAAAACATATCTATAAATCCGCATTTTTTGTTATCTGAATCCAGCAGATCAAGGTTCCAGAAAGGTTCCATAATGGCCAATGGAATTCCAGGCACGCCATTCCCACTGCCAACATCCAGGACTCTGCAGCTTGGTTTGAGATAAGGAGAGGGGATTTGTGCATGAAGTTGGATGGCGTCTTCCACATGCCGCGACCAAAACTGCTTAAGATCCCGATCCGATGTCAAATGCAAATGCGCGGGAGCACTGACTACCGCCTCGGCGTATCGTTTGAGAAGCGTTTCCTGCTGCAAGGAAAGAGTCACGCGCCGATTATAGGAAATTGAATTAAAATAAGAAGACAACCGCAGATAAGGGAGGAATTATGAAACGACACTTTTTCTTTTCAGTTATTATCGGTGCGCTTCTTTCGGCGAGCATCGCACATGCCGCAGAGCCGAAACTGCGCTGGCTGGGGCATTCCGCGTTCGAATACAGTTCGCGCGGCGGAAAAATATTTCTCATCGATCCGTGGATCACCAATCCCAAAGCGCCGAAAAATATCGTGTTTACTCATATTGAAGGAATTCTTGTCACGCACGGCCATGCGGATCACGTCGGAGAAGCGTTTGATCTCGCCAAAAAATTCAATGCGCCGCTCGTCGCCAGCTACGAGCTCGCCGAGATCGCTAAAAAACATGGCGTGCAAAATGTGCTGCCTCTTAATCCGAACGGCAGCATCAAAATCGAAACCGTCATGATCACCGCCGTTCCCGCCGTACATTCCTCAAGCTACAAAGAAGGGGAAAACAACGTGTATGCGGGAGCGCCGATGGGATTTATCGTCGCAGATGAGGGAGCGCCTGCGTTTTATCACGCCGGCGATACCGGGGTTTTTTCGGACATGTCTCTGATCGCGGAGCTCTACAACCCGCAAATCGCTCTCTTGCCCATCGGAGGCCTCTACACAATGAAACCGGCTGAAGCCGCCATCGCCGCGCGCAACCTGCAGGCGCGCACGATCATTCCGATGCATTACGGAACCTTTCCGGCCTTAAGCGGCACGCCGGCAGAGCTTGAGCGCGAGATGAAGCGTCTCGGCGTCCTCTCCCGCGTTGTCGTTCTCACGCCTGGCCAAGAAGTAACGCTCAAAGAACTCGCCGCCGTAAAATGACGGCTCTGAATTAATTATTCAGGAACGGAAGCGAGCGGCCAGCGGCTGGGCATGACGTCTCGGGGACCTTGCGGGAACGCGGTTTTCATAAAATTTTCAGCCAAACCGGCGGCTTTCTTATTTTTGATTTTCTCGTAATACGCTTTCGCTTTCTGTGATTGACCCACCGCATCCCAATAATTGCCGCGCCTGAGATCGATCCAGTCCCGCAAAAGTCCTGATGGAGAGCCGGACTCCAGCCGATCGAGCGCGGCGCCAGCTTCCGAATATCGACCGGCGAAAAGAAGATTTTCCACTGTCCGATACCGCGCGATGGCTTGTGCCCTCGCGCGTACCAAAGGATCGAGCTTGTCGATCCAAGGACCTTCAGCGTCCATCACTTCGGCCGCCTTGTCCCAAAAACCTTCCCGCTGCATCACGTAGATGAGTTTAAGGCGATACCGGGGATTATGCGGGTAATTTTCCATCAATTCCTTATATATAGAGAAAGCTTCATTCCACCGCATTTCCCTTTCGGAAGCATAAATCGCCGCAAGAATCGATTTCGCCTCCACGCGGGCGGCACGCCCCTTCTCGGCGGCGCGCTCAAGAAGGGCTATACCCTTCTCCCGATCGCCCTTCATCCCGATCATTAAATAAGCAAAGGGTTTGGCGGCTATGGGAACCCGATCAAGGAAGTAATAGTACATCCCCAGGCCTAGGTTGGCGTCTTCGAGGCTCGGATCCAGCGCCAAGGCCTTCTTCAAATGAATCGCTCCCTGCCGGGCTTTCGGGATGGCGGAGGCGTACTTTCTCTGAGCGACAAACGCGCGCGCTTGAAACCCGAGCGCGGCGCCCTGATAGTAATGGCTGACCGCCGGAGATATCGGCATGAATTGAACTGCCTTCTCAAACGCCATCTGACTTAAGGCCAAAAATGTCTTAAACGTTTCTGGCCGGGGGGGATCTTCCAGAAGGTATCTCTGGTAATAAGCCACACTCTCAAAAAAATACCCTGCCGGAGAGTCCGGATGTTCCTTTTCCAGAACTTTTGCGGAAGCGATGGCTTGATCGAACTGGAGATCGTAAAAGAGCCCGACTATTTTCGCCGCCTCATCTTCGACGGCGGCAAAGACGGGCATCGACAAGAGGAAGCCGAGAAAAACGAATGGTCTAAATTTCAAGGAATTGGCGGACGTCGGTTCGGCGGCGCTGCATCTCTTCTCCGAGTTCGATGAGCCCTTCCTCACTGAGGAGGCGCTCGGCAAGGGGGAAAAGGGCATCTTCTTCCTTCGTAAAGTGGGTCGACAGGAGAACCCGAAGCTCTTTGGAATAGAATTCAAGATCTTTGGGCTTGCCGATGGGGGTTTTGCGCAGGAGCTTTAGAAGGGCGTCGATATCCTTGTGTTCCTGGTGAATCTCATCCGTAAAACGCCTAAAAAGAAGCGGCTCCGCCTCAATTGCCGGGAGAAAGATCTCATCCTCAAACCAAGCATGGCTTACGACAGCCCGGTGCAGCGTCTTGCAGATATGAGCAAAACGGGGATTATCGAGAGTGAATTGCTCTAGGATCTTGTTAATGAGGAGATGATCTTTGAGCAGCGCGTCAGTGGCTTTTATTTTCACTGGAACCGCTTTCTTGGGTGGGCAGGCCGATAATAGAGCTATAGGCGGACGCAAGAGCCTTATAGAGATGCGGTGCGCCTAGAAGCCGCGCGACCATGAAGGGCAGGACCGAGGCGAGCATGAGCGGAAGGAGCATATCGTGATGGCCGGTCATCTCAAAGATGATCACAAAAGAGGTCATCGGCGCCTGGATCGCGCCGGAAAGAAACGCCGCCATGCCGATGAGCGCACAGGTCGAGATGGAAAAATGCATCCATTGAGCAAGATCCGCCCCAATGCCGGCGCCTGCAGAAAGGCAGGGAGCGAAGATACCGCCGGATAGGCCGGACCAATAGGTCATGAGTGTCGTCATCATCTTGGCCAGCGGGAAAGCAAAGACCCAATCTCCAAATCGATCATTCAAAAGTTCCTGGGCGATGCGATTGCCTGGTCCGAGCGTACGCAGGCCGCAGACAAACGCGATTCCCATAATTCCCAAAGCCATAAAAACGGGGATCCCATAACGCCCGGCTCCGTTCTGATATTGCTTAAGCCATTCGGATCCCTTAAGGAGGAGAAAACCAAAGAAAATTCCCGCCGACCCTCCAACCAAACCGATCAATAAAACGACATAGAGGGGCACAGGCGAAGGATCCTGCAATCGTCCAAAGTAGGAATACTCGCCCGTCAGCATCTGAGCCACCACGGCAGCGACGATGATCGCCATCAGCACAATATCCTTCACCGATGAGAAATAATGCTCGCTCAACTCTTCCACCGCAAAAGTGACGCCGGCCAACGGCGTATTAAACGCGGCCGCCAACCCTGCGGCACCACCTGCGATCGCGGCGGACCGGCGGTCAAAATCAAAACCCAACCAACGCCGAAACAGAAAAAGCATGCCCAGAAAAACACCCACAGCGACATGAACCGTCGGTCCTTCACGGCCGGTGGAGGCACCCACCCAGACTCCTAAGAGAAGAGTCAGAATTTTTATGGCGACAGTCCAGGGCGAAAGGAGGGGGTAAATTTGCTTTTCATTATCCGCCGAGAAATGTTCGGACGCGAAGATCGCCTGCGGAATGCCCGTCCCCGCCGCAAACGGCGCCCAGCGACGAATAATCTCAACCGCGACAAGAAATCCGATGGGCGCTATGAGCCATGCCCAAGCCCCCACGCTGTCAAAATCCAAACGGTGACTCAAGACCCATTCAAACGCCCGGGCAAAAAGCACGCAAGCCGACCCTGTAGCGATGGCCGCCACAATGTATGCGAACAAGCTGAACCCGTATCGATGCTGGTGCAGCCGTCTGATCCAATCCGCTTTCAGCATATTTGCATTTTACCGAACGCGCTCGAGCTCCGTCATGAACATTTCACTATTGATGACGAGATTCATGGAGGTTTCCGTCGCCTCGCCGATGATGTCGTTTTGTTCTTGGACCAGGCTTCGCCAGCGTTGGAATTCCCCGTATGTGAAGCACCAGACTTCGATTCTGGTGTTGCCTTCACTCTCAAGAGACTTCGCCATTTCTTTGGCTTCGTTCGGCTGAGCCATCAGCATCCAGATGCGCGCGTCACGAAACCGCTTCGTGACCTTGTCCAGTTTATGGAGCGTGGTCTTGCCGCATTGGATCCAAAGCGTCACTTGATTGGTGAGATCCGCCGTCATTAAATCCGGCGCGAAGTCCTGTCCGACGAGCGCGGAATGCTGCTGCGGGCTCGTGACGACCAAGGGTTCTTTTACATGAAAGAAAATAAAGGAAGCGAGCTTCAGCGTCAAATGATCATCGGTTTCCTGCAGAACGGGGAACAATGGGAGAGAGTATGATTTTCCGTCTAAATGAAGCATTGATCGAATTTTCATTGCGCGGAGGGGAAGGTACTGAATGTGTCATCGATTAAGTCGATCGTCTGACTGGCTAGTGGAGAATGTTTGATGCGGTCAATCACATCAGCAGGAATATCGCTGCCTACAAGATAACTGTCTATAGGAGCCGGACCGCCGCCGATAGATCCTGAATCGGCATCCTGCCCGCCTTCCCACAGCTTCTTGTCTTTGCTGTCGGTCAAGGAGAAGTGTGCCTTCACTTCCCGGCGTGTATAGAAAGAAAGCTGGGCTCGGTTGAACGCCAAGAGTTCGCCGTGCAGGATGCCGTCCACGCCCAGCCAGGCGGCGAGGACTTTGGGATCGATCTTGGACAAGGCGACCTGAACGGGGACCTCCGGGTCTACCGCCGTACGGTCCCGAATGATTTGATCGGTCTCCCCAAACGGCTGGATCGTGTATCCCAGATCATTCGTCAGCTTATGTCGAACCAGAGCCCGCAGGATAATCGCTCCGTCAGCATCCCCCGCCATATTATTCATCGGCAGGATGGCTATCCGTCGGGGGAAATCGGGTCCGGCTTTTGCGATTTCCTTCGGCTTGGGGACAACACCGCCTTCCTTTGGCAAAGCGACGCAACCTGGCGGGCCGAGCAATAGAAGAAA
>Ga0207053_10149_pt1 | contig 18590 bp, 16 predicted proteins | sample Alteio_BWMinCont_59_FD_153290 | JGI IMG/M metagenome (GOLD analysis project Ga0207053, IMG submission 153290) | Enriched cells from forest soil in Barre Woods Harvard Forest LTER site, Petersham, Massachusetts, United States -... | ecosystem: Environmental > Terrestrial > Soil > Temperate forest >...
TGGGTAGCGAAGTTCGGTTGTGATAACCGCTGAATGCATATAAGCGGGAAGCACGCTCTAAGATGAGATCTCCCAACCCAAAAGGGAAATGAAGGGCCCTAGAAGACCACTAGGTTGATAGGCTGGAGGTGGAAGCGCAGTAATGCGTGTAGCTTACCAGTACTAATCGCCCGTTCGGCTTGTCCATAGAATTTACTCTACGCAGACTGATATCGTAAGAACAACTACGAGTCCACTGTTCTGGAGTCATTCAATACAAGCTTTGTAGTTATACGAGATATAACTAAATACGTTTTTGGTAAATGTCTGCTCAATCTATTCAGTTGTGGAAGATCGCGAGAGCGAAATTTCAAAAGTTTGCCGGTGAGTTTACCGCGAGGGTCACACCCGTTCCCATCCCGAACACGGAAGTTAAGCCTCGTTGGGCCGATGGTACTGCACGCGTAAGTGTGTGGGAGATTAGGTGATCGCCGGCATAATACAGAGCCCCATCCTTTCGAGGATGGGGCTTTTTTACATTGGTGCTTCTATTAATGTGGTGAGATTCGAAAAATGAGAGCATTCTGTTGTTTTTGTGTGGGGTATCGTTAAGAAATTAAATTCTGGAGCCGCCTGCCTTGATACGTCGAGATATGTTTCGTGGTTTTTTCTTTGGAGCTTTGCTTGTTGGGCTGTATTTCTCTCCGCTTTCTGCCGTCGGACAGGGGACTTCGACGCAGATGCGGGGCCAGGGCGAGACGACAAACCTGCGAACCATCGGCTTCATGACAGACTTCGATGTTCGCGACGATGCGGTGGGAATATGCAAGGCGGTTATGAATGGAGTAGCGCCGGGTGTACACATCCTCGATATCACCCACCAGGTAACGCCTTTCGACATTGCAGAGGGAGCTCGGTTTCTCGCCGGTTCAGCCCCTTATTTTCCTGATGATGCGGTCTTTGTCGTGGTGGTTGACCCCACTGTGGGGAGCAAGCGAAAAGCGATTATCGCTAAGTCAAAGAAGGGCCAGTTTTTTGTGCTGCCGGATAATGGGCTGCTGACGCTGGTTCAGGATAGGGATGGAATTGTGGGTGCTCGGGAGGTCACAAATCCTGAGTGGATGATCGGCGCAAAGCTGTCATCGACGTTTCATGGCCGGGATATCTTCTCGCCGGCGGGAGCGCATCTCGCTCGCGGGGACGATTGGACTATGGCCGGGCCGGCGGTAGAGGTCGCAAAGCTCGTTCGACTGAATATTCGGTATGCCACAGTAGATGCGGTTGGTTTGCGGGGGCAGGTAATCGGCACGGATGGACCGTTTGGGAATCTGGTGCTGAATGTTCCGGCGGAGACATTTGCGCGGCTCGGCTATATGGTGGGAGATGTGGTTCCAGTGGAGATTGGCGGAAAGAAGTATGAGCTGCCATTCGTGAAGACATTCAGCGATGTCGCCGTTGGAAAGGGGCTGCTGTACATCGATTCGCGCGGGCGATTGAGTGTTGGGCTTAACCAGAGAAACTTTGCAGAGCTGAACGCTGTGCACACTGGGGCTGCGGTCGTGATCCCGAAGAAGAACTAGCGGAACTCGCTGGCTTCTGCCGGAATCACGACTGCGGCCAATCTAGTGCTCTTTGTGTTGGTCGAGGAGTCTGCGGATCTCTGCTTCCACTCTGCGGAACTGGTTGTCGATCTCTGCGCTGGAAAGCGGTTTGCCGCTCGGGCCAATACCTATTCTTGTGCCGTCGGGACTGGCAGTGATGCGGGTTCCGTCGTGTCCGGAGAAGGTTTTCGTGCCATCCGGAGTGAAGTTGTACGCGTCCCCCAGACGGTTGGTATAGGCTCTCGAGCCATCGGGCGAGATGGTTAGAGTCGTTCCGTTGTTCTCGGTGTAAGTATGGGCTCGATCCGCGCGTGAGGATATATTGACGCCATCCTTGTTCACGACGACGGTTGAGCCATCCCCAGAGGCTATATCGACTCCATTTTTACCGATGATGACCTTCGAACCATCAGAGCCGCGAATCGAGAGGGGAGGTAGCGGCGGAGGCGCAGGAGGCAGAGGAGCCACAGAGGCTTTTTTGAGTGAGATGTCGCCCTGGCTGGTCGTAATTCGGACAAGTGAGCCACCCTTACCTACGGTCCCGCTGAAGTTTTTGTGGGTGTCGTTCTCTTGAGTGGGAATTGAGAAGTCGTTTTCGACATCGCCGTTGGTAGTTTCGGCCTGAACGGTGAAGCTGGCCTGCTCCGGTACGGTGACGTTGACATCCCCGTTGCGGTTTTCAACCGTGATATTGCCAAGCGGGGGTGCGGCGGTAACGTCGACCGAGCCGTTGTGATTAGTGACCGAGATATCACCGGAGATGCGGTCGAGCGTGATGTTGCGATTGCGAGTGGTAAGAATGAGTGGTCCAACGGCCTGATCGGCGGAGAGATCTGCATTTGGACTGATCTCGACTTCGCCGTCAAGACGAGCCAGGCGGAAGTCCGTCCGCATCGTGTGGAAGCGAACTGCGCTGCTGATGCGCTCCAGGTGGGTGGTACCGAAGATGTCCCCGTCCAGGTTGATTGGGCCAGTGATATCAGAGATCGTCAGGTCGCGTCCTTTGCCCTCGACGTTAACTGGGCCGGTAATGCTGTGGGCGGAGAAAGACGAATCCCCGTTATTGATATGCGCGGCCACTGGCCCGGTGATGGCGCTGAGGACTATGTCGCCATGGTTAGCAGTGACGTTGACCGGTGCTTTGAGTTCGGAGAGGTGGACATCGCCGTGATTGGCCGAGACGGTGGTGGCGGCGATGGCGGGGACAGTGATGGTGAGATCGGCACGGCCGCCTTCAACCGAAGGCAGTTTCAAATTCAGCGTATTGCCGTCTTTGACCAGGTCAGGGCTAAGCTGCTGGGCTTTTTTGTCAGCCTCGGAGTCAGAGCGGGTGAAGACCTGTTTGTGGATAGAGACATGGATCTGATTATCGTCGCTGGTGCCAGTGACGGAGATGTCACCTCGCGGATTGTTGACTGAGAGCGTTGTCCCAGCGGGAAAATCCTGCGACAACATCTGGTCGCTTTCGTGTTTATCGCCCATAAACTCGTCCAGGTTGTCCTGATTGATGTTCATGGGTTTGCCGAAGAAACGGCCCTCACGTACGCCACCGATAAAGATGCCCGCAAGGCCGAACAGCAGAAGAAGAGTGAAGACGCCGCCACCGATACTGCGGCGACGCACCGGCGTTCCATCGGAGTGCATGTACTGATCGAAGGCCCACTCGAGCAGCATGACGATGCCGGCGCCGACCAGAAGCGCAGGCCACCAGCGCCCATACCAGAGCCAGAGATCGTGGCCGGAGATACGGCCGGTCTGCACGAGCAGGAAGACGATGCCGATGGCGATGACCAGCAGCGGGCCGACGAGGGAGCCGCGACGCATGCCGCGAAGCTGCTGACGGTAGGCCTGCTGTTGGGCGCGGAGCACGTCGCGCTGCATACGTGCCTGCTCCTTCATCATCTGGCGTTGGTACTTCCAGTCTTTGCCGTAAGGGGGACCGGGCGGAGGTGGGTACGGTGGGGGATAGTTTGCCATTGGATCAGCGCCCTTCCTGGTCGTGCGAGGTCGGAGGGGCGATAGTTGCGGAATCGGGGCCCATGGGTTGTTGTGCAGGCGGTGGCGAAGGAGGCACCGGATACATCGGCGTTGCGACCGAGCTGTAGGCTGTGCGTTCGAAGAGAATCATGACTCCAGCGACGACGATAAACAGAGGCCAGCTTTTGCCCCAGGACAGGATGTCGAAGGTCGAGAGCAGGAACATGACTCCAACGAGAATGACCCAGATTGAGCCGCGAAGTGCACTGAAGAGGCGCATACGGTAAAGGGTCGTGCCATCGTCGGCCAGACCGCTGCCTGTGAGCGTCATCTTGTGAATGAAAAGCCAGACGCCCAGGCCGATCAGAAAGAACGGCACGAGTCTATGGACGGGGAAGCTATGAAAGATGCCGGCGTTGCCGACGAGAAAGAGGACGCCGAGCCCAATAAGCCAAATAGCTCCGGCAGGAAAACGGTTCCTCGGATAACCGAGATTGGGATCGATCTCGGGTACCGGGGGCGCATAGGGCAATACCGGAGGCACATAACCCCACTGGGTTCCCGCGGCGGGTGGCGGCTGCGGAGGGTAACCGACTGCGGAAGGCGGAGTGTAAGGATTGGCTGGAGGGACCGTCGGCTCTGGTGTGAATGCCGCTGTTGTGGCGCCTGGAGCTGCTCCTGTTGTGGCCCAGGCCTTACCGAAGCCGAGCCGTTCGCCCAGATCGTTCAGGCCGAAAGGGTTAGGTAGAGGGGTTCCATCGCGGCGGGCACGGGCGGTGTGGTGGGCTTCGAGAATCTGATAGACGACCCAACCTGCGATGAAGATGCCAAAGATGCCATGCTCGTCAGCCAGTGTAATGAGAATGGCGAAGACGATGAGATGGACGACTCCCTTGGCATACTGGCCGTTATACATCGCGCCGACGCCGGGGATGATGCCCAAAAGCGCAGCAAGAACCGGGTTCGGTTCTCCGGGCAAAGGAGCAGGAGGGATGGCGCCCGAAACGGTATAGTTTAGTCCGCCATCGTTGCTATAGGTATAGGCACCGACGGGCGGGGTGCTGGTATAAGCGCCGCCTGTGGCAGGAGGAGTTCCGGCAAGCCTGGCTGCAAGGCACGGCTCGCAGAAGACGGCTGTGCCGACAGTTCGGGCGCACTCCTGGCAAAGGGGTTTGCCGCAGTTTTGGCAGAATGCGATACGCTCGCGATCAGGATGGTTGGCGCAGTTCATACGAGTCTCCCTTCCTGTATATCCTTCAGGATGCTGGGCAAAACAATAACAAAAGCTTCAGTGGCCGCAGGAGGGAAGCCATTGCCCGCGTAGGAGCGGACGGATCTCAGACTGCCGCCGGGAACCGCGCGTTGGCTGGTGCCGGATTTAGGGCGAGGAGTGGCCTTTTTCTGGTCTGGATTCTGACCTCCCGGTTTCTGGTCGTTGGGCTGCTGCACGCCAGAGGGATTTTGATTCTGGTTCGATGGAGTTGCCGGACCCTGAGAAGCTGGCGCAGGGTTGTCGTTGTCGGAGGCGCGCTGCAGATCGCGGACGCGCGACTCAAGCTCATAGACGACCCGCAGGTTATCCGAATAGCGGACGACGCGCGCCTTAGCCTGGTAGGCGCTGCGCATGATATTGGAAGGTTTCAGGTCGCTCGCTCGGAAGTCGCTCAGACGGACGCCCGTGAGGTTGAGAGTCAGCGCAATCGAGAAGAAGGCCATTGCAGCCGTCATGGCCAGGCGCGGCTGTAAAAGCGTGTGTCCCATAGAGCGCAGGTTGAAAGCTGCGGCGACGCGGCTGCGGAAGGGAAGAACTTTGGCCGATCCAAATGCTGCTGCAGGAACAGAGGACGGAAGCAGGGTGGGACGTCCGAGCAGGGTGGTTGGCTTTGGCGGACGGAGATGGTCGGTGGGGCCCAGAACGATGTGTGACCTGGCCTCAGCGAGAGCCTTGCCGCTGGTCTGGGCGAGGATGCGTTCGAGAAGTGCAGAGGAGGGTTCTGGCCGGGGAGACTTCAACATCTCCATCCAGGCGGCTCCGCGCCGAGCGTCGGCAAGCATCGCACTGCAACTTTCGCAGCCAACCATATGAAGGTCAAAGGTTGCCTGATCGGCGGCGGAGAGTGCGCCGTCGAGTGCGTCGGCGAGCATCGCCTCACACTGGGCGCAATGTTCCGCGTCTGCCGTCTGAGGGGGTTTCGCGCTGCCGAATTGGTTGATGTCCGCCACTTAAATCACCTACCCTTCTATACGTTGCAGAAGCCTTGCAAGTTCCCCACGACCGCGACTGATGCGGCTTTTTACAGTTCCTTCCGGAATGCGGAGCACCTGGGCGATCTCTTTATAATCCATGTCTTCGAGGTCACGCAGAATAACAGCTTCGCGCAGCTCAGGCGAGAGCTGTTTGAGAGCGCCCTGGACCCGGGCCTTGAGTTCGAGACCGGCTACGTGATGTTCCTGGGATGGCCGGGGATCGGCCAGCCGCTCGGCCATGGTGGGGCCGTCTTCTTCGCCGTCGAAGGTGGCGTCGAGGGAGTCGCTGGCGCGGTCGAGGCGGGTGCGGCGGAAGTGGTCGACGAGGAGGTTCCGGGCCAGCGTAGTGATCCAGGTCTGGAAGCTGCCCTTCTGGGTATCAAAGCTGGCAAGATTCTTGTAGAGCTTCAGGAAGACGTCCTGCGTAAGGTCTTCCGCATCGGAGGGGGACCCCGTGAAGCGGTAGCAGATAGCGTAAATACGCCGATGCTGGGAAACAACCAGTTGCTGCCAGGCCTGCGCGTCGCCAGCCATGCACTGGCGCACCAGTTTGGCGACGGCTTCCTGTGCTGCTTCCTGTTCTGGGGTGCGCTCCAACTTTGCCTCTAGGGTATTTGGCTGTGGGAGCAGTGTATCGCGTACAGCAGGGGGTGGCAGAGTACTTTGTTGGCGTATCTCGCCAGTTGTACCGGATCGGGCAAGGGGACGTGGCGCAGTCTTTCGAGTGGATCTTACCCCCGCCACCGGCATCGCCATGTGTAAAACGCCCATGTGTCTCTATACGCATGGGCGTTCTCGCTGGTTCAATCGCTAAAACTAGGGTGCAGGCTCCATGATGACGCCGCAGGCGATCCGGTTTCCGGCATTGCCCGTGGGGTCGGTCTTCATGTCATCCGGCTTCTCGTGGACCATGATGGACGTGCCGCCGTTGGCCACGATGGAGTTGGGCGAGGTGGGGTCGAGCGAGAGGTAATTGACCTTGAAAGTAGCCTGGCCAAGGTGGCCCTCACCGATGGTGATGTTTTGCGGCAGGTCGCCGTTGTGGTGGCCCATGGGGTTCAGCGTGCCGTGCTGTTTGTTGTCCGGGTTGAAGTGACCGCCGGCGGTCTTGAAATCGGGCGGGTCGCACAGCGGCTTCTGGTGGATATGGACGGCGTGGTCGCCTATGGGCAGGTTCTTGAGGCTGACTTTGATGGTGAGGTCTTTCTTGCCCTGCTGGAACGTGGCGGTTCCGGCATCTTCGCCGGTGCTGGTCTTCAGTGGAACTACGACGGAGGCGATCTTTTTCGCTTTGGCGAAGGCTGGAGTGACGAGGAGGCAGACACTGACGGCGGCGAGCGTGAGGCGCATGGGCTTCTCTCCTGAATCAATTGCAGGCACAAGAATACAGCAGACCTCTTACTGTGATGCTCTAAATGGATTGGACGGTTGGTAGTTCGAGCTGTTCGGAATGATGTTCATCGACGAAAGGCTGGAAGTGGGTGCGGCAGCGGGCTTCGTAGAGGCCGGCTGCGCCTACGACGACGAGCTCCTGGCTTTGGCCGAGGCGCTGGGTATGGATCGCCGGTTGGCCGCAGACCATGCAGACGGCGGAGAGTTTGGTGACCTCGTCGGCTATGGCCATAAGCGCGGGGACGGGGCCGAAGGGCTCGGCGTTGAAGGTGGTGTCGAGGCCTGCCATGATGACACGCTTGCCCAGATGGATGAGCTCCACGCTTAGGGGGATAATGGCTTCGTCAAGGAACTGGACCTCGTCGAGGCCTATGACGTCGGTGGTTTCGAGCAAGGGGAAGAGAGCTTCGCGGAGGCGCTCGACGTTGGCTACAGTGCAGGCTTCGTGGGTCTGGTCGCCGTGGCTGGCGATGGCGGTGCGGTGGTAGCGGAGGTCGATGTCGGGCTTGAAGCAGGCTACGCGCTGGCGTGCGATGCGGGCTCGCTTGAGGCGGCGGATGAGCTCCTCGGATTTGCCGGAGAACATGGGGCCGGTGATAACTTCGAGGCGGCCTGGGATGGGAGGGATCATTTTCTGCGTGAGCCTTTTTTGGTCTTTTGGCTATCCTAAACGGCCTGGGCGGTGGATATTCTGGCTGAAATTTTTGTGGCTGGCGAAAGTGCATTTTTGCTGGATTTTGTAAAAAAAAGTGCGTAAATGTGGTGTTTTTGTGAACAGTTGGTGGCGAATTGCATGGAAAGAGTGGTTTGCTGACGGACAGCCTTCCGGATGCAAAAAGATTGTCAGGGAGGTTTCGCGCTTGACCTCGGCTTCCGCGATCCGTACTATCCAACAACCTTTGGGCCCCCCTCACACTTCGTTTTGAATCCGGCTGTAGAAGGCCACGGCTTCAACCAATTCACTTTGAGGATATTGCTTATGAAGCATTGCCCGGTTTCCTTTTTTATCTCTTCTCGCCTTACCTTTGTCGCCGCGCTTGGCGTAATGGCGCTGATGGCAGGTTCGGCATTCGCCCAATCCGGCCAGACGATGAACATGGGGCCGGAAGACGAATCCAAATCGATTTCAGTGACCGTTTGGCTGAACCCGCACAATAAAGCGGCTTTGGACACGGCGGTCGAGCAGATGTATGAGAAGGGCTCGGCGAACTATCACCAGTTCCTGACAATGAAGCAGTTCAACGAGCAGTTCGCGCCGACAGCGCAGGAAGCCGGCGTGGTTCGCGATTTCCTGACGTCGCACAATATGAAGGTCATGTCGACCGACAGGAATAACCGCTTTGTCGTGGCGCAAGGCAGGGTTGGGGACGCGCAAACGGCGTTCAACACCAAAATCAACCGCGTCATGATGAACGGGGAGGTCCGTCGTGCCGCTACGGCGCCAGCTTCGATTTCGGGACCCGCGGCTGAACTTGTGGCGACAGTGCAAGGGCTCAGCGAACTCCGGTATCACGCGAATGTGAAGCCCTCCAGTAATCCTGAGACCGGTGTGGCTCGCGCAGGAGTCTCGCCTTCCGCTGTTGGGGCTGATGGACTGTTCTTCAGCGGAGAGTGTCTCCGTCCGCCTCAGTCGATGATCTTCAGCACAAATGGGGGCTTCCCGGAAGCCTTCTACGCAGGCAATCGCTATGGAGCCGACATCACCAGTGCTCCGCCGAACCTGCCAGCGTGCGGCTACGATGCGGCAGAGATACAAAAGGCGTATGGCCTCGATAAGGTCTACAAGGCGGGATGGGATGGGACTGGCCAGACGATCGTGATCGTCGACGCCTTCGGCTCGAACACCATCGTGGCCGACGCGAACCTGTTCTCTCAACTCAACAATTTACCCCCGCTTACCTCGGCGAACTTCCAGATCTTTACTCCCAATGGTTCCGCGACCTGTACCGCCACCAATGGGTGCATCGCAGGGAACTGGCAGTTCGAAACGACGCTCGACGTTGAGTGGGCGCATGCAGTTGCGCCGGGCGCCAACATCGCTCTGGTCCTCGCGGCAGACAACTCGTTTACAAACCTCGATATTGCAAACCTTTTTGCCATCCAGAATGGACTCGGCAGTGTGCTCTCCAACAGTTTCGGAAGTCCGGAGATTGCGCTGGTGAATTTTGATCCATCGGAGCTTGTGGTGGAGAACGGAATTTCAGAGATCGCCGCGGCTCTGGGGATCTCTCATCAGGTTTCCAGCGGAGACGAAGGCGATTTCCTTGCAGCGGACCAGGCTGACTTCGACATTAACGCAGTGTCGGTTACGGCGAATGCTGCCACGCCGTTCGCGACGGGGGTTGGCGGCACCAGCACTTTTCTGGACTCCAAAAACAATATCGAATTACAAACCGGATGGGGCATGAACTTTGCGCGAGTCGCCGAACCGACGCCGAATCCACCGACCATCCCCCCTCTGTTTCTCGGGTTCCAGTCCGGATCCGGGGGAGGCACCAGCGTTGTTTATGCCAAGCCGAAGTTCCAAAAGAGCCTGAAGGGTAAATTCCGCCAGGTGCCGGATATCTCGATGAATGCCGACCCGAATACGGGCAACGAAATCATTGTCACGCCCACCAGCGTTCCCGGCGACGATCAGTTTGTGGAGGTCTTCGGTGGGACCAGCCTCGCCTGTCCGATGTTCTCTGCCTATTGGGCGATCGCGAATCAGGCGTCGACCGCCAGTGGAGTGGTACTCGGAGAGGCGGCGCCAATCCTGTATGAGCTGCCTGACAGTGCGATCACAGATGTCAATCTAACGCCAACTGACACCTTGCTCAACGTGTCGGGACTCATTATCGACCCGCCGAATGTCCCGACCTTCGAAAGTCCGGCTGCTCTGGCAGCGCCTTTGGAAAACACGAAGCTGTTTGTCAGTGCGTTGTTCCAAAGCAGCACTTCGACTCGCTGGGATGTGTTTACGTTCGGGACGGACTCATCGCTGGTCACAGGTCCTGGCTGGGACAACGTGACCGGGCTGGGTACGCCGAATGGTTTGACGTTCATCAATAAAGTTGTGAAAGCTGCGCAGTAGAGGGGATTCGCTCCTCCAAAAGTACTGCGTCTGTGTGATTGGGGCGGACATTCGTTAGAGTGTCCGCCTCGTTTCTGTTCAGGCGGGCTATTGAGAGGTTGATCTATATTCCGACTCTTCAGGGGCATCGGTTGGACTTTCGAAGTCGAGTTTGTAGCCGTCGGGGTCGATGATAGTTGTGACCCACATGGCGTTGCCGACGAAAGGTTGTTGCAGGGGTTGAAGTCCGCGCGCAATGATTTCGCGGTAGATGGCGATGGCGTCTTTGCACTGGAAGCAGATGGCTACGCCCTGGCCTAATTTGGTTGCGTGAAAAGGAGAGTCGGCACGGTACTCCTGCAGCATGAGAGCTGCGCCGCCCAGCTGGAGCCAGCACCAGCGGAGTTTTCCCTCGTCGATCCACTTTTTCGTCATGGCGAAGCCGAGACCGTCCGTGTAAAAGCGCAGGGACTTCTCCATATTCGAGATCATGAAGAAAGGAACTGCCTGTTCAACGTTGACTTCGGCAGGCATGGCCAGATTCCTCTCAGGGGGGGGGAAGATCATTCCTTTTCGACGAGGGGTTGCCAGAGTTCGATGCGGTTGCCTTCGGGATCGGTGATCCAGGCGAAGCGGCCGAAGTCGTAGTCGTCGCGTTTGGGGTCGATGGGGACGCCTGCTGCGGCTAGTTGGGTGAGGAGGGCGTCGAGGTCGTCTACGCGGTAGTTGACCATGGCTTGCTGTGGGCCTTTTTCGCTCCCCTGGCCGAAGTAAGGGGTGTCTTCGGGGAAGAGAGACCAGGTTGTTGAGCCGGTGGTGGCGGGGATCTCGTCAGTCCAGAGAAAGGTGGCGCCGCCGTACTCGGCTAGTTGAATGCCGAGGTGCTGGGCGTACCAGGCGGTGAGGGATTTGGGGTCGCGGGCGCGAAGGAAGATGCCGCCTATGCCGGTAACTCGGGCCATGATTGCCTCCTTTGGCTGCGACAATCTTAGCAAAAGACCAGGCAAATTCTGTCGCGGACAGAGCTGTCATTTCGACGGCCATACATCTACTGTTGTCGCTTTCATGCGTTTGTGTCCGAGGTCCAGACCTATCACTTCCACGAATCGGCCTGCCTTGAGATCGTTCGGTTTGCCTTCGAGGAATGTTGCGTGCTCGTCAAGAAGCACTCTGACGTGTCCGGGGGCGTCCCCAGCGGCGTAGTTTCCAACGATCTCAAAACCATTGGAATAGACTGCCGCGATCGTCCCACCCCACTTTACGCAGTTTGCCATTATGTCTGTCGCGATTGCCTCATCCATTCCATTCGCAACAAACCAAACCATAACATCGTCGCCCCGGTGCAGTTGGTACACGTTTACGTTGCCCCCACGCCTGACTTTAGTGCCGGCATTCACGATAAAAACCCGGGTGCCTGAATCGGTTTTTACGGAAATAGAGTTGTTGTGGATTGCAACTAATATACCGTTCGTTGCTGAATGTTTATCCGGGGAGCCTGCGTCCTGACCTGATACGCCTGGGATACATCCCACCGCAGCACACACAAATAGAACGAGCTGCCTGATTGGGAAAGGGAAGATGTCGCCGATGCCGGTGATTCGGGCCATGGCTGCCTCCTGCGGAGACGATGATGAAGTATATCGAGGGGCGAGAGATTTTGTTCTATATCTGCTCGCGATCTCTAAAGAGGTTTAGTCAGGCCTCCGCCATCCTCGTGATTCAAAGTGAGAAAGACAGATAGAATGATCGTCGACTTCTGACCCGGGACCCGCACATTGAATGGCTTGCCATTGGAGGTTGCGAATGAAAAAGCTGCTTTATGTTTTGCTTTCCATTTACCTGCCCGTCGCTGTCTCAACACTTTCACCCTGCCCGGCTGCTGCACAAGGTGACCCGCTTCCTTCCTGGAACGACACTGCGCCGAAGAAAAACATCATCGCTTTCGTCGAACGCGTTACCAAAGAAGGAAGTCCGGACTTTGTGCCGATTCCTGAACGTATCGCTACGTTCGACAACGATGGTACGCTCTGGGTCGAGTCGCCGGTCTACACTCAGGTGGCCTTCGCCTCCGACCGCGTTAAGGAATTGGCGCCGCAGCATCCTGAATGGAAGACGCAGCAGCCCTTCAAAGGGATTCTTGAAGGAGACATGAAAGCAGTAGTGGCGACTGGTGAAAAAGGTATCTATCAGCTCGTCGTCGCCACCAGCACGGGTATGACTGAGGAAGAATTCGAGCAGTCTGTCTCGACGTGGATCGCGCAGGCTCAGGATCGCAAATTCAAGCGCCACTATAACGAACTCGTCTATCAACCGATGACCGAGCTTCTGACGTATCTCCGCAATAATGGGTTTAAGACCTTCATCGTCTCGGGCGGGGAGGTCGGGTTCATGCGTCCGTGGGCGGAGAAGGCATACGGTATTCCGTCGGAACAGGTCGTTGGGTCCACGATGAAGACCGAGCTTGAGACTCGCGATGGAAAACCAGTGATTATGCGCCTGCCGCAGATCAGTTTTGTCGATGATGGTCCGGGTAAGCCGGTTGGAATCGATACTTTTATCGGGCGGCGTCCTATACTCGCCTTCGGAAACTCGGATGGCGATCAGCAGATGCTGGAATGGACGGCGGCCGGCGTCGGGCAACGCATGATGCTTCTCATCCACCATACCGACGCCGATCGCGAGTATGCCTACGATCGCACCTCTTCCGTCGGTAAGCTCGACAAGGCACTGGACGAAGCCAATGCCAAAGGCTGGACCGTCGTGAACATGAAGGATGATTGGAAACATGTCTTCGCGTTTCAGCCATGAGTGCGATGTGTCAAATCTGCATTACTCTTCAGCATGTTCGATGATCCGTTTCCGGTCAGAGCGGTTGGATTTGCGAACGGAGTTGTGGCGTTGCGAGTGTTGCGCCAGTGTGTTGACCGCGGGTAGGGTGGGGCGTATGCTCGTGGCGAGTTGAGGGCCCATTGGATCTGCGCGATATGTCGTGCTGATTGGTGCGTGGTTCGCCTGTTTAAGCTGACAATCAGAAGCTGATCCTTGAATTCTTTTCCCGAGGAGAAGTGATATGGCTGAAAAGCAAATGTCGACGCAGACGCGTGCGATAAATCCTGATGCTCTAAACGCATTGCTTGGACAGGCAGTGCAGGATATGGGAGCGGCGTTGCAGGCACCCCTGATCCTGATTGGGGACAAGCTTGGTTTGTATCGAGCGATGGGCGATGGTGAGCCGGTGACTCCGACGGAACTGGCCCAACGCACGGGGACGACAGAGCGGTATATACGCGAGTGGCTGAATGCGAATGCCGCAGGGAAGCTGGTCCAGTACGACGCGAAGGAAAACAAATACTTTATGACTCCGGAGCAGGCGCTGGTGCTTGCGCTGGATGATACGCCGGTGCATCTGCCGGGGTTTTATCATCTGCTGGCTTCGCTGATGAAGGATGAAGAGAAGCTGACGGAGATCTACCGCACAGGCAAAGGCATGGGGTGGCATGAGCATGAGAAGGGGCTGTTTGAAGGGACGGAGCGATTCTTTCGACCGACCTATCTGGCGAACCTTGTGTCGAGCTGGATTCCGGCGCTGGAGGGCGTGGAAGAGAAGTTGAAGAAGGGCGCGAAGGTGGCCGACATTGGGTGCGGACATGGCGCGTCGACGCTGCTGATGGCGAAGTCATATCCGAACTCGCAGTTCTTTGGGTTTGATTATCATGAGACCTCGATTGAGAAGGCTCGCGCTAAGGCGAAGGAGGCGGGCGTTGCGGATAGAGTGACGTTTGCGGTGGCTCCGGCGAAGTCGTTTCCGGGAAAGGACTATGACCTGGTGGCGTTCTTCGATTGCCTGCATGATATGGGCGATCCGGTGGGCGCGGCTAAACATGTGCATCAGACACTGGCGAAGGATGGGACGTGGATGATTGTGGAACCGTTTGCGAATGATGACACGGCGACGAATCATGGACCGATCGGAAGGATCTACTATTCGGCTTCGGCGACGATCTGCGTTCCGTGTTCGCTGGCGCAGGAGGTGGGTTTGGGACTGGGAGCGCAGGCTGGGCCGAAGCGCCTGGAGGACGTGGTGAGGAAGGGCGGATTTACGCGCTTCCGCAAGGCCGCGGAGACTCCGTTCAATATGGTGCTTGAGGCACGGGCTTGAGCGACCCGGTGAAAGCGTGTTTGTGAAGTAGAGAAACTTAGATCTTTTCGAGGAAGACAGCAGTGCCGTAGGCGAGGACTTCGGAGACTCCGCGCATGACTTCGTTGGTGTCGTAGCGGACGGCGATGACGCCGTTGGCTCCGAGCTGTGCTGCGTGGAGAGCCATCATGGCGTAGGAGTCCTGGCGGGTCTTTTCGCAGAGCTGGGTGAAGATGGTGATGTCGCCGCCGATCAGAGTTTGCAAGCCCGCTCCTGCCGTGGCGAAGATGTTGCGCGAGCGCACAACGATGCCGCGAACAAGGCCGTAGTTGCGAACGATACGGTGGCCTGGAATCTCAAGCGCTGTAGTGATAAGGGCGGGATCGAGCGCGAAGTGTGGCGGTGGGTAGGTGGACATTGTGTTTCGCTCCGTGTTGCCGTGCGGCTGAATGGTTCAGTGCCTGCCACTTTAGTGTTTACGGGCAAGAGTGACAACAAGTTCCGTGACGGCTCCGGTGTCGATGGTGCGGGCGGCAAGCGCTGCGCCGGTGATGAGGTCGGGGGCGAGGTCTGCCGCTACAAGGACCGCAGCCGCGTTGAGCAGGACGATGTCGCGGCGGGGACTGCGTTCGCCTGCGAAGATTGCCGTGAGGATGGCGGCATTGGTGGCGGCGTCGTCTCCGAGGAGGGTTTCCATCGGAGCGCGTTCGAGGCCGAGATCCTCGGGCGTGATGGTACTGAGGGTGACGATGCCGTTGTGGACCTCGGCGAGATGGGTTGGGCCGCTGATGGAGATTTCGTCGAGGCCGCGCCCCGTTTCACTTTGGCCGTGGACGACGAAGGCATGACGGACGCCGAGGATGGCCATGGCTTCGGCTACAAGCGGGACAGCGTGTGCGGCGTAGACACCCATCACCTGCGCGGAGGCTCCGGCTGGGTTCGTGAGCGGACCGAGGAGGTTGAAGACTGTGCGGACACCCAAAGCGCGGCGGACAGGCATGACGGCCTTCATCGCGGGGTGCAGGCTGGGGGCGTGGAGGAAGGCGAACCGATGGGCGCGGAGGGCAGCGGTCGCTTCGATGGGGGAGAGCCCGACGGGGATGCCGAGGGCTTCGAGGACGTCCGCGGAGCCGGTCTGCGAAGTGATGGCGCGGTTGCCGTGCTTGGCGACGGAGGCTCCGGCGGCAGCGGCGACGAGCGCGGCTGCGGTGGAGATGTTGAAGGTGCGGCTGCCGTCGCCGCCGGTGCCGCAGGTGTCGACGAGGAGCGCCTGTTCTGCAGGGTCGAGCGGGAAGTGGGTCGCGGCGGCGCGCATGGCATCGACAAAGCCGGCGATCTCGGCGGCAGTTTCGCCACGGGCCGCGAGAGCTCCAAGCAGGGCGGCGATCTCGATGTCGGAGAGCTCGCCCGCGAGGATCTGTTTCATAAGATCGTGCGCTTCTTCGCGAGCAAGAGTGGCGCGGCCTTCGATCAGTTGCTTCAGGTGAGGCTGGAGAGGCATTGAATTAAAGGTTAGCAGGGCGGCGAGACGGAAGCACCCCTACAAAAAACAACATTTCCTCCATCAATATAAAATCGCACCACACATGAATCTCTACGCCGCCGTTCTGGCCGTCATTGTCCTCACCCTGCTCACGGTCTCGCTCACCCGTCTGGGCAAGGTCAAAACGAAGGCCGACTACCTCGTCGCGGGCCGCTCCCTGCCTGCCTTCGTCCTGGTCTTCACACTGCTTTCGAGCTGGATCGGCTCCGGCTCTCTGCTTGGAGGCGCGGAAAACGCCTACAAACACGGCTTCGCGGCCCTTTGGCAGGGTGGCGGCGGATGGGCCGGTCTTTTGCTGATCTACTTCATCGCTCCGCGTGCCCGCAAATTCGCCCAGTTCACCATCCCCGACCTCCTTGAAGCCCGCTACAATCAGGGGGCTCGTGTCCTCGGCGTCATCGCCATCCTCTTCACATACACGGCCATCACCAGCTATCAGTTCGTTGGCGGTGGTGACATCCTCCATCTCATCTTCCCCGACGTCATCAGCGCCGACCTCGGCAAATACATCATTGCCGCCTTCGTCATCATCTTCACCGCGATCGCGGGAATGGCCTCGGTCGCCTATATGGATGTGGCCATCGGCCTCCTTGCGACCTTCACGCTGATCGTCTCCCTGCCGATCCTCGTCCATCATGCAGGCGGATGGTCCACCATTCACGCCACTCTTCCCGCGACGCACTTCCAGGTCTTCGGCGAACTCTCCCCTATCCAGTGCCTTGAGCTTTTTCTGCCCACCTGCCTGCTGCTGCTGGGAAATCAGTCCATGTACCAGAAGTTTTTCTCGGCGAAGTCAGAGAAAGATGCCACCCGCGCCGTGATCGGCTGGATCATCGGCACGGTTATCCTCGAGACCGTTATCGTCGCCATCGCCGTTGCTGGTTCGGTGCTCTTTCCCTCCGGCGAAGTTCACGCCCGTCCCCGCGAGATCCTCGCCTACACCGGCCTCCACGGCTTTTCCGGCTCTGGCCCGCTGCAGTTTCTCGGCGCACTCCTCGTGGGAGCCATCTTTGCCAAGATCATCTCCACCGCGAACAACTGGCTGTTTTCCCCCGCGACCAACCTGGTCAACGACATCTACATCCGCTACATCTCTCCCGGGGCCTCCAACAAAAAGATCCTTGCCGTCAGCCGTCTGATGGTCGTCCTGCTTGGTCTGTGGGCGCTCTATCAATCGATGCACATCGACTCCGTCCTCAAAAAATCGCTGTACGCCTACACTATCTACTCAGCGGCTCTCACCCCGGTCATCCTTGCCGCATTCTTCTGGCGCAGAGCCACCGCTGCCGCCGCTGTCGCAAGCATCGCCACCGGAACCGTCGTCACCCTCTTCTGGGATACGCCTTTCATCCACCACACGCTTCCGGCCGTCATCAGCGATCGCGACGCCATCATTCCTGCTCTCATCACGTCGCTGCTGTGCCTGTTTCTTGTCAGCCTTGTCACCACCCCCCCTGCAGCGAAGCAACTGGAACCATTCGCCGAAGCGTAATCGAGAGAGCGACGGGCCGCCAAACAAATTCGCCGACGACTACAATCATTCGTAACCCTGTAACCTGCTGTTTGCATAATTGAAGTTTCCCGGAGTTCCGATCATCGTTTCCACGCATGCACGACGAAGCTGTGGAGGCGCCTCATGAACTATGAGATGGCGCCTGACCTCATTGCCCTGGCCACGCTTCTTACCATTCTTTACTTCCTGCGCCGCCGTCATCCTCAGGAAGGTGTCGGCCTATGGATTATCGGCCTGCTGTGCATCTTCGTCGAAGCCATTGCCCACGCCTTCTACGTTCCCAAAGGCCAATGGCACATCGCTCTCCACGTTATTGCGCTCGATGCCTACCTGGCCGCAGGCGTAATCTTTGTCTGGGCCGCAACGAGCCCTATTTATCCGCGACGTCCAACGTTTCTCTATCTGCTCATCAACACGCCGCCGCTCGCCGCCGTTCTTACGCTCTACGCGCTTGAAAGCCGCAACACCCCGCTCTTCCACGTCTTCATCGCCTGCGGATTTTTGCTTGGCGTCCTCAGTCCCTTTGTCATTGCACGCACCTGGAAGCTCGGCAAAGGCTGGCGGTTAGTCCTGGGCCAGGCCCTTACCTGGGGCCCGATGTGGTTCGCCATCTCGCACGGCCTCTACCGCGACGCTGCCTACTATGGCCTCTTCTTTCTGTATCTCTCCGTCGCCATCGTCTTCCAGCTCAGCCTTCCTCGCAGGAGCATCGGCAAGTACGCCATCGTTGCCGGATTCGTCATCTGGGCCCTGGTCTTTCTCCTCCACTCCTGGGTTACCGACCACCCTCAGTTCGTCAATGTCGCCTCCGAGATCTGGGACATGCAGAAGTTCCTCGTCATCATCGGCATGCTTCTGGTCATGCTCGAACGCCGTGTGGCCAGCAACGAGTGGTACGCGCTCCACGACCACCTTACCGGCCTGCCGAACCGGCGTCTTTTTGAGGACCGCCTCGCCGCAGCCCTGCTCCAGTCGCAGCGCAACCAGACCCGCACGGCGCTTCTCATGATCGACCTCAACGGCTTCAAGCAGATCAACGACTCTCTCGGGCATGACATCGGCGACGATCTGCTCCAGCACATCTCTCGCAGCCTCCGCAACGTCATCCGCGCTCCCGATACGCTGGCCCGGCTCGGCGGCGACGAGTT
>Ga0207053_10150_pt1 | contig 18589 bp, 20 predicted proteins | sample Alteio_BWMinCont_59_FD_153290 | JGI IMG/M metagenome (GOLD analysis project Ga0207053, IMG submission 153290) | Enriched cells from forest soil in Barre Woods Harvard Forest LTER site, Petersham, Massachusetts, United States -... | ecosystem: Environmental > Terrestrial > Soil > Temperate forest >...
GGCCAAGGCCGTCAACCCGTCGCTAAGTCTGCGTCGGAATTGAGTCTGCAGCGAATCATAAGCCGATGTCAGGCCGTTCTCAACGAAGGTAAATTGGCCAGATATGTTTGGATTGTTGGGAACAAGAAAAAAATCCTCCTCTAGCAACCGCGCCCCGCGCGATGCGACATACGAGATTGTAAGGGCTTGTGACTTGCCGAGAGCCTGCTCAACGCTGGCATTCCACTGAATCGTATACGGCAGCTGGAGATGCGGAGCAAAGCCATACAGAAAGCGGCCGGAGTATGGGGCCGTAGGCGGGTTCAAGATGATTGGCGCTTGGCCTGCTGGTGCGGGAAACCCTCCTATTGGATATGCTGAGGTGATAAACCCTATCCCATTGAAACCTAGAGACCCTAATTGTTGGCCGGTGTCGAAAAAAACGCCTCCTCCTCCGCGCACAACCATTTCCGAGCCGGCCGCATTATGGAGCACATATACGATGCCGAGCCGCGGTGCAAAGTTGAACCATGTCGTTCGCCAGAGCGGAGTACCCTGTGGGGCGAGCGTCCAGGTGGCGGGACTGGAACCCTGAAGTGTGTAAGGCTTCAACCCCTGCGTCGCGCTAGGTGCCGGGTTTAGTTCCCACCGCAGCCCAAACGAAAGGCTCAGACGTTGCGACACTCTCCATTCGTCTTGACCAAATCCGGAGAAATTCGCATACAGCGGGTACTGGGAAGCACGAGATTGTACTTGGACAAACGGGCTATTCGTTTCGACCGAGGGTTCATCTCCATAAAAGTACCCGAACGAGGGATTAGCTGGAATTGCAAACGGCGCCAACCTTCGATAGTCCGCGCCAAGCTTGAGGTGGTGGCGTCCCAACGAGAGACTCACCGTGTCCACGAAGTTCCACTGCCTCTGAGTGCCAAACTGTTGAAGAGGATCTAGGTTAGTATCTTGTTCCGCGTAACCAATATCGAACAAAACCTCGGCTCCGGGTGCCAGTCCCGAAAGCCTTGTCAGATTAGCCCGTATCCCGCCTCCGAATGCATCAATGACTTGATTTTCCGCAGTCCCGTTTGAGGTGTAATTGAGGCGGAACTCATTGCTCAGGCGGTTCGTAAGAATACTATTGGCAGCAGCGGTGTAAGCGCGGAAAGTGCTGGTCGAGATTTGGTCGATGGTTGGAATCGAGTCAGTTGAGGCAGTCCCACGAGATGCTGAGCTAGAGTGCGTATCACTGAATCGGAAGAAAACCCTGAGTTTAGCGTTTATTAGGTGGTCAAAGCGGACACTCGTAGAATCAAGCGAACTCGGGTTAGACCAACTTCCGATGAATTGGCCAAAACCGTTCAGAGCATCTTCCAGCCCCTCGGGGCTTGGTGCCGGAAAAGCGTCAATGACGGGCAGAATTGCGGTCGCAGCTGTTTGTCTCCCCGAAGGACATTGGGCGACCACCCCTCTCATGCAAAGGTCCGGCACGAAGTTCGCAGAGGCTGGCACGGGGGCAGTCAAGCGCAGACCCTCGTACGAGACAAAAAAGAAGGTCTTATCTTTTCCGTTGTACAATTTAGCAATCCTGACCGGACCGCCCAACGTACCACCGAAATCGTTCTGCCGAAGTGCAGGCTCCTTCAGGCCGAAATAGTCATTGAACCAATCGTTTGCGTCGACGGCCCCATTTCGCAAGTAGTCGTATGCCGAACCATGAAATTGGTTAGTACCGGATTTCGTCTCAAACCCGATCTGGCCGCCGGGATTTCGCCCGTATTCGGCTGAATAGGTCGAGCTCTGCACGCGAAACTCCTGGAGATCATCCACGGACACTAAGGCCTGCGTGGTTCCCAGTGCGGTCGCAGCCGCAACGGAACCGGAAGCACCGGCTCCCGAACTCATCGTAAATCCGGGAGCCACCCCTACGTTGGCACTTACACCGTCTACAGTGTAGTAATTTGACTCCGTGCGCTGCCCATTGATACTGAACTCTCCCGTGCGACCAAGCCCCGAGAAGCTCGAAGCGGAAGCCTGTGGCGTCTCAGTGACAATCCCCGGCGTGAGCAGGATCAAGTCCTGAAAACTGCGCCCATTCAGCGGCATGTTTTTTATATAGGATTGGTCAACGACAGTACTGACCGACGCATCCGTGGTATTGACCATCGAGGCGCCGCCTTCAACCGTCACGGTTTCGAAAACGGCCCCTACCGGCAGAGTGAAGTTGACAGACAGCGCGTCCTGGATGTTGAGAACAATATCGGGCTTAATGAGTGTCTTGAATCCTACCTTGGAAACCTGAAGCCGGTACGCTCCTGGCGGGAGATTGGGCACCACATAGATGCCATCGTCATTGGTTTTACCGGAGTACTTCACTCCTGTTGCGTCGTTTATTACCAAGGTGTCGGCCCCGGCGATCACCTTGTTAGAAGAGTCGACGACGAGGCCATTGATAACCCCGTTGGGTGATTGCGCGAGAAGCGTTGCGGTCCACATCAAAGCGCAAGCGGAAAGCAGGATAACATATGGGAAGCGCATTTAGGCTCTCCAGCGACCAACGGGGTTCCAGCCCCCTCTCTTATTGTTCGCAGGACAATCCGCGCGGGTACCACGTTAGCTTTATTTTAGGACGAATCGCCAATCGGAAGGTGGCAGAACGACCGGGTCAGGGATGGTTCGGGTCAATTCTCAGGTAGGCGAAAAGAAGAGATTTACCACTTGGCTTGTGGCTGCCTCCGTTGGGCTCCACAGTCACGAATACACCGTCAATTTGTGCCAATGTCTTGGGGTCGTCACACTTCAAAATCCAGCGTTTTCTAGCATCGCTGTCTTCGTAGAAAATGCCAAGGTTGATGGCCTGTTGCCGATCAGGACCGCGTCGGCCCCAGGCTTGAAACGTATTCGCCTTCTTTGCCTCCGTCTGCTGGTCCAGATCGTATGCGTAAAAGATCAGCGACCTTCCCCGCGAGTAGAAGACCCGTCCATAGGGTTTCTTGGTTTCGCCGGTGCCGGCGACGTCGTAGACCTCAGCGATGTAGAGATCACGGGCACCCATCAAGTCCCGGATGTCCCGGTCGTGTGAAAGGAGTTGGTCTTGTTGCTCAAGTGCCGTCTCGCGATCTTGTAATAGGTGAGTAAGATCGTTGGCCCTGGCCTCTGATGCTTTGGCACGAGATGTGTCTTGGGCAGACTGTTGCGCCAAGGAATTCAATTTCTCCTGGAGCGCATGGGAATTATTTTGGGCGGCATCCAGCTTCTGGACCAGATCGGCGCGCTGCTGGGTGAGATCCTGTCTGGTCGTGTCGCCGGCGTGCAGATCGCTCTCCAATCGCTCTTGTGCCGCTTTCATCTGATTGATTTCAGTCGATTGCTCGGCCAATTGGTGGCGGAGGTCGGCGATCGCCTTGTCGCGTTGTTTAATCTGCGCACTCGCGATTTCGTGCTCATGGCCCGCATCGCTCAATTGTTCTTCAAGAGAGACTTGGTTTTGTGCACGCGGCGGGGGGGGGACTCCTGGGCAACATCGGTCGAGCGGTGGACTCTAATGCGATAAGCGTAGAAGCCAACGCTGAGGAAAAGCAGGATTCCTGCGGCATACAGCATCCACACCTGAGGCCACCCTACGCCATTGGAGAACGGGGGAAGGCGATGCGGCACGGAAGGAAGATCGCTTGCGCCGCGGAAAGTTTTGGGCTGTCGCTTTTCCTCGTGCGCCAGCCGATTGAAAAAAGCCTTCTCAGCTTCGTCCTGCGCCCACGCCGGGCCAGGTTCTGCACTCTCAGACTCTTCGTGGGCTGCAACCGCGGGAATCGCTTGGCCGACCACCGCTTCGTACTGCTGAAGGGCTTGCCGGCAAGACGGGCAAACGGCGAGATGCTCCTGTAGCTTCTTCTGTTCTTCCTCAGTCAGCTGGCCAGAGGTCGAAACGGCACAGAGCTCTAGGAACTCGTCATGGGGTTCGGTTGGCGACAACGCCCCTGCTCCTAGGTTGGACAAAACCTTGTATCATACTGATCGCTCACCCGGAAATTTACCACCAAAAAGCTCTTTTCGCAGCCGATCCAGTCCGCGGAAATAGTGGTGCTTGACATTCCCTCGGGATTGACCGATCTTGGCGGCAATTTCATCAAACGTATAACCCTCTATAAAGAAGAGATGCAGCGTCTGGCGCTGATTCTCCGAGAGCGTCTCAAATACCCGCTGAAGGCCGTCGGTTCCGTAGATCGAATCCTCAATCTGTCCGGCACCCGTCCGCGGGTCCACAAGTTCGCTCGTCGTGTCATCGAGATCAAGCCTCGTATAGAAGTGACGGGAGGTCAGATAACGGCGGCGGGAGATGGCGCGGCGGTGGGCCATTTGGAGGATCCAGAACTTTGCTGGGCCTTTGGACCTATCAAAGCTCCCGCAAAGACGGTGAATCGAGAGGAAGACCTCCTGGAGTAAGTCATCTGCCTCGGAGGCATCTCGGAGAACCCGATAAGCCACTCCTCGTACGACACGTGCATGGCGGCGAAAAAGGATACCTAGCGCTTCTCTGCCCCCTTCGCAGATCTGAGCCATCAAAGCTTCGTCGGAGTCCACGACTGAAGCATCTGCGGCCGAGCCCGCTGGCGTTTGACTCTCCTCAGCGGGAACAGTAAACCGAGGCAGACGAACGATGACGGAGGAATTCATGAGCCCCCCGCACTTGAGTCGAAGTTTTCAATGTGCCTTTTGGCCAGCAAACTCCCCCGTTGATGACGCAGTTGCCGACGAGCAGTCAAGGCTGCTGGGAAATGCCGGCCAACTGAAAAGACAACGCCACCGCTACTCGACATGAGGTGAATAATGTTGGTTATGATCCGTTGGCTTATAGCCATCACTGCGCCAACAATCGCATCGAGATGGCGAAGCGCAGGAGACAAGTTCAGCCTCGATCAGGACCTGAGAGGGCGTTTGGCGAGGCCTTGAGAGAGATTCGTAAATCCCGAGGAATATCCCAGATGGATCTCTTCATGGAGAGCGGGATCGATAGAACGTACATCAGCGCAGTAGAACGTGGCATTCAGAGCCCTACCATTCGAATGATTGTCCGCTTTGCAAAATATCTCAAGGTGCGGCCGTCAGAGCTCGTACTACGCATGGAGGGTTCTCGCTTCTATTCGAGCTGAGCCCCTAGGTGACACTCAATCCGTGAACATAATACCTTATGCGTATTTATTTCAACATAAAACTACACATTGAGTAGTTTCACCCGAAGCACAGAGACACTAACTTGCATTTGCGATGAGTTCAGACGACTCTAAGTTGTTTCGAGAGCGCCTTCGAATGTTGCGTGAGTCTAAGGCGCTGACGCAATTCCAGTTGGAAGAAAAGATCGGCAGAGAACGCAACTACATCACCCGCGTTGAAACGGGCCGCATCGACACGCCGCCACTCGATGGAATTTCCAAGATCGCGGAGGGATTGGACGTGTCTATGAGCGACCTCTTCTTTTTTGACGGCATCGATGCTAATGCCGACGTATTACGGGCAAGAATCAATGATCTCGTTCAAACGAGCGATGTCAAACAGTTGCGGAAATACTACCGGCTTATGCTTGTGTCTCGTGAGGAATAACTTCCTTGTCCGAGCGTCTTGGGGGTTGCGGCGTGTGGCCTGCGACGGCTGCTGATCATGGCAGATTATCAGAGCCTGTCCGATCAGAACCGGACGGAGTTCCACCGCAGCAGAGAGGCCACCAAGTCTTGCCCCAGTTTACTCCGTCCTCCAATAGGGCACTTCTTTTTCCGCTAAGCTGCCGGCTTCCGTTCGCCTAGCAGCGCTGCTTCCATCTTTATCGCGGCTTCCTCTTGCATGTGCGGAAGCACGTGGGAATATGTGTCCAGCGTGAATGCCGCACTGGCGTGTCCGAGTTGCTCGGACACTACTTTGGGCGGTATGCCGACAGTCAGCGCGAGCGTCGCAGCTGTGTGGCGAAGATCGTAGAGCCGAATATCTGGCAAACCAGCTTCTCGCAGGAGTGGTTTGAAATGCTTCTTGACCAAATACTCCTCGTTGATCGGTTCGCCACGCGCGGTGGTAAAGATCAGGTCAGCCATTGCTGAGTCGCACGCCGCACCATCCTCATCCCTCCCGACTCTCAACTTCCGGAGTAGATCAAGTACCCATGTTTGGAGCTTAATGACTCGACGACTGCGGACCCGCTTCGTATCCGCAAACGTCCATTGCCCTTCATTCCTGTGAAGACTGCGAACGACACTGATGGTTCCACGATCCCAGTCGATGTCCCGCCAGAAGAGGGCGAGATATTCGCTGGGGCGCATTGCAGTAGTCAGAGCCACAGCAAAAAGGCACGCTTGTGGGGAATGCGATGCAGTCCCGAGAAACGATCGAGCCTGCTCAGTTGTCAGCACAGACATTTCTCTGCACTGCTGGCGAGGAAGCTGAACTCCCTGTGTCGGGTCTGCGAGGAGCAACTGCCAACGTATGGCCTGCCTGATTGCAGCCCGCAAGACGGCATGTGCGTATCGAACCGTTCGTGCCGAGAGTTTCCGGTCGATCATGACCTGATATGCGGACTGGATTTCAAGAGGCGAGAGCGAGGCCAAGATTCTTGCACCGATTGCCGGACGGATGTATCTCCGCAGCATCGCCGCGTAGTCGCTGTACGTTTTCTCGCGGACTTTAGGTTTGACGGCCGTTTTCAGCCAGTGATCCAAGAATTCGTCGACTGTGACCTGGAGACCTTCTATCCCGCGGGACAGGTCTCGTTCGTGCAATCTTCTTGTTAGGTACGCCTGTGCGTGCCGTAGAGATCCGTAGATCGTTCGATTGTGGTAGGTGCGCTTGCGCGTCTCGCGATCGCGTCCGAGATAAACGCGAACGAGCCAATGACGCTCGCCTCGCGCGATGATCTGACCAACTTTGCGGGACATAAGGTTCCTCCTTTCTCCGGAAACTGCACGGGTGAAGGGGTGGTGGTTCTCTTTGTAGAGTTCGGCCGCGGAAAGCCCAGTTCTGGGTCTGGTCCTTGAGCCTTGGTTTTGGGTTATGGACGCCCCGGGCACCATTGACGCGGGAGTTGCAGCTATATGATGTGGCACACAATTCGCATAAACTGCGAACAATACGTGCGGGAGTTAGTGCACCCACTATTGGGTTCGTGCGGCTGACCGACAGTCAGTCGTTAATAGGTCGAGAGGTCAGCGCCGCGAGAATGGTGGGGAGAGTGGGATTCAAAACGCCGCTGATTCGGAAGGACTTCGGTATTAGCCGATTAACTACACATTGATTTTCCCATCATTATGCGAAAAACCCAATAGTCTCAAGCGTAGCCGAAAGTAAGGACCGGAGGTAACTCGCTTCAGATCACTTTGAACCAGTGAAGCGCGGAGAGGATGACCGCGACGACTCCAAGAGTCGCGAATAATTTAACGGCGATCCATGTGTTGCGTTTTGCTTTTTGATAGATTGGTTCGCCATCCCGAACCCGATTCCAGTTCTCCTTCAAAATCACCTGAGAGTTGTCCACCAGTGCATTGACCAGACCGTCGAGTTCATGAAACTGAGGTTTAGGGCTGGCAAATATTGATTTGAGCTTTTCCAAGGTGTCGAGCACTGCCTTAGTTGCTGGTCCTTCCTTCTCCCCCTTTTCTTTTGGGTTGAGACGTAGCCTGATCCGCACGATCACCCTGTTGAAGCCAGTTAACTCTCCCTTCAGTCTGGCCCACAGTTCCTCTTGGTTGTCTTTATGCTTGACGATTGATTCACCGTGGATGGCGGTGACCCGACCAACGATGATCGCGATGTCCTTCCGAAGTGCGTCTATCCACTGCTGACGGTGCTCGGAGACCGATTGTTCCTTGCTAGTAATGAGGGTAAGAAAGGATACGACTCCGGTGATTATCGCCGCTATTATGGCAACCACTCCAGCGATGATCGCCGCTGCGATTAGACCACCTGCTTCAGTCATAGGCACCACTCCTTCTGGACAATCATAGGGTGTTTGGAGCAGACTTGTCGCGAGAAAACCCCATGGCCGAAGCGACAGCGGTGCCCGACATAAAGGCCGAGTTTCCGACCTTTGGGCGGATGGCGCACCTCAGTCCGGGCATATACTCCATCCACTGGGAAAACCTCAAAAACATCCCGCTGAAGTTGAACGGCGAACCTTCAACTCTGGACGCGGTGTACGTAAAATTCGTCAACTCAAAAATCAAGGACGAAATTGACGAACACAGCAGCTTCGGGCGCAAAAAGTACGTCACCGATCAAGGCGATCTGGATATTGAAGCGGAGTGGACGGTTTTATCCACCATCGAGACACTTGCGGGTCTCTTCAAAAAAGACATCAACCCGGTGAATGTGATGTGGTTCTATTTCGACCACGACTGGTCACGAGATGCGGATGAATGCTACGTATTCTTCGCCGTCCACAACGACAAGATTGTGCTCGAGTCCTGCCACTTCATGTCGCAGGAACCTTTGATCCTCGCGCAAGACAAGGAAGATGATCCGATCTGGCATTCCCATCCCTATTTCAACGAAGCTGTCATCCGCTACTGGTATCGCAAGTATTATTCGGAAACTAAGAACGGCAGCTTGATGGTGCTGCGTCCCGATGAACCGACCCTCTACTACTACGACCGCGCAACAGCGAAGGACTCGACGAGGGATGTGCAACTTGTGACCCTCATCAAAATCTATCGTCTGTTGTGGATCACTGTCGTTCTTCTCGCGGGCATCATCCTTCCCGCAATCCGGGAATACATGTTCATCCTTGCTGGCATTCTGCTATTCGATCTTTTCTACCGCATCTGGGCGACACGTAAGATTGGTCTGGAGTGACGCTACAATCCGCGCAACGGAGGTACCACTTTGGCTAAAGATTTGTTCTATCTAGGCTCTTACAAGAACCTCGATAAGCTGTTCGAGAAGATAGAGACAGCGAAAGCTCCGGAAGCCTTTACAACCGCCTTTCTAACCGAAGTGATCGGGCTGAAATCCACATCTGATCGCCCCCTCATCAACATGCTCAAGAAGATGGGCTTTCTTGATGGGACGGGACGCCCGACCGAATCCTACGGCTTGCTTAAGAACAAAAAGGTTGCGAGGGCTGCCGTCGCGGACGGAGTTCGGAAGGTATACGCCCCGCTGTTCGAGGCGAATGAGAAAGCCAACGCGCTACCAACGGAAGAGTTAAAGGGGTTGATCGCGCAGGTCACGGGCAGCGAAAAGAACATCGTCGATCAGATCGCAAAAACATTCAACGCCATTGCGAAGAACGCCGACTTCTCTAACGCCGCCAAACCGGACGCTAACAAGCCCGACAATGGTGAGACACCACCACCACCGCCCATTCCTCTACTTCCCCCAAGCTCACTCCGGTCGGAGTTTCATTTCAACATTCAGGTCCACCTGCCCGCCAACGGCACCGAAGAGACCTACTTGAACATCTTCAACGCACTGCGGAGAACATTCAGTTGAAGGACGAGCGACTATCGTTGTTCCTGATGCTCGGACAAACGTCACAGAAGGCTGTCAGCAAGCTTCCCGAGACCGTTCCCGCACAGACCTTGATGCTTTCCGAAACCGAGGACTTGGCGCTCGTGCTTCCCAAGGAAGTGCGGCGTGCGATCAGAGCATCCGAACCGTACAAACTATTTTTCGTCTTTGAAAATTTCATTAGGGATTTCGTGCTGGAGACTCTTTCTGAAATCGATCCGGTGAACTGGTGGGACAAAGTCCCCCCGGATGTGCAGACTGAAGTTCAGAAACTCGAAGAGACCGAGCAGCAGAAGCAGTGGATGGCTCTGGACTCCCGGTCGAAGCTTGCCCTGACGACCCTTCCCCAACTTCTAAGAATCATGGATGAGACCAAGAACTGGAATGACATTTTCAAAGACCTCGTCCGAGACAAATTTCTGATCCAAGAAGGGCGTAGCATCTCGCATCTTCGCAACACGCTTTGCCACATGTCCGACATTTCAGAGGAAGAGCACGAGCGGATAAAACAGGTCATGCGGGACTGGTTCAGGGTCGTTGCTCCTTAGCGTCAGGCAACAGTTGACCCTTGCTGCCAACCACAGGGTGCCCGTATTCAAAAGGACAGGTTGAGTCGGAGCGATGTTGTAGCGTGGGCTCCAGTCTTCTTCGCCCGAAGCGACATCGAAGTGTCCTTCAATGATCTGTTTCTTACGCGAGAGTCTGTAGCGTCCACACATTTATTAAATTAGGAGTTCGAAACCACTGCCAGTAGTTGTCGGAATCTTCTATTTCTTTCCAAGCCGGAGGTTTTTTTTGGCGTGCTCCTCTACCCATCCATCAACGATAGACTGATCGTGGGGGCGGCGGGTCCACTCAAGGTTGTACCAGGGTTGTTCACGGACATTGTGAATCGCTACCTGTCCCAGTACTCTGAACTGCTTTTCCAATAGCTTCTCTTCAACGTGGTCGTAACCACAAATGACAACGATACGCTTGCATTGCATAGTGTTGGTGATCCAAACAATCGTTTCTTGCCAGTACTGCTCTCGAAGGACTTCCCTGTACGTCGTATCCGCCACGCTTGGTATTCCCCTCAGCTTTTCGACATGGCGAAAGTTCATAGGCACATCCATATGTACCCACGGAAACTGAAATGGAACATAAGATGTGTGTCTAAAGAAGTCGTTCTCCGCGTGAACGAGGCCAAACGTGGTGAGAGCAAGGTAACTCTCATCGAAGACGATGCATGGATCAAAATCATTGATAATTTTGCGGAGCCAAAACTGGTGCAGGAGTTTCTGTGCCTCTCCCCACTTGTTCGTAGGGCAAACGACGGGTGGGTTATCGTATTGGAGTGGATGGCAAGTACCGATGAGAAGAATATCCATCTGCTCCTTGGGTTCGCGCTCTTAAAGAAGAAGGTAGCACGATGCGGTGGCGAAGGCGAAGAGTGGATCAGCCCAACGACAAATCAACGGCCACCCCTTCGGGAAAGAGTAGCCGCTTCATTGCGGAAATGTATTCGATACACTAAACTGCTTTTTTCTGCTTTGCCCAGCGCGCTTTTTGCGCCAAGGAGATTTTCCTTCGAGCCGCTGCGCTCATTCCTTTGCGTTTACCGTGCGATGCATGACCGTTTGATGACAGACTCCTCAAAACATCCGCTACGCGTTTCAACTTCGTGATCTCTGCTTGGACCTCGTGCAGAATTCTTTGCATCCAATGGGGCCTCCCTGGGTTCGTCCTAGTACCTTTGCATTCTACGTCGCCCCGGCAGGACGACTTCGCTATGAGCGGCCTCTCTTTGCTTCGTCAAAAATACGAAACGCATTCTTGATGCGATCACGATCAACCGGATCAAGATCGTCTACAAGTTGTGGCCTCTTATCGGTGCTTTCCGAAGCCTTCGGGCGCTCGATTCTATCCGGCCTTGTGGGTTCAAAATCACCCATCGGTAAAATGATATATTTTTGCCACAAAATATGAATCGGGGAATCATGCAACTCCTTCGGGAAAGCAGGGAAGCGCTGTCGTGCGCCCGATTCCTTCAAAGTGGATTGCGTCTCCACTCGTTGCTGTAGTTCTTTCTTCAAATCGGGACCCCAGATGAAAGTGTTTTCTCCTGACGCAGCAGGCCACATTTCTCGATGAAATTTATCGGATGACACAAATCCCATGCAGAATGGGGCATAGAACAAATACTGCAAATCAACGTAGTGACTTGGACGAGGACCGATGAACCCTCGTCCAAGACCACCAATGAACGTCAGGTACAAACGAAGCACGGAAGCCGCATACGGGCATAAGTCCTTCAGTCTCGGCATTAGCCCTGCATGAAAAAGCATCGCTGCCCAACGTGCCGCGTCTAGTGAAACGTTGAGAAATGACATCAGCATGACCAACAGTTTGAATTGGACCTTCTTGTCAAAATCATCCATCATCGCGTTGACGAGGGGAATCAGTTCGGGCAGATTCCGAGCTTTGCCAAAGTGTTCATTAGCAAATTCTTTCCAATGTTGCCCCACGGCTTTAAGATTGATGTCCTGTACGCCGTTCCTCCAGGCGGCCGCGCTCTCTTTATCATCGGTTGTGAAATTCCCATGCTCCCACCGTTGCCACATGTCCTGCTCAAACGTGGAATCGTAAAGAACACCCTTGCCGCCCTCTGTGACAAAAACGTTTGGGGCATCAGGATCAACAGGAACTTGGCCGAACATTGGCACGTCGAACCAGCAACAAAGACTGGCGATACAGAGTTTTCGGAAATTAGCCGGTTGCAGACCGTGCGCCTGTCCCATTTTCGACGCCAATGCCTTGACAGCTTGTTCGGGTAACCTGCGTTCGGTTGGCTGTTTCTTCAGGTCTGAAATGATCTCTCGGATTAAGAGAGGGGTACCGACGAATTTGAAATACATACTCAGTTCGGACACTTCGTCTGCGTTCAGCATCTGAAGGAACGACTTATCGAAAAGTAGCAAGGGTCCCATCAAGATCGAGCCACCTCATTCTTTTCGTGAAAGCGCCAGAACAGTCGAACGAAAGACCCAGCGACAATTGCCAATCACTCTATGATGGCGAAGAAGAAGCGAAAGGTGTATTATGCTTCGGCGTGGACGAAGGGCGCAAGCGCGTTATTGGAATCATGGCAGCGATCCTCGCTGCACGGAAGCTCTGTACGCTCGACCGTGTGCGTATGGTGCCAGCGTCGGTTTCAGCCATCGCAGACGCGGTGCACTGGGCGCAAGAAATCATGAAGGAAGTTGACCGAGTGGTTGCTTCAAAGAAATAAAGCAGCCCAAGGTTGTCAGCCATCATTGCGGCTTTCTTAATGTTACGCTGTTCCGAAGGTGTTGAGTTGGGACGAGAGTAAGCGTGGACAGGAGATGTTTGTGAGTGACGAATCGAAGCAAAGCCTCTTTGAACGGTTCACGAAACTGATTGTCCCACTGGTTGCTACGATAGGCGTTTTCTTTCAGCAAAAGCAGAGGGCGGTTGCGCTTGGTCTGGTAGCGGTCGCAGTCATTTCACTGCTTGTGGGCGAAATTCCGAAGCTCAGGACACGGCTGAAGGAGCACAGGGCGCACAAGGATGAAGAGAAAGCTGCTGCCCTGGCAATGGATGAGCTGAGAGGTTGGATTCACAAATTTCTTGAGTTCACCACAACGCAGACCTCAGACGCGTTCTATGGCATCGTCTGGAGTAGGCTGTGCCAATCAAACATTGCACACTTCGAGTCACTACATATTCCACCTTTGCAGTTGTTCGCTGATTTTTCCCGAATACTCGCAACACGCACAGATGAACGCAAACCCAGCCGTGATGTTCTCAAACAGTCGATAGACGAATTCAACAGCCTTGTGGGACTCTACAGCAACTATGTCGTATGCCCGATTTATGACCAAGTTCCCTTGAAGATCAAACCCGAAGTCCTCGACACTTACAACACGAATAACGTAGCAAGTGATCTGATCCAATTCCGAGAGCGCTTTGACGGGTTTCTTGGCAGTTACATGGACTTCCTGAAGGGCCTCAATCGCAAACTATCCGACCCTATTGAACCCAAACCATTTGGCTACTATTTCGCACGTCCCAAACCTCTCGCATTAAATTCTAAGCCGACATGAAAGCGCAAAGACAATCCGGATCATTTCCTGAGCGTTCACATGGCTGACGAGCACAATCAACTCGGTTCACACTTCACAGTAGTGGGTGCTTTCTGGCCTCCCGACAACGCAGATGCTGTGGTTACCGGGACTCTCACAGTGGACGACAAAGATGTCACCTTTGCAACTGCGCCCGAATACAAACGGTTAGGCCCAGGAATCTCCCTGTCTCTCAGTTTGGGAAACGAAAATCTTGGCGAGAAAGTTCCTGTCTTCCATGGGTTTACTCAGGATGGCCTCTGCACGCTGTGCGATCTGATGGTGGTTGAGGTCCCTGGGCTGACACACCATGGGCTAGGCCAGCAAGTTCTGTCGGTCACGTATCGTGCCTCTATGAGCGTCACCGGGTTGCACCTCGGCGGTTCCACTGACAAATGCCTGACTTCTGCCCGGTATTCTTTCTCTGGACTCAGCGACTGGCTTCCAAAGGCGACCAGCGAGGCTTGGGACGCCGAATACATAACGTTGAAAATACCGCTCAAGAGTAGAGAGATTGTTGACTTTAGTGTCCGCGACAATCGAGTGCGCATCACAATTAAAGTGTTCTCTCAGTTGACGAGCAACTTCATTGATGGTGCACGCATAAGCAAGTCTGTGGCGTATATTGACGTTGAGAGCCCGACTGCTGAATCCCTCCTTTGGTTTTACGAAATCGGAAATCGACTCGAAAATCTTTTTTCTCTGCTCACAGGCGCTTCTTTGGCTTGGGAAACCTTCTTTGTTTATAGAGGCGAAGAAAACGGACATGTCACTGCAAAAAGGCGGAATCGAGTAAAGACTTTCGATCCTCGTGAGTGTGTCCGTTGTAGCGCAGATCAACTCGCCAATGCCGTGGCGATCTGGCTCAGTGCCCCTCCTTCTTTCAGAAGTGTTGAGAGCCTTGCACTCGGAGTGGTGAGGAAAGGGAAACTCTTTCTTGAAACAGAATTTCTATCTCTGGCGCAGGCTCTCGAAGGCGTTCACCGTGTTACAACACACGGTGGAGTGGTGGATAGGGCGACTTTTAGGCAGATTCGCAAGAAAATCGTCACCCTGCTGAAGCAGGAAAATGTTGATCCGTTGCTGACACGTAGAATTTGCGATTCACTCTCCCACGCAAATGATTTGACGTTTGCTGGGAGGCTATCAGAACTGTGCAGCCGCATGAGCGGAGCGTTATTGGATCGCGTAGCAATTAATCCAGAGGAATTTGTTAGCGCCGTGGTCGCGGTCCGAAACTTCTATACGCATGCTGGCAGCACAATGCGAAACAATCAGAATAATAATCCGATGTCAGCTAAAGACCTTTTCTTTTTGAGCCAAAAGATGAATTTTCTTCTTCGAGGCACACTCTTGCTTTATTTGGGAATTGAGGAAAAGCAGTTTTCCGACGTGTTAACTCACCAGACCACCCGTTGGAAATGAACACGGGAAGTGCTGAGGGGGGGAGAGAGAGAGAGCTTCTGAAAGCTATATGCTCTGATAGAAAACATTCAGATTCAGTAATAAGAACTGGGCATTCGAAGGCGTGGCCTTGAATCCACGCCCACGAACGAGACATTCGAAGAAGGCGCGAAAGACATGAGCAAATCGTCCATATCTCTTGGATCAACCCAAGCCAGAACGTTGACCTCTATCCAGCGATTCTCGATGGGATGAAGATCGAGCATAAGATTCGACGGCCTACGGCTGAGTTGTTTTTTGTGGCGACCCAGGCTGAAGCGGAAGAACTAAAAGCTCGAATGGAACAACACATTCCCAAGAAGTCGTATAGCGCCCATGATGAGGAAGGCAAACCTCTCAGCCATGTGGTGAGCGAACCAGAAATCTCTATCCTGGACATCCCATAGATGAACGAAATTGCCAACATTGCTGAGTGTGTTGCCATTCTTAGCTACGCCTCGCCACGCAGACAATGCGACCAAGGACGTTTGCCAGTTTTTGGGGCGATTGAAATAGCTGCCATGGCAAGCCCGTCCGGAGGCCTCTCGTGAAGGCTTCGCTCATTCGATTCTTAGAAGGGGAGGCTCATTATGCTTCCTGAGTTTCCGAAATCGCGCAAAGAACTTTCCGAAAAGTTACGCCTCCACCTCCGCCTCCGTGTTCAGGGCAAAAGTCCCTGGGCGGCACTGGGCCGTGAATTTACGCAGCACGAAGGAAGGGCCTTTTCCTACGAACAAATTATTGATGAAAGCAAGAGAATCGTGGAGACAGGGTTTGAAGAGATGGTCGTACCGATACGGGTCGAGTTCAAGGACATACCTGATCTTGTTGGAGAGGCTCTGTTCCGTAGGCTCGATGAATTGGCGGACAACATAGCTGAACAAACAAGTCGGCTTGGGCAGCGTAGATTGACCGAAGCAACGCAACTCGCTGGGACGGCTATTGATGCAGGGGGACAACCCTTCACTCAAGAGCTCTTCCTACAAAGTGAGAGTGCTCGGGACTGGGAGTTCGATCATCTGACTGGTCAACAAGAGGGCGTATATATTGCCCATCCTCAAACGGCGGAACGAATGCACAACCTCTGGCAGGAATGGGAGAAAGATTCAGCGTTCATGAAGCGTGTCGCGGAACTCAAAGCCAGAAAATACGAGGAGTGGCGTGATCGAGAGAGTCGTAGAAAATTGGTTGACTAGCGCCAACGAGCGCCAGTACCAGATTCCGTTCTGCCAAGTCCTCTCATCCGAGGGTGAAACAGTCATTTATGCCTCTCCCCATGGCGCTTTGGAGCAGGGGAAGGACGTGATCACGATTGCTGCCGATAGGGTTCCCTGTGCGTATCAACTGAAGGCAGGAAGAATAAACCTAAAAGGTTGGCAAGCCATCAAGGGTGAGATAGATGAACTCGTTGAACTTCCGATCTCTCATCCATCCATCCCTACAGGAAAGTTTCATAGGCCTTACCTGGTCACCAATGGAGCGGTTTCCGATACTGTCTTGAACCGAATCGAATCGACCAACAGAGTATGGAAAAGATATAACCCTAAGCCACTTCGCCTCATTCAGAGCGGCGAGTTAATAGCCCGATTCGTGAGAGCACACGGCTCTTTCTTGCCACGTGAAACGAGAGACTTCAGCAGGTTTCTGGAATTGATTGTTAATGGGGGCCGGGGACCTTTCGATAAGGAGCGGTTTGCGGCATTTCTGGAATCAATCGTTCCTATTCGGCCTTCAACAACCCGCATTGCGCCGCGCGATGTGGGGCGTTCGGCTTCCAGTGCGGTCCTTCTGACCAGTTATGTCGTTCAGGGCTCTGAACGTGAGCAGAATCATTGGGCAGTATTTGAGGCTTGGATTGTCACAGCATCTTACATCCTGGCAGCAGCCTCGAAGCACCGAACATCGGAGAAGTGGTGGGTGAGGTCGTTTGACTTGTGTGAGCTCGCGGCAGTCAGGGCTCTTGAATCGCTCTGCCAGGAATGCATTGAAAACCATGCGATGTTTACCCAAGGTGATCCCTTCACGGATGGTGCCTTTTATCCGATAAGGATCACCATCCTCGCAGGAACCCTGAGCGCATTGAGTTTGTACCATCGTCTGAGGTCGGAGAAATGGGCGCACGAATTCTTTGTTCATGATTTCTTGTTGGCCCACACAAAACGAATTCAGGTTTGGGGTGAATCGGCGGCACCGTATTTGACGATGGCTGCGCTGGAGCTGGAGCAACATGGTGCACACGCAAGAAGTGAGCAGCTTATCGGTCAGTTGGTCGCAACGATAGTGGCTTTGAATGGTAGCAAGGGCCGGGGCCTCCCCAATCCGTACTATGAGCCAGAGGGCGCAGTTCGGCTGATCTCGGGAATGGAACCTAACAACCCTGAACTTTTCTCCGGCAACTCTTATGCGGTGGAACCGTTAGTTGAATTCCTGGCACGGCGTCTCTCCAGAGGGGTCCTAACGCATTTCTGGGAGCGAATAACGAGGGTTCACTTTACTGGTTTTCGTCCCACAGAGGACTGGGAATGGTTCCGCTGGAGGGCCGAGAACGGTTCATTGGACCACAGAATGCCAAATACACCACAAAGCTGGGCCGCGCTTCTCGATGCAGCGGAGAATGCGCCTTCAGATGTTCCATCGCTATTGAGAGACCGACTATCGTTCATGCCATTTTTTGGACTCGTATTTCCACACAGGTTTGGAGTGGGATTCTTACGGTCTCTTGAGCGCGCAATCCGGCAACACTCTACTTAATCTCCCGCCACGTCTCAAACTTTCCCGGTTGCTTATCTCCCAACGTGAACTGTTGCGTTGCGATGCCGCTGAACAATTTAACTGGCAATGAGATGGCCGCGAACCTATTGTGATAGATGGTCAGCCCTCTGCTATCAATCACTGCGACCGCACTGACCGTCGTGTTGAACTGAACACCCATCTTTCTTCCTGGCCCTGATTTCCGGTCAACGAGCCGTGGCTTTCTTCGCATGTAGATCGGCGCGAGACCCAGGACTATTTGGTCGAAACCATACATCGCAGCTTTGATCGCGTGAGGCTCCGTGTGGTGGCTCAGAAGAAAGGACGGATTGTAGATCACGATTAAAGCTGGGGACTTTCCCTTTGCTAACCGCCTCAGTTGCTTTGCAGCAGTCGTGATGATGTCCCTCGCACGATCTCCGAGTTTGGCGTTACGCTCACCAAACATGCTCCACCCAACTTCGGCAAGTTGCTTTCTCTGCTGTCGCTCCGTTGCGTTCTCCCGAATTTCTTTTACTTCCGTGATCACCTTTGTGTCTTTCGGGAAGATTGCATAGTCTGGAGTCTTGACTCCAGCAGTTCCCTCAGTGGCGATAGGCTCCCATCGCACTCCATGCTGGGTGCAGAACTGCTCGAAGAAAGTTTCTGAAATAGTTTTCTGCGTCATCTCGACCCGCAAGTACAGTTTGTGTTCGCGTTCCTGACGAAGGCGTGAATTGAAAAACAGAGCTTCTAGCCGTGGGAACGCATCTCGTGCACGAATTTGGCAGCTTTTTTATCGTCGAACAGCTTGAGGTAGCTGATGCTGCCTA
>Ga0207053_10151_pt1 | contig 18529 bp, 13 predicted proteins | sample Alteio_BWMinCont_59_FD_153290 | JGI IMG/M metagenome (GOLD analysis project Ga0207053, IMG submission 153290) | Enriched cells from forest soil in Barre Woods Harvard Forest LTER site, Petersham, Massachusetts, United States -... | ecosystem: Environmental > Terrestrial > Soil > Temperate forest >...
GCGATGAAATCATAATTTTCCGGTGGGCCTTTTAGTTATTGGGTGCGGCAGGGATTCAATCTTGGCGGGACCTCCGTGAACTTGAAGCAGGATAACAGTCTCGTCCCCGACCTGCGCACCAGCAAGACCGAAGGGCAGGCCAACTTCGTCAATCCCGGCGTGTTCATCCTGAGCACCGGCACAGAAATGGATCTCACGCCAAAACTTCGCTCCTTCCTCAACCTGAATTATATCCGGTTTGTGGATACCAACCCTTTGAAGACCGCTTTGCTGACCGACAAGATCGACGATGAAGTGGGGTGGGATTTGAGCATTGGGTTCCAGTATCGTCCACTGCTTACTGATAACATCATCGTCTCAGCGGGTTTTGGGGCGCTGCTTCCGGGCCGCGGTTATCGTGATATTTACCGCACAATCACTGAACCCGTGGCGGGCTTTACCCCAAGTGGCAATCCCGGCCATGTGGATAATTTTCTTTACAGCGGCCTTCTTGCCGTCACGTTGACCTATTAATCCAGATGAGCGCATGAACCCTCCCCGCCAAAACGAAACAAAGCAATGCCTGATGGGCCGCGTAGTGATTGCCTGGCTCCTGGCCTCAAGCGCGGCGTTTGCGAATGACGAAGGTTTCGGCCCGCCCATTTCTGTCCCCCACAACCTGCCCCAAACTGTTGATCAACCCAAAGCGCGAAATTGGATCGATCAAACTCCCGCCGAGGCCCATTTAAAAAGTGCCGGTTGCCTCGAATGCCATAAAGGCGTCGATGAACACACCATGCACACGAGTCCGAACGTGGTGCTTGGCTGCGCGGATTGCCACGGCGGCAACCCCACTCCCGGCCTCACGCAACGCAAGGCCCACGTCGCACCGCGCAACCCCATCTTCTGGCAAAGCTCCGCGAATCCCAGCGATTCCTCCGTCCTGCTCAATCACGAATCTCCCGAGTTCATTCAGTTCGTCAATCCCGGCGATTTGCGCGTCGCTGAAAAGGCCTGCGGGCTCTGCCATCAGGAATCGGTTGACCATGTCTGGCACAGCATGATGAACCACGGCGCGTTGCTGTGGGGCGCGGCGCTTTACAACAACGGCAGTGTGCCGTTCAAAAACTACCGTTACGGTCAGGCCTACGGCGCGGATGGCACACCCTTGCGCCTGAACAATCCAGAACCCGTCACACCCGAAGAAACCCGCCTCCATGGCATTCTCCCCTTCCTGGAACCGCTGCCGCGCTTCGCGCTGAGCCAGCCGAGCAACATACTGCGTATTTTCGAAAAAGGTGGCGAGGGTCAGACGCCATTGGGCATCCCTAATCGCGAAGAGGAGCCGGGCCGTCCTGCGCGCCGGCTTTCAGAGCGCGGCCTCGGCACGCTGAACCGGATTGATCCGGTTTTCCTCAACCTCCAGAAAACCCGTCTGCATGATCCTTTGCTCGGGTTCATGGGTTCGAATAACCATCCAGGTGATTATCGTTCCAGCGGTTGCTCGGCCTGCCACGTTATTTATGCCAACGACCGCTCGCCCACGCAATCAGGGTACTACAGCAAATATGGCAACCAGGGTCTGAGCTTCAGCGGCGATGAATCCATGCTGAAAAACGAGCGCGGCCATCCCATCAAACATCAGTTTACCCGCGCCATTCCCAGCAGCCAGTGCATGACCTGCCACATGCACCAGGGCAATCTCTTTGTAAACCCCTATCTCGGCTACACGTGGTGGGACCAGGAATCGGACGGTGAGTTTATGTATCCCGCCAAACAAAAGAACCCCACGGAAGCCGAACTCGCCGCTTCGCTGCGCGAGAACCCCGAAGCCGCCGCCGCGCACGGCAAATGGGGCGATGAGGATTTCCTGGAAAAGGTGGCTGAGTTGAATCCGCAATTGAAGCAAACACAATTCGCGGATTATCACGGCCACGGCTGGGTCTTCCGCGCGGTGTTCAAAAAAGATCGCAAGGGCAATCTGCTGGATTTGGATGACAACGTCATTCCCCACGACGACCCGCATAAATTTTCACGCGCAGTTCACTTGAAGGACGTGCATCTGGCCAAAGGGATGCAGTGCGCCGATTGTCATTTCCTCGCGGACGTGCATGGCAACGGCAAGCTCTATGGCGAATCGCGCGCCGCAACCACCATCGAGTGCATCGATTGCCATGGGACGATAAATAAGCGGCCTACACTCGTCACGTCCGGCAATGGCGGTCAGGTTGATCTGGGCGCCAATTCCACTGCCTGGGGGCCGCGCTTCGTCTGGGAAGGCAAAAGATTGTTTCAACGCGCCAGCATGAGCCCCGATGTGCGTTGGGAAATTCCGCAAACCATGGACACCATTGATCCCGCGTCGCCACACTACAACGCAAAGTCCCGTTACGCAAAAACTCTCCGGCGCGACGGCGCGACCTGGGGCGATGTCCCGACATCCCCTTCCGGTTGCAAGCGCGACCTAGCGCATGACAATTCATCCATCTCCTGCCAGATCTGCCACAGCTCGTGGGCCACGACTTGTTTTGGCTGCCATCTGCCCATGAAGGCCAACCAGCGCACCCCTCTCAACAAATTTGAAGGCATCACCACGCGGAACTACACTTCATACAACCCACAAGTCATCCGTGATGACGCTTTCATGCTCGGCCTGGATGGAACTGTGAAGGGTAACCGCCTCGCCGTCATTCGTTCTTCGAGTGCGGTCGTTGTCAGTTCTCAAAACGCAAACCGCGAGTGGGTTTATTCCCAGCAGCAGACGATCTCCGCTGAAGGTTACAGCGGCCAGGCTTTCAACCCGCACTTTCCGCATACCACCAGCGGCGTTGGCACCACAAAAAACTGCACCGACTGCCACATTTCAAAGCAGAACAACAATAACGCCATCATGACGCAATTGCTCGGTTTCGGCAACGGCACCGTCAATTTCTTTGGCCGCTACGCTTACGTGGGAGAAGGCAAAAAAGGTTTTCAAGCGGTCGTCTGGACAGAGCAGGATGAGCCGCAGGCGGCCATTGGCAGTCATCTCCAAAAGCTGGTCTACCCGGATAATTATGCGCAACACGTGGCGAACCACCACGAATTGAAGCAAGCCTATGATCACGATGGCGAGGATATTTTGGACCTTACTTTGCGTGGCGAATATCTCTACACCGCCAACGGCCCTGGTGGATTCCGCGTTTACGATGTTGCGAACATCGATCAAAAGGCCTTTTCAGAAAGGATCGTGACCGCGCCCGTGTCGCCGCTTGGCCAGCGCACCTGGGTTCACACCAAATTCGCCACCTCCGTCGCCCTGCCGGCCACACTCGCGCTTGACCCGGCACGAACCCGGTTGCCGGAAAATGAGGAACAACCCATTCACCCGCTTTATGCCTATGTTTATGTCACCGATCGCGAAGAAGGTCTGGTTATTGTCAACATCGCCACGCTGGTCGATGGCAATCCCGAAAATAATTTCTTCAAGAAAGACGTCGCGTTCAACCCGGACGCCAAACTCACCGGCGCAACGTATTGCGTGGTCGCGGGACACCGGCTTTACATCACCTGCAAACGCGGGTTGGAGGTGGTGGACATTGACAATCCACTGAAACCAAAAATCGTCGGCGAACTCCTGGCCGAAGGCGGATTGAAGAATCCTCGCGCCGTCGCGGTTCAATTTCGTTATGCCTTTATAACTGATGACGACGGGTTCAAAGTCATCGACCTTGCTGAACCAACGAATCCCCGGCTTGTACCGGGCGGTTTTGTCAAGTTGGCGGATGCCCGGCGTTTTTATCTGGCGCGCACTTATGCTTATGTTGCCAACGGACGGGAAGGCCTGGCCATCATCGATATCGAAAGGCCGGAAGCTCCCGCGCTCGACCAAATGTTTAACGCCGACGGGATATTGAACGATTGCCGCGCCGTGCAAATCGGCGCGGTGAACGCCTCCATGTTCGCGCTGGTGGCGGACGGCAAAAACGGCTTGCGCGTGCTGCAACTTATTTCACCCGATACCGTGCCCGGCCACATGGGTTTCAGCCCGCGGCCCAATCCTCAGCTCATAGCCACATTTCCGACGCGTGGCGAAGCAGTGGCCGTCTCGCGCGCATTGGACCGCGACCGGGTGGTGGACGAAACCGGGCATCAAACGGTGGTGTTTGGCCGGCGTGGCGCACGGCCTTTCAATGCAGAGGAAATGAAGGCATTTTACCGGCACTTTCCTGGCATTTATCCCGATGACAGCGGGGTCCAACGAACCGGTGACCTTTACCAGGTGGACGATGTGGTCCTGCGCGACGGCCAGCTCACGACACGCGTGGGCGACGCTTTGAGCAAGCCCCTTGAACCTAAAACCTTGGAACCAGAAACAGTCCCGGCAGAATCTTCCAGAGACCGGCTGGTAAGGAGGGGCAAATGAGTGAAAGCATCGTCTGTGGTATGGAGTTGCACCGCCTCCGCTCGCATCGACCAACCCTCGTGCCAACAGAAAATTCCACGACGGATTGCGTTTCTCGCTCTCCTGGGGGAGAGGGCAACCGTCCACTCAAATTACGTTCCCACACCAGCAATGCAATTTGTCATTGGAACCTGTGTCAAAGATCTTCCGCGTCACGCGCCTCCAAATTGAATTGCTGCCAGCTGGCACTTATCATTTTATTGGCAGGATTTTTCCTTCCGCTGGCGTCTCTCTCCCAACAAGCAGCAACCACGCTCGCCGGTTCTGTGCTTACGACTGGCGGTGTCGATGGACCGGCCGCCTACGCACTTTTCCATGATCCCACCGGTCTGGCCATGGACGCCAGCGGCAATGTTTACGTGGCGGACAACCAAAACCACACGTTGCGCAAACTTTCACCGGCCGGCCTGGTTACCACGCTTGCCGGCCATACGGGTCAATCAGGCAGCGCGAACGGCACCGGCACAAATGCCTACTTCTGCAACCCATCGGGCATTGCGCTGGCAGCCAGCGGGACGCTCTATGTCAGTGATACCGGCAACAATACCATCCGGTCAGTCTCAGCCAGTGGCGTTGTCACCACCCTGGCGGGTCTGGCAGGACAAAGCGGCACGACGAACGGCGCGGGCAATCTCGCGCGGTTTAATGGGCCGCTCGGTATTGCCGTGGATCATGGTGGCACCATTTATGTCGCCGACAGCGGCAATCATACCATCCGCAAAATAACCCCGACCGGCGCGGTGACCAGCCTGGCGGGTTCATCCGCGGTGTGGGGCAGCGCCGACGGCACCGGCAGTGCCGCGCTTTTCAATTGTCCGGTTGGCGTGGCGGTTGATGGCGCCGGGAACATCTTTGTTTCTGATGCCAACAATTACACCATCCGCAAGATCACTCCTGCCGGAGTCGTGAGTACCTGGGCAGGTTTGCCGGGAGTCGAAGGCGCGGCGGATGGAACGGGAAATACGGCGCGTTTTGGCAAGCCAGCAGAATTGAAGTTTGACCAGAACAACAATCTCTATGTGGTGGATTCCTTCAACTGCGTCATCCGTAAAATCGCCATCGACGCCACGGTGACGACGGTCGCGGGACTGGCTGGCGTGGGCGGAGCGGTGGATGGTTTGGGTCCTCATGCGCGCTTCTTCAACCCTTATGGTCTGGCCATCGATCATAATGGCAACCTGCGCGTTTCGGACACCTACAATGAAACCATTCGCTTTGTTTACAGTCCATTCACCGTCGCCTTGAGCCGGAACGGAAACCATTTGCTGGTCAATTGGCAGGCGGTTGCGGGAAATATTTATCAAGTGCAATACCAGCAGGAATTGAGTGCCGGGACATGGGAAAACCTGGGTGGGGAAGTGACTGCAACCACCAACACCTGCCATCAAGCGGACACTTTGTCTCCATCCGCGCCCCGGCGTTTTTACCGGGTCTTGCTGAAGCCTTGATCAACGGGGAGAGCCGTGTCCAACGTGGATTTTACAAAACAAAAAGGCTTGGGAAGAAACTTCCCAAGCCTCTGAACCTACAATGAACTCAGAAATTATTGCAACACGTGGTTGGTGATGCCGCCCGAAGCACCAGAACCGGCAATAGCGCAGGCCGGAGCGGTCTGGATGTTGCCCGGAGTATAGCTCGTGCTGAAGGTCTTCGTCGAGTCCAATGGGCAATAAGGCAAGGTGCCCGATGTCCCGCGGCCAAGATAGGGTTGGATGTCGGTTCCAGCAGGGGAAGCGGTCGCCGCTTGCTTGAGCTCGAGAGCCCATTCCTGTTTGGCACCGTCAATCTGGCGCAGGTTGTTGATGCAGGCATTCGTCTGGGACGTTGTGCGAGCATGAATGAAGTTAGGAATCGCGATGGCCGCCAACAGACCAATGATGGCCACAACGATCATGATTTCGACGAGCGTAAAGCCCGCTTTGCGAATGGAACTGAGTTTCATATGTGATTGTTACTTTCTGCGTGCGGCGTGAACGAAGCAACGGGCGGGTTTAATTCTATAATTGCTACTGGTCGTTCACAAATTGCCCGTTGCCAACCGCACTTGGGGAATAGCAAGGCTGATGCCACGCTTGAAACGAATGCTTCCTGCCGAAAACCCTCTCAAATGGCGCGTGTTTTTACTCCAAATACCTCGTAAAAGCGCAAAACTGTCCTGAATCATTGGACAGTGTCCTGAATTCGTCCAAAAAATGGGCAGGTTTTAATGGCAAACCCGCTCGCAATTGCATTTTTACCATCGATTTTGCGGGGAGAGTCTTAAAACGACGGTAATGTATATTGCCGCCGGACGCAGATACAAAGGGGCTTGGAAGAATATTAGATCCTTCCAAGCCCTTTGATTGCTTGTTTGAAGTGATTAATCCAGACGGTGGCCGGTGGAGTCACCCGCTGCGCCAGGCAGAATCAGGCAGGTCGGGGCGGTGTTCAGATCATTGAGACTGTAGCTCGTGGCAAAGGTCTGCGCCGCGTCTGCGGGACAGGTTGGGGCGGTGCCGGCGGTTCCACGGCCCAGATACGGCTGAATGTTGGCGATGGTCGGCATGGTGTTGGGACCGGCCTTGCTTTCCAATGCCCAGGTCTGTTTCGCGCCTTCAAGCTGGCGCAGGTTGTTGATGCAGGCAGTCTGTTTGGCCTTGGCGCTGGCGCGCATGAAGTTGGGGATGGCGATGGTCGCCAGCAGGCCAATGATGGCCACTACGATCATTATCTCCACCAACGTGAAGCCGCAGTTGCGGCGGAACTTGGTTTTCATGTTTTTTTCTTTCCTTGCCATGGTGCGAACCGGACGACAGGCGGGTTATTATTTATTATTTCATTGTAGTTCGCGTATTGCCTGCATCCACCGCGGCTTCAACCCGGCCGATGTTCCCAGCCGGGTCTCCAAGTTAAACACCTCCCCGCCAAATAAGTTTCGCCCCCGAAACAAACAAAATTCCCTCATCTGGCAGCTAATCGCGCGGGCTACTTTGTCCCCTTCAGCAATGCTGTGCCATACTCACGGTTCATTTGTGCGATAAAACTCAGGTCGATCTCTTTCGGGCAAACAGCTTCGCACGACCCGGTTACAGTGCAATTGCCAAAACCCTCCGCATCCATCTGCCGGACCATGTCCGCCACCCGCTGGTCCTTCTCCACCTTCCCTTGCGGCAATTGGCTGAGATGCGAAACTTTCGCGGAAACAAACAGCATGGCCGACGCATTCTTGCAAGCCGCCACGCACGCGCCGCAACCAATGCATGCCGCCGCATCCATTGCCCGGTCGCTCGCTACTTTCGATATGGGCAGGCAATTTGCATCGGGCGTGCCGCCGGTGTTCACCGATATGAATCCCCCGGCCTGAATGATCCGATCAAACGCGCTTCGATCCGTAACCAGATCCTTCAACACCGGAAATGACCTGGCCCGCCACGGTTCGATCGTGATGGTCTGGCCGTCCTCGAAATGCCGCATGTGCAATTGACAGGCGGTGGTCCCGCGCTGCCCGCCGTGCGCGATGCCGTTGATCACCAACGAACAGGTCCCGCATATCCCCTCTCGACAGTCGGAATCGAACGCAATCGGTTCCTCACCGTTGGCAATCAAACCCTCGTTCACCACATCCAGCATTTCCAGAAACGACATGTCGGCAATGATGTCGGTGGCCGGATATTCCACCATCCGGCCCGGATTACTGGCGCTCTTTTGACGCCAGATTTTTAATGTAAAGTTCATCGGAATTTACCGCGTGTAAATCGCATATCGTAAATCGCAAATCATTTGTAGCTCCTTTGCGACATATGCACTTCCTCGTAAACCAATGGTTCCTTGTGCAGCAACGGCGGCCTGTCCGGCCCCCGATACTCCCACGCGCTCACAAAGGAGTAATGATCGTCGTCGCGCCGGGCTTCGCCGTCCGGCGTCTGATGTTCCACCCGGAAATGCCCCCCGCACGATTCATCGCGCGTGAGCGCATCCAGGCAAAGCAATTCGCCAAATTCCAGGAAGTCCGCCACCCGTCCCGCCGCTTCCAGGTCCTGGTTCAATTCGCCATTCCCGCCAGTCACTTTTACATTTTTCCAGAATTCCGCCCGCAATTCGGGGATGCGTTTCAATGCCTCCTTTAAGCTCGTCTCACTCCGGGCCATCCCGCACTTGTCCCACATCAATTTCCCCAACTCGCGGTGAAACGATGTGACGCTCCGCTTGCCGTTTATGACCAGCAGTTTTTTTGTGAGCGCCTGCGCCCCTTCCATGGCCTGCTTGAATTCCGGGCGACTCGTGTCGGCCTTTGGCAGTTTGGTCGAAGCGAAATAATTGCCGATCGTGTAAGGCAGGATGAAATAACCGTCTGCCAAACCCTGCATCAACGCGCTTGCACCCAGCCGGTTCGCGCCATGATCGGAAAAATTTGCCTCGCCCAGCACGAACAGTCCCGGCACCGTGGTCATCAGATTGTAATCGACCCACGTCCCGCCCATCGTGTAGTGAACGGCCGGGTAAATTCGCATCGGCGCCTTGTAAGCATTCTCGCCGGTGATCTTTTCATACATGTCAAACAAGTTCCCGTAACGCTCGCGCACTGTTTCTTCGCCCAACCGCTTGATCGCGTCCGCAAAATCAAGATATGCCCCCTGTCCGCCTGGACCGACACCGCGCCCCTCGTCACAGACTTCCTTCACCGCGCGTGACGCGATGTCGCGGGGCGCCAGATTGCCGAAGCTCGGATATTTCCGCTCGAGAAAATAATCGCGTTCATTTTCAGGAATCTGGTCGGACCGGCGGGTATCGCCTTTTTTCTTTGGCACCCACATGCGTCCATCATTGCGCAGTGATTCAGACATCAGCGTCAGCTTGGATTGGTGATCACCACTGACCGGGATGCAGGTCGGATGGATCTGGGTGTAACAGGGATTCGCAAACGCCGCCCCCTTTTTATAGGCGCGCCAGGTGGCCGTTACATTGCAGCCTTTGGCATTGGTGGAAAGATAAAAGACATTTCCGTAACCGCCGGTTGCCAGCACCACCGCATCGGCCGCGTGCGCCGAAATCTCTCCCGATACCAGGTCCCGGACGATTATCCCTTTGGCATGACCATCGATGACCACGACGTCGAGCATCTCCGTCCGCGGATACATCTTCACCGTGCCCTGGCCAATCTGGCGGCACAAAGACTGGTAGGCCCCGAGCAAAAGCTGCTGGCCGGTTTGACCGCGGGCGTAAAATGTGCGCGACACTTGTGCGCCGCCAAAGGAACGGTTTGCCAGCAGCCCGCCATATTCGCGCGCGAACGGCACTCCCTGCGCCACGCACTGGTCAATGATGTTCACACTCACCTGCGCCAATCGATACACATTCGCCTCCCGCGAACGGAAATCGCCGCCTTTGATCGTATCGTAAAAAAGTCGATAGACACTGTCGCCGTCGTTTTGATAGTTCTTTGCGGCATTAATGCCGCCCTGGGCCGCAATGCTATGCGCGCGTCGCGGGCTGTCCTGGAAACAGAAACACTTCACCCGATAGCCCAATTCCGCCATGGATGCCGCCGCCGCCGCTCCGGCAAGCCCGCTGCCGACCACGATAACGTCAAACTTCCGTTTATTTGCCGGGTTCACCAGTTTCAGGTCGAACTTGTGCTTGTCCCATTTCTGCGCCAGGGGACCGGAGGGAATGTTTGAATTCAGGTTCATTTCAGCAATCCCCTTTCCGCCAAATACGATTGTCCATAACCCAGATAAATCGCGATGGGTATGGAAATATAGCCAAGAAAAATCAGCCATGAGGCCACAACCGCAAATCGCGCTATCAGCGGCCCGTAAGCCGGACTTTTCCAGCCCAGCGATTGAAACATCGCGCTGACTCCATGGCTCAAATGCAGAAACAGCAAAAGCATGGCAATGATATAAAATGCGGAAACGAAGGGATTGCGAAAGCCAATCACCATCATCGCAAAAACATCGCGCTGGTGCGTGGCGTCCTCCAGTTCCACGAAGTTTCGGCCCGTAAGATTGATCCCCGGCACCTGCACCGTGAAATGCAGGAGATGATATATGATGAACGCGAGTATGATCAATCCGCTCATCAACATGGTGCGCGATGCATAACTCGCCGCCACAATTTCAGTCTGCGCATAAGGCACCGGACGCGCCGCCCGGTTTTCCGCCGAGAGCTTCACCGCCGACCAAATGTGCAGCCCAACCAGGATGAGCAGGATGATCCGCGCTGGCCAGAGGATTTCCGTGTTGGTCTGCAACAAATTGCCGTAGCGGTTGATCGCTTCCGGCCCGAGAAACACCTGCAGATTCCCCAACAAGTGCAGCACCACGAACAGGAAAAGCGCCATGCCCGTGATGGCCATGATAAACTTCTTTCCCAGCGAAGATGTAAATAAGTTGCTGCCGTTCATTGGGACATGCTTAATATTTTCTAATTCATCCCGTTCACCACACCCAATGTGAGATAATCTAATAATGGAGGCGAAGGTCGTCAATGAATCATAATCAGTTATAAGCCCTCCTTCGAATTTGTTTACGCGATCTTATTCCATGCCGGGCGCATCCCGACACCGCCTCGCCTGGCCCGCGGCAGCAGGCGGGAACAAAACGAACCAAAGACTGACGGGGATTGGCTTCGGGCCCCCAACGGATGGTTGCCTCGGTTCCGCAGATCGTCAGGGTTGGCGCAGGGTCTGGGTCGAAAGGGCGTGGTGGACGAACATGGAGGGCTTGCGGCGTCGGCTCTTGTTGTTCGCTAGCGCTCGCCTGACGAAAGCGGGAGGGCGAGCGGCATTCGGCGCTCCACCGCGTTCCGTTGCCAGATGGCACCGGGCTCCGCTGTGCGTGCGGCGAATAGATTGCGCCGTGGAGGCGCGAGACCTACGCAATGGCCTTGCTGATCACGTTGCTTTCAATGATGCCCTTGGAAATGGCGTGCCGGGTCAGTCCGGCAATATCGTGGATGTTCAACTTGTTCATCAGTTGTTGCCGATGCTTTTCCACGGTCTTGATGCTGATGCAGAGTTCTGAGGCAATCTGCTTGTTTGGCTGTCCTTCGGCGATGAGTTGAAGCACTTCGGCCTCACGCGAAGTGAGGGAATGGCTCCGCTGCTTCACCGGTTGTCCGCTGGCAAAGGCTTCCCGGCAATGGTCCCGCAGCCTTTTTGCAATTGAAGGACTGAAGAAGGCATTACCCTTATACGCCTCGCGAATCCCTTTCAAAAGATCCTGCGCCGCCGTCTGCTTGATGAGATAGCCCGCGGCGCCGGCCTCGGTCAATTGCTGGACGTAATCATCTTCGCTATACGTCGAGAGTATCAACACCTTGGCCGTCGGCACCTGGGATATGATCTGCCTCGTTGCCTCCAGTCCATTCATCAACGGCATCGCAATATCCATGATCACGACATCGGGCAGCAATTTCTTGACTAACGCCACTGCCTGCCGCCCCGTATCTGCCTCGCCGACGATTTCAATGTCCGGCTCCACGGCCAGGAGTGCCCGCAATCCCTGACGAACCACGTTGTGGTCGTCAGCCAGCAATACTTTGATTTTATGCATAATTATTTGATTGTCGGATTTTAAATCAATTAACTGTTTGAGCTGGGCGATATGTTCCTGCGCCACGATTCAAGCTGCCAATTGAAAATGAGTCTATCCATTCACGAGTGAACTCGCCATGGGGTCTATTACCCAACTCGAACAGGTTCTCCTTACCCCCGATTTTGGCGGGCATTTTCCATTTTCATCCGCTTGGGGAAGCGGCTGACATGCGGTCAACCGAACACTCCCTCTCGACACACCCGAACACTTTCAAGTAATTTCTGTCATGCCATCAAACGGACCCGTGACCCTGACCGCAAAGACAGTGGATGCTCTCCGCGCCATCGTCGGCCATGAGAGCGTCATTTGCGCAGAGCAGGAACTCCTGGTTTACGAGTGCGACGCCTACACTCTTGAAAAGCAGTTGCCTAATGTCGTCGTCCTTCCGCAGACGACCGAACAGGTCGCCGCCGTGATCCGATTGTGCGCTCAAGAAAAATTGCCCATCATTCCGAGAGGCGCCGGCACGAGCTTGAGCGGCACCGTCCTGGCCGTCACTGGCGGCGTGATGATCGCAATGACCCGGATGACAAAGATTTTGGAAATCGATTACCGCAATCGCCGCGCGCTCGTCGAGGCCGGCTGTGTCAATGCCTGGGTGACCAACGCCGTGAAGGCATCCGGGCTTTATTATGCCCCCGATCCTTCCAGTCAATCGGCCTGCACCATCGGCGGCAACGTGGCAACCAATTCCGGCGGACCGCACACCCTGAAATACGGCGTCACCACCAATCATATCCTCGGGTTTGAAATGGTGCTGCCGGATGCCTCGGTCGTCTGGATCGGCACCCGGCCCGACGGCGGCGAGGAAGTTGACGGTTATGATCTGCGCGGCGCGGTGATTGGCTGTGAGGGGATGTTTGGCGTCGTGACTCGCGTCCTGCTTAAACTTGTCCGCGCGCCACAAATGTACAAAACGATGCTCGGGGTGTTTGAAAACGTGGACGACGCCAGCCATGCGGTCAGCGATATCATCGCAGCCGGCATGGTTCCGGGTGCCGTGGAAATGATGGATCAACTCATCACGCAGGCGGTCGAAGCCGCGTATCATTTCGGTTTTCCTCTCGATGCGGGCGCCGTCTTGATCGTGGAATTGGATGGACTCGCCGCCGGGTTGGAGCGTCAGGCGGAGCGCGTCATTGAGATTTGCCGCCATAACCATGCCCGCGAGGTGCGACTGGCCAAAACCGAGCAGGAGCGTCTTGACCTCTGGAAATGCCGCAAGCGCGCCTTTGGCGCCATCGGTCGATTGAGTCCGAATTTTCTCACGCAAGACGGCGTGGTTCCCCGCTCGAAGCTGCCGGAAATGATGCGTTTCATCCAGTCCTGCAGCGAGAAGCACCGCCTCCGCATCCCCAACGTTTTTCACGCGGGCGATGGCAATATTCATCCCCTGATACTTTATGATGAACGCGATCCCGATCAGGTGCGGCGCGCTCTCGCGGCCGGCCATGATATTCTCGAAAAATGTGTTGAGTTGGGCGGTAGCGTGACCGGCGAACACGGCATCGGCGTCGAGAAGATTGATTTCATGGAAAAACAATTCACCAAGGATGACCTTGATGCCATGCGAGCGTTACGGCACGTTTTCGATCCCGAGCTCCGGTGCAACCCGCACAAAATGTTTCCTGGCTCCAAACGTTGCGCCGATTTCTCGCCGAGGAAACAGATTGCCGCCTGACTCGCGCCATGACTCCCAAACCATCCAGCGCCGCACATCTCGCGCAAATCCTCGCAGACGCCTTTGCCTGCAACGAAAAGATTGGACCTTTCGATTTGGCTGCCCTCAATCGCGTGCTCGAATACACGCCGGAAGACATGACGGTCACGGTTGAGGCCGGCATTACACTGGCTGCATTGCAGGTCGAACTCAGCCGTCACCGCCAATGGCTGCCTGTCGATCCGCCCCACCCCGCGCAGTTGACGATCAGCGACCTTATTAACACCAACGTCAGCGGACCCCGCCGGTTCGGTTACGGAACCGTTCGTGATTTCCTTATCGGCATCAAGGTCGCACTCGCGGATGGCCGCATCATCAACTCCGGCGGCAAGGTGGTGAAAAACGTTGCCGGTTATGACCTGGCGAAGCTCTTCATCGGCAGTCACGGCAGCCTCGCCGTGGTGATCCAGACCACCTTTAAGCTCCGGCCGTTGCCCGAAATGGAAAGTTTTGTCCAGGTGCCTTGCGGATCCCTCGATCAAACCGACAAATTCATCGAAGCCGTGGCCTCGTCCGAGATCACCCCCGTCGTCCTCGATTTGCACGCTCTCTCTCCATCCAACGCCGGGATGCCGACCCTCGTATTGGGCTTTGCCGGAACACGCGAAGAGGTGAAATGGCAGTTGATGAAGGCCCATGAGCTGGGCGTGAACGAACCGTCTTCTCTCGATTACGAAACAACTTTCTGGACGAACCCGGCCCCCGCTCATCGTCTGTCCATTTTGCCTTCAAAAATGATCGCGGCCATTCGCGGCCTGAATGACACCGCCTTCATCGCTCGCGCTGGCAACGGAGTTGTCTATCATCGCGGCGCGCCATCGCCACGTCAGAGCAAACTTCCTTTGGAATTGATGCGGCGTGTGAAAGACACCTACGATCCGAAACAGGTTCTCCCCGGGCTGCCCTTATGAATACCAACATGCCGCCGGAACGCTTTCTTGACTATGACAAGTCGCTCGCCTGCATTCACTGCGGGCTTTGCCTCTCGTCCTGTCCGACGTACCTGGAAACCGGCAACGAGAACGACTCGCCGCGCGGTCGCATCTATCTCATGCGCGCCGTCCAGGACGGCCGCCTTGAGCTCGGCGATACCGCCGTTCGACACATTGATCTATGTCTTGGCTGCCGCGCTTGTGAAGCTGTCTGCCCCAGCGGCGTCCAGTACGGCGACCTGCTCGAACATACGCGCGACCACATTGAGAAACATTATAAGCGGTCAGTCTTTCAAACTTTCCTGCGCCGCGTGGCCATAGAAAAAGTTTTTCCTTTTCCGGGCCGCATGAAACTGGCCCTCCTTCCCGCGAAAATAATCCGCGCCTTGCACCTCCAGGCCCTTCTGCCGCGCTTCGTCCGCGAGGCGCTCTCCCTCGTTCCAGCCAACGCCAGCGCCGTCAAGCTTCCCTTCGTTTCGCCGCCGACTGCCGGCCCCGAACGTGGTCGTGCCGGTTTCATCAGTGGTTGTGTCATGAGCGTCTTGTTTGGAGATACCAATGCCGCCAGCGCGCGCCTGCTCAATCGCGCCGGTTTCGAGGTCATCACTCCGCCCGATCAAGGCTGTTGCGGCGCACTCTACGCGCACAGCGGACAACTCGAACTCGCCCGCGCCTGCGCCCGCCACAATATCGAAGTGTTCGAGCGCCATAACCTCGCCACCATCGTCATCAACGCCGCGGGTTGCGGTTCCACGCTCAAGGAATACGGCCAGTTGCTTCGCGATGATCCGGCGTGGGCCGAACGCGCCCGTCTGTTCAGCGCCAAAGTCAAAGACCTGACCGAGAGCCTCTACGTAGCGGCGGGCGTCCCGCCCGGCGGAATAAACGCTCGCATGGTCAGGCAACTGGAGAGTTCATCCGCACGCTCGAGTCCTGATACACCCAAAGTCACCTATCACGACGCATGTCATCTGGCGCACCCGCAACATATCACCAAACCGCCTCGGGAACTGGTCAGAGCCGTCGTGGGGGACAATTTTATAGAGCTGCCCGAATCCGACGTCTGCTGCGGCAGCGCCGGCAGTTATAATCTGACCGAGCCCGCCATGGCCGAACGGCTTCAGCGGCGTAAGATCGATAATATTATCAAAACCGGCGCCCGGATCGTCGTGACGACCAATCCCGGTTGCCTGCTCCAAATCCGCGCCGGCCTGCTCAAGGCGGGATCGTCGATTGAAGCCTTGCACATCGCTGATTATCTGGACCGCGCCAGCCTTTGAGGAACGGGAGGCGACACTAGAGTATTGACAGAAATGAAGTAGCGATGCGGGGCGAGGGTTTTCGGTTTTTGGAATTTCCCTCCTCGTTGAAACCGGGAACTTGACCATTCTACCCCTCCTCTCGGGGAAGCGTGAAATAGAAAGTCGCGCCCTCATTGACCGCTGCCTTCGCCCAGATGCGGCCGCCATGACGGATGATAATTCGCTGGACCGTCGCAAGTCCAACGCCGTGGCCGGGAAATTCTCTCGTTGAATGCAGTCGTTGAAATGCGCCAAACAATTTGCTGGCATACGCCATGTCAAAGCCGGCGCCATTATCCCGCACATAAAAAACCGGCTCCTCCGCCTGGATTTCCCTGCCGATTTCAATCTGGGCGTGATCCCGTTTGGAAGTGAATTTCCAGGCATTGTTGACGAGGTTTTCCATCGCGATGCGCAGCAGCCGTTCGTCGCCCACGACTCGCATGTCCGGGTCTATCACGACTTCCACCTTCCGTTGCGGCTCCAACTGCCGTAATCCGGCAATCATTTGCTTCGCCATTGCGCTCAAATCAACCGGCTGGTGGCGCATCTCGCTGCGGGTGACGCGGGATAAATGCAGCAGGTCATCAATCAGCCGGCCCATTTGACGCGTGGATTCGCCCACGATGTCCAGGTATTGCTTGCCCTGTTCATCCAGCTTGTCATGGTAATCCTCCCGGACCAATTGGCTGAACGCATCGATGCTGCGCAGCGGCGCTCGTAAATCGTGTGAGACAGAATAACTGAAGGCTTCCAACTCCTTGTTCGCAGATTGCAGTTGCGCGGTCCGCTCGGAGACCCGGCGTTCCAACGCGGTGTTTAATTCGCGCATCTCCTCCTCCGCGCGCTTCCGGTCATCGATGTCTGTACAGGTTCCAAACCAGGTGACGAGCCGGCCAGGCTCGTCGTGAACCGGCACGGCCCTCACCAGATGCCAGTGATAATTGCCGGATTGATGTTCCTTCAGCCGGCATTCGACCTGGAACGATTGGCCCGAGGCCACTGCCTGTCCCCATGCCTCGACGCAACGGCGGCGGTCCTCCTCGTGCAAATAGGAAAACCAGCCCTCATCCGGTTTTTCCTGCCGCCCGCTGAACTCATGCCATCGCCGGGTCTCCGAGCGGACCGCGCATGCCATCGCCTGTTTAAATAATCTATCTGCCCGCCCCGGCCGGCTGTCCACACGATTTGTGGCATCGCGTCGGCAAGCTGCCTGAAATGCGATTCGCTCATGCTCACCGCATGATAGAGCCGGGCGTTGTCCAGCGCCACGGCAGCCTGTGCGGCGATTCCCGCGAGCAGATGCTGGGAACGTTCGGTGAATATGCCCGGCATCGGATGGCCGAACAGGAGCCCCCCAAGAATTTCGCCGGAACGGGACACTACCGGAACGGCAAGATAACTGCGCACCAAAGGCTCGCGCCTCGTGGCGTCGGAGCGCAATAGCGATTTGGGCGCGCGCGCATCGTGGAGCACATCATCGATTCGGATTATTTCCTTCTCAGCCTCCGCCGGTTGAGCGGAGGACTTGTGCGAAGGCAGCGGCAGGCGTTCGAACACCGCACGGGGAGCGTCGGCAGTCGTATGAAGGGAAAATTTTTCTCCATTCCCATTCAGGTGCTTGTAGGAAAAGGCTCCGTACATGGCGCCCGTCACCTCCTTTCCGGCGTCGGTCACCAACTGAATCAGCCGTTCCAGGTCCAGTTCCGCGGCCAGCGCCATGCCAATCCGATTGAGAACTTCCAGCATGCGGGTCTCGTCACGCAACGCATTCTCGGCCTCCTTCAATTCCGTGATGTTCATCATCACGCCCTGAAGTTTCACCCGGTTTTGGTCGTCGCGGGTCACACTGACGCTGTTGCGCAGCCAGATGAGCCGGCGTTCCGCGGTGTACATGCGGAATTCGATGACAAAGTTTTTGGTCGTGGCGGCGGCCTCGTGGTGGGCTTGCAACACACGTTCCCGGTCTTCCGGGTGGATGTGATTTGACCAGAAGTCCGGCTCGGCCAGCCAGCGCCCCAAGGGATAACCCAAAATGCGTTCCGCCTCCCGATTCACAAATTTAAAACCGCCGCCGCCGATATTGCTTTCCCAAACAATCCCTTCAATCGAATCCACCAGATGACCATAGGTTTTCTGCGAGAGCCGCAACGCCTGCTCCGCCCGCTGCCGTTCCGTGATATCAATGATTGCGGTTCGATACTGGGTGCCATAAGTCAAGTTCGTGTGGGAAGCGCTGATCAGCTCCACCGGCACCAAACTGCCGTCATGCGCCCGGAGGCGAAGTTCCGTTGCGTGTTGTTTGTGGCTGGTTTTACAGAAACGTAAATGATTGAGGAACCCGGCCAACAGATCGTTGGGAACAAAGCGGGAAAACGGCTCGTTTATCAATTGCTCCCGGGTCCACTGCAGCAGCGCCGCCGCCGCCTGATTGATCTGGCGGATTGTGCCTGTACTATCAAGCACCACATAACCAACGGGTGCAGAGTTAAAGAGCTCGGAATAGTATTCGGAAAGCCCCTCAATTTCTTCCCGGGTCCGGCGGAGCTCCTGTTCCTGCAGCTTATACTGTGTCA
>Ga0207053_10096_pt1 | contig 18521 bp, 8 predicted proteins | sample Alteio_BWMinCont_59_FD_153290 | JGI IMG/M metagenome (GOLD analysis project Ga0207053, IMG submission 153290) | Enriched cells from forest soil in Barre Woods Harvard Forest LTER site, Petersham, Massachusetts, United States -... | ecosystem: Environmental > Terrestrial > Soil > Temperate forest >...
AGCTGGTTTGATCCTCCCAGCCCACATCGTCGTACTCGCGTAACACGATGCGCGGCCAGTTGGTCAGGGTGACGCAGCGGCCTTCGCACTCGACATCGTCATCAATGCGGCGCGCGTTGGACCACTGTTGCCACACCGAGGCATAGTCCTCTGAGAGCTGCCAGGAGACTGTAAGCCAGATGGGGCGTCCCGTTTTGGCAATGGCGGTCGACCAGGCTTGAACGTCGGCCCGGTTATCGATGGAGAGATCGTCTGAGTAAGAGCCCGGCGTAACCGCGTCGAGTTTGATGAAATCGAAACCCCAGGAGGAGTAGAGCGCAACGATCGAGTCAATGTACTCCTGCGCTCCAGGCTTGGTGAAGTCGATTTTATCGTGGTAGGGAGAGGGCGGGTTGGCGGCGAAGGCGTTGCCTTTGGCAAGCGGGATGACGACGATCTGCTGCGTGGTGTAGGGCGTGCCGAGGATGGGACAGTTGCAGTCGACAGCCGGCTGCTCGATGCCGGGGATCCAGTAGATACCCGCCTTTTGCCCATTGGCGTGAATGTGGTCCACCATTGCCTTGATGTCAGGGAACGTCGTGCTATTCGGAATAGGCCTGCCATTCCCGTCGAAGCTGCCCTGCCAGCCGGAATCGAGGTTGATATAGACGAAGCCGTGGTCCTGCAAGCCCGAGGCTTTGAGTGCGTCGGACTGCGTGATCATGTTGGCTTGCGTCAGGAAGTTGCCTTGGATGGTTTGCTGGCTGAAGCTGCTCCAGCCAAGATAGGGTCTCTGGCCGGCGTTGTTGACCTGTGCGCTCGCGCCGGTCAAGAAAGCGACAACCACTGTAATCACGGTGAGAAAAGAAAGATACATCGGTCTCATACGATCACTCCTCGATAGCAAAGCGGTTACAGCCTTAGCAACAGGTGGAAACTCGGCCGCTAGAATGGTAACGTGTACGTGCACGCATCTTGGGATGATGTACCGTGTACGTGCACGTCTTGTCAAGATATTTTTGTGATCGAGGACACGATGAACATGCTCTATGGCGAATTGTCGAAGTGGAAATCGTTTCGCAAATATGCATTCTCAATTTCCCTCTTCCTGGCCGTCGGATCGTCAGTAGAGGCAGCCACAGTGTCTTCACCTGACGGCCGGCTCATTCTTACGATCGAGACGACTACCGAAGGGACCAATCCACCCACCCCGCACCTTGTTTATCAGTTGTCATTCCGGGGAAAGTTGCTGGTCGAACCATCAGCGTTGCGCCTGGATTTGGAAGGCCAGCCTCCGCTTGGTGACAAAATGCAGATGGTCAATACCACCGCGTCGAGCGAAGACCATACTTACAAGCTCGTGACCGGCAAAGCGAGCCAAGTGCGCGATCACTACAACGCACTTCGGGTTGACCTTCAAGAGCCAAGCGGCATAGGGCGCAAGCTGACCATTGAAGCGCGTGCCTATGACGACGCGGTTGCCTTTCGCTATTTTGTCCCCGAACAAAATGCCATGGGTGATTTTCGCCTTCTTAAAGAGGGAACGGAATTCCGGATTGCAAAAGATGCGACCGCTTACGCGTTGGTCCTTCCTAATTTTCGTTCGGGCTACGAGAGTGAATACATCAAACTGCCGATCAGCGCATTTTCCAATCAAGGCGGCGTAGCCAGCAAAGTTCTGATCGGGCTGCCGCTGCTTATGGAAGTCCCGGGAGTGGCCTGGATGGGAATTACCGAGGCCAACTTACGCGATTACAGTTCGATGTATTTGACGAATCCTTCCGGAAGTTGGACCGGACATTGGTTTGAATCGGCTCTTGCGCCTTCCATTGAAGATCCCGATGTCATCGTGAAAGGTACACTGCCTCATTCTTCCGCATGGCGAGTGCTCCTGGTCGGCGATGAACCCGGAAGGCTGGTGGAATCGAATGTCATCACCAGTTTGAATCCCGAGAGCGAAATTGTAGATACGTCATGGATCCACGCCGGGCGCGCATCCTGGGATTGGTGGAACGGAAGCCTCGGGCCAGATGGAAAGCGGGCCTACACAACAGAGACGATGAAATACTACGTGGACTTCGCGGCGAAATCGGGTTTCGAATACATGATGTTGGACGCGGGATGGTCCGACCACAATGACATCACCAAGATGAATGGAACTGTGGATGTGCCGGAGTTAGTCCGCTATGCCAAAGAGAAAGGCGTAAAGGTTTGGATTTGGCTTCTGGCGAACCAGGTGGAGCAGCAGATGGATGAGGCGTTTCCGTTATATGAGAAGTGGGGTGTTGCCGGTTTAAAAATTGATTTCATTCTGCGCGATGACCAACACGGCATGAACTTTTACTACCGCGCGGCGAAGAAGGCGGCCGAACACCGTCTCATGCTCGACTTCCACGGGGCGACTAAACCCAGTGGCATCGAACGCACATATCCCAACATACTCAGCTATGAAGCGGTATTAGGAATGGAGAACTCAAAAACCGGTACGCGGGACAACCCTGAATTTAACACCACAATTCCGTTTACGCGCATGCTTGCCGGTCCCATGGATAAAACGCCTGGTGCATTCGACAACAGGACGCGGGAAGAGTTCATGCCGCGCATGGAAGCTCCCATGGTGATGGGCACGCGGGCCCATCAGTTGGCCATGTATGCCGTATTTCAATGTGCGTTCCAAATGGTTTCAGACGTGCCCTACGCATATGGCAATCAGCCGGCTTTTCAATTTATCAAGGACACGCCGGCTACGTGGGACGAAACGCGTGTGCTGAATGGCCGGCCGGGCGTCTACATCACAGTCGCGCGCCGCCATGGGAATGAATGGTTCCTGGGAAGTCTCAACAACTGGGATGCACGACAACTTGATCTGCCGCTTGATTTCTTGGGGCCAGGCGATTACACAGCAGAGATCTATTCGGATGCAGACGATGCTGTCCAGCATCCAAAGAACGTTCGCATCGAGCGCAAGCCGGTGACTCGCAGTTCTCGCCTGCAAGGAGCGCTGGCTCCGGGCGGAGGATATGCCGTGCGTTTTGTTCCGGCTCAGGCCGATCCTCACCGACACCAACACTGAGTGGAAGATCGCGTATGACCAGCTTGGATTTGAAAGGGCCCGTCGTAGGCACCTTTTAGAAAGCACCCGCTATGAGAACCAACCGTAGAGAGTTTCTACAAACCTCGGCTCTGGCATCCCTCGCCGCGGCACATTCGACGAGCGTTGCTGCAGACGGCCGTACCGCGGGGATCTCGACGGATGCACATCTCAACGCGTCCGAGATCGCCCGAAGACACATGATCGTTCGTGACACACCGAGCCCCTCCTTCTTCGATGGGATGCTCCTCGGCAACGGTGATGTTGGAGCATGTGTGGTTGTGCGCCCGGATGCGCTTGCCATTCACATTGGCAAGAACGACTGCTGGGACATTCGCGTAAGCGAGGACATCGCGGATCATGTGCTTCCGTTTCGCGAGGTACTTCAACTTTGGCAACGCGCCAGTGAAGAAGCCAAAAAGACGGAAAAGCCAGACATGCTGTATCTGGAGACCACGGTTCCCTTTTTCCGCGAGTATTCCGAAAAGGTGGCGAGTTCCTACGACGGAAAAAAGTGGCCTCGCCCTTGGCCGTGCGGCACCATCTGGATCAACTGGGATCCCACATGGGTCGAGCCAAGCCAACACACTCTCGACCTTGCTACTGGCTTATTTACCCTAACGTTAAAATGCACGAATGTCGAAAATGAGAACAGTCGCGTTCATCTGTTCGTCTTCGTCGACTGGGAAACCGGACTCATTTCCGCCTCTACTGACCAAGCCTTGCCAGTCCGATCAATTGTGTATTCGCCAGAGATTGACGGCTTTCATGTTGGACCTTTCGAGTCAGGTAAACGCAAAGAGGCTTCCGCACTCCTGCCGTCTCCCGAAACCTCTGCCGGGATTTTTCCTGACTATGCCGAGTTCTCTTCGTTTCAATACTTCCCTGCTTTAGGTCCAATTAGCGACCGCCCGTCGCCTCCACCTTCTGACAAAGACCGCAATTTCTCGTCATATGCTCGCATCTCTGGGCGCTGGTCTGTCGAACCGGCAGACCCCAGTTCAGATGTGCACCTAAAGCCCGAGACGCGGCAACTTCTACGAATTGACGCTTTTGTAGCTACTCCTCGCGATTCGCTTCTGAGAAGGCTATTTCAGCAACACACGACAACTCGCGGCGGCCAAGACTGGATCTCCATTCCGCAAAACCATGCTTATTCCGCGGAAGACCTCGATACAAAAACCTTTGCGCGTCACCGGGTCGAAGAACTAGCGAAATCGGAACCGCGAACTATCCAGCACAACTCTGAATCGAAGTGGAATGAATTCTGGTCTCATTCTGCGGTTGAGTTCAACGATTGGGAATTAGAGCGCATCTGGTACGAGAATCAATATTTCCTGGCGTGTTGCTTGCGGCCTAATAAAGTGGCCCCAGGCCTGTTCGCAAACTGGTCGGCCGGCGAGATCGGGACCTCGTGGCACGGTGACTATCATGCGGACTACAACTGCGAACAGGTTTATTGGGGTGTCTTTTCCAGCAACCATGTCGAGCAACACATACCCTTCGTTGAACTCTGCGAGAACCTCCTTCCAATCGCAACGAAATTCGCGGCAGAACATTTCGGACTCCCAGGCGCCATGTTTCCGGTATCTTCTTATCCGGCGCCGAGCCAAATCGTAGCGTATCCAGTGCCGCCCTGGGCCTATCAGTTTGCAATGACCCCATGGATGGCGCAGAGTTTATGGTGGCAATATCTCTACACACAGGACGAAAACTATCTCCACCGTGTATACCCAATTCTTAGAGAGGCCGCGCGATTCATCGCTGCCTACGTAAAGAGAAATGATGATAAGAAATACCACTTCAATCCCACTGTGTCGTCAGAGAACTGGGGGTTCACGGTCGACCAGCGTCTCAACCAAGACTCCATTCTTGATCTTGCCCTTGCGCAGTTTCTCCTCAAAGCCGTCGCAGACGCTTCTCTTGTTCTTGCTGTTGACGAAGGCGAGCGTGCTCGCTGGAAAGAAATCTGCGAGAATCTGGCGCCTTACCCTATCGCGACCGGACCTTACGGCGAGGTTTGGGCAGATGTTGTAAATGCACCCGTAGGCCATATCTACAATCTTCCTGTAACTCTGGCTCCCGTTTTTCCCGGAGAGCAAGTCGGCATTGGACTAAACACTCGGTATTGGGACATTGCGAAACGGACGGCTAGCACGATCAGCCTGGAAGGAGGGAATGATCTGGTCCTTCAGCCATTGATCCGCGCGCGCCTTGGAATGCTCGATCTTGAATGGTTCAAACAGGAAGTACGGTACTGCAGGCTACCGAACGGAGTAGCAAATGATCGCATCCGCCAATCGGGAGGCCGCTATGCTCAGTCACTTGATTTCGATTTCATGATGCACATGGGGTTTTGGTGTGAGAACTTCTCGTTGCCGGCTGTCCTAAACGAATGCATGATGCAAAGCTACGCAGGGCATATCCGGATTTTCCCTAATACTAATAATCTAGGTCCAGCGCGCTTTGAGAATCTTCGTGCTGTAGGTGCATTCCTCCTAAGTGCCACCTATGATGGCCACAAAGTTACGCATTGGTCCGTGTACAGCGAAAAGGGGAAAACAGCGACGCTAGTATCGCCATGGGCGGGCAAAGGACTGCGCGTAATTCGTGGAAGTGATCATGAACAGGTGCAGGTGGCCCTTAAGGGTGACGTGGCAAGTTTTGACACTCAGGCAAACGAAATATATCTCATTACTCCTAGTGCAAAAGTCGATCAATGAGCTGACAATAGTGGGTCGAACCAGCATAGGAACTTGGTTGCAAGCCAGTGATCGGTGCTAGACAAACATGGTTTTGCGGTCTCTTCTAGTCTCTTTATTTCTTTGCGTCGTGTCCGGGGCGATGCCTCAAGCCGCTGCCCCTTCAGCGGTTCCTCACGAATCCAACCCCGCGGACGCATTCGAACAAGCTAAGCGGTCGCTGGCCCAGGGGCAGCTGGACCAAGCCCTTTCGGAGGCCAAACTCGGGCTAACGCGAGCTCCGCGCAGCGTGGTGGGGCTCAATTTGCTGGGCGTTATTTATAACCAACAAGGCAAATACGAGGACGCGGCACTGCAGTTTGAGCAAGCGTTGGCGATTGCCCCGAATTCTGTCGAGACGCTGGTCAATCTTGCAAATAGTTTGGCAGCTCAGAACAAGCCCGAACTTGCAGAGCTCACGCTGAAGAAGGCCTTACGAGTTCAGCCCGGCAACAAAACAGCAGATTACAATCTCGCAGCCGTATTGTTGGGACAGAACAAAGCCAAGGAAGCACTGACGTACCTTTTGCGAATACCCTCACCTGATCAGACCACTCGCTTGATGGTAATTCGGGCATACCTGGATGCGGGAATGCTAGCCACTGGAATGGCGGCTGCCGAAAAGCTGTCTAAAGATTTTGCGAAGGACACCAGGGTTCATTTTTCTCTCGGAGTGTTGCTGGCTTCGCACCGGCGATACCTGGAGTCTGCTCACGAATTTGAGAAAGCGGATGCTCTACAACCCGGGGACTTCGATATCCTGCATGACCTCGGCGAGGCCTATTTATTTAGCGGACAACTCCCGAAAGCGCAGGAAAGCCTCAATCAGGCTTTGCGTTCGAAGCCTGACTCTGCAGATACGCTGTACTTGCTGGCACAGACCTCGGCGGGGATGCACAAGGAAGTGGACGCCTTGGAACTGTTAGTGCGCGCGCGAAAGGTTGCTCCGAACAATACCGACATTCTGTTTCTGATGGCGCAGCTGAGCATGAAGCAGTCGTTCTTTGAGGACGCGATTGAAGTTCTAAACGATGGACTGAGAATTGATCCGAAACGCGCAGATTTTCACGCAGCTCTGGGAGAGAGCTACTTCACAGTGGGCAAGGTAGACCAGGCAGTTGAGGAGTTCAAGACGCTTGTCACCCTTGATCCTTCACCACGCTCGTATGTGTTCATGGGTCTTTGCTATCGACATCTTGGAAAGTACGAGGAGGCGAAACGCTATCTGAAGCAAAGTCTGAGCGCTGATCCAAACAATCTTCCTGCGCTGTTCAATCTTGGGTTTATCGCCAGGAAGGAAGGCAACAACCTGCAGGCTGAGCAGTACCTGCAGCGAGCAGTGCGTTTGGGCAAGGATTATCCAGAGGCTTTGTTTGAGTTAGGCAACTTGAAGATGGATCAGAAAAAGTACGACGAAGCGGTCCCATTGTTCCGCCATTTCGTAGAAGTAACTGGAGACCCGACACAAGGCTATTACAAGCTCGCGATTTCGGAGAGAAATCTTCATCAGGTGGACGCGGCGGAGCGTGACATGAGCGTCTTCAGAACGCTCTCGAAGAGCCCGCAGCCAACGAACTACCCTCTGCAGCATTTTTTTGACTACTTGGAGCATCGCAGCACATTAAGTTCAGAACAGCAGAATGAAGCCGACCTTCGCCAGTTGCAAGCAGAGGTTCAACAGCATCCAGACCGCCCACGCAGCCTTTATTTGTTGGCAGAATCACTTCTGAGATTGGGACGCACAAATGATGCGATGGAGATTCTTCAGCGCCTCGATACGGTCAGCGCTGGAGATTTTCGAACCAAACTGAATACCGGAGTTTTGCTTGGCCGCTTCCATCATGACGAGGATGCAATTCGGTACTTCCAAGCAGCACTCAAAATAAACTCTTCATCAGATGATGCCAAATACGATCTCGCCGAAGCGTATTTTCAGAGCGGCAATTACGAAGAAGCGTTGAAGTCGCTCCTCGAGATCTCTCTCGATGGCCAGAAGGAAAGCTCGTATTTAGGGCTCCTTGGCGATGTTTATGCGCGTCTGAGTCGTTATGAAGATGCAGCCAGGTGCCTGGAGCAGGCAGTCGCTGCGACGCCTGATAACGATCAATACCATGCGTCACTCGCACTAGTAAAACTGCGAGCTGGCGATACTGAGAACGCAGATCAAGTGTCACGCAGAGGGCTCGCGCACATTCCTAATTCCGGTCTGCTGTATTGGACAGCTGGGATTGTGGCAGTAGTTCGCGGTCACGAGAGCGATGCGGAAAATTTCTTAAAGAAAGCATCTGAGCTCAATCCTTCTCGGGAAGCGGTCGCTGCAACCCTCGGGATCTTCTACTACGAGCAAGGGCGATATTCCGACGCTCGCGACGTGCTCAGAAGGTGTGAGGAGATGTTTCCGCGGGGCACGCTCGATTTCCAGAAGATCAAGGCAGTGCTGGATGCAGCGTCGAGTTCGGGACCGCCCAGACCGTCCGACAATATCCCTCCTGATGCACGAAGAGAATTCTACGAACTGGCGCTCATGATGCGCGACCAGGAACAGTAGCACTACCACCTTCCGCTCCGAGGGGCCCTGATGCTTACTTTGAGGATGCTAGATTCTTAACGAGAATGAGTCGCTATTCTTTATTCGCGATCCCGTTGGCGACGATTCTGGCGGTTGCAACTCTCGCGCAGGTCAAGGAGTCCCGGCCGACTGCGCCAACCCCAGGAGAATTCGTCGATGTGACCTCAAGCCTTGGAGTGCAATTTCAGCATGCTGCACCACACACCTCCAAAAAATATCTGCTTGAGACGATGGGGTCTGGAGTCGCGCTTTTTGATTATGACAACGATGGCAGACTCGATCTGCTTGTAGTAAACGGCGCTGAAATTGACGACCCATCTTCACCCGGGACAATTCCACAAAAGACCGGGCCGAAGTATTGGAATCGTCTGTTTCACCAAAGACCTGACGGCACATTCCACGACGTGACCGAGCAGGCCGGTCTACAAGGTGCGGGCTACGGAATGGGAGTAGCTGTCGGCGATTACGACAACGATGGGTTTGAAGACCTGTTCGTCGCCGGCTATGGCGGCAATCATCTTTATCACAACAATGGCAACGGCACTTTCACGGACGTAACGGATAAGGCCGGAGTGGCTGGAGGCGGCTGGTCCACGAGCGCGGCCTGGGTGGATTTAGATGGCGACGGACTCTTGGATCTTGTTGTTGTGCGATATCTGCAGTGGGACTTTAGCGATATTTGGTGCGGTGAACGCAAGCAGGGATACCGATCTTTCTGCCATCCCGACGAGTTTCAGGCGATTGCTCCTCTCGTGTACCACAACGATGGCAACGGGCACTTCACCGACATCACAAAACAAGCGGGATTTGCGAAGTCCGGAAAAGGGCTCGGAATAGCGATCGCGGATTTCAATGGCGATGGGCACATTGACGTTTTCATCGCCAACGATTCTGTTCCCGAGTTTCTTTACCAGAACAAAGGCGATGGCACTTTCGAAGAAGTCGGACTGTTTGCTGGTGTCGGTGTTGACGGAGACGGACATGCATACGCTGGGATGGGCGTAGATTTCGCCGATTATGAAAACGACGGATTGCCGGATATCGTCGTCAGCGATCTCGCGTACCAGAAATATTCGCTCTACCACAACAATGGCGATGGCACTTTTGCGTACTCAAGTGACAGCACTGGCTTGGGTTCGATGACATTTCTTCATTCTGGCTGGGGGATGAGGTTCATTGACTATGACAATGACGGATGGAAGGATCTGTTAGTTGCGCAGGCGCACGTGATGGACACGATTGAATTGAACTATCCTCAGCTGCGCTACCGTGAGCCGATGCTGCTTGCGCGCAATACTGGGCAAGGTTTTGTTGATGTATCAAATCAGTCTGGCGCGGTGTTCCATGAACCCTGGGCAAGTCGAGGCATGGCAATCGGCGACATTGATAATGATGGTCGGCTTGACGCTGTTATTACCGAGAACGGCGGTCCAATGCACATTCTGCATAACGAAACCAGCACGCAAAATCATTGGCTCACTCTGAATTTGGTGGGTCACAAAAGCAATCGCGACGCAATCGGCGCGGCGGTGAAGATCATCACCGCGAAAGGCGACCAGTATGCAACGGTGACAACATGCGGGAGCTATTTGTCTTCCGGGGACAAGAGAGTGCACTTCGGACTCGGCCTTCAGTCAACAATTAAAGAGATCAATATCCGCTGGCCGAGCGGGAACAGGCAGACCCTTCACGATGTGAAGGGTGATCAAATACTACGCGTTGATGAACCCACTAAATGAGGTAAACACACACGGTCAACCGAGGGTGCCACGCGAACTGCGTGCAAGTTTAGCTTGACAAAATATCGCCAGCAGGCCTAAAAGCGTGAACGTACACTAGCTTTGGAAGAAGCCCAGCACACGGCTGACGAGTGACGCTGTGAACCAGTCAAGATTCAACCCGAAAGAAATCGGATCCCGACTCTCTTACAGCCGACGTGAGTTTTTGCGCGATGCGGCGGGCCTGACTTTGGGAAGTACAATCTTGCGTTCTCCGCTTGCGCGGGCGGCAAATGTCCCAAGCAAGAAGAAAGTGGTCGTCGTTACGTTTGGCGGCGGCGCTCGCGATCAGGAGACTTTTTTCCCTGAAGGGCAAGAAAACATTCCAAACATGATGCGAGATCTCCTCCCTCGCGCAACATTCTTCACCCAGGTAGTGAATCGAGGAATTCTTGGACATTACGTCGCCACGGCAAGCCTGGCCACGGGTGTGTATGAGACCATCAACAACTTCGCCGCGCTTCCTCCGGCAAACCCTACAGTATTCGAGTATTACCGTAAGGACCTAAGGCGTCCATCTTCCGACGCTTGGGTTGTTGCTCCCAGCAACGGTTTCAATCGCATCGGTGAAAGCAATCATCGCTCTTACGGAGAGGGCACGGGTGCCAGAGTAATTCTGCCGAAATATTTGCTGAAAGCCGCGATGTCCGACCGTGGCGCGGACTACGAACACTTGCTGCGCGATAACTACGAGAATCCTTATTACACGCCCGAACTGGGAAACAGAGAGTTCGAACTGCAGCAGTTGGAAATGATTCTGAAGCTTTCTGGAAGCGAGTTCAAAGCTCACGCCAAGACGCTGTCCAGTCCAGATGAACTTTCTCTTTATATTGTTCGTCAGTTGATTCGGCAAGTTGCCCCGAGCTTTTTGTGGATCACAATGCACGACATTGACGTCGCTCATGCGGGAGCATACTCGCTCTACATCGAAGGCATCCGGCGTACCGACAGGTTATGCGCAGAGCTCTGGAAATTGCTGGAGAGCGAACCAGAGTATTCAGGCAAGACGACTCTTCTCATTCTTCCGGACTTTGGCCGGGACTCAGACGAAGACGCCGGTGGGAACGGCTTTCAACATCATCGGACTGGAGATGCGGCCGCGCGTACAACGTGGCTTATGGCGATTGGTCCCGGCATCCGTGAAGGAGTCATCTATGATCGCGGCGTCGAGTCAGTTGACCTTGTGCCCACGCTAGGAGCAATGTTCGGCTTCTCTCCATCATTTGCGCAGGGCAAATCGATTCCGGAGCTTGTGTAGTGCTCCCCCGTGATCTCAGACCGGATCACTTTCGTGCATATCCTCCGGAAGCAGCGAAACTGGCCGTGGACAGCCTGCCAGCGCTGCGGCGACTTCCGCTGAGCTTTTTGCCGAGCTTGCTGCGCGAAGTCATTGAATACGACTATAAATTTCCCGCGGAACGCGCTGCGCTGGAAAAAGAAGTGGCCAAATTGGTGGGCCTCTCGGATTCCCAAGTTGTGAACCTCTTCGGCGACTTTTCCAAGATCACATTGTCTGCAGAACTCGAAAGTTCAGATTGGGTCAGTTCTCCCGCGCAATTCGTGGAGCAACTGTCGGCATACTTATGGACAACTCATCAGGTCGACGATTTTCGCGTCGCGGCCACGAAGTATGCTGACGATTTGAGCGCAGCGGTCGCTGCTGAGCCGCCCCCGATTCCACGGCTCGGAATCACTGTTATCGGCGTGGGTGTGACTTCATTTGATGTGCCTCTGTTTCGCAAACTTCGTCCTTACGGCACGTATTTCAGCCGCGTGAAACCAGAGAACGGTCTCAGGTTGTTGCTCGAAGCGGTGGGCGCGAGGGCAAAGGCCCATCCCGTCCCCTATGGTCATTGGTACGTTGATGGTGGAGAGCCGGCGGACCATGATTCGGCACTCACAACAATTTCTTACCGCGCGCTGGCGCCGACACGTGAAGCCCTGTTAAGTAGAATTCAGTCCGAGACGGAGCGGCCCGGTATGGGACCTGAAGCCCTTCGCAGCATCATGGCTCGATTGCAACCCGCGGACCTCCGAATGAGTAGAAGCGGTGACGAAATCTTGCAGCGCTTCCAGCTCAAGCTGCTCACTGAAGGATCTGGGACACAACTCTTCAGTACAAGCTTCGCTCAATGGACTGCTCGTGAGGTTCTCCGGCGCGCACAACCGCTCACGCTACTGGTCCGTTTCGCGCCGCGTCAGCGGCAAAAACCGATGAATGAGTTGCTCTCTGCTAACTCCAATCAGCAGGAAATGGACGTGGTCGGTTCATTGATGGATGCGGATATGGGCGCCTATTACAACTGGCTCAATCAACAGCGTTTGCCAGGGGCGGAGAAGTCGTCCTTTCTCGTTTGGTTTGAGGGTCACAACTCCGCTCTTGCGATTAGTCCTTCAATACCTCGCCAGACAGAATCAGAGTCAGAGGCGGATATGACAAAGATTCTTAGCTGGTTGGTCTGACCTGGAATCTATCCATCGGCACTTCGGCGCTAAGTTTCCGCGGGCGCTAAACGTTTTTCTCGGGTCTAATGCATTTTTTGCTTGACAAGAATAGTACAAAGGTACTAATCGTGTACGTGCACGTTGTCGTGTACGTACACATTGCACGTTGCCGGAGGGGACAATGTCACCAAACACCCTGTTCACACCACGAAGTGCTGTTCTTGTCGCCCTGCTAGCGACATGGCTGTTTTCCGTCTCCGCAATCGCACAGGTCGACGCCGGAGCAGTCAGAGGCACCGTGACCGATCCCACGGGAGCAGTCGTTGCAAATGCCAAAGTTACTTTGACCAACGATGCTACCGGTTTCAGCACGGCCGCGGTCACCGCGGGGGACGGAGCCTACACATTTGGCCCAGTCAAGATCGGGCCCTACACGATCGACGTCGAGGCGGCCGGATTTCGCAAAGGGACAACTCACGTTACCGTCAATGTCCAGGAACAGGCTCGCGCTGACTTTCAGTTGGTTGCGGGTGCGACCACTGAGACCGTCGAAGTAACCGGAGTCGCCCCGCAGCTTCAGACGCAAGATGCATCCGTCGGCACGGTTGCAACCAGTCAGCAAGTCAATGATCTGCCGTTAAATGGCCGCAACTACACATTCTTGGCCCAGCTTGGCGCAGGCGTGACCAAATTGAATCCTACCCGCGGATTGGACGCAACTGGTAGTTTCGTTGCGAACGGCCTGACTACAGTGCACAACAACTACCTACTCGATGGCGTCGACAATAACAACGACACCGTCGATTTTCTCAACGGCGCAGCCTATGCCAATCTGCCTCCGCCGGATGCGATCCAGGAGTTCAAAGTTCAAACCAGCAATTTCAGCGCTGAGTTTGGACGAGCGGGCGGAGCGGTGGTCAACGCGGCGGTGAAGTCAGGCACGAATCAATTTCATGGCACCGCGTGGGAGTTTTTGCGCAATGATCTGTTCGATGCCACATCTTTGGATCAGTGGTTCACTCCCGCAAGCCAGAAGAAAAAGGGAGAACTCCGCCGGAATCAATTCGGCGCCGCGGCCGGCGGGCCAATTATCAAGAACAAATTGTTCATTTTCGGTGACTATGAGGGCACACGTATTCGCCAAAGCGTGGAACGGAATCCTAGCGTTCCAACTAGTGCCGAGGCTGCGAGTGGATTCCTAGATTATAGGGACCGGTTTGCCTCAACGACCACGAATTACACGGACGTACTCGGGCGCTCTTTCAATGGTGCCACGATATTCGACCCGGCGACAACGCGGCTAGTCAATAACGGCGCGACGGATTCCGGCCTCACGGTCAGTTGCCCAAATACGTCCGCGACGTGCTACGTGCGCGATCCGTTTTATACGGGCGGAAGCATCTCTGGAATGACCGATTTCACCACGACCGGGCAGCAGAACCTGATGAATCAGTTACCATCGACGCGCATTGACTCCAACGCCCTCAAGTTGTTGCAACTCTTTCCTGGAGCAAATGCTTCGGGTTTCAGTAACAACTATTTTGCGAACCGCAGCCAGCCCGATGACAACAACCACTTCGACGTTCGCGCTGATGCAAACTTCAGCCAGCGCGATCAATTGTTTGGGCGCGTGAGCTACAGCCGAAGACATGCGAATTTCCCCGGTGATTTCACGGGCCTTGGCGACGACACCGGATTTGGCGGGGGCGATTTCACGGATCGTTCGCTTAACCTGGCTGTCAGCGAAACCCACGCGTTTTCCAACACCCTAATCAATGAAGCGCGTTTCGGTTACAGCCGCCTCCGCACTTCCTCTCAGCCAGCCAGCGCACTCATCAGCGGAGTCCCGGCGCAATTTGGTATTCAAGGAATTCCGCAAACCGCCCAAAACGGTGGGCTACCGACAATTGCTATCAGCGGTTTGGCGAACCTCGGCGCAGGCGCGTTTGCCAGCCCTAACCGGCGTATTAGCGACACCATACAATTCACGGAGAATTTGACCAAGGTCCATGGTGGCCACAGTTTCAAGGGTGGCTTCGAATATCAGCGATTGCACTTCCCGTGGGTTGATCCGGCTTGGTCCCGTGGCCAGTTCAATTTTGGAGGCTTTACGGGAATGACTCCTGGGCTCAGCTGTTCGACAGGTTGCCTACAAGGCACACCTACTGGTGGCGTGAGCATGGCTGACATTCTCTTAACCCCGATTCCAGCGACAGTTTCAAACGGAGTCGACAACGTCGGCGGAGCGAATTTTGCAGCCGCCTCCAACATCACTCAGCCTGACGATTTGCGTCATTACTATGGCACCTACTTCCAGGATGACTGGAAGGCGACATCCAAGCTAACCCTAAATATGGGCCTGCGTTGGGAGGTCTTCGGCGGTGTGGGTGAGAGCAGCGGCAAGCAAGCCGGTCTTTTGATGCCTAATCCGAATGGCGCCGGTGCTCAGTATGCGATCCTTTCGAAGCAAAAGAACGCCCCATTATCACCGGCGTTCGTGCCTCTGTTGGCGAAAGATGGGATTGGATTGAAGTACCTCAGTGGGTCAAGTATTTTCACCACGCCACTGACAAATTTTGCTCCCAGAATTGGATTGGCGTATCAGCTCACATCCAAGTTTGTCGCTCGTGGCGGGTACGGTATTTTCTATGGCGGATTCGAGAACCTCGGCGGAGCGCCAGATCCCGGCTACGACTACCCATTCACGGCGAACCTTGCTTTCTCCGCGCCGAATGGCAACATTCTTCCGCTGCTTTATCCCAACGGACAACAGGCGACGCTCGAAAACGGGCTCACTGCAGCGAATCCCGATCCAGCAAGCCCGAACTTCAGTCCCAACGGTCTGGGACTCATTGGATTCCAGCGCCCATGGAAGACGGCCTATACGCAAGAGTGGAATGGCTCGGTACAGTATCAGTTGTCCGATGCTCAAACGATTACTGTCGCCTACGTCGGGAACAACACTCACCACTTGCTCAACGGCGAGAAGCGAAACATTCCAAACCTGCTTCTTCCCCCCGGGACCCCCAAGACGCCTTACCTGCCCTTTCCCGACTTCGCGGAGAACAGTGATTACCTGAATCCGAACGGAGCAGCTTATTACAACTCGGTGCAGATCACTTTTGAGCGCCGATTCAAACAAGGACTGAATGTGCTGGCTGATTACACCCGATCGGTGTGCAAAGATGATTACAAAAACATTCTCGGTCTCTCTGAGGGCTCGTTCAATCGTGCACCAACGCTTCCAGGCTTTAGTGATCTCAGGGACTACACATTCTGCGGTAACGATGTCCCCAACATTTTTCATGCCAGCGGCATCTGGCAATTGCCGTTCGGCAAGGGGAGGCTCGTGGGCAAGAACATGTCAGGCGTGGAGGACGCATTCGTTGGCGGATGGAGCACACAATGGATTGTCACCTCGCAGGATGGGTTCCCGCTCACAATCACTTGTCCGAACAATCCACAGGGCGGAGATTTCCAATGCTATGCTCCAATCGCGAAGGGGGTGAATCCATACGCCGGCAAAGGACCGCATGGCATTGCGCCATTCCTAAGTGCCTCAGCCTTCGTTCAGCCTCCGAATGTGACAAGCATTGGGCAAACCGATTTCAGTCCGCTCGGAAGTACTTGGAACCAGGTTCACGGGCCCGCTTTCACCGACCTTGATTTCTCGATCTTCAAGAAATTCCGAACGACTGAAACCACCAACCTGGAATTCCGGGCCGAGTTCTTCAACTTCCTGAATCATCCGAACTTTGGAACGGGTATTGGTAACTCGAATTTCTTGGCCAGTAGCGTGCTCAACCCGTTTGGAAAGATCAACAACACGATCGGCAATGGACGTCAAACTGAGTTCGCGCTGAAGTTTTATTGGTAAACAACCGACTGCGCGGGGAGACTTGTCCTCCCCGCGCATCAGTTTGTCTCCTGAGCGCTGCAACGACTTCAGTCCGTGGGTTTTGCAGGAGTTGCCCTCGTCGCGCGAATAGGAGCAACTGCTTCCCCTTGCACGTAGTGCATGATCGAAGCATGATTGGGACGGTAACATCAGGTTTAGTCTGTTGCGATGACGCACGCGAACGACGTCGAATCGTTTCCCCGATCCATGTTTGGAGAACTCCGTTTGCGTGCCGTTCTTGTACTCTTGCTCGCCCAGATCATTGTCCCCTTCCTTTTAGTAGATCTCGCTCGCGCAGCTGACCCGATTATTTTTATCGAGAGGAAAAAGTTGTGGGTTTTACAGGGCGGCGAAGCAACGTACGCTCTTGGCGTGAATGAACGCGGCGAGTTGCAACATGTGTACTGGGGCAAGCGGATGGGCGCGGAAGACTTTGGCGGCGCACACTCGCTGCCCGAATGGTCGGCCTTTGATCTAAGCACTGCAACCACACCGCAAGAGTATCCCGGGTGGGGAGCTGGGCTTTATGCAGAACCGGCGCTGAAGGCTACTTTTGCGAACGGGAATCGCGAGGTGGTGCTACATTATGTTGACCACCAGCTCAAGAATGACAATCTCGAGATCACATTGAAAGATGAGGGATCGCCGCTCTTGGTGCACCTGCATTATCGGGTGTACGCAGACAGCGGCGTCATCGAGCGCTCAGCTCGGATTGAGAACCGCACATCGGAGGCGGTCACACTGGAGAGCGCGCAATCGGCAGCCTGGACGCTGCCGCCTGATCGATCTTACCGGCTGCATTACCTCACGGGACGCTGGGCGGGAGAATGGCAGCTCCAGAGCGAAAACTTGCAAATCGGCAAACGTGTGATTGAGAGCCGTCGCGGCAGCACTGGGAATGACTCGAACCCCTGGTTCGCAATCGATCGTGTTGGCGAGACGGATGAAAGTCATGGACCGGTGTGGTTCGGTGAACTCGGCTGGAGCGGCAGTTGGCGTTTCACCATCGAACGTACTTCTTCGGATCAGTGCCGAGTCATCGGCGGATTTAATCCTTTCGATTTTAGTTACCGGCTCGCTCCCGGGGAGTCTCTCGAAACACCGCCGTTCTTCGCCGGCTTCACCGACGTCGGACTCGGCGAGGCCTCACGAATCTTGCACCGCTTTCAACTGGAGCACGTCTTGCCGGGACATCCACATGCTCGACTCCGCCCTGTTCTCTACAACTCGTGGGAGGCCACCGAGTTCAATGTTGAGGAAGCCGGACAGATGGCGCTGGCAGAGAAAGCCTCAAGACTTGGAGTAGAACGCTTCGTGGTGGACGATGGCTGGTTCGGGCAACGCAATAATGATCACGCCGGGCTCGGCGATTGGTACGTCAATCCGCAGAAGTTTCCTCACGGACTCAAGCCGCTCATTGATCGAGTCCACAGCCTCGGCATGGACTTCGGGTTGTGGGTCGAACCCGAAATGGTCAATCCTGACAGCGATCTTTATCGCAAGCATCCGGACTGGGCGATGAACTTTCCCGGCCGTCCGCGCATTGAAGGCCGCAATCAGCTTGTTCTGAATCTTGCTCGTGATGATGTTAAAGAGTACGTCTTCTCGTGGCTGGATCGCCTCGTCACCGATAATGACATTGCTCTACTGAAGTGGGACTACAACCGCAACTGGTCGGAACCGGGCTGGCCGGAGGCGCCGCTCGCTGATCAGAAGAAGATCTGGGTGCGGTATATCCAGAATCTCTACGAAATTATCGACCGGCTTCGCAGCCAACATCCTCGATTGGAAATTGAGGGGTGTTCCGGCGGCGGAGCGCGCGTGGACCTGGGAATGCTGCGACGCGTCGATCAACTCTGGCCTTCTGACAATACTGACGCTCTCGATCGCCTGACCATCCAATATGGTTTTACTGAGGCATACACGCCGCATGCGATGATGGCCTGGGTCACCGACGTGCCAAACGGAATCAACGGACGCGTGACACCGCTTACGTTTCGGTTCCTGGTCGCGATGACGG
>Ga0207053_10152_pt1 | contig 18498 bp, 14 predicted proteins | sample Alteio_BWMinCont_59_FD_153290 | JGI IMG/M metagenome (GOLD analysis project Ga0207053, IMG submission 153290) | Enriched cells from forest soil in Barre Woods Harvard Forest LTER site, Petersham, Massachusetts, United States -... | ecosystem: Environmental > Terrestrial > Soil > Temperate forest >...
GGGAAAAATCAGATGACTTGTCCTCTGGTTCGACTTTGACCTGAACGTTGGACTGAACCTGCTGAAAGCGATCGATTGCGCTCAGGTAGTGTTGCTCGGTGGCCTGCCAGAGCGCAACCCTGAGCGCTAGAGGATCATCGTCGAGCGGAATCTTGGGGGCTTCGAGGGCTTCCAGCATGGCGTCGCTGGAAGTGTCTTCACGCAGGGGATGGGTGCTATCGAGCGTGTAGTCGCCGACGCGAAGATCAACATCCAGAACGCGAGTCGTCTGGTCGGCGGTGGAGGTGAGTGCACCGAACGAGGCGGTGACATCCACTGAGCGATTGTCAGTGAGCTGATAAGACAGGAAGTACGGCGGAACCGGAGCCTTCTTGAAATTCCGCATGGAGCGGTCAACTTCCTGGCGCATCGCGACGATTACTGGATCTTGATGGTCTTGTTGCGCGACCAGCACGGAAGAAACAAACAGCAGGCAGAGAGCAAATCCTGTTCTAATCGATGCACTCACATGCTTCTCTCAGGAAGATTCTTGATCGCAGGGGAAAGACCAGCTCCTTGGCGCTGGGGTGATGGAACTCTACACCCTTGTTTTCAAAAAGGAAAGGGGCGTGGGTAGGGCTTTCCAAGGAGTCCGTCCTTGGATGGAAGCGTGGTTGACGTTATCAGGCGTTTACACTCAGAACCCCGTCAATGAGTGAAATGGCGATTTATCGCCAACTGAAGATGAGATTCGCCATTCGCCATGCTCTCTACCACGTGAACGAAAGCGTTTGGGGTGCTACTTGGCCTCGAAGAACTTCCTTGCCGTTCACGACGAGTGTCACGTTCCCAGAGAGGTTAAGTCCCTGCCTGCCTAGAGTAATCTCCAGGTGATTAGCGTTAGAAGTTTGAACTTTTACAAGCGAGCCTTCGATCCAGCATTCGAAACTAACCCGTGGTTCTACATTCAAATACGCGTCCGGATACTTCTGCGGGATGGAGATGCCCCAAATGCCTCGGTGTTGAGGGGTGTCAATCACAAAGGAGAAATGATTCGGTCGGTGGCGAACGTGCTCGAATAGCCAGCCCTCCATTGCTGCGTAGTCCTCGGGCCGAGGGTTGTGCGCAACGCCTTCTGCGACGACGACCTTCGGAGGATTGCCAACTTGTGTAAGCGATTCACGAAAATATTCCAAGTTGGCCTTACGGTTCGGGATAGGGTCCTGCTCGCCTTTCCATAAGTAGAAAGGAACATGTTGCGCATTGGCTACCAAATTTGACTCCGGCGGAACACTAACCGCACCCGCCATAATTCCTGCTGCTGCCCACAAATCAGGAGTGCGAAGAACGATTGCCCACACGTCATCGCCTCCCCACGAGTGGCCCGAAATATACTGGCGATCTGCATCTATCTTCGCGAAAGTCTTCACATCGTCTATTGCCTCCCAAACGTCTGGCTCCGATCCGTTTTCGTTTCGCCATTCGCCAGTACCCCTAAGCCAGGGAACCAAGACGATGGCATCGCCATCTGGCTTGCGATCTTTGCCATCAGGTGCAAATGTCGAAGCAACCAAGGAGAGGGGCAGATCGGACTCCCTGCCGTGCAGGTAGACGTAAAGGGGACAAGCCTGATTCGCATCCCAGTGCGCGGGGAGGCTGACCGTGTAGAACTGCAGCGTACCGTCGCTGCGGGAAAGGCGGGCAAGATCGAGCGATCGTCTTCCCTCCGCCAGATAAGCTTCGGGCTTCTGAGCGTCGTCGCGGTTGAGGCCGGACTCAATCTCCTCTAAATAACCGCGCAATTCCTCTGTCTGGTTATCGCGATCAGTCCCGAGGAACTGGAGTGCCAGAACACTTTCCTCGCATAATGCGAGTACAGACCGCAGATGCCTTTTGTACAGCTCCGGCTGCGAAGTAGATAGAAGCTGTTCAATGTGAGTACGAATACGTGCGATCTCGTTGGCAAAATCAAGTCGAGTTTTTTCAGCTGATTGTGCGTTTGGCGATGCAGCTCCGACGAGTGCTCGACCAGAGATCATGAGGATCGCGAGGACGATTACCGCTACCGATCTGCTTGCCTGCATTCTCCATTTGACGCCCAGGCGCGATTAATGTAATCAGGCGTTAGCGCAAGTGTGCGCTTTTTATTCGCCAAAATTGGGGTCAATGAGTGTTATGGCGATTTAACGTCAACTACAAGCCAACTTCCCAGTTTCCGGATCGCCAACTATCTTTCAAGGAGGATGCGCGGCCTTCTTCGGCGTTTTTGTGGATATGCGAATCGAATCCAGCTAAGTATCGTAAGTGGAGGCTGTTACGGAAGCTGGTACCGTCCAAGTCGCTTTTCATCGGAATCACTGCCACAAAATCCGCGTCTCATGCGTTCTTGGGATGTGAACGCAAGAAGCATGACCGAACCGAGCGAGATGGAAACCACCAACCCCGAAGGACTCGATGCGATCTTTCGTGCTCACTATGAGCGCATTACCCGCGTCATTGGCAGGGTTATTCATGACCAGGCCCGCGCGGAGGAACTAGCGGTGGAAGTCTTTCTGAAGTGGTGGAGGAATCCTCAGGCACATGGGGAACAAGCGGAAGGATGGCTATATCGGACCTCCGTGCGTGAGGCGTTGGACGAATTAAGACGCCAGACACGCCGGAGCCGATTCGAGCGCCTTTTCAGTTTCGTCCGCGAGTCTCCTCCCACGCCGGAGCACTTGTACGCCGTCAACGCCGAGCAACATAGGGTGCGAACCGTGCTCGGGGCTTTGAATCGGCGTCATGCGGAGCTATTGCTCCTGTGGAGCCACGGCCTGAGCTACCAGGAGATTGCCATCTCTCTCGCGGTGAATTCCAACTACGTCGGAAGTCTTGTCAGCCGTGCTCAAGAAGCGTTCCGGAAGGAGTATTTGAAACGATATGGAAACCAATCATGAAGATCGCTGGGTCGCCAGCCGCCTTGAAACTATCGAACCACAGTGGAGTCCGAACTTAGCGCGTGGGCGCGAATTGCTCGATGCTAGGCTTGCGGGGCGACGCCACTCGTGGACCTGGATGGCGGCGACTGCCGCCACTGCAGTGGTATGCGTTGCGATGCTCGCACTCCCCGTAACCAGGGCGCTTGCCCAAGAGCTCTGGTACCGATTTGTTTTGAACCGCGTAGATGTTGTACGGCTCGATCTATCGAAATTGCCGCTGCACATGCAGGTAACAAGCAACGGTCTGGAACAGAGTGTCCAGAGTACGGATGATGCTGAAAGCAAAACAGGTTTTAGACCGTATCTACCGTCACCTGGCGTTCTGTACGCAAATCCTGCCATCACGGTAACTGGGCCGATCACGGTAGAGCAGACAATCCACGTCCGCGATATCAAATCTGCTCTTGGCAAGTTGGGCGCAAGCGACGTGCAGGTGCCGGCTGAATGGGAAGGCATGCAATTGCACGCCGAGATTGGACCCATGGTAGCGGCGAACTATCCGGACAATGTCCATATTCTGCAGACGCGGCCGATCGAACTCTCCGTTCCCTCCGGTTTTGCGTTGGAGGACTTCGCGGAGGTGGCATTCCGGAGCATCGGAGTTTCCTTGTGGGAAGCACGTGCCATGGCCCGGAAGTTCGCAGCCCATCCAGCCTGGTTGCTTGATATTCCACCCGGTGCGGTGGTGAACGTCCAGGAGGTAGCGCTCCGGGCGGGTCCGGCGCTGCTAATTGAGGACCTCGATGAGAAGGGTGCGGTTAAACGGGCGACCGTTGTCCGTAGCACGAGCGAACGAATGTACTCAGTGGACAGCGGGAACCGGGAACTAAGCATAAAGATCGCCAATGCCCTTCCCTAAGCGCCGGTCGCTGTAAGGCGCTAGGACTCCGGCAGTTGTTCAATAGCAACTGCCGGAGAATGGCGCATTGAAACACAGCAGCCCCGATTATCCGCGAGCGTCAAGTGTTTACCGATCCGCATCGCGTCCCGTACAGATCCAGGGCGGATGACAGGCTCACCGGAAGTAACTGTTGTTAACAGGCGTTAACACTCATTGACCCGCTTCGCCTGTCTTCCTCAATGAGTGCTATGGCGATGTTACGTCAATTGACCTTCCAGCTATGATGTCCTTGGATTGAACATTCTTTTCACAGTCTGGCCCGGTTCGAGAGTCGCCGACTTGTGGCGATGGTTGATGCTCCTCTTTGGCCTTGTACTGATAGTTCATGGGCTTTTCGGGCAGAACATCCGAATAAAAGATAGCAGTACGTGGGAAGGCTTCTGGAGGGGCAAGATCGCCACAAAACGTTGGCAAGTCCTTTTGATGCGAACCCTATTCGTAAGCATTGGGGTTGCTGCTATAGAGTTCGCACTCACTTTTGGGCGCTAATCTTTTCACTCATGTAGTTGGTGCTATGGCGATTTTGCGACAGTTAGAGTCGCACTCCTAGAACTCGGACAGCCATCTCGCCGCTCGGCGATCCAGACAAGATTGGAAAACGCGGAGAGTACACTGTCACTAAGGAAGACGAAATGTTGAGACACTACAAAGAGATCTTCTATGGCCTGATATTTGGTCTTGGGGCAGCATGCATTGACACCTTTGTTGATGCCAGAACCGAGCACAAGGCGTTCTGGGACTTCGGCCCCGGAATGCTGCTCTATCGGGGCTTGTTCATTCTCTTTGGCTTCCTTGTCGGATGGCTCTTGTGGCGCAATAACCAAAGCGAACGCGAATTCCGGTCGCTGATCGCGGCAATCCAGAAGCTTCAAAGCGATTTTGGACCGCCGACGGTGATCATCCACGCACAGGCACAATTGCTTCTAACCAAACCGGATGCCCCGCTTCCACCGGAAATAGAAGTGATAGTCAGGTCAATACACGAGCAATCTCTAAAGCTGCAAGCGGCCCTTAAAGACAGCACCGCTCTGCTGACTCATGCAAAGCCACGAGTAGGCCGGATCCCGAACCAAATTTCAGGCTAGACCTTCTTTAAATGTTCTTTAAATGTTGCTCCAGGCCATAGCGCAAGTATGCGCCTTCCTTTCGCCTTTTCGGCCTCAATTAACGATATAGAGATTTTTCACCAATTGACTGGTGAGTGGTGTCTAATGTGCTGGAATGATCACAACAACCACATTGCTGGCCCTAGTGGTGCGCGGCAGGCGTGAACCTCGGGGAATGGAAACGGTTACTGTTGAAAGATCCAGGGCGGGCAGTGGGCGAGAAGTGTAGTGAAACGGGGCACTCCAAGCATGCCCCGATCTTGCAATCGTCAACACACAAACAACAATGTAACAGCTATTGAATGCTGATCCTCTCTGAGTCGCCAGCGGTCTCGAACCCCGGGTCGGTCACCACGAACCAGCTCTTGCGCCCCGACGGCGAAACGATGAACTGCAGGTGCAGATCGGGGAGTCCCGGGATCGAATTCGTCTGGGTTCCGGTGCAGTCCGGGTTCACGGAGTAAGTCCCGGAACCGGGCCGCCAGCCAGGAGTGAAATTGCCGTTGTCAGCCACCGCGTCGACCTGCGTGAAGTTTCCTTCCCCGTCATACGTTGCCTTGGTGATGCCATCAATAACCAGAACAACGCCGTTCGGGAGAAACAGCTGGCCGTGTATGGTATTGGCATACGTTCCTTTAAGCGTGGCGTTGCTACACGCGCGCGCGTGGGCCGTCACGGTTGACGACGCAGCGAAGGCAAGAATGAGCGAGAACAGCGCAATGCGAGATTTCAATTGGCCTCCAGTAGTTTTCCGTTCTGAGTTCGAGTTGTGATGTCGGCAGGAACGAAGTCCCTACCGTGGTGGCACCTTCTCACAACTCGCGAAGACCGCTAAATAGACTGCAGGTGAATCGTGGGTGAACTGGTGGTGAACTGCGCAACGCCCAGATAACGCGCCAGTTAGCGACACGGAAACCCGCCGAATATCGCCCGAGTTACGGGAATGAGGTACACTCTCCATCACCTATTTGAGGTTTCGCGTTGGCCACACACGATTCTCTCCGCCGATCGTTTGTCCGCTTCGACACTTTCTCTGTCGATCTGAGCAGCGCTGAATTGTTCCGTTCTGGGATGCGTGTGCCGATTCAGGGCCAACCGCTTCAGGTACTGCGAGTGCTTTTGGAGGCGGAAGGAAACGTCGTCACCCGTGAGCAACTGCGCGCTGCCGTCTGGCCACAAGACACATTTGTGGACTTCGAGCACGGAGTGAATACCGCCGTGAAAAAGCTGCGGCAGGCGCTCGACGATTCCGCCGAATGTCCCAGGTTCGTCGAAACCCTGCCTAAGATCGGCTACCGTTTCATCGTCCCGGTGGAATGGGTAGCTGATGAGATTCGTAATGATCCACCGCCTCCCATCGGGCCAATTGCGCCGGGTTCCACGTCGGTTCGTCCATTTGCCGCCACGGCGTCTCCTCAGCTCACCGAAAACACTGTCGTTGGGAACGCAGCCAGCGAGGTAGTGCTGACCCGACTTGGGAGCCGCAAGCGATTCATGATGTTATCGGCGATAGCTGGTCTGCTCTTGATTTTGGCGAGCGTCGTCTATCTTAGGCGTTCCTATCCGGCCCCAACTTCCGCCACCCAAAAGCGAGTGATGCTTGCCGTGCTGCCTTTCCAGAATATGAGCAATGATCCGGGGCAGGAGTACTTCAGCGATGGTCTGACAGAAGAAACGATCACTGACCTTGGCCAGTTGAGTCCTGAACATTTGGGGGTTATTGCTCGCACTTCCGCGATGACCTACAAACACACCGATAAGTCTATTAGCCAGATCGGACGCGAACTGGGTGTTGACTACGTCCTCGAAGGAAGCGTGCGAAGGGAAGGCGGCCAAGCTCGGATCAGCGCGCAGTTGATTCGGACCAGTGATCAGACTCATCTTTGGGCACAGAACTATCAGCGCGACCTGCATGATCTGCTGCAGATCGAGAACGAGCTGGGAACGGCCATTGCGCGACAAGTGCAGGGCAATCTAACACCGCAGCAGCAGGTCGATCTATCGAAAATGCGTCCGGTTAACCCAGACGCCTATGATCTCTACCTGAAAGGTCGTTTTTACTGGAACCAGAATAATCGTGATGCCATGAAGGAGAGCGTTGGGTATTTTCAGCAGGCGATCGCAAAAGATCCTGATTTCGCTCTGGCTTACGTCGGCCTCGCCAACGCCTACAATAAGGGCACTTTCTGGGGCGCGTATTCGCCCCAGGAAAGCCGGCCTAAGGCCAAGGCGGCAGCCACCAAAGCCTTGGCGTTGGATCCTTCGCTGGCTGAAGCTCATACTATTCTGGGTATGGAGAAGTCATTCTACGAATTTGACTTTCCTGGCGCGCAAAAAGAATTTCTGAAAGCCATCGAACTGAACCCGAACTATGCCTATGCTCACCTCTGGTATTCCGCATGCTATCTCGCTCCCATGGGTCGAATGCCAGAAGCCATCGCCGAGAACAAGAAGGCGCTGGAACTAGATCCCTTGTCAATGACGATAAACGACATCATGGCTATGACGTATATGAGTGCCGGCGATTATGAAAACTCCTATCGACAATTTCAGCACACCATCGCGATGGATCCCAATTCTGTGATCGACCACGCGGGTTTGTCCTTTCTTCTGAAGATCACCGGAAGATATGAAGAAGGAATAGAAGAGAACGAGAAGAAGGAATTGCTGTTCGGTTCCAGTGCAGAGGACGTGGCCACGAGGGCCACCATGTTTCGGCAAGCCCTCAAGAAAGGAGGAGAAAAGGGTATGTGGCAAAAGGAGCTGGAACTGAAGAAACCGTGGGATGAATCCCCAGACATCATTGCTTCTCTGTATGCACTCACTGGCGACAAGGACCGCGCCTTCGAGTGGCTTGATAAGGCTTACGCCGAACGCGACATGGGAATCATAGGTCTGAAGGTCGATCCAGCTTTCACAAATCTTCACGGCGACCCCAGATTTGCTGCTCTGCTGCGGCGCATGGGCCTGCCTGAGTAGGCCCAGCGGCATAGCTTGGTCCCTAATGATTATCGGTTGAGGTCCCCCAAGAGCACCGTATCGGGTTTGCTCTTTGCCACTTTGTTCTCCGGTGGATGGTCAGCCATGGCGGGCGCTCCCAAGAGCACCGCAAGAACCAAGCACGAGAACTCTCTAAGCATCACTGCCTCCCCGCCTTCATCCTAAGTCAGATTTCTCGGCGCACCAAGCAGTAGGAAGATACACGATGATTGATGTAATCAGGCGTTAGCACTCATTGACCTTGGAAATGGGATTTTGAGCGTAATGGCGATGTTACGTCAGCCAACGCATCGGTTAGTCCGTGAATCCCGACGTCTTGATTCCTTCTCCCATCAATCCGATGTTGTCGATCAACCGTACTCGACCATCAAGGATCTTGAACACTTCGTTGATCTGCATCTCTCGATCATTCGGGAACTGGAGAAGGGAATAGCCGATCACGATCCCACGTTCCGGATCGACCAACGCAATACGAGTCTCGGTTGCTGGCCCCCACGGCTTCGGCCCCAGATTGCTCTCATAGCAACCCACGTCGCCGCTGTCCTCAATACCATTCCGCGAGTTGTGCGTCACCCGATTTCCGCTATGATAGCGGTCGCAACGCGGGTCATAATCTGCTTCGATCGGCTTATGGTCTGTCAGCCCTTGAAAGTATGAAGCGATGATCCGCTCCAGCTGTTGGCGTGTAGAACGCTCCTCAGGAGGCACGATGGTATTGAAGAATGGATCGTAGGGCACAAGGTTCTTGACGTTCACATCGGGGCGATCGTCGAAGTTGATCTCGACTTCCGTGATCTTCCTATCGACCACCTTGAGCCGCGTGCCGATATAGACCGTCCTCCCACTGGCCGTCTCCGCCGCCACGTGCTCGATCACGCTACCTTTGGTGGCATCGGCGTACACACCTTCTGACAGAATATGCTTTACGGTGGACCACTTGCTGTCGGCAGGTGCGGCGGTCTTCGTGTTCTCACGAATCTGTGCGTTGGGTCCGAGCGGGATCTTTTCCGTGGTGTGCGCCAGCATATTTGCGTTGAATTGCTTCATTTGCTCAAGAAGGCAGGCACGGTCACAGCTTGCGGCGGATGCCACGTTGCTCCCGGCGATTGCAACGACCGCCAACCGGGAGATTCTGAGTGCAACTTTCCTTGTCATACACAATCCTTGTTCCTGTCAGGCAATGATTCTAAGAGTCTGAGGTGGCTTTGTCAGCTGACGCTATCAGGCGTTATCACTCATTGACCTAGCGTGCCCGATGATCGGGAAACGACGGCAACCAGTTCTTGCAAAGAATTCCGGTACTCCGCAATGGAGGTCGCAGTACCGTAGGGCTTATCGAGCAAGCCCGATCGGATTTTGCCGGATTGGATTCCTGATGCCGTGTCTCGAATAGCGTTAGCTAATCGTTTAGCAAGCTCTTCGTTGAAGCTGTCAATGAACAGGTACTTCAAGTCCTTGGCCCGTTCGAGTTCGGAAACCATGTCCGAATCAGTAGGGCACTGCGAACGAACGTCTTCTAGTATCTGTCTGAAAGCCCATCCTGCGACGACCCAACCGTCGCGTTCATTTTGCCAGCCTATGACGGCCATGACTGTGCATGATACCGCTGCTTGTTGAAATCAGGCATTTACACTCATTGGCGTGGTTGAGTGAAATTGCATAGATGAGCTTTTTTTCTCAGCACCTGTTGCCTACCGCGCAGCGTCAGTCGCACGGCGCTGCAGCTGCTCGACTACGCCATTGAGATCAGGATAGCCCGCGCCAAGGCTCCGCGTGATCCAGTTCCCGCCGCGCTCGGCGATCCTCTCGCCGTCAGCGATGACCTCGAACTGACCGGTCTTTCCAGGCGTAATGACGACTTCAATGTCGAGGCGCTTCTTGATAAGGGTCACGAGACTCGTGACCTTGGCCTTGTTATTCTGTCATGTCGGGCAGTGAACGATCTCGACCTTCATCTGTTCTCCAAGCCGTTTCATTCTATGTTGTGACGCCTCGTTTTCTCAAAGATTGTCGCAATCAGGCGTTTACACTCACAACGCATCAATGAGTGAAATGGCGATCTTACGCTAGCCAACAGTGCTCACGAATCGGGTCTCTTCGACAAAAAGCAATTCAGTGCATCGTCATCAAAGACAAACAGCGTGGTAGCGCCTGGGGGCTTCATCCTTCTGCCTCAGCTTTTCGTCGGCAGGTTGAAACAGAAACTTGCGCCACGCGGAGCATTGTCGGCAGCCCACAATCGGCCGCCATGCGATTCGACGATGGAGCGGCTGATGGACAATCCCATACCGGTGCCATGGAGCTTGGTGGTAAAGAAAGTATTGAAGATCTGGTCCGCGCACTGCGGGGGCAACCCTACCCCTGTATCGCTGACCGAAACCATAAGGCGCTCGTCTTCCGCTGGCTGCGACTTAATGGCGACTTCGCGTCTCCCTCCCACCTCCTTCATGGCATCGATGGCATTCATGATGAGATTCATCATGACCTGCTGCAATTGCACACGATCTCCCATGACTTGGGGAAGATCTGCGGCCAGCTCCGTCCAGATTGATACGGAGTATCTAGTTGCTTCGCCGTTCAGGAGAACGATTATCTCTCGAATCACTTCGTTTACATCCAGCAACTCCCGTTCCGGGGTACCCTTCTTGAAGAGCAGGCGGGTCCGGGCGATGATTTCCGCCGCACGCTTTGCGTCTTTGACAATTCTCATGGCCGCCTCGCGCGCCTCTTCGACGTTTGGGGTGTTGCACGCCAGCCAGCGCAAGCAGGTATTGGCGTCGGTGACGGCGGCGGCAATCGGCTGATTCACTTCGTGCGCCAGGGCAGCAGTCAGCTCTCCCATTGTGGTCACCCGGCTGGCGTGTGCAAGATCCGTCTGCGCCTGGCGCAGCGCCTCTTCGGCATGCTTGCGCTCGGTGACGTCCGTCGAGCTACCCACGAATTGCACTAAATCTCCCGATGCGTTCAAAACAGGATGGCCGACGGTGTGGATGTGTTTGACGGAGCCGTCTGGAAGCAGGATTCGGAATTCCACTTCGTAATCCGATTTTTCAGCGACCGCTCGATCAATTGCCCCTTGCCATTTGGCTTGATCTTCAGGATGAGTGCGCTGCAGCCGTTCGTCCCAAGCCAGTATGCCGTCTTCTGGATGCAAGCCATGTATGCGATACCACTCCTCGGAGAGATGCAAGGCTTCTCTTCCGGCTACCCGCCAGGCCCAACTTCCTGTGTGCGTGAGCCTCTGCGCCTCCGCCAAGTACGCCTCGCTTCGCTGCAGCTTCTCTTCCTGCAGTTCCAGGGTCTGGGCAGCGAATCGCCTATCCACCCAAGACGTCAGCAAGGCCAGCCCGAGGACGACAAAGGTGACGCCGGTAATTCCGGCGGTGCCAAGTGTGGAGATGCTTACGGCATGAGATAGGTCCACCGGCACGCCCGAACGCGTGAAACTGGCGGCGGCCATGCCGGTGTAATGCATGATGGGGATCGCCGCACCCATCACGACCGCTCCGGCTAACTTTTTTCGGCCGATCCCCGCTTTCTCATCTCGGAAGTGAAAAGTAATCCAAAGCGCGGCGAGAGAAATCAGAACCGCGAACACGACGGAGAGAACGACGAGAAAAGAATTAAATTGGCATACGGCAGGTAAACGCATGGCGGCCATGCCGATGTAGTGCATGCTCGAAATACCCGCACCCATCAGGACGCTTCCGGCGAGCGCTCGGAACGCACTCATTTTCGGTCGGCTCACCACGCCCAGGGCAACGACCGAAGCGAAAATGGCCGCAACCAGCGAGAGCAGAACGGTCGGCCAATGGTAGGCCACGGGAATCGGCAGGATGAACGCCAGCATCCCGATGTAGTGCATGGACCAAATGCCAGTCCCCATCGCACTGGCTCCGCCCAGCAGCCAAACCGCGCGAGTCCAACCGCCCGCGGCCGTTACCCGACCTGCAAGATCCAGAGCAGCGTATGACGCAAAGATGGCGATCAACACCGAAAGCGCCACGAGCGCGTAGTTGTACGATCCGATCAAGTCCACGGCAGCCATTTCACTCCATCCGGTTGCCACGCGGAGCAGCTGCGCCCCGCTTTACTTAAAAATTAACCCTCTCCCTGGCACCAGCGCCAATTCTTGCCGGGTTCGAACGAACGGTCGCGCACTTCTTCCCGGTCTCAGTATGGGGTCGACCGAGCCCGTGGCTTCAAACCGCTCCATGGTGTCTCGAATCGTATTTTCATAGAGAGGAGCGGGATTAGGATCCTCACTGTCGGCTTTGGCGACTCTCTCGATAAAATTAGTGGGTCTTGGGATACTGCGAATTAGCTCGGTCGGTATCGTGATTGGCGCAAGCGTAACCATACTCCCGCCTTGCCCGAAAGTATAATTGACCCCGCTCTTTTAGGATTCAAAAGTCACGCCGCACACAACCAAAGTTCGCGGTTCTCGAATCCGATTACACGGGAGGGCTTGCGCGCAAAATGCCGCTGGTTCAACGCTCTCCCTTAGGAGGGTCGATGAAATCCGCACTTTGCGTTGTTGCTTTTCTTATGATCACCATGTCTTTGGGCGCAGAGACCACAGAGACGAAATTCATCGCTGATACGCTGGTGATCCAAGCCGAGGGTACCTACGAAGCAGACCCCGATCTCGCAACCATGACCTTCCAGGTGTTTTCTCAGGAGAAAGAATTGAGCAAGGCATACGCTGCCGCAGCGCAATCCATGGAGCGCATCGCCGATCTGGCACAGAAGAACGAATTGAAGAAAGGAGATATCGTGACCGGAGTCCTAACGGTGTCACCGTTCTACGAGGGAGACCGTAAAAAGCGGGCCCGTTCGTATTCTGTGCAAGGTGAGATCGAGCTCCGCATTCACGATTTTACAAAGATCGGTCCAATTCTCGAAGCTACAATCGCAGATCAGGTGAGCGATTTCCGGTCGCTTACATATTCGCTCTCTGACGAGGAAGCCGCTAAGCGACAAGCTATTGCCCAAGCTATGCGCCGAGCGATGGGCCGCGCCGATGCTGCGTTGGAGCAGAGAGGGCAAAAAGTCGGTGGATTGCGGTACATGAATGTGGATGTGCAACACCTTGGTGGAGTCGCAAACCTGGAATTCGACAGGCTTGAACAGTTCGCTAACTTAGACAAGGGTCTCGCCGGCAAGGCCCTTCCACCACCACCGCCCCCTCCGGTGGCCACACCAGAGAAAATCACGGTAACTGCGACCGTACAGTGCGCATTTCAAATTCAGTAGGACTCTCGTCTTCGGCAAATCGGGTCAATGAGTGATATAGCGATGTTACGCCAACTAGCGGAGTGTGAAGGTCGCGGAACGCAAGTGTTTTGTATCCTTGGCAGGGCCATTACACTTCAAATCGGGTCTTGAACCGATCCAGTAGTCGAGCCGGAGCCGCATTGTTCCTTCGCCATTCAACCTGAAGTGAAACTCCATCGACTTGCCGGAGTCCACCAAGACCGGCTGCGAATTACTGCCAACATCAGGACCGTTTAGCAGAACGCTCCACTTGCCGTTGTCATTCCGTTCCACAAAGAACGGAGATGGAGTGCTCCCAATCGTGTCTCCCTTTGGAGACCATTGACCAAACTGGACACACACGGTTATCGGTCGGGAGGTCTGGTTTTCGAGCTTTGCCGGAATCTGCTCTTGCGGTTGATAGTGCCGCTTGGGAACGATGACTCTCACTTGAGCAGAGAGGCTGGTAGCCAGAAGCAGCAACGCGAGCACACACTTTGCGGAAGTACTGAGCACGGTAGAAAGTATAGGCCACACGTGTCAGTTGACGAGAACAGGCGATTTCACTCACAACTCGACAACGAGTGAAGTGGCGATGTTTCGCCAAACCTAATTTCTAGCCACCAATCAAGCGCAATATGAGAGGAGCGAGTACCGCAGCTGCGGCGGCAGTCCCGAGAATCAAGAAGAAGCGATATCTATGAGGAGGAACGAGCGCTTGTAACAGGGCACCGAGTACGAAAGAAATGCCCCAGAGCGTGTTGTCGTGTGGACGGAACTGTTCAGCCAGAATCGGCGGCAAAACGAAGAGGATGATTTTGAACGTTGACGACGAGCCGTCCGGCTTCGTGTTTCCCACACTAGCGGAATGAGTTTCAGTGTTCACGCTGGAGCAATCAACGCCGCATTCTAGCACTGCTCAACCGCAGCTGGTGATAACAGGCGTTAGCACTCATTGACGGTGACGTTTGTGGTTGCACCACTCACGCCTGCGCCACGCTCAATCCGCCCAACAACCACCACAATAGCCACAAGGCGAAGGCGGTCACGTAGCACAGCCGCAGGTAGCTATCCGGGAAAAGTTGCCGATGGCTGCGCCAAATCCTAAACATATTGATCTCACCCCGGTTAGACTTCCGAAGAGACCACATCGAGAGAGAATATTGCTCTCCCTCAGGCAACCGTACATTGACTTGCCTGGTGATACGGTTCCAGATCAATGTCTGGATCAGACCTCCAAGAAGGAAAACGCACAAATACAAGTAGAGCATCGGGGATCAGGTGCATGAGATTCTAGCTCATGAGTGACGTTAACAGGCGTGATCACTCAAAACCTCTTTCCCACTGAAAAAAATAAAGGGCCGGATTATATCCGACCCTCATTCCAAACCCGCGAGACATTATTTCTGCGCAACGTTTTGAACGTGCGCAGCCGCGCCATTTTCCGCAGCACTTGCCAGCCTGCTCAATCTCGGGAAAAACGGCGTAACTTCAAATGGCATTTTATCGCGGACATTTGTAATCGCCATCGGAGCGGCTTTGATCATCTCTACGCGATCTTCCCAGGGATCGAGCTTGACTCTTCCACCCAGCGGCAGCGCGGCCAATTGATCCAATTTATCGTCGTCAAGATTTGGCGCGCCGTTCATGAGCACGGACAGTCGAATGATCTGCCCTTTGCTGTCGGTGAAATTGTTGCCTAAGTGGGCCGTAAGCAGCGCTGCCAGCTCCGGAGCGCGCACCTGAAGCTGCTTTAGATAAAGTCCCGCCGAGCTTAGTTTTTGCGCATATGGCGAATTCTTCAGCATTTCAAGCGCCTTGGTGTCCGCCGCCGCTTCTTCATCAGGATTGTGCTTGAACCCAAAGTTCTGGTAAGTGGATTCGTCGGTAAACAACATGCGGTCGTTGAATGCGAACTTACTGCCCAGGTTGTGCCCGAGCACAATGTGCGCCAGTTCGTGCGAAAGAATGGCCGCGAGACTGGCCTCGTCCGGCAAGGTGTCAATCAGGCCGCGGCTGATCACGATCGTATTGCCCACGCTGAACGTTTCAAGCGGCGAAGTCAGCATGACGCGCGCGCGGACTGGACGCGGCAGGTCAATGTTGTTGGTGATCTCAATATTGTTAACCACAGTTTGCAGGACCTTATCCACATCGCCCCGAGGCGCGAGCAAACCGGCTTCCTGCAAACGCTCCACAACATTGTCTTCTGCCTGCTGTTGCCACTCACGCTGCGCTTCGAGCGGCGATGCGTCCTGCGCGACCGCGCTTTCATCCTTCACTGCATCTACTTTGAGATCGGTGAGTTCATCCTCGCGATTGTTCTTGACCAGGTCGTAGCCCCAAATGCGCGACTGCGCCTTGAACGCCAGCTTGTCTTTCGAACCGTAACTGAAGTCGCCTTCTTCGCTGTAGATATAAGCCGGAACCCAATAGCCAGCCACCAGGTTCAGCCGCCAGCTATCCATGTGGAAGAATTGCGCGTTTTTCGGACGAGGAACATAAGTGCCGTTCAGCCGCACAATGTTGAAATCCTGGTCTTCCGCCCAGATTCGCCCTTCAAACATTCCCTTGCCCGCGCCGGTTTTCGGCTTCACGTCAAACACAACGCAACGTACTTCACCCAGGAACTCGCGGCGAACGTATTTGAAGTCGTAATGCGCGCGGTCAAAATTCTGCCGGTCAGCGAAGACCATCCACGAAAATCCCATGGGCTGGTATTGAATTCGAAACAGTTTGGTCACGCCGCCCATCAGGGATTTTTGAAAACTGGCCTGCGACGCCAGGAAGTCACGGCGTTCGATCGACTCCCCCATGTCGAGCCTGCCCAAGAAATAGTGGTCTTCCTTGGGAACGGCGCCGAGTTTCGTATCGGGCGCGAGGTTTTGCAGATAAGTCTCAACGATGGGCTTGCGATTCGACAGGAAGCTGATCAGAGCATGCTCTCGCTCGATGATCTGATCGACAACCTGGTCCGCGCTGACCGGCGTTCTCGCACTCTGTTGCGCAACCGCCAGGCCCGGAGTGCTCGACGACACGGGCTGCACCGCAGTCGGTTGTGCGGCTGTGGTTGGTGCGGAATTAGGCGCTTGCTGAGCGCTTGCGCCGAGCGAAAACAATAATGAAGCTGTCAGAATCCAGCGTGTCATGTCTGCGACTCTCTTTCCCAACAATCTGATCAAATCCCTTACGAAGCGATTTGAAACATCACGTGCACGATGGACACTGAATCGACTGCCGAACCATTGCGCTGCGCCGGCTTAAACTTGATTTTAGTGGCCGCCCCAATCGCGGCTTCGTCCAGTCCGTGCCCGAGTCCGCGTACCACCCGATTTACGCGTAACTCGCCGTTTGCTCCGAACATAACTTCGAGTAGCACTTCGCCCTCGATGTTCAGCTTCCGTGCCTCGTCCGTATACGCCGGCTTCGGCTTATACAAAATTTCAACCTGCGTGGTTAGCGCCGCCGTGTCGTCGAGAGTGTGATTTGGTGCACTTGCGACCTGCTGGGCCGCGAAACCCGCAGTCTGGACGCCTTGTCCGTTCTTCCGCCCATCGCCTTGCCCCGGTTGGGCGATGCCATTGCCAAACCCGGCACTTGCAATTGTGCCCTTCATTCCTCGCGTCCCACCAGTGCCATTGCCGGTTCCGGCGCCTTGGGGCATATCAAATGAGCCCAGCTTTGCGGACACCAACTTCGCTTGCCGTCCTTGACCATTCAGCCCGTTCGGATCGCCAAATCCCCCTGTCTGCACTTTCTGAATGGGAGCATTCACGCTTGGCGTCGCGGAGCTGCCGAACTCGCCGGTATGAATCACCTTGGCGGGCACGACTGCTGACACAGGCTGCAATTTGGGAGCATCGAAGTTTGCCGGCTGAATCTTCGGCGGCTCGAGCTTGGCTTCCAGTGGGCGAGGCAGATCTTTGGGAACGATCAGCTTCGGCGCTTCCATTTTCACGGCGGGAAGCAGCTTGACGACCTTTGGTTTCGGCTGTGTTTCCATCTTTTCCGGAACCAGATCTGGTCGAACAATAACATCCGTGACCGAATATTTGGCCGACATAGTCATGCTCACCGGCCAAATCAAACGCGCCAACAACATCAAGAGCACCAGGACCACACACATCGTGTAACTAAATAAAAATGTGCGCCAGTCCCGCTTCTGCTCGGGCAACAGGCCTAGGGTAAGGGTTTGGTTCGAACGCATTTTGGGATCCATAGGACACCCGGCCCTGGGGAGAGAGACACACCGGACGAGTACTCAGGTTAAGAGAGAATGGTATAAGGGTAAATGTCCCCCACGCTGTAGTACCAAGGTAACTGAGAACAAACTAAGGGCGGGGGCTTCCCGAAGCTGAACAGCGCCTGGTCATGACTTACGACGAAGGGCGAATCCGTAATAGACCGGGATGCCCGCCAGAATCACCACGCTTCCCAGCGCCGAATATTTCAAGTTGCTCGTAAACGTGTAATAAAGAAGCGCTGCCGAAGCCGCAATAAAAAGCGCGGGGGCGACCGGATATTCCCAAACCGGAGGCTGGCGCTCGCGGCCGACCATTTTCCTCCGGAACACGAACAGCGCGCTGCTGGCGGCCATGTAGGACAGCCATTCGGCAAATATCGCGAGCGTGAACAGTTGCCGGAAATTCCCTCCGATCAGAAGGAAACATATCGACAGAACGGCCTGAGAGATAATCGCGATGTGCGGCGTATGGAAGCGCGGGTGCACTTTTGCCAGATCCGAAAAGAAATTCCCATCGCGAGCCATCGCGAACGCCATCCTCGATCCGCTCATCGCTACACCGTTCAGCGAGGTGGTGAGCGAAATTACCATTGCTGCGGAGACGATCACTGCGGCCGCCGTCCCCAGGAACGAAGCGTGCACGGCATCCGCCATGGGCGACGAAGATTGCGCAACTGATATCGCCGGCAGCGCGTATTGCACGGCCGCGTTGACCAACATGTAAAGAGCGCCAATCACCAGCAGTCCGCCCACCAGCGCCAGCGGAACGTTCCGCTCAGGGTCTCGGACTTCTTCGGCCACCATGTTCAGATCGCTCCAGCCATCGTATGCCCATAGCGCCGCCGTCATAGCCGCAAAGAAGCCGGCAATCCCGCCGATCGCGCCTGGATAACGCTCCGCGAAGTGGGACCAACTGCCGTGGGCGCTGAAGGCCAGCGCCGAGATCGCCACGATCAGCACGATCTTCAGAACGGTGAACGCAAGCTGAAAATTTCCCGCGCGCCGCACACCGACGTAATTGACCAGTGAAACAAA
>Ga0207053_10153_pt1 | contig 18487 bp, 14 predicted proteins | sample Alteio_BWMinCont_59_FD_153290 | JGI IMG/M metagenome (GOLD analysis project Ga0207053, IMG submission 153290) | Enriched cells from forest soil in Barre Woods Harvard Forest LTER site, Petersham, Massachusetts, United States -... | ecosystem: Environmental > Terrestrial > Soil > Temperate forest >...
CGCAGAAGGATAAGCAGGACCTCCTATGGCTATGGGGTTCGATACGCGTAAGCTGGTTTCTCCAGGCAAATCCGGAGAGACTTAACAGTGAGGCGTAAAGCAGTAAGCCGAATGGCTGAAAGCTGCTGATTTCATGCTGCCAAGAAAAACCTCTAAGGAGAGAGATTGGGAACCGTACCACAAACCGACACAGGTAGACGAGGAGAATATCCAAAGGCGCTCGAGTGAAAGCTTGTTAAGGAACTCGGCAAATTAGACCCGTAACTTCGGGAGAAGGGTCGCCCTTCAGGGTGAAAGCCCAGAGGGGCCGCAGTGAAACGCGAACGGCGACTGTTTAACAAAAACACAGGTCTCTGCAAAGTCAAAAACGACGTATAGGGGCTGACTCCTGCCCGGTGCCGGAAGGTTAAAGGGAGAGGTTAGGGCGCAAGCTCGAAGCTTTGAACTGAAGCCCCGGTGAACGGCGGCCGTAACTATAACGGTCCTAAGGTAGCGAAATTCCTTGTCGGGTAAGTTCCGACCTGCACGAATGGAGTAACGATCGTTCGACTGTCTTAACGAGTTGCTCGGCGAACTTGTAGTACCGGTGAAGATGCCGGTTACCCGCAGCTAGACGAAAAGACCCCGTGCACCTTTACTATACTTTTACTATGAGTTACGGCAATTGCTGCGCAGGATAGGTGGGAGGCTTTGATACCGGACTTTTGGGTTCGGTGGAGCCAACGGTGAGATACCACCCTGCGATTGTTGTGATTCTAACCTGCTCCCATTATATGGGAGAGGGACATAGTAAGACGGGTAGTTTGACTGGGGCGGTCGCCTCCTAAATTGTAACGGAGGCGCGCGAAGCTACACTCAGGTCGTTTGGAAATCGACCGTCGAGTGCAAAGGCATAAGTGTGGTTAACTGTGAGACCTACAAGTCGAGCAGATGCGAAAGCAGGCCTTAGTGATCCGGTGGTTCTGCATGGAAGGGCCATCGCTCAACGGATAAAAGGTACGCCGGGGATAACAGGCTGATCGGAGCCAAGAGTTCATATCGACGCTCCGGTTTGGCACCTCGATGTCGGCTCATCGCATCCTGGAGCTGTAGAAGGTTCCAAGGGTTAGGCTGTTCGCCTATTAAAGCGGTACGTGAGCTGGGTTCAGAACGTCGCGAGACAGTTCGGTCCCTATCTGTTGTGGGCGCAGGAGATTTGAGAGGGTCTGTCCTTAGTACGAGAGGACCGGGATGGACGAACCTCTTGTGATTGAGCTGTCCTGCCAAGGGCACCGCTCAGTAGCGAAGTTCGGTTGTGATAACCGCTGAATGCATATAAGCGGGAAGCACTCCTCAAGATGAGATCTCCCAACCCGTAAGGGATAAGAAGGGCCCAGGAAGACTACCTGGTTGATAGGCAGGAGGTGTAAGGGCAGTAATGCCTGTAGCTTACCTGTACTAATCGCCCGTTCGGCTTGACCATAAAATTTACTCGGTGCATAAAAACAGCTGTCAGCTCTCAGCTTTCAGCCATCAGCTAGAAACTGAGCTGTGGCAAAGCGAGTTTCTTCTGCCGCCAAAACTTGGGCGGAACAGAAGAAAGATGCTGACAACTGTGCGCCGACGAAAAGCCGAAGTAGGAAGAAAGCTCTCAGCTATTAGCTGTCAGCTATCAGAAAAACCCAATCTATTCAGTTGTGAGACTTCGTTCTCATGATCTTTGAGAATATGCCGCGTGACATCGGCAATAGAGTCGCCGCAGCACAGGTTTTGCTGATGGCTGACGGCTGATGGCTGACGGCTGATTTTGTCGGTGATCTTACCGCGGGGGTTCCACCCGTTCCCATCCCGAACACGGAAGTTAAGCCCCGCAGGGCCGATGGTACTGCACGCGAAAGTGTGTGGGAGCGTAGGTCGTCGCCGGCATAAAATAAAGGCCACGTTGCGAAAGCAGCGTAGCCTTTTCCTTTTGCACTGAGATCCTTCGACTCCGCTGCGCTGCGCTCAGGATTGCGGCGCGTGGCTCGGACGCCACGCAAACGCCGCAAGTTAAGCCCCGCAGGGCCGATGGTACTGCACGCGAAAGTGTGTGGGAGCCCATTCGACTCCGCTCAGGGTAAACTGCGGTCGTCGCCGGCATAAATAAAGGCCATTGAGAGAAATCTCGATGGCCTTTTCCTTTTCTGAGTTGGTTAACGTAGAATTCCCGCCGAGTGATCGCTCCTATATATGCCGACATGGTCTGGCCTGCTCTGACGGTGGAGCAGCGCCTGTTGAGCATACTTCCCATCTCGGCGGGCCTTTTCGTAGAGTGGATCGCCCTCCGCTATGGCGGTTTTGGTCTTTCGTGGAAAAAGGCCGCAATAGTCGATGTTGTGATGAATGCTGTGTCATCGCTGGCTGGGATCGTGCTCATACCCACTCTAGGACTCGCTTGGGAATTCTTTCCAGGCACCGTGCTCTATAAAGTTTTCAACGTTGGGACTTTTAACCCAGGGACTTGGGCAGCAACATTTCTTATCGCCGTATTCGTTACGACTATTATCGAGGCAGCAGTTGTCAGATGGGGTTTTAAGATCTCCGTAACGCGACGGCGGTTTTGCATTTTGTGTGCAGCAAATACTGTCAGCGTTGGGATCGCATTCGCGAGTCTTTGGATGCATCCTCCCAAGATGTAGTCGAGACGACAGGCCTTTGACTCAGCTACGCTCAGCATTGCGGCGCGTGACTCGGAGATCCCTCGACTTCGCTCGGGACTTCGGCAGCAGGCTCCCACTCGTCTCCTTTGGGATTAGCTTGGCGATGTGGGGCGGGCGCCCCGCCCGCCAATCTCAAACCGCAACAACCCGGCAACTGAATCTGACCACACTTTGTTTAGTCAGAGGCTGGCGGGCGAGGCGCCCGCCCCACACAGGCGTTTAGATTGTGAACTGCGGGCTCACCCACAGCCAACGATAATCGTCCGGTTCTCTTATCAATCCTGCCCTCACCGGATTCTGCCGAATGTACTCGCACTTCTCTTTCAAACTTTCGTCGGACCGCAACACATGGTCAAACGATTCTTCCTCCCAAACAGGACCAGATGTTTTGAGCAGCCTGTTAATCCGATGAGCAGTCGCGCTTTTCATGCATTGAAGAATCTCTACGAGTGGCAATGGCCATCCATTCTCGCCGCGGAGTGGAGTTAGCAGGAGATGAACATGGTCAGGCATGACCACAACAGCATGCAGATGGATTCGTGCTGTGGCACGTGTGGCGCGGGCGCCCTCGCCCGCGAGCGGCAGAATCCCGCCTTCTCTCAGGCAATGCTCAATTACAAGATCCCGCGCCTGCTCCGGCAAGACCCGCCGCCCGCCCGTACAGAAGGTGATGAACAAGGTAGCATCAGCCTTCTGCAAATGAGGAAGCCGCCGCCGATATCGGTATTTGGAAAGAATTGCCGAGTTGGAAGCTATATCCATGTGGAATAGGGAGTGTGGGGCGGGCGCCCTCGCCCGCCAAGCCGAAATAAATTTTCACCAATGGGCGGATTATTGTCTGTGACGGGTGAACATCCTAGGCCAAAAAAAACTCTCAATTGAACCGAATCGCCGATTTCGCGGGCAAGAGTGCCCGCGCCACACAGGTCGGGGGTCCTTCTAATCGCCTCGACTCTACGGATTCGGAGGCGGGGGCAATAACTCACAATGCTCGACGCACTTTACCGTGTTGGCTTCGACAGTGGCTTTCTTGTGGCCGGAAAAATCGATGTCGGGGAGGATCAGCAGGGTTTGCGTGCCATTGGCGACATTAAAAGTGCAGTTGAAACTCATTGACTGGACGCCACGTTCCTTGCAGCCGGTTTGGTCGAGGGCGTCGGTTAGGGTTATGGTCTTGTCGTAGACCTGGTCGGCAAGATGCGATGGCAGCAGAGCGACCGTCAGCGGGATGGGCGACTTGATCTTCAGGCTCAGTTCCTGGCCGTCGTGGTCTGGAGTCATCAGGCTGTAGACCTTGGGCACCGATGTGATCTGGTATTTTTCGTCGAGAATGCGGCGCCAGTGGAACTCAGGCTGAAGGCAATTGTAGTACTGAATGTGGAGATCGTTGGGGGAAATGAATTGCCGCGCTCCGGGTCCGAGGATCACGCCAATAGTAGCGAGGACGGGCTTCTCGGGCCTGCGCTCATCGCGGAAGGTGATGATCATGGGCCGATCGGAGGGAAGATGACACTCGTAAATCGCGCTGGTGACATGCTCTTGCACGCAGAGGAAGCTGAAATTCGCAGGGGCCCCGGGGCGCATGGCGGCGTCCCATTCATCGGCCCACGCCATGGCCACGGTGACCGGATATCTGGTGTCGATTTGCACATGCATGTCGCCGCCCCCGACAGCGGGGTGGTAGACGCGGCCGGCGTGCAGGCTGGCAGGCTCCAAAGGGATGTTCTGGCTGTCGGCGGCAATCCAGACAGTCTGATTTTGCGCATACGAGTTCGCGGCCAAGGCGCAGAACAGCAGCGTGGCGAAAATCGAAAGGTTCCTCATACTAGAAGTATTGGCTGGATCCAGGCGCGCACCTTAGCGAATTCGCGAGGGGAGGATTACGAAGGTACCGAGTGCCCGTAGGTCGTCGCCGACATAAATAAAGGCCATTCAGAGAAATCTGGATGGCCTTTTCCTTTTTGTGGAATCCTTCGATACCGCTCATCGAAGGTTAGTTACGCAGATCCATGCGGTTAAGCAAGCTCTGGAAGCGGGGATCAGAACGAAGATTATCAAAGCGCAGGTCAGCATTAATGGGCAACATTTCCAGCGATCTTTCGCGGTAGGCTCTGTCTAAGAATTCAAATGCTCTATTGTTGTCGCCAAGTTCGGCATAGATGGTGGCGATGAAGTAAGGCGAAAGAGTCTTAGATTTTTGCTGTAAGTCGCGAAGGATCTTTTGCGCCTCGGCTTTTCTGCCTATGGCGGCATAAGCGTGCGCCAGGGAAGCGAGAGCATTTTGATCGCCCGCAGACAATTGCACTGCCTTCTGATACTCCGAAATTGCATCCTGGAGTTTGCCCGTGCCTTCGTAACCGATGCCGAGGCTGTAGTGCTGAAACCAGTCCTTGGAGTCGAGAAGAAGTCCTCTCCTGCTGGCTTCAATCAGGCTGGGGTAATCGCGCAGCAGGTAGTAGGTGAATGATTCTGTTCCCGCCGCACTGAACCCATAGTCAAGTTGGTCGATCTTTGCGAGCTCGTCGAGGGCTTCAGACCGTCGGCCGATAAAAGCAAGAAACATGGCACGATCTTCATGCGCGCAACTGTAGCTCGGCGCCAGCGCGAGGGCGCGGTTGAAGTCGCGATTAGCAGCCTCCCAATCCCAGTCAAACCGCCAACTCAACTCGCCGAGGGTGTCGTAGGTTTCGCCGATGCTGTCGTCCAGTTCCAGTGCTTTGGCTAACGCATCCTTGGCAGAGCGGTAGGCTTGGTCCTTTTGCAAAGCTCCTGCGTAGGCTAAGAAGACGTAGGTGTCGGCCAGTCCGGTGTATGCGAGAGCGAAGTTCGGGTCTTTCTGGACCGCCTCCCGGAACAGATTCTGGGCCTTCCTGAGTGAATCAGGTTTGGTGAACTCGGTGACATAGTAAAGACGCCCTCTAAGGTAAGCATCGTGTGCGGCTGGGTCCACCGCGTGCGCCTGACGAATCTGAGCTTGCTGCCCCGGAGTAAGTTGCGCACGGACTTGCTGTGCTATAGCGTCTGCCAACTCAGCTTGCAGCTTTAGAACATCACCGAGATCGCGTTCATAGGTTTCCGCCCAGAGGTGTTTATCAGTGGGCGCATAGAGCAGTTGGGCGGTGATTCGGACTCGATCGCCGGAGCGTGTGACCGATCCTTCGACGATGCCGTCCACGTTCAGTTCTCGGGCAATTTCCGGAAGGCTCTTGGTGGTGCGTTTGTAACGCATCACCGAAGTTCGGGAAGTGACGCGCAATGCGCCGACCTTGGCCAGATCAGTGATCAGCTCATCGGTCATGCCATCGGCAAAATACTCCTGCGCTGGGTCAGCGGACAGATTAGCCAGCGGAAGAACTGCGATGGAGCGGACCGAAGCAGCTGCCGCTGTGCGTTGTAAAAGAGTCTGAACCAGCCAGAACGCCGAGCCAATGGCAATGAGGACCAAAAGCGCGACCCCAAAAACCAGGCGGGATTTGCCTTTTAAGCGCGGCGCAGCCTCGTTTTCTTTATGGATTTGTGGCGGTTGGACCAGGTGCAGCCGCTCGATATCTTTGTTTGGTTCGGCTACGGGTTCCGGTTCGGTCACCCGCGCAATGAAGCGATAGCCCTTGCCGGTAACGGTTTGAATAAAGCGCGGCTCTTCCGGATCATCATTCAGGACTTGCCGAATCTTGCGGATGGCGCCATTGATGCTGTTGTCGGTGTCGAGAAATACACCTTTTCCCCAAATTCTCTCGACAATCTGCTGGCGGCTGACGAGTTCCCCTCGCTGCTCCAACAAGAAGGCAAGAATTCCGAAGGGAGTTGGTTCCAGCTTCAGAGCTCGCCCGGAGCGGCGCAGTTCATAGGCGCGTGGATCGAGGGTAAAGCCGTCCCCAAATTCGACTGCGGGCTGAACTCTGACTGGTTCGGTAGCCACGGACAACTCCGGCGTGCGGACGTTGGCTATTCTACCGCCAATTCTGCGTTTCGCTTCCCTTTTTGTTTTCTGGCGATTAGAAGCACATAAAAAATTAAGACGGCCAACAGGTGTCCGCTATTGAGTGCAGGAGCGTGTTCCGCCACTATGCGAAGCGTTTCTCGGCATCGCCGAGAAGCGACAAATTAAGGAGAACCAGCATGAAGCCCACCCTGATGAAAGTCGGTTTAATCGTTTGCTGTTTAATATTTGCCGGCGCGATAACGCCCGATAGGCAGCCTGGCGTAGCACAGGTCGTGGCCTTGGACGAATGCGATCCAACCAGCTTCAACGCGGCCTTGGGCCCGGACTTCTGCAAGAACGTCGCGCTTGCGCCGCTTGGATTCGCGACGACGATCAGCGACTTGTTCGCGAAGGCGGCGGCGGGTCATCCCGACCCGAACTGGGACTTCGAACCTGACACCGTCACGATGAGCAAAGACGCAGTTCTTTCGATCGTCGATCAGGGCGGCGAGCCCCACACTTTCACCGAGGTAAAGCAGTTCGGTGGCGGCTTCATCGACGGCCTGAACTCAGGCCAGGCTCCGGTTCCAGAATGTGCCGTCGGGTTTTCCGATGTGGCAGTCGCCAAGACTCGAATTATTCAAGGCAGCACGTTCCAGATTGCGGGTCTTTCGAAGGGAGTGCATTATTTCCAATGCTGCATTCACCCGTGGATGCGTGTGAAAGTAGAAGTGAAGTAAGGGGGGAATAAGAAGCTCAATCTATCATGGCAATTCGGGACAAGGGCACCCAATCCAAAAGGCGAGCTCGGTGTTGCCCACATACAGTAAAGGGCACGTTCAGAAATGAGCAGGCCTTTTGTGTTTTTACTATTTTCCGGTAGGGTTGTCTTTTTCACCCAACTGACTACGGGTGCGCTACCTGGCGATCATGATCGGGCGAGTCAGCTTGGCTTGTCCGGAAGGTGTGTAATAAACAAGCTTGCCGTGCTCCTCGCGCACGGTTTGTATTCCCGCATCGGATTGGAAGTCGTCGACGAGCAGGTAACTGCCGTGGACATTCCGGAAGATGAAGTAGCGGTTCTTGTCCGCCCTCGGAATTTCGATGGAAAATCCGTTTAGATCGCCCTCGCCTTTTTGAATAGGTCCGAAGCCGCCAGCTGCATAGCCGGGAAAGCGGATCTCAAAAACCGCGCTTGCTGCATCTTTTCGGCTTGTGAATGAGTGGGCGATTGGCGCCTCGGACATCATCCGCTGAACTCGGGCGGTCTCTGAGGGATCGATGTTGTCGGGATCATTCTTATAGTCGTCGTAGTCGAAGTAATACTTAGTGAGCTTGATCTGCTGTCCGCGATAGTCGACTGAACTGGGTATCTTTCTGCGCACGAGGGCCCAGGCCGCCCCGACGGCGACGAGAACCGCGATGATTAGAAGTAGTCGTTTCACCGATGCTTGGAAGTAAATTCTCCGGTGCAGTAGATCGCGAAGCAACGTCACTAACGTAATGACTGTCCGGCCCGAGGTTCCCACCCTTGCAAAGAACGCAAGGATGGGGCAGCCTCAATCGTGGTGGTTCCAAAGTCGCAAAAAAACGCGACTTAGGATGGGGCACCCGCGCTCAGGGCAGACTCTTTCGAAAACCGCGAAAGGTATGGCACCCCTCGTGTGTGGTAGATCTTGGAAATTCAAAAGCGTCGGACAAGGTTCAAAATCGTCGGACAGGAATGTCCAACCCACATGGACAATGCTTGCGCAAAGTCGAGTTAGTCCGCATTAAGTCTCAGAAGAGTATCCGCAGACGCGTAACTAAGGTCCGGATAGTACAGCAATCGCGACTCTCTCCGCCTATTCCGCGCCATTGCGCCGAAGGTTGCTCAGCTTAAATTACAATCGCAATACCGGCGAAAGGTCACGATGAGCAAAGTTAGAGTCGGTGCGTTTTCAGTTTCTATCGATGGGTTTGGCGCCGGGCCCCGGCAAGACCTGCAGAATCCCCTCGGAGTGCGCGGGCTTGAACTGCATATATGGTTCTTTGAGACCGAGATATTTAAGAAGATGCACGGTCAGAGCGGTGGGGAAAAGGGTATCGACAACGATATTGCCGGTCAATCTTTCGAAAATGTGGGGGCCTGGATATTGGGTCGCAATATGTTCGGGCCGGTTCGGGGTCCATGGAAAGACGATTCCTGGAAAGGCTGGTGGGGCTATAATCCACCGTATCATACGCCGGTTTTTGTGCTCACGCATCACTCGCGCCCTCCGCTCACAATGGAAGGCGGCACCACGTTCCACTTCGTAACCGAGGGGCTGGAGTCTGCTTTAAAGAAAGCGAAGGAAGCGGCCAGAGGCAAGGACGTTCGAATTGGCGGCGGCGTGTCGACCATTCGCCAGTATCTGATCGCCGGGCAGATCGACGAAATGCATTTAGCGTTGTCGCCGGTTCTGCTGGGCGAAGGAGAGCATTTATTTTCCGGAATCAATCTCCGCCAACTTGGGTTCACTCCTTCCCAAATAGTCCCCGGCGAAAATGCAACTCACGTTTTTATTGAAAAGAGATGACCACGGGCTCCGCGCGTGCCAATTCCAAACGGCCATCTCACCTTCGTAACCTCGCAGCCACCTCAAGTCAAAACTAATCTGGCGCGGGAGGGTTTTTAATTCGCATGAAGAACAAGATCAGCAGTTTGCTATTAGTCCTTGCAGTGGGTGGAACGATGTTGGTTGGATCCGCCGCTGCGCAACAAAACTCAGGCGCGGGACCGGGCGTGGTCGATCCTGGACATCCGCGGGTGAACCAGGTCAACCGGCGGGAAGAGCGCCAGCAGCAGCGTATCGCTAACGGCGTGAAGAATGGCACCCTGACTCCACGGCAGACAGCTCACCTGGAGAACCGGGAAGCCCGTCTGCAGAACCGAGAAAAGGCCGACATGGCGAAACACAATGGCCATCTCACCAAGCAAGAGCAGCGGAATTTGAACCGTCGGGAGAACCGAATCAGCCGCTCGATCGCTAGAGACAAAGCGAAGAATAAGTAGGTTTAGGTAGAGGCGTCCGCTGAGCAAGTGGGTAAGCGGCAGCAGACCTGACGGTCGGACGCCACGTTTTGTTCCTCGAAGTATCTTCCTCTAAAATGTCGGTCCCAAGCAATCCTAAGCGCCGCTTTGCCGCTCTTTCTGTTACCGAAAAGCTACAGCTTTTTTTCTGTTTGGCACAGTGCCGGGACGAAGATTTCCGCGAGTGGCATGTGCAAAACTTCTTGGAATGTTAAAGGTCTGTAATTTCAATAGTTACGCGGTAAACACGTCGACTTACTCTGTAATTGGGTGATGGGCAGCAACTTGCAAGTGGCAGGCACCTTCGTGCTATCCGACCGAGCGGTCGGTTTTGTGGAATTTGTTGGGATTGGGGGGAATGTTCCACAATCTTTCCACAGGCTGGGGATACGGATAATCGCGAACACAGTTGGGCCTTGGAGCCTGTCGAATCTCGGTACCTTGTCGGACAAAGCTTGCCTTAAGCGAAGTCGAAGGGAATGCCCGAGCCTTCGGCTATGTTCAGGGCAGGCCCAGCACGGTCACGCTTCCAAACTATTGATCACTCCGGCGGCCCCATATCGCCGGAGGCCATGTCGGCGAAGGAAGTGAAGTTCTTTTGGAAGGCCAGGTTAACCCGGCCGATGGGACCATTGCGCTGCTTGCCGATGATGAGTTCGGCGCGGCCCTCGAGATCGGGATCGTCCTGTTTGTAGACCTCCTCGCGGAAGATAAACATGACGACGTCAGCGTCCTGCTCGATCGAGCCGGACTCGCGAAGGTCGGAGAGCTGCGGGCGGTGATCGCCGCCACGGCTTTCGGGAGCGCGGCTTAGCTGGGAAAGAGCAACCAACGGCACGTGAAGCTCTTTGGCCAGCGCCTTCAGGCCGCGGGAAATGGCGGAGACTTCCTGGGTGCGATTTTCATAGCGCTTGCCGCCGCCGGACATTAGCTGGAGGTAGTCCACGATTATCAGGTCGAGCGAACCATGCGATTGTTGTAGGCGGCGGGCCTTGGCACGCATTTCACTGACCGCGATTCCGGGCGTGTCATCGATGAATATAGGCGCTTCGAGGAGCCTTTCCAGGGCATGCTGAATTTTTCGGGTGTCGTCCTGCCAGAAGGAGCCGGTGCGGAAGCGATGCGAATCCACCTTCGCCACAGAGCACAACATGCGCTGCAGCAAAGCTTCTTTCGACATTTCGAGGGAGAAGACGGCGACGGTTTTCTTGTCCTCGATGGCAGCATTCTCGGCGATGTTCATGGCGAAGGCGGTCTTGCCCATGGAAGGCCTGGCCGCGATGATGACGAGGTCAGCGCGTTGCAGGCCACAGGTCATACCATCGAGCTCGTTAAAGTGGGTGGCAAGGCCGGTGATGCGCTGGCCGCGTTGAAGGAGGGCATCGATGGAGCCGAAAGACTCACGGACGATCTCTGACACGCCCATGAAACCGCGGCCGATGCGCTTTTCCGAGAGCTGGAAGATTTGGGCTTCGGTATCGTTGAGGATCTCTTCCGCGGCATCGCTTTGCTCGGAAGCCCGCGCGATTGCGGCCGTCGCGGTGTGGATAAGGGCGCGCAACAGAGATTTGTCGCGCACGATCTTGATGTAATTCTCGATGCTCGGGCGATCGGGGACGCCATCTAGCAGACCGGAGACGTAAGCTGCGCCGCCGATAGTTTCAAGTTCGCCGTGGCGGGCGAGTTCTTCGGACAAAGTGATCAGGTCGATCGAGTGTGAAGACTCAGAAAGATCGACCATACGCGAGTAAATGCGGCGGTGCGAGTCGAGCAGGAAATCTTCCGGCTTCAGATGCTCAGCGGCCTGATTGTAAGAAAGATTGTCGAGGAGAATTGCGCCTAGGATTGAGCGCTCGGCTTCAATGTTTGCGGGAAGAGTCTGCGCGGAGATGTAATCAGTGGTCGCCAATTAAATTGTGCCGGTGCTTTTCGGGGTAGTTTTTGATCGACCCGAAGGTGATAGTACGCGCAGAGTGGTTGTGGATGATCGGAACTTACTCTGGAAAACAAACCGGAAATTATTTTTATGCGGATTCATGGTTGCATGTATGAGCGCTTTGCAGATGTGCCGTCCCTTCGGGACTGGTGCGGTTTGTTCTATTGACCCGGCACTGCCGTGCCGGGCTTTCTGATTCCGCCCTTGGGGCTGAGACAAATAAATCTGCCTTCTCGCGGTCACGTGCGAAAAGTTTAGAGCGAAGAAGAAGCGAAGGTCAAGAGAAGAATTTAAGGGCGATCCCGCAGTCAAAAGGTTTTAAAGATTTGGAAAGATTTTAACCGCCGAGTACGCAGAGGATTCGCCGAGAGCGCCGAGCAAGAGCGGTTCTATGAGTACTTGCGGAATGTGGGCCGCCGAGAATCAGCGCAGAAAATAGATGAGAGTAAAAGCTCAACAAATTTAAAAAAATAATGCGGTCCGGGCCAGCCACCCGAACCGCATTTTGCCAGCGTGAATTTCGCGTATACCCTTTGACACCGCAAAGGGCTGCCCAATCCGTGCCCGACACCGGCTTCGTTCAATGCGCCGTTTGACGACGCTGTTCGAGGCCAACCCCGAGCTACGGAGCGCCTGTGCACCCGAAAGTGCACCGCGTCCGATCGCGTCTGCCGGTTGCAGTCTCGCAATGCGAGACCTTTCTCTGAGGAGGCCGCAACGCCCTGGGTGCCCCAACGCTTTCACGTTTGGGAACCGCTCGGCAGCACATCCCTCTGAGTTGTCGGGTCAAGCCTTGCAGCTCGCTCCGACTTTTGCCCTTTGGGAAAACTGCCGCAGAACCGACTTTCGCAATCACTGGCAGCGTTACGTTCACGCTTGCAGTGATTGCAATTTCTCGCATTCGCGGGCGTTCAGCAATGAGAATTCGCATCCCCGCTGTGCGAAAACTGTGGAGGCTGCGAGTTCCTTGTGGAAGATGGCGGAAAAAGCGGCAGAAACTCCGGTTGTGTTCGAGCAGCAGTAAAGACGGGCGAGAACCACCTTCTCTCCAGAACCGTAGACTTATAGGCGCCGTCTCTCGAAGCCTTTGATTGCAAGGACGGGCGAGGACGCCCGTCTCTCCACACCCTGTGACACCAGCTATTTTCCTTCGTAACTGACACGCCAAATCGAACCGGTGCCGTCGTCGCTGACCAGCAGCGATCCATCTTTCGCGACCGCGATGCCGACGGGGCGGCCCCAGACATTTCCGTCGGCCGTGACGAAGCCGGTCAGGAAATCTTCATACTGGTCTGAGGCTTTGCCTTGTCCATGGAGAGGAACTCGCACCACTTCATAACCAGTTCGCGGGTTGCGGTTCCACGAACCATGCAGCGCCAGAAACATATCGCCACGATACTCAGCAGGGAACTGGTTGCCGTCATAGAACGCGAAGCTCAGAGGAGCGCTATGCGGTTGGATGATGACATCGGGGGTAATTATTTTGGCGCGCAGATCAGGATGACTGTCCGGCAGGCGCGGATCGTGATTGCCGCCCATGTAGTACCAGGGCCAGCCGTAAAAACCGCCGTCCTGAACGTGGGTAGTGTAGTCAGGGACAAGATTGTCGCCGAGGGCGTCACGTTCGTTGGTCGCGGTCCACAGTTCGCCGGTCTTAGGATTTACTGCGAGGCCGACCGGATTGCGAATGCCGGACGCGAAGACGCGCACACCGGAACCGTCAGGGTTGTATTCCAGAACGTTGGCGCGATGAAACTCGGTCTTGTGAGTATCGGGATCGTCGATGTTGGAGCCTGATCCGACTGACACGAACATCTTTTTGCCGTCGGTCGAGAAGGCGACATCGCGCGTCCAGTGTCCCTCGGCATGTTTTGCGCCGGGGAAGATTTCGGCAACGATGGTCTGAGCCTGGCCTGTGGCTTTGAGGTCGCCGTTGTGATACGGAAAGCGCTTCACTGAATCGGTATCGCCAATGTAAACCCACTGGGGATCGTTACCTGGGGGGTAGAAAGCAATGCCGAAGGGTTGTTTCAATCCTGTTGCAAAGGTTGATTTCTGCTCCGGTTTTCCATCTTTCGTCACCCCGCGAAAAACTGTGATCTCGCCCTTGGAACTCTCGGCCAGAAAAATATCCCCATTGGGCGTGGCCAGCATTTTCCGTGGCTCATCGAGGCCGCTGGCATACATATCCACTTTGAAACCCGGCAGCGTCTTAGGCATTGCACCTTCAGGACGAGGAGAGGGCACGGGAAAATTGTTCGCTGATTTCGTGGCAAATGGCTTCGGCAAGTCTTTAGTTTCAATCTTGTGGATGGTGCCGGGGCTTTCGGCGCGGTAATCGTAAAAAGGAGAGGAATTGCTCTGGGCGAAGAGTAGAACCGTAAAGGCGCAGGAGAAGAGTGTGAGAAAAACGGTGCCGAATCGTTTCATATCCACCTTGCGAATCAATGAGTTTTGCGGGCAGTTACAAGGATGACGGCAGCACGGCTGTGGTTGCAGAAGATGGCCTGAATCCCACTTCTCGCAAAAACGGCGAGAAGTGGGGCACCCCATTTTTGGTGAGCTGCTCAATTTCTTTCGAGGCGCTCAACCGAAAATAAATGCCGTTTCAGGCGGCGTTTTCTTTGTCTTCGTGCGGATCTGGTATAGACGAGGGTGGGTCGCTTGCCGGAAAGCTGTCCTCAATGGTTTTGTCGAGACCTTCTTCTGCTTCTTTTTCTTGGTCCAGCAGGCTGGGTTGCGGTTTCGGTTGCTCTGCGCCTTTGGGATCTCCGTGCGGATTCTTCGCCATAAGTTACGACCTTTCGTTTGAAGTCTGGTGCTTAGATGGCGTGCGGACGGACTTCGTCCCCTGACATCGTAATTGAAAGGTGCCCATGAGAGCAGACGACTTAGACTTTCGTTTCGGTGCTATTTGTGGCCGGAGCAGAGGCGGCGGTCGAGGGCTCTGCGGGCTTTTCCTTCATGCTGTCCTTTAGCGCGCGAAAGCCTTCTCCAATTCCCTTGCCTAACTCCGGCAACTTCTTAGGCCCAAAAATGATGAGGGCGATCAAGAAGATGACCAGCAAATGGGTGGGTTGAAATAGACCTTCCACAAGGAACCTCCGGAAGTGCCCTTCAGATAAGAAGTTACTGAACCAGCGCAGTCCCGTCAAATGCCTGAAAGGATCGATCTATCAGGCGTAGGAGCTCCGGGGCTGTACCTTTTCCTGCAACACCCTATTACCTACGTGACCTAGCCGGGATTACCGGCAGCTTCTATCTTCTTGACAGCGTATAAGTTCCGGCGGAGTCCCTGTGCGCAGCAAAACACTGGTTGTTCTTGGCCTCATAATCGGCGTAGTCCCGTTTTCGTTCGCGGACCGCGCGGAGCCGGTAAATTGCACCCACCTGCTGGCGTGGCTGGCCGCTGATGTTCCTACTTACAATCTGACGCGAACCATAAGGCTGCAGGGATCCCTCGTGTCTTTGACACCCCCAGTGGAGACGGAACTTCGGGCTGGGGGAGCTAGTTCGGAGTTGCTGGACCTGCTGCGTCGAGTTCAACCGAAGGGCGCTACGACGGATGCGTGTCCTGCGTCGTTGGCAGAGGCGGCAGCAGATTCCCGCAAGAAGGACTTCGACGCGGCCGAATCCATTGTGAACGGGCTGCTGGAGAATGATCCGCATAACGGGGCATTGCATTTTGCGCTGGGGTATTTCAACCAGCAGCAAGGCCATTGGGACGACGCCTTTGATGAGTACAGCAGTTCGAAAGAATCGGAACCTGATTTTCCGGAAGTTCACAATCGTCTGTCGTTGGTTTTCTATCAGGGTGACGACGGCGACGACGCCGTGGGCGAAGCACGCACTGCGCTGAGCATGGACTTTGAAGACGCCGAGGCTTACCGGATGCTTGCGCTCGGCCACTACTCCAACGAACAGTACGGCGCCGCGATGAACGCGTTTACGGAAGCATTGGCCCGCGATCCCGGGAATCCTGATGTCTATTACGAGATGGGACTGGTGGCGCGTGACCAGGGCTCATCGGACGAGGCTATCCAGCTCTTGCGCAGGTCGTTGCAGTTGAATCCAAATCTCTGGCCGGCCCACAGTACTCTGGGAGCATTGCTTGGGCGCGAGAAACACTTCGAAGAAGGTATCGCCGAACTCAATAAGGCGAAGGCGCTCGCTCCGATGGAGCCTTCGATTTGCGAGAATTTGGCTGGCATTTATTTTGCAAAAGGCGAGTACGATACGGCGATCGCCGAATACCACGAGCTGTTCCGGATGAATCCCGCGTGGAAGCACGGGCACGAGTCGCTGGCGCGCGCCTACATGGCGAAGAATGAATATAAGCCGGCGATTGCTGAGTTGAAACTGGCGGTTGAGCAGAATCCCAACAGCGGCCCCGAGCACCGCGCGCTGGGGCAATTGCTTCTGGCCGCGGATCAGCAAGCGGATGCAATCCACGAGCTGAGAACGGCAGTAGAACTGGATCCTGATTCCGCGGCGTCACACTATTTCTTAGGCACGGGATTGCTGGTTGCGAACCAGCTTCCGGCTGCTCTCGCCGAATTTCGGGAAGCGGTCAGGCTCGAGCCTTCGGCTGAACATCATTACGCGCTGGCGGCTTGCCTGATGAACATGGGACAGGACCGCGAAGCGCTGGCTGAGATGCAGGTCGCGAGCCGGCTGGATCCGGAGAAGCAGCTTTACCATGCGCGTGAAGAAGAACTAATGCGATTGATGCGCGCGGGCAACCCGCAATAGCGTTGCGGATTTTCGATTCGGAGCGAGTGGAAAAAGACCATGGGCAGCTTGAATTCACAAAAAAGATTCGGGGCAAGGACACGGAGCAGGTGCAGCTCCGACCCGGCAGGTCGATCATTTTAAGGAAGGCAGTCTCGGCCCCAAGCCCACCGGATACGGTTTGCCTTGCGCACATTGCAAGACGTATTACGCTGCCGATCTTCCGGCTTGTCCAGTATGCAAAGCGCGGCAACGGGTGTCTGCTGCGGAGCCACTGACCACAGTCGCGCCCGCCGAACAATTGCCCGATCCCAAGCAACTGGAAGAAGAGCGCGAGCGTTTTCTGCGGGACTTCAACTCGCAAGTCGTTGCCGCGCCCCTGCCTCCGGACTCGCCAACACCCGCGATGCACTGCGACCGCCACGAAAAGCACATGAATTCGCCGGCGCCGGCGAGCGTCTGCCAGAGCTGTTATGACGAATTGCAGGAGCGCGTCGATGTGCTTGAGGCGGCAATGCACATGGACATTCGCGAAGCTGCGCAAATCGTTTACGACGCGGTGTGGGCAGACACCTCGGATCCGAGCAAGACCTATCAAAATGCGGCGCAAGCCCTACTCATTGAACTGCGGCGGCGCTCGGCGATTACGCAAGTCTTTGGACAGTTGCAGCCGCCTATCAATTAGGCTTCTTTGGTCTCTCTCTGGTTCAAGCTTTCGATCTTGAACGGGTAAGAGAGAAAATCAACCACAGAGGACACGAAGTTTCACAGAGCAAAGCCACAGAGGCTTTGCAGGATTCCTCTGTGCTTTTTCCCCTGTGCGCCTCTGTGCTCCTCTGTGGTTCAAGCTTTTGATCTTGCGAGTGCGAGACCACAGAAATGTGTAGCCAAATTTCGGAAACTCCGTATATTGCTATATAGCAGTTTTCGACTCCGGTGCCGCGAACGCAGCGTGGCCCTCCGGCAGACTCTCAGCGCGGAGCACACATGCCTCTCACTGTTACAGACTGGATGGTGATCATCGGGTATCTGCTCGTAAACCTGGCTATTGGGATTTATTACCGGCGGCGGGCGAGCGGCAACACTGAGGAATTTTTCGTCTCGGGACGCGATGTGTCGTGGTGGCTGGCCGGCACTTCGATGGTTGCGACCACTTTCGCAGCGGATACTCCACTATTTGTGTGCGGCGTGGTAGCCCGGCAGGGAATTGCCGGTAACTGGATTTGGTGGGGTTTCTGCGTCGGTGGCATGCTGACGGTTTTCTTTTTTGCGCGCTACTGGCGACGGGCTGAGATTCTGACAGACGTGCAATTCTGCGAGATCCGTTACGGCGGAAAGCCGGCGGCTTTTCTCCGCGGCTTCAAGTCGATCTATCTCGGGCTTTTCATGAACTGCTTCATCTTGGGCTGGGTGACGCGCGCCATGGTGAGCATCATCACTGTGATCCTCGGGCCGGTGATCGCTGAAGGCAGAGTGCTGCATCTGGGAATTCTTGGCCAATACACGCTGGGTGATCCACAAAATACTGCCCTGGCGATTTGCATTTTCGTAATCATTCCTTTTACCGGGCTTTACACATTCATCGGCGGCTTGTGGGGCGTACTGGTCACGGATTTATTTCAGTTTGTCCTCAAGATGACGATGATTGTCGTGCTCGCCTGGGTCGCAGTCGCAAAGATCGGAGGCATGCACGCGCTCGAAGCTCATCTGCAAGTGATTCGCGCGAACGCTCAAGCCGCCGGCGCCACAACTTCCGACCCTACTGCGTTTCTGCCCGATTTTCATCTGGGCTGGACAAGCAATGCCATATGGACGCTACCGGTCCTCACTTTCATCGTTTATTTGGGCATGCAGTGGTGGCTGGCGTGGTATCCGGGCGCTGAACCCGGGGGCGGCGGATACGTGGCGCAGCGAATGTTCAGCGCAAAAGATGAGAAGAATTCTCTGGGCGCGACCTTGTGGTTCAACATCGCGCACTATGCATTGCGGCCCTGGCCATGGATCATCACGGGCCTGGTTGCGGTTGTAGTGTATTCGTCCAATGGCGGCCTGCATCCCAGTGCGGCTTTTGCGGCGAACCCTGAACAGGGATATGTGATGGTACTCCGGGATTATCTACCACCGGCGCTGCGTGGGTTGATGGTGGCTGCGTTTCTGGCGGCTTTTAT
>Ga0207053_10158_pt1 | contig 18171 bp, 17 predicted proteins | sample Alteio_BWMinCont_59_FD_153290 | JGI IMG/M metagenome (GOLD analysis project Ga0207053, IMG submission 153290) | Enriched cells from forest soil in Barre Woods Harvard Forest LTER site, Petersham, Massachusetts, United States -... | ecosystem: Environmental > Terrestrial > Soil > Temperate forest >...
GGCGGCGCCACCATTGCCTGCGCCAATCCAGTACTCATTAGAAGTTTGGGATGACGAGCTTTGGCCCTTAGGAGTTCCTGCGTGACGAACTGACGATCGGCAGGGGTGAGCATTTCCGGGGAATGTTCGCCATTTTGAGGGGTGTACGTGCTGATCCAGATGCGAACAACTTCTGGCCGGGCACTCCAGAACGACAGATATTCTTCTACGTATCCCGAACGTTGCAGCATCGCGCGGGTGATTGTCCAGTGAATATTGACCTCACATCCGCTGATATTTTTTAAGATCCGGTCATATGTCGCCGGCTTGCGGCGAACATCGTGGTGTTCTGGAAGACCGTCCACCGATACTGATACGCGAACCCGCGGGATTCGCATCCATTCCTGGGGAATGGGAATTACGGCGCTCGTGACCACCATGGTGTGAATTTTCCTTTTGCTCAACATAGGCAGAACGCGAGTCAGTTCTCGATGCCGAACCAGAGGCTCGCCCCCTACCAGCGTCACGTGCAACGGCCGATGCTGTTCGACCAGGCGGATGATTCCATTTACCAGTTTGTCGCCGTGGTAGTCGCTCAGACTTCGAAGGGTCACCGGGCCACCTAGATGCGCGTCGCCGTATGCGTAGCAACCCGGACAGTTCAGCGGACACTCCCGGGTGACTTCAATCGAAAGCATCGGGGCACTGCCCGTAAGGATGGACCACCAGGCGTTCAATAATTGCAAAACACTTAAACCGGGTTTGGCATGGTCGCCATTCACGGCAGGCCTCCTTGCGCCTTAACAGCTACTCGGGCAAGTTCTTCGAGAGCCGGCTACTGTATTGTTGGAGGAAGAATTCCACCATGCTCATTGAGCACGGCCAAAGCAGTTCTTCTCATCGACAACTCGCGCGCTCTCACGATGAGCAAGACCCCGCCATCTTCAAAGCTGGTTTGGTAATACAAAGCGTGCGCTCGCGGCACACCAATGGCCTCACAAATCCGGGTCAGGTCGGTGACAGGTCCGTCCAGCACACCCACCATGCCTATATCACCATCGTCGAATCCAACTTGATTCAGCGCCTGGATCGCGTTCGCAGCCGTAAAAGGTTCATAAAACCCAGCCGTAATTAGGATCTCCGAATTGCAACTTTGCAGTTTCAAATGTCTCGCTCCCGTGTGAACTTCCATGGAAATCTTTGGCGTTTGCTCAGCGCCGGCAATACTGTGTGAGTTGTTGGAACGGAGGCGAAGAGAGTCCAGCTCTAGCAGAGGAGAACGCAGGTAAGTGCAAGTAAGTCGCCGCGGATTAATCCGCTGGCGAATAAAAACTGTAGTTGAAGTCCACCGAGAGCTTCGAGGGAAGGCGGAGGGAAATACGTGGAGACCAGAGCGAACGTTTTGACCAGCGAATGCGGCCCCGTGCTCGGAAGCTCGTCCGGCGCAGGTGTGATTAGAACGAACAGAATACCGGCAGCGGCCACAACAGCAACCAGGCGGATCCAGAATCTAGGAGATCTAATCACCGCTTCCTCGCCTAACCCTATCGATTATAGGTTATCGCGCACAAAACCGGAGTTGGATTCACTCTTAGGTTTGTCACCAAACTTATTTTATACAGGTCGGCACTCCGGTTCCGCAAACTGGCGTGTCTTCCTCTGGCTCTAGTAAAGTAGTGCTTCCACTCATAAATGTGAGGCAATTATGAAGCATAACAATCATGACGGTGCGGGCATCGACCGCAAACTCCACAATCCCATCGAAGACCGCCTGGTCCCGCTCGAGCCCCTTGATCTCAGTCTTGTGCATTCTATTGACGATCTTGTCCGCGCCATGTCGAAAACCGCCTTCACTGGCCGCCAGATCGGCGAAGCCGCCGACGTACTCGAGGCCATGGCTCGCGACAAGGACTGCTTCGTCGTCATGACACTAGCGGGCGCGATGACGGTGGCCAAGCAGGGTCTTATCATCTCGGAGCTGATCGACCGAGGCATCGTGAACGCGATCGTCTCGACTGGCGCTCTCATGGCGCATGGCTTGGTCGAGGCTACGGGCCACTCGCATTTTCGCTACAACCCAGAGGTTTCTGACACGGAACTTTACGAGCAGGGCTACAACCGGGTTTACGACACCCTCGAACCGGAACAGAATCTCAATGAAGTCGAGCGCGTAATGGCCGCGGTGCTGGCCGACTGGGAGCACTCTGAGGTGATGTGCTCTTACAAACTCAACCATGCCATCGGCGAGCATTTGGCGAAGCACGCGAAGGGTCAGCGTGGGATTCTCAAATCAGCGTACGAAAAGGGCGTTCCGGTTTTCGTGCCCGCGTTCACCGATTCAGAGCTCGGACTCGACGTGGCCTTGCACAATCGCATGCGCGAAAGTTCGGGCCGCCACAAAATCCGCTTTGATCCTTTCGAAGACCTCGAGCATTTTGCTTCGACTCTGTTGCGTCAAAAACGATTGGGAATCTTCACCATCGGCGGCGGAGTTCCGCGGAACTGGTCGCAGCAGTTCGGCCCGTTTATTGAGTTGCGCCATCGTCGTTTGGGTGAAAACCTGCCGTTGAAGCGTTATCACTACGGTGTGCGCATCTGTCCGGAGCCTGTCTATTGGGGCGGCCTCTCAGGCAGTCCTTACAGTGAGGCGATCTCGTGGGGAAAGTTTGTTCCTCCGGCAGAAGGTGGACGCTTCGGCGAAGTGTTCGTGGACGCCACAGTAGGCTTGCCGCTGATCGTGGCCGCAGTGCTGGAACGGCTGGGGAAGGGAAAATCTTCGAATGGCAAAAGCAAAAAAGAAAAAGCCAGCTCTCGCAGATAGGAATCCGAAATCTCGCAGCGTGAGCCTGAAAAAGGTAGTCGCACAGGTAAATCTATGACTGAGCACTGGGCAGCATACCTCTGCAATGTCAACGATAAGCTGGCATCCATTTTCCTCGATCTTGAATTGCGAAATACCGTGCCAGATACTGGGAGACCTTGGCTGCTTTGGGTGTGGGTTTACTTCAAGCAGCCGCGTCCGGACGGATTGTCAAGCACCGAAGAGTTCTCCACCCTGTGCGCAATTGAGGACGAGCTAAACGATGCGATGTGGCGGAACTGCCAGGCCATGTTGGCTGGCAGAATTACTGCCCAATGCCGAAGGGAATTTTACTACTACGGCCCTCGGCCGGATGCATTCCAATCCGCGGTTGCGGAAGCCTTGCGATCGTTCAACACCTACGAGTTCGATCAAGGAACTCAGCATGATCCCCAATGGCAACAATATCTGAACGTTTTGTATCCATCCCCCGACGACCTGCAGCGGATACTGAATCGCGAAGTGCTGGATGTTATGGGAAAGGAGGGCGACCAGCCTCAGACTCCAAGAGAAGTCCTACATTGGTCGTACTTTCCGAAGGAGGACAACCGCTCAGACTTCAAAGCTGCCGTGCAGGCTAAGGGGTACAGGATCGACTCAGAGAGCTACCATCCGGAGAGCGATAATCCGTATGGCATTTGTTTCGGCAAGGTTCAAAAGACCGGTGCCGAGGCAATCGACGAGAGCGTACTCGAACTAGCAAAGCTCAGCGAGCGTTTTCAGGGGGAGTACGACGGCTGGGAAGCTCAGGTAATGTCGGACGAAGTCGCAGAGAAGCCAGGCGCGAAGCCAAACTGACTGATAGACCGTTTCGAATGGGACGGCAACGTCTCTAGTCAAAAATAAAAATCGCCGCCGCAATCACCGTCGTCCACAGTCCACGCTTGTCTCCAACTGCTGATTGTGTGACGTTTGCGGTGCGCACGATCTTGTTCGAAATCCGATAGATCTCTTTTTTCTCATCCCAGGACCGGTCGGAATCGAATTCCACATTCAAAGTCGTCGCCAGCATCTCGGCTGCGAGTTCTTCAGCGTAATCCCCGGCGGCGTCTTCGGTTTCGCCGAACGAGTGGTGCTCGCTCAAGTAGCCGTAGGTATTGCGATCAGCAGGAATCGCCACCCCGATACTGGCCGCGAGCAGCCTATGAGGCTCGTGCGTGGAATTTTCCGCCACTACAGAAAACACCACTTCGCCAGGATTCAAATATGGCAATCCCTGCGCTCGCGAGATCAGCTTGCATTGTGGCGGGAAAATAGAGGAAACCCGGACCAGGTTTTGGGCCGCGACTCCGGCATCGCGCAGCGCCAGCTCGAATGACGTCAGGCGCTCTTTGTGTTTACCGACCCCCTTGGTGAAGAAGATCCGCTTGGGGACCATGTCTTTGGACAATTCAGAAACCCTCCAGCTTTTTGAGTCAATGAATCGTCAAACATAACACAGTGTGTTCGCGCGCAACATGAAAACTGCAAGAAAAATAGTTACGAGTTAACAATGTCGATGTGGCCTTGCGAAATGGCGGCCTTGTGCCTTTTTGTCCGTTATTTCGCCGGCACGACTTTGCTGACCTCGATGGTGTCGCCGGTTGCCGTTCCCGTCACCTTGGCGTTCTCGCCTGCCAGCGTGTTCAGTTGGTCGAGAGCCGCCTTGTCGTTGGTTTGCAGCGTATAAACCTTGTCGCCCACGACCAGCGAATAGTTCGACCCCTTGCTGATGCAGGCCCGAGTGCAGTCTGCCTTGTTCGCCATCATGTGCTTAGCGCCGCACATCGAGTCCGATATTTCGCCGGTGAAGGTTTGGGCCTTTGCAGCCGCGATCGTAATCGTCACCGCGATTGACAGCAGAGCGATCACGCTGAATTTTTGCGATCTCATCAAAACGTGCCTCCTGAAAGTTTTCCTCGCGAGCCATCCAGATCTCTCAGCCGCAAGGTCACGCACCTTCTCATTCCAACTCTAAACCAAGGCTCAATTCAACTCAGCTTTTCGGCACGAAATGCAGGGTCACGTTGACCGTCTTTTCCTGCCGGTTAATTGCTTCTTTGGGCGCAACATCATAGGACGCACGCAGGCCGAAATCCCTGTACATAATGCTGAAAAATCTCTGCGGGTAGCTGTTGTCATAGGCATCGCCCTTTTTCATTTGCCACTGAGCCATCATTCTGTTTGCGTTTTCGGGTGGGACGCCATCGATGTTCAACTCGCCCATGCGGTACATTTCGTCCTCGATGACATTGATCTGATAACCAACGGTGGCCGCCACGTCGTCCATGGTGGGCACTGTTTCCGCGTGGGCAAACAAATAACCCTTGGTTCCATATAGCTTATGTAATTGCCGGAGGTCGTCCGCAAGTTGAACCGAATTTGCCGCCTCGCCAGCTTTCAAATGGATAATCTCCCGCAGTTTTTCAGCAGGGAAGACGCTGTTGCCGGCAAACTTTACGTCAGTCAGCTTGTACCTTTCGCCCGGATTTACCGGAAAGCTGACATCAACCACGGTCTGCGCACCGTCCTGGATCACCTTCGCCTGGGCGTCCGCGAATTCGGCTTTCAAGTGTCCGCGCGCATAGTACACCGGCAGAAAATTAAACTGTTCTTGTACCCGCATCTTTGTCCGAAGATAATCTTGCCCCGAGAGTGGCTTGGAGGCTGTCTGCAACGCCGTAATCTCATCTGCCGCAGCGCCCGGGAAATCCATATTGCGGACAACGACCGCGTGCATACTGACCTTGTAATCGTATGCCTCAATCGGCCCGTCGTCTTTCGAATACGCGATGTATTCGACCCTGCCCCCGATCTTCCGCTCGTCCAGAATCGAGCCCAGAGCGTCGGCGATCTGATCCGTGAGATGGCCTTCGCCTGGAACCCGTCCATCGAAAAGTGGCACTCGCGCGCGAAGTAGGGTTAACAGTTCTTCATCTGAAAACCAGACAAAGTTGTCGAACACAATTGGTATCAGCTTGTCGTTCTCCGCCACTTGCAGCTGCAGGTCGCATCCCTCGGTGGAGTACTTGTAGGTATAGTTCAGCTGCGTGAACAAACCGGTCTCACCCAGCTTTTGCGCGGCCTGCTTAAATTCTTCTTCCCCTGCAAACTGGCCAAGCTTCAAACCTGATGCGGCCAGAACTTGGTCTTCGGTGAAATGCTGGAGGCCCTTTACATGGACCGAGAGCAGTTTATAACTGATTTGGGCTTTGCCGGTGGTTTGCGCCATGGCGACAGCGCACAACAATAGAAAAGGGAGAAGACGGAAGCGACGACCACTCACGGGCGAATTGTATAACAGCGTCCCCTGTGAGTCGCGAAGAGTCTTAACTCACATCGCGAACGCCCAATCTTGACTGTAATTGTTTGCGATATCCCCGGCTCAAGCGAAGACTGATTCTATTGGCAAGTAAAACTTCATAGTCGCCGTCCTGGTTGAGCTTTAGTCCTTCAACTCGATCCAGATTGACAATGCTCGACCGGTGGATTCGGCAAAATACGTTCGGGTCTAATTCCTGCTCCAGCTCCGCCATGCTGCGCCGCAGCAGGTGTGTTTTTGTTCCCACATGCAGGCAGGCGTAGTAATCAGCGGCTTCAATCCAATCGATATCGGACAGTTTGACAAATGAAATCTGGCCATTTCCTTTGATGATCAGGCGGTCGCTGCGTCGTGCCAGGCTCGTGCTGTCCTTCAGCTTTTCTTTGGCGCGTTCAAGTGCGCGGTAAAAGCGCGCGTTGTCGAAAGGTTTCAATAGATAGTCGAGTGCCCCGGCTTCAAACGCTCGCAGCGCGTATTGATCATAGGCGGTCACGAAAACAATAGCTGGAGGTAGGTTCGGGGCCAGGCGTTCAAGTACATCGAAACCATCGCACTCCGGCATTTGGACATCCAGAAAAAGCAGGTCAGGCCGCTTCCCGGGTATGGCGGCGAGTGCATCCACTCCGGAACCGTATTCGCCGACAATTTCAATTTCCGCATCACGTCGCAGCAGCACTGTCAGATTGCTCCGCGCCAGTGGTTCATCATCCACCACCAGAACGCGGATCTTTGCGGACCGTGCTTCCGATAGGACCAATCACTTCTCCCTGAACGGCACCGAGACCGATGCCTCGACACCGTGCGAACCCTGGTTCTGCATCTTCAACTCGAATGAATCACCGTACAAGCCGCGAAGACGGGCGCGCGCATTGGATATACCCACCCCCGAACCGGTGTTTTCGTAATTTGCAGCCAGACTTGGGCCATCGTTATAGACCTTGAGCGTGAGCATGCCATTTGACCGGTGCGCGCTAATCCGGATTTCTCCGCCTTGCGCCCGCCTCGAAATTCCGTGCTTGACCGCATTTTCGACCATCGGCTGCAAAATCAGACTTGGAACCTGCGACCTCAGGAGCTCGGTAGGAACCTGCACCGTCAGTGCAAGCCGCTCCGCAAATCTGACCTTCTGAATATCCAAATACTTCTGCAGGTATTCGATCTCTTCTCCCAGCTGTACTTCTTGCCGGCTGGAGTCCTCGACCACATGGCGCAAAAAATCGCTCAGGCCTGCAATCATGTTTACGGCTGCATCATTTCTATTTTCGCGAATCAGGCCGGCGATTGAATTAAGCGCGTTGAACAGAAAGTGCGGCTCCAGTTGCCGGCGCAAGGCACTAAGTTGCGCCTTGGAGAGTTGCTCATTCAGACGTGCGGTCTCGGTTTGCTGGCGGGCCAGCCGCTCACGTGAGTCGAGAGCGTAACCGATTCCCAGGACGGCAACATAGAGCACCAGATATGAAATCAACCCGCTGAAGAACCTGAAAAATGTCAGGTGCAAGAATGTTCCGGGGCCGGAGGGATATGCCCAGGGATTTAGAAGCACTTCAAAGCCTGCGGTCCAAACGCTGGCAATCAAACAAATCGCGCAACAGAACACTAGGTCAATAAACCATGCGGAAAAGGCCCATAAATGCCATGGCGGACATCGCCGTCCCAGTGCCAAAATGATCGGCGTAGCCAACGCTAACGGTACCCAGGCAAACAGCAACGTAAAGAATAGCCGTACCCACGCGTGGTGCATGCCTTCGGCGCGCATGGTGAAAACGGTCTGGGTGGCGTCAAACAGTCCAACGCCGAACCAGATCGCCGCGATCCAAAACCAGCGTGGCAAGCGAATGCCTTGAGCGCTACCGTCCATATTCAAAATCGTATTCTAGTTCTCGCGTTAAAAGCGAATAATGCAGCCAATCGCCGTTCCGCTGCAGGGAATGGTCTGGCGGCATTAAGCCACGGGTGCCATACTTGCCCGCATGTTCAACAAAAATACAATATTGGTGCTTCTTGCGACGGTTCTGGCTTCGTCACTTGCTCTTAGCCAGCACGCGACGAGTTCAGGCCCGGAATACACCGATGACGGTCTGCTCAAAGTTCCCGCGAACTACCGCGAGTGGATATATCTGACCTCGGGCTTTGACATGAGCTACAGCCCGGGCTCACAAATGGCCGATCATCATATGTTCGACAATGTCTTCGTAAATCCCGAAGCCTACAAGTTATTCGTTGAGACCGGCACCTGGCCGGACAAGACCATGCTTGTCCTCGAAGTTCGCGGAGCAGAAGGCAAGGGCTCAATCAACCAGAAGGGGAATTACCAGGGCACCGACCGGATGGGTCTTGAGGTCCACGTGAAAGACGAAAAACGCTTCCCGGACAAATGGGCCTTCTTCGGCTTTGATGACGCAAAAACCGCGAAAATGGTTCCGCTTGAGGCGAGTTGTTATAGCTGTCATGCCGCACACGCAGCCGTTGACAGGACATTTGTTCAGTTCTATCCGACCTTGCTGCCTATCGCCCAAAGCAAGGGAACACTCTCGGACGCCTATAAGAAGGAGACCGCGGCCGCCAAGAAGTAGTTAGAGGATTTATTGATGCGCGGATGAGAACCACTAGCCATGTGGGGACAGCCGCCCTCGGGTGTCCCGAGAAAACGGGTGCGATCCTTCGAGGCTACCGTTTTCCCGATGCGACAGTGGAGTTCGTTTGGAGGGAAACATGCGAAGCGTTATAGCCATTGCCTTGGTGTTCGGATCTGTGGTTCTCGGTGCTGCCAAGAGCAATACGAACCTCACCGGAGAATATGCGAGAGATTTCGCCGCCCTTAAGCAGTTAAGCCTCGCCATAGCAAAGGCAATGCCGGTCGAGCGTTGGGACTTCCGCCCTCATTCAGAATCCATGAATTTCGGGATGTTGACGTCGCGCATCGCCACCACGAATTACCAATTCTGCGCAGCTTTGAAGGATTCCGATTCTCCGCGGGTCAATACCGCCAACGACAGAGACTCGATCATTAAGTTGTTAAGCGGCTCGTTCGACTACTGCTCTGGTGTCATTGGTCACCTCAGTGAGGACCAGCTGGCTGCGACCCACAACACCCCGGACGGGCAACTGACGGGTCGGGAGGCCCTGCTGGCGATGTATCTCCACGTGGCACATCAAGCAGCCAGGCTGAACTCTCTCTTCGCGACAATTGGATCAGGCCGCCTGGATATATGATTTTAGGCACCCAGAAGTTGGGTGGATCCAAGTCAGGAATGCTGCGCTCCCTTAAGTTCAGCGCTTTCCCGACGCCACGGTCTCCGCGGTTTTGATCTTCACCGCGATATCAATAAACGCGAGAGCGGCCCGGCTAAGGGCCTTATCTTTGCGAAAGACCAGTGCCAGGTCGCGGCGGATCTGCGCATTGGCGAATTCAATCGTGACCAGAACGTGAGCCTTAACATCTTCCTGAACGTTCGAGCGCGAGATGAATCCCACTCCCATGTCGGCTGCCACAAATCGCTTCAGGAGTTCGCTCGAGTCCAACTCCATGGCGTAGCGCGGTTTAAGCTTGTGCTGATGGAAAAGCTCGTCCAGGGCATCGCGGGTGTGGCCGACTTTCGGCATGACCAGAGGATATCGGGCAATCTCGGCTGCAGAGGCCGATTTTAGTTTGGAAAGAGGATGCTTAGGGGGAGCGATCACGACCAGGTCATCTTTGTGTATAAGGACTGCGGTCAAGCGAGTGTCGTTGACCGGCAGCGAGATCACTCCGAAATCGACTGAGTTATCTATCACCGACTCCAGCACTTTCGAATAGTCAGCGCGTTTGATGTTGACCGAAACATCCGGGTACTGCTTCTTGAACTCGGCAAATACTTCCGGCAGGATATGGAGGCAAGTTCCTTCGTTCGCGCCTACCACAATTTCGCCGCGCGGCACCCGCTCGGTCTCCGCGATCGCCGTCACTGCGGCTTTACGGGCATCGAGCGTGTCCTCGGAAAATTTCAAAAACAGTTTGCCGGAAGCCGTTAACGAAACTTTTCCGCCGGAACGGTCGAGTAGCCTTGCTCCCACTTCTTCTTCCAGCGACCGAATCTGCGATGAAATCGCCGGCTGGGTGCGAAATCGCTTCTCCGCCGCTCGGGAGAAGCTCAACAAGCGCGCAACTTCGATGAATGTTTCTAGCTGGTCGAAATCCATAAAAAGCAAGCTGTTAGCACTTAGCCTTTAGCATTTAGCCATCCACATCCGGATTGGCGAACGGGAAAACGTTACGACCAAATGCCAAGTGCTAGGCGCCAATGGCGAGATAATCTCCCCTTATCTACTCCATAAAAACAATCAATTTCCTAGCCCGTTCGGCCACGTCTAGACTGTGGATAACCTGCAGATTTGAACGATTGTAGCAGGTGTACAATTCTCCAGATTCCCAGAAAGTCATGGTTGTGCGCGTTATGGCTGAAGTAGTGTGTCCCGATAAATATCACCAGTGTCTCCCGACTTCCTAAAGGAGCTTTTCCATGGCAGATGCAAAGACTGTTCTGGAGTTCGCGAAGAAAAACGGAGCCAAGTTGCTCGATCTCCGGTTCACGGACTTGCCAGGCTTGTGGCAGCACGTTTCTTACCCCATCAATCAATTGAGCGCTGATTCCTTCGAAGAAGGCTTCGGCATGGATGGGTCGTCTATTCGCGGCTGGGCGGCAATCAACGAAAGCGACATGCTGCTGATTCCAGACCCCAGCACCCACATGATGGATCCCTTCACCGAGGTCCCCACGCTGGTGATGGTTTGCGATGTAATCGATCCTGTCACCAAGCAGCGTTACGACCGCGACCCTCGCTACATCGCGAAGAAGGCCGAACTTTATCTCGCGTCCACCGGCATGGCAGATACCGCCTACTTTGGCGCCGAAGCTGAGTTTTTCATCTTCGATAACATTCGCTTCGATCAGCGCGAGCAGCACGGCTTTTATTTCATCGACGCGGAAGAAGGACGCTGGAACTCCGGACGCGAGGCCAACAATCTGGGATATCGTCCACGCTACAAAGAAGGCTACTTCCCGGTGCCGCCCATGGACCACTATCAGGACCTGCGCAGCGAAATGGTTATGACCATGGAGAAGTGTGGACTCGAGGTTGAGTGCCATCACCACGAAGTCGCTACCGGCGGCCAGACTGAAATCGATCTCAAGTACGATTCACTGGTCAACTCCGCCGACCACATGCTCTTTTACAAGTACGTGGTCAAGAACGTCGCCAACCAGTACGGCAAGACTGTGACCTTCATGCCCAAGCCGATCTTCCAGGACAATGGTAGCGGCATGCACACTCACCAGTCGCTGTGGAAAGGTGGCAAGCCGCTCTTCGCCGGCGATGGTTATGCCGGCCTCTCGCAGATGGCATTGTGGTATATCGGCGGTTTGATCAAGCATGGCCCCGCGCTGGCTGCGATCATTGCTCCGACCACCAACTCCTACAAGCGCCTGGTGCCTGGGTTCGAAGCCCCAGTGAACCTGGCGTACTCGCGCCGCAACCGTTCGGCGGCTTGCCGTATCCCGATGTACTCGGCATCGCCCAAAGCCAAGCGCGTCGAGTTCCGCCCGCCTGACCCGAGCTGTAACCCCTACCTGGCGTTTGCAGCCATGTTGATGGCGGGATTGGACGGCGTCGAAAACAAAATCGATCCCGGCCAACCGCTCGATAAGGATATCTACGATTTGGGTCCAGAGGAACTGGCAAAAGTTCCATCCATGCCGGGCTCGCTGGAAGACGCGCTGGACTCCCTCGAAAAAGACCACGCCTTTTTACTCAAAGGCGACGTCTTTACCGAGGAACTGCTCAGCACCTACATCGACTACAAACGTACGAAGGAAGTGGACGCCATTCGCTTGCGTCCGCATCCGTATGAGTTTGCCTTGTATTACGACATTTAATAGCTTTTAGCGTTTAGCTATTGGCTCTTAGTGGCCCGGCGCAAGCCGGGCCTTTTTATTTCTGATCCAATCCAACATTCAGCTCGTCTTTGGACACGCAGGTCACGACGCCGGGGCCGGTTGAGTTGGTGTTCCGGTCCTTACGAAATTCATAAAATTTGACTCCGCCAGTCGCGATGGATGTATTTCGCCGCCGAGACCAAAAAATCGGCAGAAGTTCATAATCAATGGCCGCCAACGCACGGGATCGATATGCGGCCTCAATCCATCGCCTTCTAGCAGTTCTTCATCTACATGCAGCTTCACAATGTGTACTTCGAAGGCGTTGGCGCTTACGTTTTTACCGAAAGCGCGAAATTCGTGTAAGACGCCTTCCATTTGCACTGGACACTCGAGCACCCGCGGAGGTGCCACTGAGTGCGACTTCAGCGCAGTGAAACCCGAGACTTGGAACTTCTCAGGTTCATACCGGTAGCCCCACTGCTGCTTTTTCTCCGGTACGGGGTTCCTTCCCGTGGTTAGGGCAAGGCGATCGACGTTCGTTACCAGGTCTTCTGATGGAAGATTGATCACACACTCGCGCGTGCGAATCAGGTTTTCGGAAGTTTGGCCCATTTGCCCTAAGCCAAGCATGCAACTCCAACCCAACCACCACGCTGAAGAGATCGGCGCGAGGTTTGGCGAGCCGTCCGGATTTAATGTACTGATGAGAGCGACAGGCGTTCCGAAATAGAGAATGGTAGGCTCGATCGTCTTGTGCATGTTCGAAACATAGAGTATGTAATGCGTTAGCAGCTATCCGAATCTTGCGTTCAAAGGAAGTTTAGGCGCGCACACTCCATCTCCTCCACCCTGAGTCGTTTCGCAACATAACCTCATCAATAAGTTGTAGAGCAACGTCAGCAAAGGAAGTCGAGTAGTAGTGGCCACATTTGATTTATCTAGCGGAATCCAGAACGCCGCGTTATTTGAAGGACTGTCGCCTGAGGAGCTGGACCTCGTTGTCAGCCGAGCCTCTCTGAGAGAAGTGCAGCAAGGAGTATCGCTTTTCCGTCAAGCAGAGCCAGCGAGCGAAATGTTTCTTCTTGAATCTGGCCGGGTTCGCCTGCATGAAATCACCGCCGATGGCCGCGAGTTGGTGATTCGGTTTGTTCGACCCGGGGAAGTGTTTGGCGACAAGGCGGCAATTGCAGGGGCGAATTACGGCGCGTCAGCGGGGAGCGACACACCTGTCCGAGCTTATGTATGGAGAAGCGCGACTGCGGCGGCGTTACTGAAGGAAGTGCCCCGGCTCGCAACCAACCTGTTTAACATTGCGACGCAGTACTTGCATTACTCGCGTGAACGCTACCGGCTTTTGGCGACAGCCTCGGCCGAGGCTCGAATCCATTGGGCTGTAGCAGAGTTGGCCCGCAGTTTCGGCTCCGTGCACGGAAATGCCACGGCAATCAAGGGTCGAGCCATCCAACAAGACATTGCCGACCTGGCGATCACGACCATCTACACTGTAAGTCGAGTGCTCAAAGGCTATGAACAGCGAGGCATCCTGACGAAAAAACGCGGACGTATCGTTCTGTCTCACGCGTTCCGGTAACGCCAGCCGAGAGAACTTGCTCTGAAACAACGATTAATCGCATGTCGCGAAATAGTATCCGCTAGAGGTGAAGGGTCTTCGACGCAGCGGTACTCGGGTCAACTGCGAAATTGCCGCCAGGCTAGGCCTTCTGGATTCAATGCATGTGCCTTCCGAGCCATGCGTGATAATTCTCGCAAATCCTCAGGGGTGTGCAGTGCGGTTCAACCGCCCGCTTGAAATCGGAGTCGGCGTTTGGCTGGAAGGTCTGCCGGTCAAGGGAGTGACCGCGCGAGTTGTGAACTGCATCTCGATCGCCGGGCCTCCTAACTTGTGGTTGTTGGGATTGCGGTTGGATGAACCGGGCAATGTATGGGGTATCACGACTCCTCCCCAAAATTGGCACGTGGACCCTCCCCTTGGGCCACTCATTCTATGTCTGGAGGATAACGAGTTCCATTTGCGGTTGCGTAAAACTGCGCTTGAGCAGGATGGCTACAAGGTCATCGGCGTGAGTACCGCAAGAGATGCTCTGGCCGCTCTGCGTGAAGCGCCGGTATGTATGGTCTTGGCGGACCAAATATTTTCTGGCACGGCGGGGACTGCTTTGGCGTCGAAAATGAAGCGCATCAAGCCTGACGTTCCAATTGTTCTTTATTCTGGTAAACAGCCCGACAGAGTCGAGAGCGTCGATGTGTTCATCAACAAAGACGTCTCAACTCACGAGTTTCTAGGATTGGTGCGAGGTATTGTTAAGCGTCAGTTTAATAATTGCCACTGATCTGTTTGTGGTTAGACTGACGCCTTCATCTTGTGGTTAGACTGACGCCTTCATCCGCTCCGGATTGGGGGCTGGCATGGTATGTAGGCGCGGCACGGTCTCGGTGCGCACCGGAGTATGATTTTCAAAATCCTGCAACTCATTCAGTCCGCCGGAGATCGCCGCAAGCGTGGCATTGGATTTCGATAATACCGAAAGCAAGTGCTTTCGAGCGATTGGCCGGTCTGCCGGGTGGATATGTTTCCACCACCGCTTTACGGATTCCTGCACATCGTCGCGGCTCTTGTCATCTTCGACCAGGCTGTCGATAAGTCGGTAAACCTTGCTCTTTACTGCCTGATACGAGACTGAAATCTCCTGGCCCATTATTCTGGTGCTCCTCGGAGCATTCTCAGAGCAAGACCGTCGCCAAACCGACACTCTGATTTAGCGGCAGTTAGCTTTAACCGTTCTTTCATATTCTCCAAGTTGTTGGAGAACTCACAGCTAAGACTATGGTTTTTCGTAGGCTCCGCCGCTGAATTCCCCAAATTCCCGAGGATGTACAATTCGGACTCCGAACTTGGGACCATGATTGGGCAAGTTCGTGTCAGTCCATTTCACTCGCGGCGGAGGCTAAGTGAAATCCTTTTACCTTCTGGTTGTAATTGTCCTGTCAAGCGTTGCGGCCCTGGCACAACAGGGCGGCACACCAGCCAACGAACGGATGTTCTTTCCTTCTGACACGTTCTGGGGATACGCCCAGTTCGACCTGGCGCCGCCTCATAATGAAATTGACCCGAACATATGCGCTTCGGATGCCGGCAAGTTCGGGGGCGTAAATGCCCCCTGTAATGCCTTTGCCCGCTACATGCTCTCGGGCATCCTCGAAGTGCGTCCTTTTGGACGTGGCCCCTTCCGCCGTTTCATGCTCTTCGGCGAGCCCGCGTTCCTGTTCGGCCGGAATGTTCCTCAAACTCTATATACTTGGTCATTCGACGCCATCGGGGTGGAGCATTCCTGGGGCGCGGCCATCTATCTGGGTAAGGGGTTCGAGGCGCGCGTTACCCAACATTTTCTGTTCGATCGCTTCGGCTCTCGCGATGCCAACCTGGGCGCTGCCGATCTTGGCCCAAACGGTCCCTGGGGGCGCTACAACGCCATTGGAATTCGCAAATACTTTGGCACGCGCAGGTGGTAGGAAGTTATCAGTTGTCAGTGGCTAAGTGATCAGTGACGGCCAACAATACCTGACGCTCCGAGATCACCAGGCATAAAGATATTTGTCAATGATTTGGCTCCGCGACCTCCGCGGTAACTCTGCGTGCTCTGCGGCTAAAAGCCTTTCAAGAATGGCCGCTTATAGCGTGCAGTCTGTCAGCGCGGTTTTCCTGATGGCTGATGGCTGACGGCTAAGAGCCGTCTCCATGCTATGCTGATCTGCCCAGCCCACCGTGAGTTCTAGCGGACCTCCATTCGGCACGATGCAACCCAGCGAACAGCCCGGAGACCTGCGAGAGCATCTAGCGAGAATTCCGTTTCAGAATCCTGAGGCCGCGCTTCAGCACCTGGCGCCGGTTTGCCAACGATTATCTGCTTCGCTGGCAAAAGCTCTTCCCGGGCTGCTGGCAGATTGTCCCGATCCCGATTCCGCGCTCCTGCTCTTCGATCGCCTGCTGAGCGAAGGTTCGCGTGAGACCCTGCGCTTGGCCGAGTCCCATCCTCTCCTGGCGCATTATGCGATCGCGGTCTTCGGAAACAGTCGCTATATCGGTGAAACCCTGGTCCGTAATCCCGATCTTCTGCAAACCTTTCTCCGCGAGAAGAAGCTCGACCGCAGTTTTTCCCACGAGGAATTTTCTGAAGCGCTGGCCCGTTTTCGGTCCCGATCGTTCGAGCGTGATGTCTCGCTGCTTCTGAGCCGTTTCAAGCGTCGCGAGTACGTCCGCATTATGCTTCGCGATATTCTCCGCATTGCTCCTCTGGCGGAAACCACTGGCGAAATCTCAGCCCTCAGCGACGTTCTGATCCAGGACGCCCTCCGCGAAGCCGAGAGCGCGATGGAGCACCGCTTCGGCCTGCCCCAGCACCTCGACGCGGAGGGCCGTGCTGTCACCACCCCGTTTGCCGTGCTGTCGCTGGGAAAACTGGGCGGAAACGAGCTCAACTACAGCTCCGATATCGATCTCCTTTATTTGTACGGCGACGGGCAGGAGCCCGCGACCGCGCCAATTTCCAACCGCGAGTATTTTGTTCGGCTGGCCCAGCAGCTTACCGAAATTCTGTCACGCCCCACTGCCGAAGGCGCCGTCTTCCGCATCGATCTTCGGCTGCGTCCGCAGGGAAACGAAGGCGAGTTGGCCATCAGCTTATCGAACGCGCTGCGCTACTACTCCGAAACCGCGCACGACTGGGAGCGCCAGGCCTTGATCAAAGTCCGTCACTCGGCGGGAAATGTTGCCCTTGCGCGCGGGTTCATCCGCGGAGTTCAGTCGCAGGTCTATAGCGAGAAGGTCAACTTTGTGGCAATCAAAACCGCCCTGGTGGCCCGCGAAAAAATCGATCGCAAACGCCGAAAGCAAATAGCGGCCGAAGGCCACGAATCCATCAACGTCAAGGTTGATCGCGGCGGCATCCGCGATATCGAGTTCCTGGTCCAGTGCCTGCAACGAGTTTATGGAGGCGCCGAGCCCTGGCTGCGCTCCGGAGGAACTCTTTTCTCTCTGCAGAAATTGCACGACAAGCGACACATCAGCGGCCATGATTTCCACGAATTGACCTCTGCTTACTCTTTTCTGCGGCACCTCGAGCATCGCCTCCAGCTTCGTGAAGGGCAGCAGGTCCACCGGCTTCCACACTCAGACTACGAGCTGCAAATTCTGCAACGCTCCATGTCAGGTCTCACTCCCGGCTATAACCTGGCCGATCTCAACACTTCCGCGCGGCAGCGCATGGCTGCAGTCGCAGAAATTTATCAGCGCGTCATTTACCAGCAACAGGCGGTTACACCTCAGCAGGAGAAAGAAGGCGAGTTCCAGCTCCAGGTTCTCTCGGGGATTGCGATCGCCGATCAATCGAACCAGCAACTTCTAGAGCAACTTGCCTTTGACGCGCCCGAACTCTTTCACGCCATCGCAGAGATTAATTCCGTGGGACGCAAGAACCTGCTTCGCTTCCTGAATTCTGCATATGGCAGCTCCGAGCGGTACGCCGCAGTCGTACGCGATCAACAGGCGATCGCCCGCGCTTTGTCGCTGTTTGAGATCAGTGATTATTTGTCGGAGTGTCTCACCCGCTATCCCGAAGAGGCAAGCACCCTGGCCGAAATTCATTCCGCCGCGCCGCAATTCCTGGGCGCAAATCTGTTTGACATTTCTCCCGGGGTTTTTCGTGAGCCTTCATTCGAGAGCCAGGACACCACATTCGATTACATCGCCAACTCGACCACTGGACATGCCGAGAAAATGGCCCTTTTGCGGCGTCACTTCCGCCATCTCCTCTTTACCGCCGGCGCCCGCGACATAGCGGAGCAGCGTTCTGTCTATTCGTCGCTGGCCGAAACCACCGCCGCTGCCGAGCATGCGATTTCAGCCGCATTCCGGATTGCCGGTTCTCCGAGAGGATTGGCGATATTGGCGTTGGGTCGATTGGGCACGCGTGAATTCGATCTTCTCTCTGATGCAGATTTGTTGTTTGTTTGCGATGGATCGGAAAATCGCGAGGCTCTGACCAAATCCGCCGAACAAATCATGCAGGCCCTCGCCGCTTACACGCAGGAGGGTTTGG